>Ga0315905_10000437_pt1 | contig 45608 bp, 45 predicted proteins | sample LakEriMetagenome_5_FD_203522 | JGI IMG/M metagenome (GOLD analysis project Ga0315905, IMG submission 203522) | Freshwater fungal communities from buoy surface, Lake Erie, Ohio, United States - Buoy 4 MA121 | ecosystem: Environmental > Aquatic > Freshwater > Lake | place: USA: Lake Erie, Ohio...
TGGTACCCCAGGACAAATTTGTTGGGACGCTGACTACATCTATGTTTGTACCTCTACGAACGTATGGAAACGTGTTGCATTATCTACGTTCTAAGATAAATACATTGTTCATTTAACTTATGCTGTATGTCCACAGCGTAGGCCCTAGAACGGTCATTACATAAAGGAAAAACAAATGGCACGCAGTTTAAATCAAAAATATTTCGGTAACCGTAACATCGGTACTACAGGAGCCGGCGATGATAATATCGGTGGGCAAGGTGTAGCTAGTATTACACTTGGTGGTGTAAACAATAGTACAGGTTACGCTCTTAACGATCCAATCAATATTGGTGCTCCTAATTTACCAGGTGGTGTACAAGCTACTGCTAGAGTTTCTGCACTTGGTGCAAGCAACAGCATTACAGCGATTGAAGTTACTCAAAAAGGTTCTGGTTATACATCAGCTCCTGCTGTTACGGAAAGCGTTGGCGGTGTGCAAGGTACATTAACATTTACCGCAGTTCTAACAACAGACAGTGGTGCAGTAGGTTCTTCAACCAATCAAGAAAATGCTATCACACTTTTTGCAAAAACTACAACAGGTGGGACAAGTCAGCGGGCAGATATCATTCGTCAAGTTGGTGCTCGCCGTTTCAAAGTTAGAACAGCGGACGGTACAGCTATTTGCAAATTAAAAGATAGTGCAGTATCAGCACAAGGGGAAATGACTATCACTGCTACAGACACTACTAATGGCACATATTTTGTTACTAAGATCAGTGCTCACAAAGTTACAGTGACACAGGGCAACGGTACTGCATTTGCTACAGGTGCATCTGTGCCATGGACATTTGTAAGTCCTGCTCCTGCAGGATATGTAACTATTCCTAACGCTTAATATTTTTAAGCATCAACAAAAAAGCCGCATTAAGCGGCTTTTTTTATGAGTTTCTTTAACTTTTCTTGCACAACATCAAAGTTCACAGTATTAAATAAACCTGGATGCATTGGCTTGGGATAGTGCTCATAGTCAGTCCACGCATAACCACAATGTTCTTCATTGAGTACGGGAACAAACTCATTGTCAACCTTACAAAAGAAAGTATGGTATGTGAATGTATTGTTTATGAATTTTTGAATAGGAACAAGTTTAGCATTTTTAGGGAAGAACGATACTTCTTCTATGCATTCTCTTTCAACACCTTCAAAAAGTGTTTCGTTACTTTCTATCTTGCCGCCGGGTATTCCCCAGTTGCCCGGGTTTTTATTATCGTTACGTAGTAAGTACAAGAATCTTTTTGTATCACTTGCGTAGAAAAAGATACCGGCTGCTATATTGTCTTTCATACTATGATTTATCACAGTATTAGATGACGATAGAATAATCCCCTTGATCGTACCAACCTTCGTATGATTTCACCCACATGCTATCTGAATATCTATATTGAATTTGAGTAGTTAAGTTAGTAACATATTGTACATCAGTGGTTGTACTATCAAAACTAACACTCCATAAACCTGTGGTACTATTATATTGAATAATATCATTGGCTTTAGCACTTACTATCCCCCAAGCCTCTGATGACTCGGGTGTATCTTCTACAATCAAATAACGTTGTCCATTGATAGCAACTGGCAAACCATGACCTGGACCCTTAGTTTGTGGATTGATAACACTGGTTACAGGAGTTAATGTATTTTGTGGCAAGGTGTCAGTGTCAATTTCAAATATCAATAATCTATCGTCAATTGGATTGAATGTAATAGTACCTGCAATCTCTGTGTCCATATATGGATTCTGCAACCAGATCTGGCTTATACCTGGTTTTATTGTGCCATACATTCCCAACACAGGTGTCCAGTAAACTTCCGTATCCGGGTTTACAGGTACATCAGTTGAATTATTACCGGGCGTAAAGATTTGAGTTGAGGGTAATATCTGTAGTGAATTACCAATCAATAACAATTTATAACCATACGGAGTAATCTTCTGCCTAGTACCTAGCAGTAACTGGTCATCTTGCATGTCAGTTAGTGCATTACCTTGGAATATACTTGCAATAATTTTGTGAATGATTCCCAATTTTCTAATTTTTGCAGGGCCACTAATCCAGATAGGCATGTAGAATTTCCAACTCATAATGTCAATTGGGTTGCCACTACCTTGAGGTATAGTTCTACTGCTAAACGTAAGACCATCCTGGTATACTACACTCAAGCTACCCCAATCAATAAAGTTGTCAGTGGACTGAATTTCTAATGATGGATTAAACAATACACCTATTTGTTCTAATAGTTCTAGTTTTTGTTGATAATTAGTAGTCCAAAAGTCTACAGTCATACGCAAGGTGTATGGTACAGGCATGACACGTTCAACTGTAAATGCTTGTGCTTGAGAGGGCTCATATTGTTGAGTATCAGTATTAAACGTTCGTTGGCGCACTGACAATTTATCAACAAAGTATGGGTCTTGAGTTCGTCTTTGGTCATACTCAAAACCACTAACATAATATGAAATTAGCGGAGCACTAGGTAAACTATTAGGACTATTGTTAGCTATTTGAGCTTGTGCCATACGGCTACTATCACCATATTGAATAGGAACTCGTAGTAAGATATCATTTCCTGCAGGGTCTTTACCCTTTGTAACTTGCCAGTCACTAAAGATTCTAGCAAACTGTAATAGGAATCTTCTAATCTGATTGTCATAAAAAAACTGTGCCATTATGTTCCTTAATCCACTTGGATTTTAAATATCTGTGATAGTGATTGTTTCTCAGGAATGGTCGTCCCGTTAGTCAATACAGTTACATTACTATTGTTAATGAATGACGCTCTTTGAGACTTATCATTGGCTCCCAATGCAGTCCCGGTTCTTACATTATCACTAATCTTTATCCATAGGCTACTATCCCAACGGAATAATTGTTGCGGTAAGTAATCTGTGCGTAAGAAGTAATCTCCTACTTTAGGATTTGACGGGAAAGTGATACCACTACCAGTAGGCAATCCATTTGGTGCTTCTGCTGTACCCACTAAGTAACCATTCGTATAACCAAAGCCACGAGGACTAGACTTGGCAACAAAATTATATCTAGGATCAGTATCCGCACGATAGTTCATTATGTTGGGGATAATCGTTCCTGTGAAATTTGGACTAGTTGGATCTTGAGTAGCATCACTGTACGTATTATCACCTGTACCATATGGTCCATCAACAGCACCTAAGGCTTTTGCAGTTAATACAAGTTGTCCACTTACAGCACCAGAACCAGTGTCAGTTCTATCAGGTTTAATCTCTGCGACTTTCAAACTCATCTGAATAAATTCAGTTAGTTTAGATTGATCCATATCAGCGGTCATGTCCCAAATACTTTGCAATGCGGCAGCACTAATTCTAATTACTGGTGCGGCATGTTTGTAACCGGGTGATGTTATTTCTGCTAAGTTACCAGTAGGTAGTTTAGGAGTTCCCTTTAGATAAACAATACTTACTGGTGGAAGAGGAATAGATTGTTCATCTAGTGGTGCAATATACAATTGAGTACGGTCGTAACCAGATGAAGGTAATTGTCTAGCCGCTTCTGCATTTGCGGCATTATTAATTGCAATGTTGGTATTGTATCTACCGAGTATATCTTTTAAATTATCAGCCGTATCAAGTTGCCAATAAGTTGTATTAGTACATGGTATACCTACAGGAGTATCTATTTTAGTAAGATAATTTTTATCACCAAAACTAACAGTATATCCAGCGGGGTATACAGTTGTTGTACTCCAATCACCCAAGTAATTATCTTTGTTCATGGGTTGGTCAAGAATATTACTAAACTCTTGACTATCAACTAATGGCTCACATTTGATACGCCATAAATGAGAGTACCAAGTATTACTGAATCCCTCACTAGCAACGTCTCCATCCGTTACCTGATAATATCTACGTAAAGCCGCTGGGATTATCTCATTTAATGGATGATAATCAGTTAGATGGGGTAATTCAATTACATCACCGACCATTAATTTACGACCGATTAAATCAATCATTTCATTATAATGAACAGTAATAAAGATAACGTCATTATTTAAAAATAAGCCAAATTGTGATAAATCAAAATCTACGTTTTGTATATTATAATGACCGCGTAATCTATATATATTAGGTTCGTATTTACGGTCTCTATTTTCTAAAAATAACAAATCCTGAATCTTTGTAGGATCTGCACTATTATGTTGTGGCTGTGTTAAATCAATACTCGGACCTTGGTCTTTGATTCCCGAATATTTATGAATATATAAATCAGTACCACCAACAGTAAATTGTTCTTTGATAATTTTATCAAAAAACTTATAATCATTGGATTTTTCGGAACGATAGAGGCTTAGTCTTGGCATAGTACTCTTATTTATCGTTTTTCAGAGGTTGACATTAAATGGTTTCGGGTGTATAATAGAATCTTAAACAGTCGAAAGGTGCTTAAAATGATCGAATTAGAACGTGAATATAAGTCTGCTGGCAAGTTTGCTTGGTTCGCTGAACGTGATGCACGTTTGCGTAGTGCAGTAAATAGTTCTCTTTTTACTGACAAGCAAAAGCTACGTGCTGAACAAGTCAAGTTGGGCCTCGAATTAGTGTATAGTGCTGAGAAAATATACATTGAGTTCCGCAAGAAATTCATTAGTATCAAAGTAAACAAGCCCAATGTGCGGGATCGTAGGGAACTTGCAATGCTTGAACTTTGCTATGCAACTGAGGGATTTGAAAAGTGTAAGACTGCACAGGGCATTACTTATCGAATTTTGCGAGTGCCCAAAGTCTAAATAACAATTGACTTTAATGTCAACCTGTGATATCATATTAAGTACGTAAACAAGGAACAAGCATGGCTATTAAAAAACCCAAACAAACTGAAGACAATTTTGTCAAGGCACTGAACCCACGTGATGCTGATACAAAGCATATGGGTGAAGAGCCTTTCTTTCCATTGCAACCCGATTCAGATCGCAGATTCTCAACATTGGCTAGGTCATTTACTTGGTATCATCGTTTCTACGGCAAAAAAGATGCAAAAGAACTTTTGTGCCAGTACTTGGATTACAATAACAGAACCGATGAAGCTAAAAAGCTACGCAAGGTACATGAAAGCGAATTTTTGTCTACGCTATGTTGGTTGGCACGTATGACAATGCGTGGACTTGAACTCAATGAAAAAGAAAACGCAACCTTGCAAAACGAAATTGCTAGGATAGTGAAGTGTCTTGAAGTGCCGGAAACAAAAGAAAGTGCTACCGGCGGAAGTAAAGAAGAAGTTATTGCCGCACGTCCTAACATTCAGGATATTCTCAAAGATAAAGCAAAAGAGGCGGCTGGTGAACTTGAAGGATTGTTTGATGAATTCATTCTAGGTGGAACAAAGCCCAATAATAAACTTAAGCCAATGGATGAGGTTGCTAAACGTAATGTAATGCCACAACATATTAGTTTGATAGTAGATGTTTGGAAACGTAAACAAGCTGAGTTTGAACTAGTGCAAGAAGGTAACGATAGTCAAATTATTCAAGGCTATTCACATTTGTCAAAAATTCAGATTCGTAATATTCTTAAATTCATTGAACAGTCACTTACTGACCTAAACAGTTATATCAGTGTTAAGAAAGCCGCTAAAGCACCACGTGCCCGCAAAGCTGTTCCGGTAGAGAAGATTGTAGCAAAACTAAAGTACTTGAGAACATTTAAGGATACTGCTAGCAAACTAGACTTGATTAGTATTCATCCTACAAAATTGCATGGTTCAAGCGAAGCCTGGGTTTATGATACTGCAAAACGCAAACTGCATCACTACATTGCTGACGATTATAGCAAGACCTTTACGGTAAAGGGTAGTACACTACTTGGCTTTGATACAAATAAGAGTGAAATTAAAACTTTACGTAAGCCATGTGAACAACTTGCAGGAGTTACTGGTAGTAAGCCGGCAGCACGTAAATTCTTTAATGATATTAAAGCTGTTGCAACAACACCAAATGGACGTTTTAACGAACACATGATTATTTTGAAAGCGTGGTAATATGAGTGACATAGAAATTAGAATGAGAGAATTAATGGTCTTGATAGATAAATCATTATTGTTAACTGATAATGATAATGATAGGCTTATGCTAGCTTGTGCAATGATGCAACGAACTAATGAGATTTTTAGAGAAACACTAGGGGAAGAAGGTAGTAAACTAATGTATAAGGATTATGTATGAATATTGACTTGAACAAATATAAAGATTTTGTAGAAGCGGTTACAAGCCGGCCCAGTAATAACCTGACTGATTTTATCAATCGATTAGATCGTCTTGATGGTAACATGCTTGAAGATGGAACACATGGTCCTGATATCAACGTGCCACTATTGATTACCGCATGTCTAGGACTTGCCGCAGAAGCCGGTGAGTTTATCGAAGTGCCCAAAAAGATCATTTTTCAAGGTAAACCTTTGACAAAAGATGAACTCTTTCACATGAAACGTGAACTAGGTGATGTAATGTGGTATTGGATTAATGCATGTCGAGCTTTGAATCTTGATCCAAATGATGTGATTGATGAAAATGTACGCAAGTTAGAGTCACGTTATCCCGGTGGTTCGTTTGATGCACATTACTCAGAGCATCGCAAAGACGGCGATATTTGATTGAACCGTTTCCCCAGATAAATACAGTATCTGGGGAACACCATGGCAATTCAACAATCAGCAACATTAGACCAATTAAAAGAAGAATTATTTAAAAATCTTCGCCTACGTATGGGTGAAGGCATTGTCGATGTAGAATTAGATCCTGAGCATTACGAAGCCGCATACAAATATGCTGTTCAAGTTTATCGCCAAAGAGCGCAAAATGCAACAGAAGAAGCCTACACATTGATGACACTACATGCCCATCAAACCGACTACACACTTCCTAGAGAATTTATTAACGTTCGTCAAGTATTTCGCAGAACAGTTGGCCTAGAAACAGGGCCCGCCGCAAGTTCATTTGATCCTTTCTCCAGTGCTATTCTTAACACGTATCTATTGAATTACAACTACGCAGGTGGTTTAGCAATGTATGACATGTATGCCGGGTATATTGAATTAGCCGCACGTATGTTTGGTGGATATGTCATATACACTTTCAACAACGTAACTAAAGAAATCAAACTAGTTCGTAACATCAAGGGTGATGGAGAACAGATATTAATTTGGGCTGATATTCAAAAACCTGAGTCAACACTATTACAAGATCCGGGTTCAGGTGTATGGATTGGTGATTGGACATTAAGTGTACTGAAAGCTACGCTAGGTGAAGCACGTGAGAAATTTGGATCGATTGTAGGACCGGGCGGCGGAACTACATTAAATGGTGCGGCATTGAAAGCTGAAAGTGCCAAAATGCAAGAAACTTTAATAGAAGATTTAAAACGTTACGTTGATTACAGTCAGCCTCTAACATGGGTACAAGGGTAACCTAAATATTGACTTTTATACACTCCTGTAGTATACTATGTGCTACAGGAGTTTTTCTTTATGATTATAGGTGTAACAGGTTTCATTGGTAGCGGCAAAGATACTGTCGCTAATTATCTCACTACATTCCATGGATTTAAAAAGCTAAGTTTTGCCGGATCACTAAAAGATGCTGTAGCAAACGTGTTCGGTTGGGATAGGGAAATGTTAGAAGGTACTACAAAATCTAGTCGAGAGTGGCGAGAAAATGTAGATACTTGGTGGGCAGAGCGATTGAGTATCCCTCATCTTACTCCTAGATGGGTATTGCAATACTGGGGAACAGAAGTATGTCGCAATGGCTTTCACAATGATATTTGGGTAGCAAGTATTCAAAACAAGTTAAGACAAGCAAAGGATGACATAGTGATTACTGATTGTCGTTTTGCTAATGAAGTGTTAGCTATTAAGGATGTAGGTGGGACAACAGTTAGAGTTGAACGCGGTCCTCGTCCAGAATGGTATGATATAGCAAAAGAATTTAATGCTGGTACAGTAAACAAGGATGCACTAGATAAGTTTAACATACATGCTAGTGAGTATTCTAGCGTTGGGTTAGAATACGATCATTGGTTAGACAACAATAAGACAATTGATGACTTGCACAATCAAGTTGAAAAATTAATCAACTTCTAAGTCACCTCTTCGCCAAGTAACTTCTTTTTTCTTTACTACTTCTACGCAGTTTAAGCAGATTGTCCTAAGGTTAGTAAAGTCAGCGTTTTCTAATTTACCGTCTATGTGAAACACTGTTGTTTGCGTAGAGAAAATACTTTTAAACCCACATATATCACATGTGGGTTTTTTCTTATAGCCCGCAGTTTTCCATGTAGGTGTTCTTACCGACAGCTTGTTTTTCTTTCTACCACACTCATCACACATCTTTCTATAGTGTGTTACTCCTGCACGAATGTAGTTTATAGCGCATGTGTTCTTATTACATGTATTGCATATAGGTCTCATCATCTATTTATCTTAAAACACCTTCGAAGGCACGGTTATTGGGGCTTTTTATGGCATTACTACTAAATATAAACAGATAAGGTAATCCTTACATCAAGTATAACATAAAGGAAATTTAACATGGCACTAGTATCTCCAGGCGTAGAAGTAACAGTTATTGACCAAAGTCAATATTTACCGTCTGCCTCAAGCTCAGTCCCGTTGATTGTTTTGGCTACTGCACAAAGTAAAGCAAATGCAGCCGGTACAGCAATTGCGGCAGCAACAACAAAATCTACAGCTAACAAGTTGTATCAAGTAACAAGTCAGCGTGACTTAGTTACATTATATGGCAACCCGTTCTTCTACAAGACAACTAACGGCACACCTATTCATGGTTATGAATTAAATGAATACGGTCTATTGGCCGCGTACTCGTTATTGGCTTCTACGAATCGTGCTTATATTTTACGTGCAGACATTGATTTAGCTGACTTTGTTGGTTCAATTTCTCGTCCTTCAGGTGAACCAGAAAACAATACATATTGGTTAGATACTACCAATACATCATGGGGAATTTATGAATTCAGTGCAGAGACCGGTGAATTCACTAATAAAATACCTTTTGTATTGAATGATAATACAGATGTTTCTAATGGAAAACCAAAAGATATTATTGGTAACATAGGTGACTACGCAGTTCTTGCATACCCACAAGATTTAACTACATCTTCATATTTCTTTAAAACACGTTTCAATACATGGGCTGCGGTAGGTAGTAGAGAATGGTTACAGGCAATTCCTACTATCACTGGTACAGTTTCTGATCCCACTCTAGTTGCTGGTAATACTTTTACTATCACTATACCTCATGAGGTCAACGATACATCAGGATCTATAATATCTAAAGGAACAATTACAGTTACTGTACCAGTTTCCCCTAACAACACAGCGGCTGGAGTGGCAACTGCTATTAACAATTGTAATGCTCAATATGTTCAGGCTTCTGTAATTTCCGGAAAATTATCAATAGCATATACTGCACCCGCAACAAATGAAGTTAAGAACCCTAGTATTAATATTTCTGGTGGTAGCGGCACAGTGTTAGTTGATTTAGGAATTACTGCTAAAACTTATTACCCGCCGGCATTTGCAGTTAATACCAGTGCTAGAATGCCATTATGGACCACGAGTCAACTTCAACCACGCCCTACTGGTTCTGTATGGTTAAAAACTTCTACTGCAGGTAATGGTTTAAATATTAATTTATCAAGATACAATATTACAACGGGATCTTACACTGGCGTAAACGTACTAGCTTACCGCGGCGATGAGTCTGCAACCGCTGGTTTAGATAGCTCAGGTGGAGCCGCAATTCCTAAAGATACTATTTTTGCACAAACACCAGAGTTGTTTGATACATCACAATCAATTGTTTTATGGAAAAGACTAGCCACAGGACCTACAGTAGTAACAGGCATAGTTGCGTCACCTACTATTACTTCAGGTAATCAACTTTATGTGATAATTTCTATACCAGGGGTTGGTCCATCTGGTTGGGATCCACTGACTTCATCTACATATGCTTTTACCAATACTGGTACAACGTTAGATTCATTTATTGTTGATTGGCAAGCGGCACGTATTCCTTATACTACTATCGCAAAAACTTCAGCAAATACAATTCAAATCTCCCATACATTGGGAGGCCAAATTACTATTAATACTAGAAATTCATCTACTGGGGTTGAATCTTCAATCTTAACTGATTTGGGAATTGTTGCTGGTACAACTACTGGTGTCAAGCTAACTGGTTACTGGCCATTTTTTAACAGCAGTGCCAATGCTACTAGCACTAGTGGAGGCGGATCTGCTGCCGAATTCGGTATTACTGCAACAAATTTTGCATACGTAGTTAACGGAGTTCAGACCGGTGGATCCGGATACGCAATAGGTGATGAGGTGACAATATCGGGTGACCAGTTAGCCGGAACTAGCCCGTCCAATGACTTAAAATTAACTGTGACTGCTATTAATAGTGGGGCAATTACTGAGGTCGTAATTAAATCTGGTGTACCAAAAAATTACAAGGTTGCACAACTTTCAAATTGGGTCCCATTAGATTACACTGCTAACGAGGGTGCACCAGTTGTAATGCCAGCAGATGGCAAACATTGGTTCTACAGCACGCCTACTCAAGTTGACATTATGGTTAAAAAGGGTACGCAATGGTTAGGTTACAGAAATGTTGCATTTGATGCATCAGGTCATCCAGCTGGTTCAAACAGTGGTGCTGGACAAACTAACACAACTGGTCCTATCATTTCACCAACAATGCCTAGCGCAACAACAGGCCAAGATGATGGCACGCCTTTAGTATATGGTGACTTGTGGATTGACTCTGGTGATTTAGAAAACTATCCAATGATTTATCGTTGGAAAGAAGTTAGAGGAGTACCACAGTGGGTACTAATTGACAAGACTGACCAAATTAGTGAAGATGGTGTTATATTCGAAGATGCTCGTTGGGCAAGCACTGGCTCAGTAGATCCAGTACAAGACCCCGTACCAACAATCTCTAGTTTACTAACTAGTAATCACTTAGATTTAGATGCACCTAATCCAGCATTGTATCCACAAGGTATGTTGTTATTCAACACACGCCGTTCGGGATACAATGTAAAAAGATTTGTAAAAGAACGCTTTACTGGTAAAGACTTCCCTAACGCAGGCGCATATGATCCTAGTAACACTTCATCTAATCTTAACTTACCTTTAGTAAGTCATGCATGGGTAAGTGCTAGTGGATTGAAGGCAGATGGTTCAGCTTACATGGGTCGTAAAGCACAACGTGCTATGGTGGTGGCAGCATTGAAATCAGCAATTGGTACTAATCAAACAATTCGTGAAGAAGACAATTTCTTTAATTTGATCGCTACTCCTGGTTATCCAGAACTAATGGCTGACATGGTTGCGCTAAACAATGACCGTCATAACACAGGTTATGTTGTAGGTGACACTCCGTTGCGTTTAGCTGACCAAGCTACCGCATTGACAAATTGGGCAACTAATGCCGCATTTGCAACGTCCAGCGGTGAAGATGGTATGGTAACACGTGATAGTTATATGGGTGTATTCTATCCAAGCGGTATTACATCAGATTTATCTGGTTCTCCTGCTGTTGTTCCGGCAAGTCACTTGATGTTACGTGCATTATTACGTAATGATACTATTGCTTATCCTTGGTTAGCTCCAGCTGGTGTACGCCGTGGTAATATTGACAATGCTACAAACATTGGTTACTTAGACTCAGTTACTGGTGAATTCCAAGTAATTAAGAATCGTATGAGCATCCGTGACGTTCTTTATACTAACCAGATCAACCCGATCGCATTCTTCACTGGTGTTGGATTGTTGAACTATGGTAATAAGAATTCACAAGACACACAAAGTGCTATGGATCGTATTAACGTTGCTCGTTTAGTAGCGTATATTCGTGAGCGTTTGCAAGTTGCGGCTCGTCCTTTCATATTCGAACCAAATGATGCATTAACTCGTCAACAAATTGCAGGTGTAGTACAATCATTGTTTATCGACCTAGTCGCTAAACGCGGTTTGTATGATTACTTGGTAGTATGTGACTCTACTAACAATACTCCTTCTCGTATTGATAGAAACGAATTGTGGATTGATATCGCTATTGAGCCTGTTAAGGCTGCGGAATTTATCTACATACCAGTTCGTTTATTGAACACTGGGGCATTGGGCCAAGGCTAAAATATAACCCCCGGAAACGGGGAGTTATTTAAGATAAATAATTATATAGGAGATACAAAATGGCAATAGCCTCACAATCATTGTTCAACATGACAGTCGGAGCAGACAACACACCTAGTTCGCAAGGTTTGTTAATGCCGAAACTACAATATCGTTTCAGAGCATTATTCATTAACTTTGGTACAGGTGGTTCTACACAAGAACTTACTAAACAAGTTATGGACATTCAACGTCCAAGTGTTAGTTTTGACGAAGTAGCATTAGATATTTACAACAGTAAAATTTATTTAGCTGGTAAACATACTTGGGCAGAAACACAAATTAACTTGCGTGATGATGCAGGTGGCAACGTTACTAAATTAGTTGGTCAACAGTTACAGAAACAATTTGACTTTGTTGAACAAGCATCAGCCGCAGCCGGTGGAGATTATAAATTTCAACTTAGCTATGAATTATTAGATGGTGGAAATGGTACATTGGTCCCTAATGTTTTAGAAACATGGGAATTATATGGATGTTTCATTAAGTCAGCTAACTATAACAACCTGGACTATAAGAGCAACGAACCTGTAACAATTCAGTTGTCAGTTCGCTTTGATAACGCAGTTCAGTCTCCACTAACTAGTGGTCTTGGTACTTCTGTTGGTCGTGCGTTTGGATCTACTTCGGTTACTGGTATCGGCTAATCAAAATGGCTGACGTTATCAAGTCTTTATTGACTGATGTAGCTAAAGGATTCTTCGGAAATGATTACTTGCGTGACTACACTCACGCAAGTAAAACCTTTAGGCCTAATAATTATGCTTATGCTCCCAAGTTTAAGCATTTATTCCATGTGTACTTTGATATAAACACTGACCAGATACCTGCATCAAAATCTTGGCCAACATTAGCGGAAGATAAAAACTTTGGTTTAGCAGTTAAATCAGTTAAATTACCTAGCTATAGTTTCGACCTTCATACAATGAATCAATACAATCGTAAACGTATTGTACAAACTAAAATCAAATATGATCCTATATCAATTGCATTTCACGATGATAACAAAGATTTGATAAGAAAACTTTGGCACACTTATTATACATATTATTATAAAGATGCCGCAACACCTGATATGAGTCCGGGTATTACTAGTGGCAGAGACATATATGATCCGGTTACAACAACCGGGCACGATTGGGGCTATATAGGTGAAGGTACATCGCCGGCAACGGGAAATAATATTGGTTCGTCTAAGCCATCGTTCTTTAGAACCATCAATGTATATGGCTTTAACCAACACAACTTTTCATTGTATACATATGTAAACCCTATCATCGAAAATTTTAGTCACGATACTTATAATTATGCTGAAAACGGTACTATGGAAAACACTATGAGTATTCAGTATGAAACTGTTAAGTATTATTCAGGTGCTATTAACGGCAGAAGTCCGGGAGAAATCGTTAAACAATTTGGCGATGTTGCTCACTACGATAGAACATTAAGTCCTATTGCTATGCCAGGAACAAACGCTTCTATATTAGGACCAAATGGATTATTAGATACTGCATCGGGCATCATTGATGACCTAACACCGGATGAAAATGGTAACATTAATATTCTAGGTGCTATAAGGTCCGGTGGCAGTTTATTAAATACCTTTAAGAACCCCAAAAGTTTATTAAACGCTGCCAAATCAGATGCACTTGGATTAGCCGCAGATACTATTAGAGGAACACCTAATAGAAATACGTTGTTTAATTTTCCGGCAGCATCTTCCTCAGTTGTTACGCAAACTAATAATGCATTAGGAACACTGTTCAGGGGTGTTGCAACAAAGCCTCAAGTACCACCTGGCCCTTAATAAATACAGTAGAGGTATTTATATGGCACGAATAATCGACGGACCCCAAACACAATTAGACAACACGGTAAGAGTTTTTGATAGTTTTTACAACTACGAAGATTCTATTAGTGCGGATATATATGATATCGTTAATTCGTATTTTAAATCAGTTTGTGCTACTACTAACACAGCAAACAACTTTACAACAATGCTGTTTAGAATTGTCAGCATTACCGGTCAAGATGCAATGACTCTATTAGCTAACATTCAAGGAAATACTAAACTTGAAACTACAGCACTAATGGCATACTATTTAAACAGTTTAAAAAGTAAAACGACACTATACGGAGTTAGTGTGGTGCCAGCACCTAATGAAACCGTACAACGAAATATAGTTACATAATGGCTAAGTTTGCTCAGGGTATATATGAGGTGCGTCATCCTGAAAAGTACATGGGCAATCACAAACCTCGTTATCGCAGTGGATGGGAATTCACATTTATGAGCTTTTGTGACAATAACAAAAGTGTACTCAAATGGGCTAGTGAATCAATTGCTATCCCGTATATGAATCCTATCACCGGCAAACGTTCAAATTATATCCCTGATTTTTTCATCGTGTACGAAAATAAATTCGGCAAGCAAGTTGCTGAAATGGTTGAAATCAAACCAAAAAAACAAAGTCTAATTGAAAGCCGTGTTGCCAGTGCTAGAGATCGTGCAGTAGTAGCAGTAAATCACGCTAAATGGGCGGCGGCAAGAGCCTATTGTATACAGAATCGTTTTACATTTCGTGTCATCACCGAAGATGACCTTTTTCATAGCGGCAGACGTAAGTAATAAATACTACTATAATAGGATTATAGTATGACTAAAAAATTGTCTGAGTTATTTGAACTCCCAGCCGACGATACAGATGCAAACGAACATATGCTTGAAAAGGTAGAAGTGGATATTGTCACCCAAGAAGCATACGACACACTAACAAAGATTGAAAATGCATTACCTCAGGTTCGTGGCTTAGAAGCAAGTGATACTGAGATGGACACTTTAGCACAATTAGCCACTGACAGCTACAAAGACTTGATGGATTTGGGTATGCAAGTTGATAGTCGTTTTGCTAGTGAAATATTCAATAGTGCAAGTAGTATGCTAGGTCATGCCATTACAGCTAAGACAGCTAAGATTAATAAAAAGTTAAAAATGCTAGATTTACAGCTTAAAAAAGCTGGATTAGATCAAAAGATTGCAGGCAAAACTGAAGAAATTGAAAACACTCCATTAGGAGAGGGTAGTTTAGTTGACAGAAATGAGTTACTCAAACAGATATTGGCTAGCAAAAAAACGTGATATTGATAAATATATTATAGGAATAATACAATGAAAAGCCTTCGACATTACTTAACTGAAAGTGTACATACATATCGCTATACGATTAAAATCGTAGGTGAACTTGACAAAAACTTTCTAGACATGTTCTCGTACAACTTGAACAAATTTGATCCTGTTAAAATTGAAGACCCTAAGACCACTCCAATACAAAAGAACCCATATGGTTTCCCTAGTGCAGAAGAAAATCAAAGTGTCACAATCATTAAAGCTGAATTTAAATATCCAGCAACAGAACCAATGATTCAGCAGATTGCTCAACAACTTGGATGCAATATTAATAAAGTTAGAGTAATGACTACTGACTACAATGACAGTATCAATAGTGAAAATGATAATTATGCTAATCAAGCTGATACAGTCTTAACTCAAGAAATTTTACCGGACAATGGTAAAGAAGCAAGCAAAGATTACGCAAATCAATATTTAGACAAAGTTCTTACTAAGAAGCCAAGCATTGATATTCCATATGATGCAAAGAAAACCCCAACAGCCCCCAATAATAGCAAGGAAGGAATTAATACTAAGAGCCCGATGAGTAGTATTAAGATGCCTGCTAGACCTCAAACCGGAGCCAGAAAATGATTGACTTTAACGCTAGCCAATTAACATGGATTGTAATAGGTGCTTGCAGTATGGGCGGCACAGGATATCTTACGATGGATGGTAAGATGAAAGATTTGGATACGAAAATTGAAATTAATACTGTAAAAATGGACAGTGTAAAAACAGACGTAACAGAATTACGAAAACAACTAACACGTATCGAAGACAAACTAGACACTAAACAAGGATCAAAATAATGGATTTTAGAACACTACTCCAATCAATGTATACCATTGCCGAGGCTACAGACAGAAGCGAGCCCGGTAAAGTAAAGCATACTGCTGACCCAGGTGGTTATGGTCGTAAAGACGATGAAGACGAAGAAGGCAATAAAGTCAAAGATACTTCTACTGAAAAAAGAGGCAAAGGTCGTCCAAAGAAAGCTACTGCTACTAGTGGTGAAGATAAAAAATATGACTTCAGCGCATTTGGTGTTAAGTCTGGTAAAGATGTTAAACTTCCAAAGTATGACAAGAAGAAAACTACCAAGCATTCTATTAAAGAATATATTGACCAATTAGAGTCAGCAATAAACGAAGCTGAAGGCGCCATGGATGAAGCGAATATTGACCCTGAACATGCAGAGTATTTAAAAAGACAAGCCGATATCTCAAGAAGCACAGGGTTAGCAGTCGGTGATCGTGTTACCCTTAAAGATAGACCGGGTTTTGAAGGCGAAATAGTACACGATTGGGGTGGCGGAAATTTTACTATTTCGGGCAGCGGCGGCGGCATGTCACAGAGTAAAAATCATAGAGCAAACGCAAGGCTCATACAAAAGATTCAAGGTGTTGCGGAAGAAGGTGTTACTATTAAACCAATGCCAGGTGCAAGTCAAATCATTGGTGCTGATGGTGAAACAATGGGAACTGCCGATGCGGCAACTGCTAATACAATTAAACAAGCATCTGAAAAAGGTACTTTGAATTTAGGCGGTGGTGATGAGCAGATGAATGAGAAATCAAATGCACCTGCATCTGACAAGGGTAAATATGCTGGTAAGAGCAAGAGTGAACTAATCAAGGCTTATAATCATTTAAAGTCTACTGGACCACATGAAGCAGGTTCTAAGCCACACGGTAACATGAAAGAATTAGCAACAGCTATTCGTTCTAAGGGTCAATTTGGTAAGTCACAAGACGGTAAGTTAGACGAATTAGATGCTAGTACGGTTGCTAGCTATCAAGATAAAGCATTTGACAAATATATGGGCGGTGATGAGAAACGTGCTCAAGGTTTAGATCGTGCATCCAAAAAACAAGCTGGTGCATTTGGTCACGTACCTACTACAAAACCACAAAATGTAGAAGAAGAAACTGTTGAAGAATCTGGATTACAAGCATGGTTGGGTAAGAGAAAATACGGACCGGGTTTTAAAGAATTACAAGACGCTGGTCGTAAAGGTGCTAGTGAAAAGACAATGCAAAACATCCGTGCTAAACACAGTAGTAAAGAAGAACCAGTGAAGGAAGAAAAAGATTTACCAGGTGCACAAGATAAATTAGATGTTGCAAAACCAAAAGGTAAATTAGATGCAAAAGATTTTGCCGCATTACGTGCTAAAAAATCAGTTAAAGAAAGTTTAAGTTTTACTGAAATGATGCAAGAAGCTGGCACAGATGTTAATGACATGATGGCAGAATTGCAACAAGATATTGATAATTTCAATAAGACTGGTCATTGCAGTGACAAACTAGAAGCGTTCTTAAAGATTCATGGTCATAGTAAGAAAAAGCTAGCCGGTGAAAGTATCGTTGATCGTGTAGGATTCGACACTCCTCCAGAAATCGATAAGAATCCAATGACTCAAAATCCAGTCACAACTCCTGCTTTTGCTAGAAAGCAACAAAGTCAAGGTATGCCAATCAAATCTCCGGGTGAAGACAAGCCTTTTGGATTCATGAGGCAAATGAGCGCACCTACAAAAACATTTGAAAGTAAAGATATGAAAGACGTACAACTAGAAAGCTGGGAAAAAGAACTTACTTCATTATTGAATGAAGGTATTACTGTAACAAGTAGTCAAGGTCAACAAGGTACACCGGACAGTGTCAGCATTAACGCTACTGATTCAGACGCACAAGAACTTTTGTCTATTGTTAGACAAGCTGGTTTGGGTGTATTTGGTGGTGGTGACGAACAAGAACACAGTGGATATGGTGCTCCGATGAGTGGTGACGAAGGTGGTAGTGGTACAGAGCCGCAAATGTCTCCTTCAGTAGTCGGTGACGGTGATGACATGATGGCATTGATTAAGAAAATGTCAGGTATTCAATCTGATCCAGGTCCTTCGGCAGGTGGTGAAGAACACGATCATGGACAAGACGGTCCAGAAGGTACACTAACTCCTGACTACGAAGAAGAAAACGGTAAAGAAGAAACTGATGAAGGCAACGAATTTAGTGGAAACCGTGCCGATGCCATAAAGAACAATCAAGACAATTTTGAAGTTGATGGTAAACAATACCCAGTCAAAGAAGAAGGAGAAGAAACTGTTAACGGTAATGGTAAATATCAAAAAGCCGAAGGTGGTTCATGCAACGAATGTGGTATGTTTGAAGCACGTTGCGTATGTAGTTCTGATAAAGAACAAGTAGAAGAATATGCAAATGATGCTGGCAACGAAGAATTTGCTCAGTTAAAGCATATGTTAGGTCAAGGTAACGATTTACATCGTGAAAAACGTAGTCAAGCTGTTGGTAATCCAACGCAGGTTACAACTGAAACTAGGTTATTCAAAGATACTAGTAATTTGCTAGTTGATTGGCAAAAATTAAGCGGAATAAAATAATAAAATCCGTACTTTTAATAGCTCGGTTCGCCGGGCTATTTTTTTGGGTATGTGTTTATCTGAAAACGATAAATACTACACAAGGTGTAATAGAACATGACACAACAAATAATTGATTTTGGGGCATTCCCAAACGACCCCGCCGCTGACGGTATTAGAGATGCCTTCGCCAAAGTACAGAACAACTTCACTGATTTATATTCAGCCACATTAAACACCGGTGTACAAACAATAACAGCAGGACCCGGTCTTGCGCAGAACAGAACTACAGGTAATGTTGTATTAAGAGCAAACATTTCTAATGTAACAATACAAACAACTTCGGGATTATTAGTTGGAGTGGGCGCGGCAACGGGAACATCAGCAACAATTAATAATTTTAATACACCGTTTGTAGTTGGATTAGCATCTGACATTACTATTGCTAATATCACTGCTACTTCTTTTATTACAGGTACATTAAGAACCGGAGCGCAACCTAATATTACCAGTGTTGGTACATTAGCTAATTTAAATGTTACAGGTGACGTTCGTGCCAATTCTTTTATAGGTAATATTGTAGGTAACATTTCTGGTACAGTTGTTGCACCGGGTGCAAATACTCAAGTCATTTTTAATAACCGCGGTAATCTTGGTGGTGCAACTAACTTAACATATACAGGTACAACGTTATCATTGACTGGTGCATTCAACGTAGTAGGAAATATTACAGCACGTAATCTTAACGGTGGCAATTTAGTCAGTGCAAATTATTTTCAGGGTACCTTTTTGGGCCCTGCTTCTAATTCAGCAACTGTATCTGCAAATGCTCAACCCAACATTACATCACTCGGTACACTAACTGCGCTACAAGTTTCAGGTACACTACAGGCTCCTAGTATTGCCGGCAACGTTACTGGTAATCTAGTTGGTACAGTCACTGGTAATTTAGTTGGTACTGCCGCAAACTCAGTAACAGTTACTGCATCTGCACAACCTAATATTACTAGCCTAGGTACTCTGACAATTCTAAATGTACAAGGAAATGCCGACATTGGCAACGTAAATGCACTTACTATCACTGGAGCAATTGTTTCTAGTAGCCAACCTAACATTAGACAAGTTGGTTTGTTAGATGGTCTAGCAGTTTCAGGTAATATGATTGGTGGCAACATCTCATTAACAGGAGATATTACTGCTGCCAATATGAGAGTAGGTATATTTACTGCTGACTCATTAGCTGGTAATTTAACAGGTAACGTTTTTGGTAACATGTCTGGTAACATGTCTGGCAACATGACAGGCAATGTGTCTGGAAACATGACAGGCAATGTGTCTGGAAACATATCAGGTAATATATCAGGTAATATTGCATTGCCCGGTGCAGACACTTATGTTGTATTCCGTGATGGTGGAAATGCAAATACGCACTCAGGTTTAGCATATAATAGGTCATCTAGTTTATTATCTATTACCGGTAACGTATCAAGCGGCAACTTAACATCCACCGGTATTATGGTTGCAACTGGTAATATTCAAGGTGCTAATTTAACTACCGGTGGTGTAGTGTCGGCTACTGGAAATGTTTCTGGTGGAAATCTTACAACCAATGGATTACTAAGTGTTCAAGGTAATGCTAGTATCGGAAACATTACAGCAGTTAACTCTATCACTGGAAATGTAGTTTCTATATCAGGAAATGTTTCGGGAGCTAATTTAGTTGCCAGTGGAATATTAAGTGTAGCAGGTACTGCAAATGTTGGTAATCTAACTACTGGCGGTGATATTACTAGTAACGGTAATATCACAGGTAATTCAATTACGGTAAACACACTTACAACTCTATCACTCGTATCAACTGGAAATATTTCTGGTTCAAATATTACAACCGGCGGCATATTAAGTGTAAGCGGTAATGCATTAACGGGCAATTTAAGCACCGGTATCATTGTTGCTACCGGTAACATTAATGGCGGTGCTAGTACAAACATTACTATTGGTGGAAACTTTATAACAACCAGTGGTATTCAAGGTGGATTCTTATCTACTACTGGCAACGCAAACATTACTGGTATTGCAAACGTAGGCAATCTAGTTACATCAGGTACTATTACTGCTAGTGGCAATATCAATGCAAATGCAGCCACTATCAATGCTGCCAATGTAGTAATATCAAATACACTAACTAGTGGCAATCTAGCTACTACCGGTACATTGTCTGTAACCGGCAATGCCACTGCAGGCAATCTCTCTGCAACTACAGTAGCAGGCACTACTATCAGTGCTTCTGGTAATGTATCTGGTGCTAATTTAGTAGCAAGCGGGATACTAAGTGTAACTGGCAATGCTTCTGTTGGTAATATCGGCACACTTCATGTAAATGCAACAGGTAACTTGTACGCTAATGCAGGTATATTATTTGCTAATGTTGCTAACGCCAACTCGATTAATACTGGACAATTGGCAGCGGGCAATTTATATGCTAATGCTGGATTGATGCAAGCGGCAAATGCTACATTTACTACTACACTAAATGCCGCAAATTTTATTGCTAACGGCAGTGCTAACTTTACTGGCACATTAGTAAGGATGACTGGTAATGCTAACATTACAGGTAACATCGACAGCGTAAAAAATATTAGTGCTAGTGGTAATGTCAATGCTAATAACATGACTATTGATAATGAATTTGCAGCCGGTAACTTATCTACTGCAAATACAATGACTGCTGGTACAGCTAATGTGGGTCAATTAACTTTACCAACTGTTACCTTGACTGGTACAGGAAATATAGCTTCTATTGCATATAGTAGCACAACAGTTCGTGTGACAACTATTGCACCCCATGGTATGAGTGTTACAGGCGCTGGCATAACTGTTACTAATACTACTGCTTCAAGTAATGCACCTAATGGATCATATGTAGTTACAAATATTGTCGATGCCTTTAGATTCGAGTATCTTGTTGCAATAACACCCATAAATACACCATCGGGAACGATTGGTGTTGGAGCATCAACTTCTATTGTTATTAGACCCGTATTAACTAGTACTGGTTCTGGATCATTTGGTGGAGCACTAAGTGTAACAGGTAACGCTAATACAGGTAATATTGGAACAACACATATTGTTGCTTCAGGAAATATTAACGCTAATAGTGGTACATTGTTTGCTAACGTTGCTAACGCTAATACTATTAACACAGTTAATTTAGCTTCAACTAATTTATATGCCAATGCTGGCTTAATGCAAGCATTGAATTCTAGCATCACTGGTAACTTGAACACAGCAAATCTTATAGCTAATGGTAATGCTTCATTTACCGGTACAGTAGTTAGCATGGGTAACGCAAACATTAGTGGTAGTATTAATTCTGTTACGCATATTACTGCCGGCGGAAATATTGTTACTAGTACAGGATTAATTTCATCACTAAACAGTAATGTTACTGGTTTATTGAATGCTGCCAATGCTAACATTGGTAGTAATCTAGTTGTAGCTGGTAATTCTACTCATGGTAATCTTGAGACTTTAGGAATATTAAATGTCCGAGGTAATGCTAATGTAGGTAATATTGGTATGGCAACTATTGTAGCTACTGGTAATGCCAACATAGCCGGTGCAATGAGAGTCAACGGATTAGCTAATATTGGTAACTTAGCGTTCCCATCTGCATCAACAATTGTAATCTCTAGTATGACATATTCGTCTACTACAATAACTGTAACTACAGGTGTTAATCATGGATTGGCAATTGGGAATGAAGTTGTAATTGCATTGACAACTGCAGGGGCAAACGCACCTAACGGTGTATTCTTAATTGCCTCAATACTCTCACCTAATAGTTTTACATACGTTGTTCCCACTGCACCAAGCGGCACACTTGTTTTTTCAAGTGCTACATTAACAGTACGCCCATTAATAACTAGTGCGGGTTCTGGATTGTTTGATGGTAGATTGAAGGTAGGCGGTAATGCTGAAATCTTTGGTAGCTTAAGTAGAGTCACTGATGTATTCGCTACAGGTAATCTAAGTGCAAACGGAACGTTAAATGTTTCTAGCATTACGGCTAACACATTGTTCACATTCACTGGTAGTACTGCTAACGTGGCAGGAGTTACATTAACCAGTGGTGCTATAACGGCGGCAGGTGCGGCTACGTTCGGTGGTGGTAATGCAACATTACATGCCAATGGTCAAGCTGACTTTAGTGGTAATATAAGAGGACCCCTTTTATCCATTACTGGTAACGTTTCTAGCGGTAACTTAACATCAGCAGGTGTTATGTTTGCTACTGGTAATGTAACAGGTGGTAACTTAGTAACAAATGGTTTGTTAACTGTGGCAGGTAATGCATCAGTAGGTAATATTACAGCAACGACACTATCCGGTCAAGTAGTTAGTGTATCGGGTAATGTATCAGGTGCAAACTTAGTAGCAAGTGGAATACTAAGTGTAGTTGGTAATGCAAGCGTAGGTAATATTTCAGCCGGCACAGGTGTATTCTCAGTAGCAAACATCACTACATTGAATGCTACTACTATTAACGGAAACGTTGGTGGTAATGGTTCAACATTGACTAATATCAACGGAGCTAACATAACAGGCACTGTTGCTAATGCTAATTTTTCTGCCAATTCAAACTTTGCGACTAGTGCAAACGCAGCCGCATATGCTACCATAGCATTTGCTGTAGCAGGCGGCAATGTCTCTGGAAACGTCAATGCGGCATTAGTTGCATATTCTGTAGCAGGTGGAAACATTGTAGGTAATGTTGGTGCGGCTTTAGAAGCGTATAGAGTAAGTGGTGGTAATGTTACTGGTACAGTGTCTTCTGCAACGAATGCTGTTACAGTAACTGGAGCCTCACAAACTAATATCACTAGTGTTGGAACATTATCTAGCTTAAATGTAAATGGAGCATTCGTTGGCGGTGCTATCACCGGATCAACTATTAATGGAACAAACATCACTGCTTCTGGGTTTATCATTCAAAGTATTGGTACTGGTATTGCGGCAACCGGAACTACTCAGGCTGGTGCAGTAATTTTAACAAAATCAGTAAACATAATAACCGGTGCATCTGCTGGAGCCAACGATGGTATAAAATTACCAGCAACGGTTGCTGGTACCACTTGTATTATTATCAATACTACAGGTGTTACTGTCAAAGTCTACCCTAATGACGGTGGAACTGTTGACAGTCTCTCACAAAATGCATCGTTTAATTTAGGAGCTGGGGCTAAATTAACATTTGTGTCTGGTTCAACTACACAGTGGTATTCACTAACAGCAGTATATGGATAAAAAGGAAATAAAATGATTACTATAGAAATTTTACAGGCGTTATGCCCAAAGACAAAACGTTCGGTATTAGAATTATATGCCGGCCCCCTACACGAAGTAGCAGAGTATTACGACATGTATGATAACATGCATCGTGCTGCCGGCTTCTTAGCTCAAATAGCACACGAAAGTGGTGGCTTTAACTTTGTTAAAGAGAACTTGAACTACAGTGCTAAAGGATTGATGGGTACTTTTAAAAAGTATTTCCCAACAGAAGATTTAGCAAAACAATATGAACGTAAGCCTGAACAGATTGCCAATCGTGTTTATGCTAATCGTATGGCAAATGGTGATGAAGCATCAGGTGATGGTTATCGTTTCTGTGGTCGCGGATTGATACAATTGACCGGTCGTGCTAACTATACTAAATTTGCCGCTGACTTAGGAATTTCAATTGAAGAAACTGTTGCATATTTAGAGACACCGGCTGGCGCCGTCTCTAGTGCAGGGTGGTTTTGGGATAATAACAATTTAAATAGCATCTGCGATAAAGATGATTTTGTTTTGTTAACAAAACGTATTAACGGTGGTACAATTGGATTGGAAGATAGAAAGCATCACTATCACATGGCATTAGATTTGTTGCAAGGACATTAAGATGCTACAACCCGAATGGAAAACTAGTGCCGGCGATTTGGGAACATATCCTAGTAATGAATTATTAAACATTCAGCTAAGTGCAGTTCCGCAATTTCCAGCAAATCAAGTTTTTTATAAAGTATTAGCTGGTTCGTTGCCACCAGGGTTAAGTATTACGCTACTAGGTAACGTAACAGGAACACCTACTAATGTATCATTTGATTCAACAAATACTTTTACTATACGAGCCACCGACAATGAAAATAACATAAGAGATAGAACCTTTTCATTAACTATATCTGGATCAAACAGTCCTAAACTAACCACTTTGCCCGGGTCAATAATAACCACTGTGGATAGCGTATATATAAATTATAAATTACAATACACCAACCCCATATCTAGTAATGTCATAACAGCGGTTGTGTCTTCGGGTAGTTTGCCTCCTGGTTTATATTTGACAGATGACGGTGTTATAAAGGGTTACCCTGATTTACCTAAATTGCCGGACAACAGTCCAACTACTAAGACTCATACATTTTCCATTCAACTTAAAAGTGACTTGGGCAGTGACTTGAAGGTATATTCAATTACTATACGTAATCAACAAACAAACAGTCCACCTAATGTAAGAATACCTGTCATATTAAATAGAAAACCATTGAGTGAGCCTATTAGTACAACTGACCCCTATTATGATTACTATCTTTTAAACGGAAGAACTATACCTACTATACGTGCTAATGAATATTTTTCTTTTAAGATTATAGGACGTGATTTTGATACCAATGAGATAGTATATCAATTTGGTGGATTGCCGCCTGGCTTAGTGGGTGATTCAGTTACCGGTTGGATAACGGGGATCCCTGTTATGAATGGTAGGGGTATAAGTCAGTATGAAGTAAACGTCAGCGTTGCTAAAAAAAGAGCTACTGCTCTAGTATCTGCACACGAAATATATTACATGACGGTATCTAATGAAATTACAGAAGATATTACATGGGTTACTGATAGTGATTTAGGAACAATTCTTAACGGAACAACCAATGCATTAAGTATTAAAGCAACCTCAATGTTGCCATTGTCATATAAAGTAATATCAGGTAGCTTACCCCGTAACTTAGAATTAGATACTATTGGTGAAATAATAGGTAAGGTATCACAGCAACCATTGGAAAGAGTTCTAAATGAGGGAGAGATTACTGAATATAATTTTGTAGTAGAAGCATACAGCCCTAGCTACCCTATATTTAAAAAACAAAAATCCTTTACTCTAAAAGTTGAACAATATTACTCAACACCATTTGAGACAATATATTTGAAGGCTGCTCCTAATATAGCTGGTAAGAAATTAATAAATTCGTTATTGACAAACACTAATTTAATTCCAACAGAACATGTATATCGCCCCAATGATTTATACTACGGTAAGGCCAAAGATGTTAGAATTGTGCAATCATACGGGGTCAAAGTTAGTACACTGCTAGAATATAATACTGCGGTGCAACAAAATCATTACTGGAGAAAAATAACCTTAGGTTCTATTGAAACTGCCATCGCAACAGATAATAATGGTACTATTTTATATGAAGTTGTATATAGCAAAGTAATTGATGACTTATCTAATTCATCTGGTATTAGTGTTACTAACAAATTATTTTGGCCTCGTCCTATCAACTTGCGTTTAAATGCACACACAATTAATAACACTGACATTTTAACAAGTTCAAACTCTATATCAACTACTTCAACTCCAAGTACAGTTAATTATCTATATCCTGCTAGTCTTGAAAACATGAGAAATGAATCGAACAAAGTACTAACACAAAATTCTGACAGTAGATTACTACCAAAATGGATGACAACTCAACAAGCAAATAGCAATACACTAGGATTCGTTCAAGCCTGGATTATATGTTACACTAAGCCTGGGAAAGCTGTAATAGTTAAAGATTTAATTGATACCAAATGGGGTCACAAATTAAATGAAATTGACCTAACTATTGATAGATACTATATAGATAGAAGTTCTAGCTATAATTGGAATACTAATTTAGCAGTGCCTGCCTGGACCGGGTTACCTAGTTCTACCCCAGTACCTGATCCTATAGACAAATATGATTTTAGTGTACTTTTTCCTAGAAAAACAATTTTACCCGACAATTCGCAGTAATAAATACTATACGGAATAAAAATATGAGCGCAATTAACACCAACAGTCTTAACGTAAGCTACCCTACACCCGGAGTCAATAATAGTACTCAGGGATTTAGGGATAACTTTACCAATATCAAAAATAACATCGATACTGCAAAAGTAGAAATAACTGACCTGCAATCAAAAGCTATTGTAAAATCTGGATTAACTGGGATTACCCTTAACAATGATATGAACGGTACATTAATTAGTAATGCATTAGTTAGAAGTTTTACAGCCACAACTCATAACTTGGGCAATGATATCCCTTCAAATATCTTCATTGATGTGAGTAAAGGCGATGTACAATATGGAACTATTACCAAAGACACTACGATTAGTTTTGGTGGATGGGGTAGAACAGGTACACAAAGTAACTTAGAACTACGTTTCAATATTGCTAATTCTAGTGCTACTATATTTTTCCCCGACAGCACATTTAACGCTAGTGCGGTACTAACACAAGGTATGACCACCAGTGCTAGAGTTTTAGAAAATTACGGTTCAAATGGTTATCCTGATGTTAATACTACATATTCAAATCAAGTAAACGCACCGGCTGGTGTATTCAATTTACAATATAAGTTATCAACAGTAGATTGTGGACAAACAATTGATATATATCCGATCAATAGAAATCAAATTGCTAGCAGAATTGATTTACGACAACCGTCGGGCCGAGGCGCTCCCGGCGACAGCGCAGGAGCTATATGTACTAATGGCGCAAATTTATATATTTGCGTAGGTAGCTACAACGGTAGTTCAATGATATGGGGATATCTACCACTTTACGCAGTGCCTTGATTATGGAACATCCTTTCATGCCTGACATTTCAGATAAAACAGTAGACGAACTTCAAACGTCTATGAATGACTTGACCAAAAAATTAACATTTGCTCACAGAATGGGTCAAAGTTTTATGATTAACCAAATCCAAATGGTACTTGAGGGATACAAGACAGAGTATGCCAAAAGAATGGATGAGCTTTATAAAAAGCAAAACATCCAAAACAATATTCAAATCACTAAGTAACGGGCAAATATCTATTGCATATTTGTTTTAGTTGTGTTATCATAGCGTATGCGAACAGATATCTATGGTCAACAAATTCTAAATGAATCCGACCTGTGCGACTTGTTCATGCGAGATCCCTCCCGCACAATAAACTCAGCATATGTAGAACAGTTGATTAACTTTGACAATGCTATAATCCTTGAAGATAACATTCCTAAACTAATTCATTATATAGAATCTCAGGATTCAGTTGATGAATTTGATAGTAAATCACAAAACAATTGGTATATGCCGGATGAATACAAAACATTTGATATTGCTAAATTTGTATTAGACTGTTGTAAAACCGATGAAGAATTACAAAGAGTGGGTGAGGAATTAATTAAGTTCCAAGAAAGAAACATGTTTCCTTTATTGTGTTATTGCAAGTATCTAGTAGATACCATGCGCAAACATAACATAGTTTGGGGAGTAGGTAGGGGAAGTAGTGTCGCTAGCTATGTTCTATTCCTGATAGGAATTCACAGAATAAATAGTTTGCACTATGATATATCAATAGATGAATTTTTAAAATAGGAGAAAAATTATGGCAATACATAAAACAGCAATGGGTAAGGCAGTAGACATGTCCTCACTATCATCACAGCATGAAAAAACACGTGCAGTAGGTAATATGAACGTTAACGCACGTGGAGACATTGTAGATAGTCACAACCGTGTTATTCAGGACAATACCAAACGTGTGAAGACAACATACAACAATTCTATCAGTGACTATTTAACACCCGGGTCACCAGCCGAAACAGCAAGACCTTCACCTAAAAAGAGTGAGCTTGTCGTAGACGAACCAGTTGAATTAACTGATGCTGAAAAAGATTTGTTTGATAACGATGATGAAGAGGTAGTTAAAAAGTGAGTGAGATAACGACAAAAAAGGCTTTCGAGCCCCATAAAATCACTAAGGCATCATTCAAGCCACTGCACAAACATGTCATTGTGAGTGGAATGGAATTTACTGAACGGTTTACCGCCGGCGGTATTGTGTTACTAAATGATGATATGAAAAGTCATGGCATTAGGCCTCGATGGGCACAAGTATATGCGCTTGGACCAGACTTCAACCAGGACGATGATATCAAAGTGGGTAAATGGATTTACATTACTCACGGAAGATGGACACGTGGGATCGACATTGAAGACGAAACGGGCAAACACACGTTGCGTAGAGTGGATGCTGATGATATACTGTTGATATCTGACGAACCCGTCAATGATGAAACAATAGGTGATAAAGGAGTTTAAATGATAAATTGGGTAAGAAACAAACTACATAGTTTTATATTTCCGCAAGACAAAGCAGACCTTGCAGAAACAAGATCCAGTAGAAAGAATACTATTAGTCGAGGATCAGAACTTAATAGTAGAAATGGAATGAGTTTTACAATACATCAAGCTAATGGTGGTTATATTTTAGAATATTCATCCTATGATGAAAAAACTGATAGAAACAGTCACAATCTACACATCATTACCAGTGACCAAGACTTGGGTCAAGGTATTGCACACGTTATCACTTTAGAAATGTTAAGGAAATAAAATGTATACAACAACTTATAGAACCGCAGAAGGTATTAATTCAGCGATGGCTAATGTGTATAAGCACATGAGTCTAGCAGTCATTACGTCAATGATTGTTAGTTATTTTGTTGGCTCTAGCCCAGAACTATTACAATTCTTTTTTACAGGCATAATGAAATGGATTGTAATCTTTGCCCCATTAGTAGCAATCTTTGGTGTTACTATGGTGCTCAACGCTAGCCCAACTAAACAGACAGCACAACTTTGTTTGCATGGTTTTGCCGCATTGATGGGGTTGAGCCTTGCTACAATCTTTGCAATATTTACCATGGGTAGTATTGTAAATGCATTTATGGGTGCCGCAATACTGTTTGGTGTAATGAGTGGTTATGGTTACTTTACTAAACAAAGTTTAGACAGCCTTGGCAAGTTTATGTTTGTTGGATTGATTGCTATTGTCATTGCTAGTATCGTCAATATCTTTATTGGTAGTACTGTTATGCAAATGGTAATCAGTGCATTGGCAATTATCATCTTTTTAGGATTGACAGCATACGATACACAAAAGATCCGTGAAGAATTGATGGAAGATGGTGACACTTCTATTGCAGAAATCCGAGGTGCACTGACATTGTACTTAGATTTCATCAACATTTTTATTAACTTATTGCAATTATTCGGTGGAAGAAAAGAATGAAAGATAATCTTTGGGTAGAAAAATATCGCCCTCAAACAACAGAGGACTATGTATTCGTAGATGATCGCCAGCGTGACCAAGTTGCGGGATGGATCAAGAATGAATCGATACCTCACTTACTATTGTCTGGTGACCCGGGTACAGGTAAAACTACTCTTGCTAAGGTATTGATTAACGAACTAGGTGTTAACGAATACGATGTATTAGAAATCAATGCTTCACGTGAGAACAGTGTGGATGTTGTTCGTAACAAGATTGTTAACTTTGTACAAACAATGCCTTTTGGTAAGTTCAAAGTTGTATTACTTGACGAAGCTGATTATTTGACGCCTGCAGGTCAAGCCGCACTACGTAATGATATGGAAGCATATCATATGACCGCACGATTTATTCTTACTTGTAACTACGAACATCGTATTATACCAGCACTCAAGAGCAGATGCCATGAGTTTAGAATCACTAAGACAGACAGAACCGAGTTTACAGCACGTGCGGCAACAGTACTGGTAACAGAAGATATTATATTTGAATTGGACACACTTGATAGTTATGTCAATGTCACATATCCCGACTTGCGCAAGTGTTTGAATCAATTACAAGTGAATAGCAGTACAGGTACATTACTTCCACCTATTAGTACAGGTAGTGGTGAAGATGAATTGTTATACGAAGCTACACAATTGTTCAAGGCTGGAAAAATAGCTGAAGGTAGACAACAACTGTTACAGTATCTTAGTTTGAACCCATCAAGGTTAGAAGATATCTATCGCTGGATGTATAACAATCTTAATCTATGGGGTACTACGAATGAGAAACGTGACGCTAGTATTATTTTCATTCGTAACGGATTAGCTAATCTTTCATTAGTTGGCATCCCTGAAATATCACTGGCAGCTACGCTAGTTGAATTGACAAGTTGAGGACAATATGAGATATTTTTTAGCTACATACATTAGAAAGCCAGACGGCAAGATTGACGAACAAGTAGAGATTTCAAAGAACTTAAAAGATAGTGACCTGCAAACATGCAATATTATTTTAGATTTTAAGGAAAAGAAAGTTACAAAGAGTGTTATTCAAGGACAAACAGTACCCACAACATGGGATGTGATTGTAGAACACTATCGGTTGGTATACCCAGACTATATCGATGAATTAGAGAAAATGCAAGACGAATAAAAAGGGGCATAAGCCCCTTTTTTAACCGTACAACTTAAGTACGTGTTCGATGATCCGGTGTCTTTGCACATCTTTTATTTCAAAGTGGCACAATTGTAGACCCGGAATCACCCCCTTCCTCAATCGATTTTGTAAGTCTAGTAGCCCATTGTCGGCTGTTTTACGATCGGCTTGCTCAATGTCGCCAGTAATTACAATCTTACTGTTGACGCCGATTCTAGTCATAATCATTTTGATTTGACCAGGAGTTGCATTCTGAGCTTCATCTAATATGATCCAGCTGTCTTTAAAGTTTCGACCTCGACAGAATGCTAGGGGTGCAATTTCCACTATCTGTTCTTCTAGCATGTGGGCGATTTCTGCGGCTGTATAATATTCTCTTAATACATCTAACAATGGTCTTGTCCACGGTTCCATCTTTTGATTGATATCACCTGGTAAAAATCCATGTTGTTCATCTTCTACTCCTATAGCAGGTCTACTAAGAATAATACGGTTAGTTTCTCCGGCTTTTAGTGCTTTAATGGCAGCTAACATAGCTAGATAAGTCTTACCGGTACCTGCAGGACCACCGACTACTACAATGTCTGTAGTCTCATCAAGTAGTGCTAGGATGTATTTTTCTTGGTTAACTGACTTAGGGATAAGGTTTATGGCCTTCTTTTCCGTACGAGTACGAGATTGGTCAAATTTGATTGTTTTTGTTTCCTTTGTGTAGTAAGTTTGAGAGTCTTGTTTTTTGCTGTGTGAAAAGCGTGTGTCTTGTTCCTGATTGCGTAAAGCGCCTGTTTTTCGTTTGCTCAAAGTATGTCTCCTTTGTTAGAGCGTGAGTATTGATGAAGTACTCAAAGATATTTAAAGGTATCTTACTGAGTTAAAGTAGCATACTTTTAACACAAACTTTTAGCATAAATATTAGGCTATTACCGAAAAACTTAATTGCTCATTATCATGCTTCCAATGATAAATACACTATGAGTAAAAATACAGCCAACGATTTTTTCAACGATATTGATTACCCTAGTATTATTGATACTATTAAGGGAATTTACACCAGTGATGGCTCCATCAATACACTACTTGATTTTGAACGTGTACTAGACGAATCAGACCTGTATGCATTTAAAAACTGGATCCTAGGCGAATTAGTTGACGGCCCTATTATTAACAAGTATTCAGTAGCATGTATATTCATGTACCCAGAAAAGCTAATGCCCAATCCAAAAGGTGGCAAAAGATTAACGCATTTGGGATGTATAATTCACTTTAAAAAGACAACTATTGAAGTTCCTATCAAGTTAGAAGATAATGATGATTTCAAACCGGGAACTCGCTATCCTAAGATGGTTGAAAAAAGTGTTTGGTTAGTTCGTATTGAAATACCAAAAGAATTAATGAATGATATCCGTGAAGGTACAATCGACTTAGCTGGCCAGACATTGGACTTAGATGAGCTAGATGACGCATATGACGAAGACCTAGATAAAGAAGGCGCTGAAGGCGGCGGGGAAGAAGCTACTACAGAACAAGGTGCAGCCTTGGATTCCCCAATGGCAGGTGGACAACAAATGCCAGGAGCAATGTAATGAAATTATTTGAAAATTTAGATCACCATGACTTAATTGGACAAATTATTCCAATCGTCAGCGTTGATGAGTATGCCGCACAAGCTGGCAGTGATGACGAAATTGTTACTATAGCATTTACTGTTAAGGGTGACCAAGCAAGTCAGGATCTATGTGACTGGTTCGAACGTGGTTACGATTGGATTCTTGACGCCGCAGTTAGCGAAGGTGAGTACACACCAGGAAGAAATCTAGTATTTGTTGAAATTCCACGTAGGACTACAACACCTGCAAGAATCATTGAATTGATAGATGATTTAGAGACACTGAGTGATATCCCATTAACTGAGTGGACTGTTAAATTTGACGGTGAAGAGTACGATGCTGATCCAGAACAACTTAAGTCATTAATCACATTAAGCCCACACGATTATCGTATTGAGAACGAAGAAGGCTTAAATGAGATGAGAGCAATTGCTGGATTACCCACAAAGAATGCACATGGTAAGCAAGACGAATTACTTAGAAATTTTATAGCGAAAGCAGGATTGTAATATGGAAAAAAATAAATTATTGGTATTTGCTAATATATCTGCAATTACATACGAAGACCCAAAAACAGCTAAAGCCAAGTTTAAATCATTAGGTTACACTATTGTTGAATTTTTCGATATTGATAATGCGCAAGCATATCTACTCAAAGGCAGTGATGGTGTACCTGTTTTAAGTTTTAGGGGCACTGAAGTTACTGAACCATCAGATATATTGGCTGACTTAAAAGCTGGCAAAAACGTTGAGGCTGTCGGTGGCAAAATACATGTAGGCTTTAAAGGTGAAATTAATAAGTTATGGCCTGCATTAGAAAAAGCTGTTGCCAACATTGATAAACTTTATGTCACGGGACACAGCTTAGGAGCCGCAATGGCAACTATTGCTTCAGGTAGAATGCAATCAAAGGTTATAGCACTGGTAACATTTGGATCACCTAGAGTGGGCAACAAAGAATACGTTAATAGTTTAACAGTTACACATTACAGAGTTCAGAACAACTGTGATGATGTTACAAAAGTTCCTTTCTTATTAATGGGATTTGCACATCACGGAAATCACGTATACATAAATTATCACGGTGAGTTTAGAAATTTAACACCATGGCAACAGATAAAAGATATGATTCGTAGTAGAATAAAAGCCTATTCAAAGGGACAAAAGTTCCTCGGCGTATACGATCACATGATGGATAACTATATTGCTAAATTAGGAAAATTAGGAGAATAATTATGGCAACATTAATGGCAAGAAAAGCAAGATCAGAGACCCCACTTGCATTAGATGACGACCATCATGAGGCATTAGCCAATGACCCGTCAGTCTCAGCATTCCCTAAAGGAAGTTCATTTGGAGTAACTAATAATGCAACAACAGAATTTACAAGCGTCACAACAACATTTGGTCAATCACAAACCGGATTCGGTTCATCATCTGGAAACTTTGGCTCTACAGCATCAACAGGCTTTGGTAGCAATTCAGGCTTTGGAGCAGGAGCGAATTCAACCGGTAAGCCAGGATCAGTCCAAGTAGTACATAATCAAGCTGAATCACTAAAGAGTGGTGGCGGAGCAATGAGTGAAGGTGGTGAGTCTACTGTAGCATTAGATAAAGATGCTACTGATTGGATCAACAAGAAAATGCGCCCAATGATGGGATGGATTTATATGTTGACATGTACATGTGACTTTGTTTTATTCCCCGTATTATGGTCATTACTACAAGCATTGTCACATGGGCAAGTTACAAGTCAATGGCAACCATTGACATTACAAGGTGCAGGACTGTACCATATTGCAATGGGTGCTGTTCTAGGTATTGCGGCTTATGGGCGAACAAAAGAAAAAGTAGCCGGCGTAGCTTCATAAATATTGACTTAGCACACAAACTGTGCTATAATTAATATTATGGACCATTACAATACACTTGGGGTAGCTAAGAATTCTACCCCCGATGAAATCAAAAAAGCATATAGAAGAATGGCAGCGATACACCACCCAGACAAGGGCGGTGATACTGCCGAATTTCAAAAAATTCAACAGGCTTATGAAACACTAAGCGACCCCCAAAAGAAACAAGAATACGATAATCCAAATCAAGGATTCCCCGGTGCCGGGTTTCCGGGAGGAGGATTTAGTTTTCATCATAACGGCGGTGTTGATATTAATGACATTATTGGACAAATGTTTGGCGGGGGAGCTTTCGGTAGACAGAACCCTTTCCAACAACAGTTTCAACAAACATACAAAACAACTATCTGGGTATCACTAGAACAAGTGTACTCCGGTGGTGAGCAAATGCTACAAATGCAGGGACCAAATGGCGTACAAGTTGTTAAAATCGACATACCAAAGGGTGTAGAGAATGGATCACAATTACGTTATGACAACCTAATACCAAATGGCATACTAATGGTAGAATTCAGAGTTCATGTGCATCAAAAATATGAACGCCAAGGTGCTCATCTACAATGCACACAACGTATTAGTGTATTAGATTTGATTATAGGCACAACATTTTCATTTACTACATTATCCGGAAAAACATTTGAAGTTGACGTTAAGCCCGGCACACAACCTGATAGTACATTGCGTATTGCGGGACAAGGTTTACCTACACAAAATGGTTATGGTGACCAATTGATATTGATTAAACCGTATATACCTGATAAAATAGACAAAAGAATTACTGACAGTATTTTACAACATAAAACATCATAAGGAAATATAGTGCATTCACCTGAAATCGAATCAATTATTGAACAAGCAGTAGGTCTAGCTAAAGTTCGCAGCCATCAATATTGCACTGTTGAACATCTATTGCTTGCATTAATTAATTATGCACCATTTAAAAAATGCATTGACAATTACGGAATCAATACCGTAACCATGAATAAGGATATAGAAGTATATTTGGATAGTCTACATGCTATCACGGTTAAACTTGAACCCGGACAAGAAATGCAACCACGTAAAACTAACAGCCTAGAGCGAGTTATGAATCGTAGTGTAACTCAAGTATTGTTTACTGGGCGCAAAGTAGTTACTACAATTGATCTGTACTTAAGTATAAGCGCAGAAACTAATAGTCATGCTCATTACTTTATGTTGAAGTATGGTTTCAATAAAAATGATTTTGTTCCTTTCTGGCAGAAACATTACAAGAGCGACCACAATGATATAAAGATGACCGAAGAACAGGCTGATGAGGTTCTTGAAGAATATACTATCAATCTAACTCAATTAGCTAAAGCTGATAAATTAGAGCCAGTTATTGGTCGTGCTAAAGAAATTGATGATATTGTCAATGTTCTAGCTAAACGTTTCAAGTCCAATGTATTAATGGTTGGTGATCCGGGTGTGGGTAAAACTGCTATTGCTGAGGGTCTTGCACAAATGATTGTTAACAACGAAGTACCTGACTTCTTAGCAGGACATGAATTGTACAGCTTAGAGATTGGTTCACTGCTTGCGGGTAGTAAATACCGCGGTGACTTTGAAGAAAAAGTAAAAGATGTATTAGAGGCACTAAACTCTAAGAAAAATGCTATTCTGTTCATTGATGAAGCACACACTATGCAGGGTGCAGGTGGTTCTACTAATGGTTCAGTAGACTTTGCTAATATGATTAAGCCAGCAATTACTAAAGGTACATTGAAAGTTATTGCTAGCACTACATGGGAAGAATACTACGAAAGTTTTGAAAAGGATCGTGCATTGATGCGTAGATTCTATCGTGTTTCAGTAGACGAACCTTCACAAGAATCTACAATTAGAATCCTTAAAGGTCTATCTGTTCGTTTAAATGATTTCCATAGTGTTGAAATTACAGACGAGGCAATCAATTCAGCAGTTGAAGGTGCTACCCGATACATGCAGGATCGCAAGAATCCAGATAAATCAATTGATTTGTTAGATGCGGCATGTGCTAAACAACGTGTGTTAGAAAACAAAGGTGCTATTATTACTAAGGAATTAGTATTTGAGCAGATTGAAAAATACACAGGTGTACCCGCAGATAAATTAACCGATAATACTTCTGAGCGTATCCAACACTTAGAATCTAATGTTAAAGATAAACTATACGGGCAAGAAGAATCAGTTAACAAAGTACTTGAGCGTGTTTACGTATCGTTTGCGGGTATTGGTAATCAAACTAAGCCACTAGCTAGTTTCTTGTTCTTAGGACCAACTGGTACTGGTAAAACTGAACTAGCAAAACAACTAAGCAAGAACCTAGATATGAAATTGCTTAAGTACGACATGAGTGAGTATAGTGAAAAGTTTAACGTCAGTGGACTACTTGGCGCTCCCCCGGGCTATGTTGGCTACGGTGAAGGTAATTTGGGCGGTGGACGTTTAATTAATGACTTGAGCAAGAATCCCCATTCAATTCTTTTGTTTGATGAAGTTGAAAAAGCTCATCCGGATATCTTTAATATCTTTTTGCAGTTGCTTGACGAAGGTCGAGTGACTGGAACAAATGGTAAAGAAGTTAACGCTAAGAATTGTATCATTATCATGACTAGTAACTTAGGTTCTAGTGACAGCGAACGTAGTAATATTGGCTTTGGTAGTCAAGAACGTACCGGTGACGATGATAAAGCACTGAAAGAATTCTTTAAGCCTGAATTTAGAAATCGTATTGATTTGATTACTAAGTTTGGTAAATTAGATATGTTAGCAATTAAAAAGATTGTTATTAAATTTACCGATGATTTAAAGAAATCTCTTAAAGATGTACACGACATTACATTGAATCTAAGTGAGCCGGTTGTAGAATTTTTAGCCGAAAAAGGTTATGATAGTAAAATGGGAGCACGACCACTAGCACGTAAGATTGACGAATTGATTCGTATCCCACTAAGTAAAAAGATTTTGTTTGAAAGACTTAAAAATAATACCATTACAGCTAATTTGAATGGAGATGAAATTCGTTTTGATGTAGTGCAAAAATTAAATGTTGAGGTAGATAGTAATGGATTCATTAATGTTGTCGGTTAGTACACCCACAGTTTATATAGACAATAGGGAAACTCTATATTACGGAAAGTATAGATATCGTGCTAGATTGAAGTTATTCGGCTTGAATAGAACATATCAGGCTAAAAGTATAATTGACGTATTAGAACGTATAAGAAAATACGGCAGACACAAAGATGAAAATATTGATGTGGATAGTATTGACCGATTTATTAATTGGAGAAACAAATACGCAAGCCTTGATAATAAATCTGAAAAACAAGCAATGATTCGAATTGAATCTTCAACTGCCGGGGTTTTCTGTAATGATTTACAATTATTACGGACATTAGAATTTATTGCCGGTCCTGAAGCAGTTGATTATACTGAAATTGATACAAGCGTTCCTACTGGCATCAAGTATTTTGTTAAAAAACCCAAGTATAATTACAGACTTTATCTTAAATCTAAGCGTGTACCTGAAAAATTTGTAACCGATTTAGCAAGATTTATAGACCGCTATAAAGAGACTGATACTGTCATTGTACCCAGCGAGGCACTTTCTAAATGGTTAACAGGGAACGTTAAACATTGGTTATATCGATACTGTAGTGGACATTATTACATAGAATACAATGACGAAAGTACACATTCATTAATGGGTATTATGTTTGGTGATATGATTAAGTGCAGGTTTAAACTAGAGAAACGCCCTGACTAATGATAAATACTCTATAATAATGGAGTATTTACCATGGCAAAGATTGTAACAGAATCAATCGTAATCACTTTTAGCAAGATAGTAAAAGACAGCGAAGAAGGCACCCAAATCACCAGTCCTGATATTCAAGCGGCCTTAGAACAAGTTGCGCAAGAATTAATTGGCGATAATGTAGTAGTTGAAGTGGTGCAAGCGTAATGAGTCAAACAACTACACTAACATTGTTACCACAAACGGTAGCATTAGTAACGGGTAATAAACAGCCCGCGGCTTGCTATTATGTTTCTGGAAAAACACTTCAAACATTAACATGGAAATTGACTGCCTTTCTAGGAACTGTTGTAGTACAAGCAACATTAGCAGATGACCCGACTGATGAAAGTGATTGGTTTGCAGTATACAATCTAGTATGTACGGTTAATAACGGTAATGGTGGAACATTGCTAGCCCCTAAAGTGGGTTACATGAACGTTAACGGAAATTTTGCTTGGGTACGAGCTAAAGTTATTTCATACACATCCGGTACTATAACTTATTTGAAAGTATGTTACTAAGATGGCTACGATTGTTATATACGGCGGGGGATTTCAACCTTTTCACGAAGGACATTTAAGTAGCTACTTACAAGCTAAGAAAGCCTTACCTGATGCCACATTCTATGTTGCGGCAAGCAACGATGTTAAACAGCGTCCTATTCCTTTTAAAGATAAACAATTTTTAGCACAACAAGCAGGTGTGGTCGATCCTTTTGTTGAAACTAAAAACCCAATGAACCCTCAAGAAATTCTTGCTCAATACGATCCAGAACAAGATGTTTATGTCATGGTTCGTAGTGAACGTGATCCAGTACCCTATACAAAGAAAGATGGTAGCCCAGCATACTATCAACCATATGTAAAAGGTCAACCAATGGCACCGTTTGGTCAACACGCTTATGTAGTTGTTACTAAAAAACATAACTTCACTATCAACGGAGAAGAAGTATACTCAGGATCACAAGTTCGTAGTATGTATAGTTCAGCAGATAATGCTAGTAAAATGAAAATGATTAAGCAACTTTATCCAAAGAGTAAACAACAACAAATGATTAAAAAATTGTTAGACAAGTATCTAGCAAACCCACAAGAGCCAGCAGTTATGAAACCTAAGACTACCGCTATGAGTAAACTAAAAAACAAAGCATTAGCTGAACAAATCAATAAGATTCGTCCATTGATTAGAGAAGCAAGTCCCGCAATGAAATTAAAGTTCATGCGTTTAATGAAGACTGCTATCAGTGAAAGTAAAATCAATGAATTGAGTCCACAGACACTAGCAAGCTATAAAAAGAAAGCTGGTGCTGATGCTACCGCCAGTGATAAAGCCGGAGATACTAAACGTGCAGACAAACGTTTTAGTGGCATTGTCAAGGCAACTAAAAAAGAATTTGATAATGATGCTAAAGGTGTAATAGAAGCAAGAAGTAATCCAGAACAAAATAGAAAAGCTGGTTCGGGTAAATATGACCTTATTAACTACGCCGAAGATAATATTAGAGATGTAGACAATTGGGCAGTGAGCATGACCGTAGAGCCTAAGTTAGGTATTAATCCACGTGCGGCTGTTAGCGAAGATACTCCAAAAGGAATTTACTTTTATCCATTGCGATACTTTATGCAAATGGCAGACCGTGACGAATCATTACCCTGGGGAGATGACTTTCCATATATGCAGTTATTTCAATATGACCGTTCAGGTGAAATGACACAGCAAACACAAGTTGATCCTAACAAACTAAAACAAGCATTACGTCAATATTGTTCTGACGAGATTATACAACAAGCAATTGACGAACCAGAATACGATGGTACACCATACTGGTTCATTTACGATTGCTTAAGTAGATTAGGCAAAGGTGACGAAACTAATGTTGTTCGTTGGAACAAAGTATTACGTGACTTGGGCTTTACCAGTGTGTTTGATCCGGGTAAGGGTTGGATTGCTTACAATGAACCAACACAAGGTGTAGTACTAGATCCAAGAATTATTAAAAACCACAAGATGTTTGATAATCGTAATCCAACAATGCAACATAGACGATATGATATACAAGGATTAGCTGATGCTATTGGTTGGTCTAGCTATTACCAGCGTGAAAGCCAACTACAGCGAGTACGAATTAACCATCCCGATACGAAAAAAGTAATGTTAGATGTTGCTAAGAGTATGCTTAAACCATTCTTGGGTAAATCTAGCGAAGAAGCAAAAGAGATGGGATATGACCAAGCACTAAAAGCTGCCGCAGATAAAGTTATTGAAATATTAAAACAAGAACAACCAGTAACAGAAGCATTTGACCAACCCTATAAACTTAAGTGGGAAAAGAGTGGTACAGATATCACTGCAACAACAAAATTAGATGATGGCGGACATTTAGGTATTGTGTTTCAAAAAGGATATAATCAGGATAAAGAAGAAGCATGGAGTGTTGAATTCTATAGGAACAACAGCCAAGAAGTCACAGGAGAAGGTGATGCACAACGTGTGTTTGCTACAGTTCTAACTTCTATTCAATCATTTATTAAAAAGTATAAACCAAACAAAGTAATGTTTGCGGCCAGTAAAGAAGCTGATGATGGACAAAACTCACAAAGTAGAGCGAGACTATACGACAGTTTAGTTCAACGTTATGCTAAGTCATGGGGCTTTAGAGCGTTCCGTGCTGAGACTGGTAACAAAGTTTTCTATGAATTGACTAGGCGTGATCCTGTTGCAGAAACGTTAGATGATCCTTGGGGAGATCAGGGCAATTTTGCAGGTGATAAACCAGTTAATATAGGTGGTGATACAGTTAAGCGTTTAGAAGTCGGTGATATAGTATTGTATCTTGGACAAAAAGCAAAGATACTTGCGCAATCAAAACCTGAGGGAAAATATTCTCGCATTGAAATCACAAGGGGTATGGGCGGTGTAACTCAAGATGTACTTACTAGTGACTTAAAACGTACAGGTGGAAACATGTCGAAAACCAATATGTCCGAATCTGTGGATTATTTAGAAGAAAAATAATTCGGGGTGGTTCTATTGATGTAAATAATTATATCATTTAAGAGGACCAAATGGCAACAAAGAAAAAACCTGAAACAATTGCTCCTGCAAAGGCAGCACCCGTAAAAGCGGCAAAAGCAGTTAAAGCTACTAAAGAACCTAAAACTGTTCCCGTAGAAAAAGTTGAAGAAATTGCTGAACAAGCGGCACAAGAGCAAGCTGAGAAGAAACAAGACGGTCAAGTTCAAGTTAACGTAGACTTTCTAAAAACTACTAAAGTTCATATCGCAATGCCATGTTATGGCGGCATGTTGACTGAATCAACATTCATGTCATTTATCAAGTGGGCTAACACTGCTCGTCAACTTGGTATCGATTGGACATTAGAAACAATGGTTAACGAATCATTGATTAGCCGAGCACGTAATACATTAACAGCTAAGTTCCTAGAACAAGCAGATTCAACACATTTATTCTTTGTTGACGCTGACATTGGTTGGGAGCCATGGCATCTATTAGTTCTATTAAACCGGGATGTTGACGTTATTGGTGGACTATACCCAATGAAAACTATGCCAATCAAATGGGTAGTTAATGGATTTGAAGGCGCAGAAGAAGGACCAGATGGCTTCCAAGAAGTATCTAAAGCAGGTACTGGCTTCTTGTTAATGAAACGTCATGTATTTGATAAATTGAAGTCTCATCCTGCAGTTAAGCAATATAAGAACGATATCGGTCTTGATCCAAAGTATGACGCACATTTAAAGACATATTTTGATACAGCAGTTCGTCAAGGTCGTTACTACAGTGAAGACTGGACATTCTGTGAAAACTGGCGTGATATCGGTGGTAAAGTTTGGGTTGACAAACGTGTACTATTACGTCACTCAGGTTCTTATGTATTCTGTATGGAAAATCAGAATCACTTGTTAAACACAATCGGACCTATGTACGTTGAAGAACAAGCTAAACAACAGCAACCAAAATAACTAGCATTTACTGCTAACATAATGGCTATCATGGAAACGTGATAGCCATTTTTTGTATAAATACACTATGCATTTTAAAGAATTAGACACATTTAAACTGGGTGATGCGGTTCATTTTCATGACCATTTAAATCCTGGTATTTTCCACGGCGATAACCTCAGAGATGATGTACGACAAAAACTGTTAATTATCGCTGAAGATTTCGTAGAACACTTGGGTATCAGTGATTTAGACGTAGCTGACATTACAATTTCCGGAAGTAATGCGGCATATACATATACTGCACACTCTGATATCGATTTACATATATTAGTAGATATGCAGGGTTTTGAAGATGATGATGTATACCGTGAATTATTTGACGCAAAGAAAACTGTATACAACGACCAGCATGATATTATGATTAATGGTTATGAAGTAGAATTATATGTACAGGATAGCAATTTACCTGTTATTAGTTTAGGTGAATACTCAGTATTAAATGACAGATGGATTAAATTACCTAGAAAGCGTAAAGCTGATCTAGACCAAATGGCAACTAAATTAAAGTTTCGTAAGATATACAAACTTGCTACCTATGCATTGCATTCAAAAACCCCAGACAAGATACAAAATGTATTGAGAACTCTTAAGAAATATCGTCAAGCTGGATTAGACAACGTAGGTGAATTTAGCCCTGAAAACTTAGCATTTAAAGCATTACGTAGCAAGGGAATTATTAAAAAATTATATGATAAATTAAATGATTTACATAGTGAGATTTTAAGTCTTCCTGAAAATGACAGTAATGTATTAGATAAGAAAACATTAAATATAGATGATTTAGCAAGAAAGCATCGTGTGTCAAAAGACTATTTACTAGACCAGTTAATGAAGGGTATTGGAATTGAATCTGAGCACACTAATAATTTTGATATAGCGGCAGAGATAGCATTAGATCATTTGGGTGAGGATCCAAATTATTATGTGTTATTGAAGAAAGCTAATTTAGAAGAATGCGGCTACATCCCTAGCGAAAGCGAACGCAATGACCCTAGGTTTAAAACTGCATTAACAGTGGATATTACTCCCAATTCAATTAAAGATAATGCTAGAAAATTAGGTAGCAATATACAGCGTGACGGAAGACCACCGTTACTACGACCATAATAAGGAAAAATAAATGTCAACAGCTAAGAAAACCCCACAATCAGTTAATACATCACAAGACCCGGCATTAGAGTATTTAAATCAACGTGCAGTTGAAATTGCAATTACACCTACAGAGAATTCTACTAAAAGTGTAGTGTATGAAGAAGTTACTCAAGTCATCACTAATGTATTCCAAGTTAATGCACCGAGTGGAGCAAACGGACAATTGCAATTTAATCAAGGCGGACAATATACTGGCGATGCAGAACTACAGTATGATCCGTATACTGATACATTAACTACTGGTAAAATTGTTGCTAATAATATCACAATTACAGGTAATGCTAATAATTTTAAATTGGCAGGTGGATATAATAATGAAGTATTGAAAACTGACGGTAATGGTAATTTATCATGGGCTAATGTTTTTCCTTCAGTATCAGGAAAATCTGGTAAGTTCTTAGTTACTAACGGGGTTTCTATTGATTGGTCTAATGGTAATTATAATAGTTTTGCAACCACTACTTATGTAGATTCAGCTATAGCTACTTTAGTTGGTACTGCTCCTGCTATGTTAAACACACTAGCTGAGATTGCTAACGTCATTGGTCAAACTAATGACCCTCAGTATGGAATTATTTCTCAATTAGCCAATAAAGCCAATGTTAGTAGTTTAGCTCAAGTTGCATTTAGCGGCAGTTATGCAGATTTATCAAATAGACCAAACATATCTAATGTTGGTATTAGTGGTAACTATACAGATTTATCTAACAAGCCAACTATACCAGCAACTATAAGAGATTTGGGAATTAGCGAAGGTACTAATGGTCAAGTATTAACAACAAATGGCAACGGTAATTATAGCTTTACTACGGTATCTAGTGGCGGTTCATCATATGACCAATCCTTGAATACTACTAATAACGTTACATTCAGTAGCATAGTTACTAGCAATATTTCTTTCTCTAATGCAAACCTAGAAATATACACTTCTGCTAATAGTGGAAAGAGTATTGATATCTATACTGATTGGGGTGGTAATAGAGGTGGAGTTGAAGTTTGGTTACGCCACAATGATGGTGTAGAAATCAATACAAAGGATGGAGATTTCACTTGGAAGTTTGCAAACACAGGTGCATTAAATTTCCCACTAACTCCAAATGTTACATCTGCAATAGTGGTAAATGACAATGATACTGAACTAAGTATGGGAACTGATAGAGGAAGTATATCTATATGGCCAGAGAATAGTAAGTGGTTGTTTGGTGCAGATGGTAATCTAACATTACCTAATGGTACTACTATCGATGATAAAGAAAGTAATTTAATCAAAGGTCCAGCGTTAAATTCATTTGGCAGTAACAGCTATACAGGCACATTCACTACATTGAACTTTACTGGTCTTGGTACAACTTGGGTCGTAAACGGTCCTGGGGTAGTCAACGGCGTTATACAGAGTATTGACGCGGTTGGCAAGATAATAATTTTAGATAGAAACTCGGGTGGTCCACAATTCCAAAATGGCCAAAGCTATACATTTACCGGACCATCGTTTAGTATTGGCTCTAAAATTACAGTAAACAGCAATGAATGGCTGTTTGGTGCAGATGGTAAATTAACACTACCTGGTGCTGTAAAATCTCAATCTGTTGCACAAGTAGGGCAAATAGTAACATATATTGGTATATCTGGGGGTTCACTAAATTATACAATTCTCTCCGGTTTAACACCATTAGTTGGGGCATACAGCG
>Ga0315905_10000438_pt1 | contig 45592 bp, 39 predicted proteins | sample LakEriMetagenome_5_FD_203522 | JGI IMG/M metagenome (GOLD analysis project Ga0315905, IMG submission 203522) | Freshwater fungal communities from buoy surface, Lake Erie, Ohio, United States - Buoy 4 MA121 | ecosystem: Environmental > Aquatic > Freshwater > Lake | place: USA: Lake Erie, Ohio...
TGCACCAGAGGTTCTACAGTGGCCGGCTGCGCAACCCCGACCAGCTTCGCCGGCCATCCCAACACTAGCTTCAAACCCAATCGTAAACTAACATAGCGACTGGATCACCTCATGGGGTCTGGCCAGATGAGATCCGCTAAAAGCTGGGGCCGCGCGAGGATAATCGCCACAAGGTCGGCGGAAATCTTGCCCGCCATTGCCAGCAGGACATTTAAAGCAATTGCCGAGCGTTCATTGATGCGTCCGTCTTGTAATGCATTCTTTATTGCGCTGAAGTATCCATAATTCACGTTCCTTTAAGAGACGCCTTTTGAGAATTTTCAACTCTTACAAAGTTTTGAACTCATGAAGACGTCCGGCGTTAAGCATTTGGGCCGGGCTCCCTAGTTCGGGTCGCTTATAGGCATGTTTCGGTAAATCGATTTAATCTCCTTAGGGAGTTACACGGTCTGGGAAATCAGCTCTGATGCGCGAGATTGCTTCTCCTGGAGCTCCATATTACGATTTCACGTAAAAGCGGGAGGGCGAACTATGAGAGAAATTTGTTTCCCCGTACAAGTGCAAAAGCAGCGTGCATTCGTAGGGCACGTGTTTCGCTACATCATCGGCGCTAGCGCCATGTGTGCCGCTCTTGGTCTTACTCTTATTCCATCAACCGCATTGGCTGATCCCGTTGAAGATTTTTATAGAGGTAAGCGTATTCGGATGGTGATCGGCTATACCACCGGCGGTGGCTATGACTCCTATGCGCGCTTGCTTGCGCGGTTCATAGGAAAGAACATTCCTGGCCAGCCTAGCCTTATTTCGCAAAATATGCCCGGAGCCGGCAGCCTCCTAGCGACAAACTGGCTTGCAAACGCTGCGCCGCGCGATGGCACTGTGATTGCAGCGATCAATCGCGGCATACCGTTTGAGCCACTCACAGGCGGGCAAGGGATTCAGTTCGACCCGCTGAAACTGGGATGGATCGGGAGCCTCGGCAAGGAGGTCAATGTAACAATCGCTTGGCACACATCTAAGACTCAAACCGCTGAACAACTTTTTACAGAAGGTCTAATTGTCGGGGGAACTGGTTCCGGTGCGGACAGCGCTATTTATCCAGCTATTATGAACAAGCTGCTAGGTGCTAAAATTACATTGATTGCTGGCTACCCTGGCGGCAACGACGTGAATCTTGCGCTTGAACGTGGTGAAATCGAAGGGCGGCCAAGCCCGTCATGGTCAAGTCTACGTAGCGCGCGCGCCGACTGGGTGCGCGATCGCAAGATTATCCCTATCTGGCAACTGTCTTTATCGAAACATCCCGATCTAATGGACGTGCCGCTTGCTATTGACTTTGCAAAAAATGCGGAAGATCGGCAGATCATGGAGTTTTTCTTCGCGCGGCAGGAAATGAGCCGTCCTTTCGTTACAACGCCTGAAGTCATACCCCAGCGCCTCAAGGCGATACGCGATGCTTTTATCGAGACAACGAAAGATCCCGATTTCATCGAAGCAACGAAATCTCAGGATGTTGAGCTCGATCCGATTAGCGGGGCCCAAATAGATGAACTTCTTAAACGTATATTTGCTACGCCCAAACATGTTATTGAACGAGCAACGATGATCTCCCGCTCGGAAGTGTCGATGCCGAATGCAGAGATTAATAGCACAAAAGTGACGGCGCGCCTACTTCGCGTCGAGGGGCAAGGCACATCAATTACATTTAACAATTCTCAGGAAGAAGTTAATGCGCTCATTAGCGCAACGCGAACAAAGATTACGATAGCGGGCAAAGATGCAACACGTACAAGCCTGCAGCCAGCGATGACTTGTGAGATCGAGTACGCAGGGCCAGGCGGTGAGGTGCGCGCGATAGCTTGCATACGGCAATAAATGCAGGCGTCAAGATACGTTGCTTGCGCGCTTATTCGTAGAAGGCACCCTCGCGGAAGCGCACCGGCTTTTCGCGGTTATTCTCAGGCGCGTGCGGATTGATTTGCTGGCCATGTAGGCCAAGGCGGATGCTGCCATCACTCTCATCCCTAGTAATGGATTCAATGCGAAGAACCACAAGCGGCTCATCACCAGCATTTTCGAAACAATAATAACAACCTGATGGAAGCATAATGCCTTCATTACGCTCCAGAAGGCGTTCTTCGCCATGTGGACGGAAGAAGCGTGCACGACCCATAAGCACTATGAAGCTATGATCCTGCCCGTGATGCGCATGCATTGCGTTTTCGCCGCCACCTGAGGCGTAGCAGCGAATCTTGATCTGAAGATTACCTGTATCGGCAAGTAGATGACGAAAGCTACCCTCATCAAGTAATTGGATCTTTAGTTTGAAAAAATCCGGTGATGGAGTATCAGAAAAATCGACCATCTCGCCGCCCTCAACGGGGTCCGCCATGCGTCCACGGGCTGTGACTTTGACGCTCATTTTTCTCTCCCATTGTTTTTATAAGGACACCGGAAAAATACTCTTTATAAAAAAACATTGGCCCAAACGCTGTTTACCCTTACCAAACAGATGGTCTTTTTTCCTAGTGCTTTGAGTTAGAATTGGAGAACCCGCTGAGAAAATCACAATTATTTCCATCATGATGGTCGCATAAAAATTGATTCAAATAAATTTTTTTGTAATTGTCTTCGATCGGGGCGGAAATCTTTCTCTTGTACATCTGATGTCTGTGCACCCACGAATTCCCTTCTGCTCCACGTTATCAGATCTCTTACTTGATCCTAGGTTCATTGCTCTGAAGGTTTATAAAATAGACTCTCCACGCCCCTTGCTGAGCTCCTTAGCTTGAGGAGTTTGCATGTAGAAGTTCAAAAATTCATACGCCAATGAAGCATCATGAGACATATTGAACTGTGCAAGGGCTTGTTTGTTGAGAATTCGTTTCGTCATTGCTAATGCATATGCGTTACGTCGAAGCAACCGCTGAACGATTTCATTAGTTTTCGCATCAAGCTCTTCTGCAGGCATTGCATAATTCACGACACCCATTCCAGCGAGCTCTTTGGCCGTGAACGGTCGCGCAAGCATAAGATATTCTTTTGCCATCGCCAGCGGCATTTTTATCGGTGCAAAAACAGAACCACCATCACCTGTAACCATGCAATGATCGGCAGATCCTACTGTTTGACCATCAATCTGTAGCTCGCCAGCGCTCATGTGGTGATCTGCTATAATCGCATCTTCTCGTGCGACTATAAAATCACAGGCTAGAACGAGATTAGCGCCAAATCCAACAGCATGCCCATTGACCTTTGCGATCACAGGCTTCTCGATAGTGCACATAATCTCAACAGCTTTAGTGACGCCGGCCATTATGTCCCAATCATTCCCAGGATTCCCATGATGACCGTAAGATGACGGCGGAATTGTAAAGACGTCATTTTTCCCGGTTATAACGATCACACGTATATTTTGGTCTTCGCGTAATTCATGAAGGGCACGAGCCACTTCAGCTGCGCGCTGTGCTCCGCCGCGTTTTTGAGTTCGCATGACTTCACGCACATGCTTCTCTATCCTTTTCAGTTCTATCGTCGCGACTTGGCCAGTGCGAACGATATCCAGTAAAAAATATTCAGACATTGATCCTCACTTGTCAGAAAGCAATCTTGCGAAACGCTGGCGCACTTCCGCTGGGGTCTGCGATGCCCGCTCAAGCAATCGATGGACACTCTCACCATCAATAGGGCTTGTCATGATTCCGGCCTTCAACATTTCCGCTCGAAAGACTGCATCCATAGCCATGTCCATGAAGGCCTTGCGTAAAACATTTGCGCGATCTTGTGGAATTTTCGGCGGAGCCACTACCGGTAATGCCATGAAGAAAGGCATTTCAGCAAAATCAAGAAGGTCAAAGTCATCGCTGGATTTCATCAATTCGCGACCAATCGGTACACTTTGATATTCTTCAAGTCTGTCAGTGCGTCCGAATGCGATCAAAGGTTTGAGCTTTCGTTGTGCCCAAAGCTGTGGTCGGCCAACCATGATTGCGCTTATGTCGACAATCTGGCCATCGACTTCGCCACGCTCCATAGCAAGCCAGATCTCGTTAGCTCCAGGGAATCCACGTACGACCTCCACCTTCATACCCACCATATCTTTTGCGATTAGCGCAAATGTGATGTTCGTGGAGCCCCCGCGTGTGCCCCCTAGAATCGCGGGTCTGGGAGCATTGGCGAGCTCGGCGATGGAATTAGCCGGAAAGTTTTCGTTTACGACCATCAGATACGCGTCGTCTTTATAAGACGAAAGCGAACCAAGCCAAGTCATCTGTAAAGGGTCGAAATTAGCATTCGGGTCGTTAAGGAAAGCGAGCTGCGGAAGCGCCCGACTCATGACAACGATCGACAACCCATCGCGGTCGAGCGTGTGAGCTAGTTTGTTAGCAATGGCCAGGCCACCAGCACCTGGCTGATTTTGCACCACAATAGACGGCTTGCCTGGAATGAACCGCGCTAGATGTCTAGCAATCGTTCGTCCAGCCGTATCGTAGTATCCACCTGCAGACGATCCCACTATGATATTGAGCGTCTTGCCTGCGTAAAAATCTTCTTGCGCCAACGTTGGCGTATAAGCCAGTGCCGTCGACGCGGCCAAGCAACCAAGGGCCTCACGCCTTGAGAACATGGTATCCCCCCTTTATAATCACCACACTTATCGCAGCGTAGTTATCATGTTGGTCAGCTTCGACTTATTGATACGATCACAGGATTTGTAGCTCGGCTTGTCCCAGGTCTGCCTAAGCATTAGCTAGTCTGCAGGATCAAGATTCTTCAAAACATTTTCCTTAACGGACCTGAACTCCTTTACCTAGGCCAGACCAAGAGAACCGGCTGCGACGAGCGAGATTGTCGTCATCTTCCACCCAATAGTAAGCCTTATTGAACGTTCATTCGCCACGAATTTCATTCGACCACTTTGTTCGGCGCCTGACAAGCTGCTGAGATAAGACGGCGTGGACGCAGGACGAGCGGCACTGATTGCGAAGGTCTTGCTTTGGGGAGCAACGGCGATGCCGGCGCAATCGCCGAGAGAAACAGGCAGGGCGCGTTTCTAGACCGATTATCTCCCCCGCCATGATGAATAGCTGAGCAACCTAATTAATATGCTCGATTTGCGCGGGATAGAGTGGGAAAAGCGCGCGCCTTGATACATCGACGGATCAGGGGAAGGGGTAGCCGTTTGCTCAAGAGAGCTGGTTTAACGGACGCTAAGTCCAATGTGCCTAGACCTTTTTTAAAGCCCTAACGAATTCAACAAGCCCCGCACGCTCGCACTACTTAAAGCCCGTTACGCCGTAAGAATGCGAGCGCCACATTCTCGAACGCCCCAGGATCTTCAAGAAAACAACAGTGCCCAGCACCCATCACAACATGATGACTAGCATTCGGCATAAGAGATGCCGTGCGCTCTCCCGCGGCGCGGGCACCGTCAAACTCTCCATTTACCACTAACGTTGGCGTGTTGCAGCGGGGCAGATCCGCAAGCAAATTGGAGCCTTGAAGCGCCTCAAAGACGCGCTTTATACAAAACGCATCTAAGTCGGCCCCGCGCTCCACGAAACCCTTAAGGAGGTAGTCACCCATTAAACTGTCAGCCCATGCCCGCGAGACGCCGTGGCGGAGGTGGCTCATATGAAAATCCGTTAAGCGCCCCTGTGCAGAATGCAACGCATAATCGGCGATGCGTTGTGAAAAGTCCTGCGCACCACTGTTGCCTCCAATAGCAATGACCGCCGGAAACGCAGCCGGCGTCTCGCAGGCGAGTGTCAAAGCAATTTTCGATCCGATACTACACCCCATCAAAACAGGCGCTTGGGTAATGCCGGCATCGGCGAGCACCCCCAACGCGTCCTGCCCCATGTCCCGCAGGGTGAAAGACCCTCGAGGCTTAGCAGAACGGCCCCATCCGCGCAGATCTACTGCAATGGTCGTATAGTTCCGCGAAAATCGGGCCACCTGATAAAGCCAAAGGCAATGATCAAATGGCAGGGCATGCAGCATCAGAATTGGCGGACCAGATCCAGCCCGCTCATAATAAATCTCGATCCCATTAGCTCTACTAATAGGCATACCATCACCTGTTCCACACAATAAAGCCAGGGACTGGCTGAAAGGCCGATTTAGCGTATATGCTCTGCCAAAGCATGCAAAAAGCAAGCAGAATTGGGATCGTCATGGCATACGAGAAAATCATCCCCCGCGCGCGCATAGGCTTCATCATCCCGTCTTCAAACCGTATGGTCGAGCCGCAAGTGCAACGTTGGATGCCACCGGGCGTCATTCCTCATTTTACACGGATCGGCATGACAAACCGCCACAAGGCGCCCCTAGAAAAACTTCTTCCACAAATTCTGGAGGCAACAAGCCTACTCGCAGATTCAAAGTGTGACGTGATCGTCCTGCAATGTACCGGCACCTCCATGTCAGGCGGAGTTGATATGGAGAAATATGTCATCGGCGAGATGTCTAAGACATGTGGGCGGCCGACTGCGAGCGCCGCATCATCACTCACTGCGGCCTTTCAGGCCCTTGCAGCGCGACGCCTCGTCTTCCTATCGGAGACGAAACAGGCTGGGCACGATAAAAAGATCGCCTTTTTGAAAGAATCTGGCTACCAACTTGTTGGAGATAAGGCTATTGGACTCGAAAGCTCAGACGAATATTGCATTACGCCGCCTCAACTTTGGTTCGATGAGGCAATCGCGTTGCAAAACGACGATGCGGACGCTTATTTCATTAGCTGCGCCAACATACACGCAATCGATGTGATAGCACAACTTGAAGCGCGGTTACGACGCCCCGTTGTGACGACCAATCAGGCCGCCATCTGGCGCTCCTTACGTGCCGCCGGATTGTCCGACGACGTGCCGGGTCTTGGAGCGCTCATGAAACTGCCCGCCCTAGGCTGATCTTTTACTTGCTTAAATCCTGCGCGCGCCTGATCAACGGCTCCGACATAGCATAAACCTGCCGGATCATCGCTTCAACCTGCTCGCCCGGAACAGGGTCTAACTCCAGTCGCGCCTTTTCGGCGTCGATAAGGAAAGCCGCATCTCTCAAAGTCGCATCAAAGGCTCGACGCATAACTTGAACGAGCGCCTTCGGCGTGCCCGGAGGCATGAAAAAAGGTCGACCCGTCTCTTCGGGGAAAGCAAGCACGGTCAATGCCTGCCTATCATCTGTATCCTTCACGAGACTAGAAAGTAAGGGTACATGGCTGAGACCCTCCTGCGGCTCGGCGCCCGTCTGGATCAGGATGTTGATGCGCTTGTTTTGTATCCATTCTGGACTTGATGCTTTTAACGTCGAAAGAGATAGGCCACAAATTCCTTCAACCTCCCCGCGCTCAACGGCTAGTCGAGATTCTGACGTCGAATAGCCAGAAATCACCCTGAACTTTGTGCCAAGCAAAGTATTCAACTGCTTTGGCATGAGTGCCGAATTGCCTGTTGCTCCCGTCGCGGCGACGACTACCTCGCGTTCACGCGCCTGCTCAATAGTCTTTATCGGGCTCGTATGCCAAGTGGCGCAGGTTTGCTGCTGCTTACCCATGCTGCCAATCCATTCGAGCTCACGTGGATCGTACTTGGTGGCGGAATTCCCAAACAACGGCTCTAGGAGGAGCGTGTTATAAGTGATTGCGATCACCGACCCGTCCTTGGGCGCGACGCTGGCCGTCCAGTTTGTGCCCACCATCCCGCTTGCGCCAGGCATGTTCTGATTTACGAATACAGGATTGCCGGGAATAAATTTTTCAAGATGTTTTGCGAGAATACGCGCATAGCTGTCGTATCCGCCGCCAGCACCAGCCGGAATGATCATGCGTATTTGCTTGTGTGGATAGATCTCGGCTGGTTGGGAGTACGCAGCCCCCTGCCCTGCGAAAAAAATGACTGCAGCTCCTATCAGAGCGGGCCGCGCAACCTGCGTAATGAATGATGAATTGACGTCTATGGGAACAAACGTGGTAGTGCGCATTTTTCAATTCCCCGCTGAACGTTACGCCTGTCAGATCATCTTTGTCGTTCCATCAGGTAGCATGCGTCCCTTGAAAGTGACGTAGCCCCCATCGATCAAAAGATCGGTACCTGTAATGAAGGACGCATCGCTGGAAGCCAAAAACGCTGCGCCGGCTGCGATCTCATCGGGCTCTCCCGGCCGGTTCAAAAGATGACGCGGACCATTAAGTCGACGTGCATTATCTTTTCCGCCTACCCGTCGACTTGAACGCTCAGTCAGAATAACACCGGGTGAAATCGAATTAACACGAATATTATCCGGAGCATGATCTTGCGCGAGAATTTTCGTCAGAAAGATCATGGCGGCTTTTGTTGTGCAGTAAGGCGAGCGGTTTTGAATTCCGATATGACCAAGCTGAGATGCGATATTGATAATGGATCCCCCGCCTGCCTTGCGCAATTCGGGGACACCATGCTTGCACATTAGGAATACGCTTGTGAGATTGACGTTGAACGCTGTATTCCATTGCTCAAGGGTCAAAGTCTCTACCGTTCCATCCGGCGTGGCCGTGGCCGCTACATTGACAAGCGTGGTGAGCTTGCCAAATACCGATACCGCGGTCGCTACGCTTGCCTCACAACTCTCAGGCGAGGCGACGTCCAGATGCGCAGCGGCTGCGCGGCCGCCCGCGGAGATCACCCTGTCGCGGGTTTCCTCCGCTTTTTCATGTTGAAGATCGCCCAGAACGACTGACGCTCCCTCCTGCGCCATCCGCATTGCGATCGCAGATCCGATTTCACCGCCGCCCCCTGTGATGAGAGCCACACGTCCATCAAGTCTTGGCATCTGCTTCCGCCCCATATTTATTTTATTTTGCGTTGCAACGAGCTTACATAAGTTGGTGCTCTTGGCAAATTCGGGCGTGTGGATTGAGAGCTTGACAGCGCTACTCGCTGCATGCGTGATATTACGTACAAAGTGAAACGAGGGGAGGAAGCCATGGGTGAGGTGCGCGCGCGCATTGGCTATTCATCTGTGGCTTATGTCACCGAGCTTCTTCCGCGCTATTTTTATCAAATAGTCCCGGATGGTGTGTTGCTTTCATTATTGACGCTGCAAATCACTGACCACACGCAAGAGCAGCTCGAAACGCTTCATGAACAAGGCTTGAAAGCGGTTGACACCTTCGCTAACGCGGGGGCTGATGTCATTATCATGGGCGGGGCCCCCACCAATATCGCACATGGCCGGCAAAATCTCGAGGATGCGCTTGCTGAACTGACTCAGAAATATGGCGTGCCGGTCAGTTCGAGCTCCATGGCGCAAAAGCGCGCGTTGCGCGCAGTCGGCGCGCGCAAGATCGGTACGATCAACCCTGCCGTTCCCCGCAAGATTGGAGATTCAGCGAGCGGATCTTTAGAAGACGGAATGCAACTCATAGGGCGGAGGCATGCCCATGCTCGATTACAGGATTACAACAGGATACCCGCCAGCACTGCGCTGCAGCTTGGGCGCGATTTGATGCGTGAGCATCCAGAGATCGACACGCTGATCTTTGGCTGCCCTCATTGGGCGACGATCGAAGCGATCGAACCCTTGGAACGAGAGTTTGGAATCTCCGTCGTGACGGCGCTTCAAGCGATCATATGGGAGGGCCTGAGATTGAGCGGTATCGACGATCGAATCGAGGGCTATGGCCGCCTGTTCCGCAACTGCTAGGGACGAAGCAGCCACGCTCGTTCAGAATGCCCCGGTTTATCTTGCGCCAAAAGGTCTTAGGTTTAGACTGACTTCAACAATCATGGGGGGAAGCGAACATGTTCACCAGCTGGCGGGGGGTCATCGGCATCATTCATCCGACGTTGCGGCCTGGCTCCAACGAGGAATTGATCCGCATGCTGCCGGAGGGCATCGGCGTTCTGTCGCTGCATGTGAACATCACCCGCGGCACGCCCGACGAATTCAAGCAGATGAAATCCGCCTATGAGAAGGAGCTCGACCTGCTCAAGGAGGCCGGCTGCGACGTCATCCATCCCTCTGGCGCGCCGCCCTTCATGGTGCATGGGCGCAAGGGCGAGGCGCAATTGATCAAGCAATGGGAGAAGCGCTACGGCGTGCCCATGTTCACCTCGGGCCAGAACCATGTGAACGCGCTGAAGGCGCTGGGCGCGAAATCCATCGTCGGCGCGACCTATTTCCCTGAGAAGACGAACCAGATCTTCGCGCAATATTTCAAGGACGCCGGCTTCAACGTGAAGGCGATGGCGGGCGTGGAGGTAGCGTTCAACAAGGTGCAGGAGCTGTCCGGCGAGGCGGTTTACGCGCACATCAAGAAAGCCTTCCTCAAGGCGAAAGGCGCGGACGCGATTTACATGCTGGGCTCGGGCTGGCGGACGCTGCACATCATCGAGCTCTTGGAGCAGGATCTGGGCGTGCCGGTGATTCACCCGGTGCCCGCGCGCGTCTGGGAGTTCCAGAAACGCCTGCACGTCAATGAGAAGATCGAAGGCTTCGGCCATTTGGTGCGGGAGATGCCGAACTATTCATTCTAGCGTCTGCGCCCGCAGCAGACACCCTAGGACGATTTTGTCTTCACATATCCTATAAGCTAAGGCTCTCAATCAGGCACTGCCTTCGAGATAATTTCTATTATACGTTTCTCGAAGGTGATTTCATTCTCAAGGAATTTTATATATCCCTCATCCTTTGAACTACGGATCTCTTGCTCGTATGATTCTATGGCTTCGCGCGCCGCTTCCTTCCGCTGCTTCACTTTATCCCATTTGACTTTTTCCTCTTGCGTGAACGGACCGGTAATTCGGACTTGGCCAGTGTCTAAATCTATTTTTATGTGATCGGGATGAGGCACGGGATCTGGGGGCTCCAAACCCATTCGTTTGCAGTATCTTATTTCTTCTTCCTTGCTCAATTTGTAGTCAATCATGGCTTGTAGAAATTCATCATGCGCCTGTTTGTTCTTGGCCTCTGTGGTATTGACGAGATCGGTGAATATTTTTTGCGAGCGTTGATCTCCACGCACCGCATTCACAGCGATAGATCGCATGACAGCCTGCGCGATAGGAACGCTTACTTCTTTCGCTCCGTCTTTGACTTTGATCTCTCTGTAAGCCTCCTCCAAGATGATGCCTCTCAGCCGCTCTTCATTGAGCGCTGGCATTTTGTTCTTGGAGCCTCTGGGACGCCCCTTCGGATTGCCGGACTTGCCCTTGACGAAGCGGGTCGCCTCAGGCGGCTTGCCGTAGCCGACCTCATAGGAGCGGCCTGGCATGTTGTTCTTCAGCTTCTTTATTTTCTTGGAGAGATCGTCGTCGGTCATTGTCCAGCCTCCTCGATCTTGGAGACTGGCCCGATATTTTCCACGAACTCCGCATCTTCATGCGCGAACGCCTCGAAGCGTGCGATGATCCGGTCGCAGTAGAGTGGATCGAACTCACAAAGATAGGCGCGACGCCCTGTTTTGTGGGCGGCGATCAGGGTGGAGCCAGATCCGCCAAAGAGATCGAGAACGATGTCTCCCCGGCCTGAGACATCCTTGATCGCGTCCGCGATCATCTGGACTGGCTTCACAGTCGGGTGAAGGGCGAGCTCTTCGAGACGTCCCGCCTTGAATGAGTTCGCCCCGGCGTATTCCCAGACATTGGTCCGGTAGCGGCCATGCTGGCCCAATTCGAAGTTATTGAGGTGAGGCGCCATTCCCTTTTTGTAGACGAAGATCAGCTCGTGCTGGGAGCGGTAGAACGTCCCCATACCGCCATTGCTTTTAACCCAGACATTGAGGTTCTTAAGCTCGCTATAGGGTTCTTGTGCCGCCTCCAGGACCTCACCCATATGTCGCCAGTCCATACAGATGAAATGGATGGAGCCATCATGGCTGAAAGCCGCAAGGTTGGCGCACGAGGACTTCAGGAAGTCCACGAACTCCGCCCTCGTCATCTCACCCGACGCCATGGCGAATTCGCCGTGTTTGACCCTGCCTAGACCACCCACATTGCCCTGGATGGGCACATTGTAGGGCGGGTCGGTGAAGACCATGCGGGCGAGCTGGCCATCCATGAGCGCGGCGACGACAGCCCGGTCGCGGGCATCGCCACAGATGAGCCGATGGGACCCAAGCTGATAAATGTCACCCCGCTTACAACGGCGGCGCACTTGGGCTGGATCCGGCAAGAGGTCGTCGTTGGGATTCCCCGGCTTCTCAGGCTTGTGGTTCGCAATGAGCCCGTCGATTTCAGGGATCGAGAAACCGGTCACCGTGAGATCGAACCCTGGATCGAGGCCCATGAGGGCTTCTAACTCCTCAGCCAGCAGATCCTCGTCCTAGCCCGCTTTCTGGGCGAGCTGGTTATCGGCGATGACATAGGCGCGCTTTTGCGCCTCGCTCATATGGGTGACGCGGACGCAGGGGACAGATTGAAGGCCCGCCAATTTAGCCGCCTCTAAACGTCCGTGGCCGGCTAGGATCTGATTGTCCTCGTCGATCAACGCAGGGACCGTGAAGCCGAACTTTTCAATGCTTCGCGCGATTTGACGAAGTTGCTGGCGACTGTGGGTCCGGGGGTTTTTGGGAGACGGCTTGAGGTTCCCGACCGGAACGAGTTCTAGGATGGGCGCGAGCTGAGCTTGCGCCGCGAACAACTGGTGATCGATCTTTGAAACAGAGTTTGGATTCTGCGCGAGCTTACGGTTCCTAGGCATGGGAGCCTCCAAGCTTGAACCTTCGTGCAGCGCGCACGTCGGTTCAGGTTTCGGATGCTGCCCAAGCCCACACCGGGGGGCCGGCCGCTAGGTTTACTCGTTCCCACGATGCAGCGCGCTTCGTGGGGAGACGCCGAGCCTCTCAAACTTTCGACGATTCGTAATTTAAGCCTGTGAGGCTGAACGTCAAGTTTCCTCCTGATCTGAGCGCCTGGCAAACAGTTGAGATCACGAAGGAACCCCTCCGCCTCGCCCCCAGAAGCGCGCACCTAAAGACGCAGCGTTTCATTTACAAAAAACCCTGAAACGGACCTCAAAATCCCAGCTAACAGAAGAAAAATTCCCTGTTCTGAAATCTGGTCAGATAACAAGAAACGCCCGTCCCCAGCGGGAAAGTCGCGAATAGGACCCAAGTTTTCCGGGCCGGTTTTCAGGGATTTCCCTGTAAATTCCCTGTATTTCCAAAATGCAGAGACCGGTTCGCCCTGACTGCGCCCTCCGCCACTTCCTGACACATCGCCTTCAAAGTCATTCAGCCGTTTCCGGCGCTGACGCGCGCTGGAGATTACCGCGGCTCTCGCAAAGCGGCGATCTCTGACTGCGGCCTCACTTCAGAACTTTGCGGGCGAAATCGAGCGTCTCAGCCGACGCGGAAAAGACCCGGGAGATAAGATCCTCCAGATCGTCCCCGGCCATCGGATCCAGATCGAGACTCATTTTCTGCGCATAAGCATGCAGGTCGGGATCTTTCATCGCCTTGTTGAACGCGGCGCGCAACGCATCGGATCTGTCGCGCGGGAGCGAGGGAGGAGCGATAAACGGACGCGTGACCATGTCGGGCGTTGTCAGAAACGTTATGGCTTCAGACATGCCGCTTGGAAGCGAGGATTCGTGAATCACCGGCACGTTGGGCAAGCGTTTATCGCGGTGTGAGGAAAACTGGGTCAGAACATTCACGAAGCCACGACGGATCCAATCCGGCTTCGTCACTTCCACGACGCCCCAGCCCGTGCACATTCCGTCCACCTCCCCGCGCTCCATCGCCAGCGCGATGTCATTGGTGGAGGGATAGCCCATGACGATCTTGATATTGTCGCTGTAGAGCTGGCGCAAAATCAGGCCGTAGATATGACCGCTGCCTTGCCCGGTCGCGCCTATCGTGGCGTTTCTGATTTTCAGTTCTTCCAGGCGCTGAAGCCCCCCGCTTTCACGAACCATGCACACCTTTGTGTCGGATGACATGTTTCCGATCCACGTGAGCGACTTGAAGGAAACTTGCGCCTTGTCTCCCTCCAGGGCGCTCATCACCACAAGCGTTGGATTGAAGGTTCCAATCACGCTTCCATCGCGCGGCGCGACTTGGGCGATGTGGCGTAGCGCCGTCAGGCTGCTTGCGCCCGGCATGTTGCGCACGATCGTCTGCGGGGCGCCGGGCAGATGTTTTGTGAAAAACGGCGCCAATGCGCGCGCATAGACGTCGTATCCACCCCCCGGGCCGTAACCGACGATAAGCTCCAGATTTCGACCTTTGTAAAATGTCTCGACATGATCCTGCGCCCTTGAGGGCGTAGTCAGACTTAATGCAAAAAGCGACGCCACTATGCAGGGAAGCCTTGAAGACATCATCGCTCTCTCCCTTCTGGCCGGCTCTGGAAAAACCTGCGTCCAGCCTTCTTTTTGATGTGCTGTGACGGGTGGTGATTGTTCAAGAGCTGCGCATGAGACCTTCGCTAGAGGATCAGATAGCGCGCTAGAAAAGCGAGAGCCCGGCTCCATGCGTCCTTCGCCGACGCTTCCACATAACGCGTCTGCTCCGGATCCATGAACGCATGGCCGGTGTCGTCATAAATGTGGAAGTCGGTTTCCACGCCAAGCCGCTTGAGTTCGGCTTCAACGGTGCGAACGTCTGCGGGCGGAGGATTTTTGTCATGCACGCCAAAGAAACCGGCGACCGGACATTGGATTGCGCTCAGCCTTTCAAAGACGCTGGGCCCTGCGCCCTGTGCACGCATGACGCCGCCGCCGTAAAAATCAAGGGCGCACCGAAAACCCGGCACGGTGGCCGCCCCAAGTAGGGCCTGCCTTCCACCCATGCAATGACCCATGATGGCGGTGTTTTCAGGAATCGTGCGTGGATGAGCGCGAAGAAAAAGCGTTGCTGCACGCATGTCATTTATCAGGCGCGAATCGAGCAGGTGCTCTTTACGTTTTTTCAGATCGGTCTCAGTCGAGGGCGCATGGTGGTAATGATCGGGAGCGACCACGACATAGCCCTCGGAAACAAGCCTCTCGATGTTATGCCGTGTGAACGAGGCCAGTCCGTGCTGATAGTGCGACAGGAGAATTCCCGGCCGACGCTCCGTCCCCGACGGATGGCCAACCCACATTTCCATCGCGTCGCCATCGACTTCAATCCAAACAGATTCGATCACGCTTGAGTCCTCTTTCAAAGGCGTCCGCCGACGATTGTTTGGAATTGTTTGACTATCTCCGCCGGCGTTTTCATCATCTCTGCGACGACGCGCTGGACTTCCTCGCCGCTTATTGGATCGACCGGGGCTCCAAGGCGCTGCGCGTCTGCAATGAAATCTGGATCGGTCACTGCCTGATCAAATGCTTTTCGTAGCGCGTCGACACGCGTTTGGGGCGTGTCGGGAGGAGCGACGATCACACGCGCCATCATTTGGCTCGTCAGGATAAGATTGATGATCTGCCTCTGCGTCTCAGTCGTCGCGAGGTCTGTCACAAGCGGCGTGTCTGGCAACTCGGTCAGCTTGCGGTGCGGGAATTGAATGAGAATATCGATCTGCTTGTCACGAACCCAATTTGGACGGGCAGCCGTAAGGGCAGACCACGAAATGTTGCAACGCCCGTCGACCTCGCCTCTCTCAAGAGCGATATTCACTTCATTCCCGCCAGGGTATCCTTTGATGGCGTGTAACTGAGCGCCAAAAAGATTGTTCAGAATGTTGACGTGGCTCTCGTTGGTCACGCCTATTTTTAGATCTCTCTTCATGAAATCTGATAATGTCTTCACGCCAGCGGTATGCCACGTAAGACAGATGCTCACATCAACGTTGACGTTGCCAATCCAATTGAAGCGCTCAGGTTCAAACCGCGCTGACGGATTCTTCCAAAGAGCCTCGAATGCGGCATACCGGCTGAATGTCGCGAGGGCCGTCCCGTCTCTGGGCGCGAGATTGTAGAGATGATTGGCGGCCACTAGGCCGTTGGCGCCCGGCGCATTCGAGGCGACAAAAGTTGGATTGCCAGGAAGTCTGGCGCTCATGTGCCGGGCGACCAGCCTGCCGTAGAGGTCAGTTCCGTCACCTGCGGAAGAGCCAATGTAGATGATCAGTCGCTTGCCACGGTAGAAGTCCGCGAGGTCGTCGCTTCGCGCTGTCTGAGGAGCAAAACTCACCAGAAAGGACGCCAGAACGAGGAACGCAGCCACCGGACGTGGAAAAGCAAAGCCCGTCGCTCCCATGATTCCTCCCCGGTTCTTATCTTGCTCCGGAATTAAAAGACGTTCCGCCGGCGTTAGCAAGGGAGCCTGTCTTCAGTTTAGCTTTAGATCGGGGAGCGGCGCCCATGGTCGGCTGCGTTTGCTCCAGGCATTCGGCGGGAACTGATGCGCGATGCTGGCGCCAAGCGGCTTTCTCACATATCCTGCTTTTGAAAAAAACGTCACTGGGGAGGACAGCTTGCGTCGCAAACTCGCCACCATTGCGCTTTCTGCATTCGCAGGTGTTGCAGCCAGCACGATCGCGCAGGCTCAAACCACCAATATTCTCACCATCGACAGGCTTGTGGAGCACACGTCCACCGTGCCCGCGATCAAGGGCGAAAAGGTCAGCCTGTTTGTGCGCGAACGAATAGCCGCCTCGATGCTGGAAGCGCCGCCGGGCAAGTCTTTCGAGCGCAAGGTCGTGTTAATGGTCCACGGCGGCTTTTCGCCCGCGACCCTGGCTTTCGACGTTCAGTATCGCGATTACTCATGGATGGAGCATCTTGCGCGCGAGGGCTTTGACGTATTCACGATGGACATGACCGGTTACGGCCGCTCTACGCGTCCGCCGCAGATGGACGACCCTTGCAATCTTCTGCCCGCGCAACAAAAGGAGATCGTCCCGAAGACGCTCCCCCAGCCATGCGCGCCGAATTATCCCTTCGAGCTCGTCAACAGCGACAGTGAGAGCGACGATATCAACGCGGTCGTGGATTACATCCGCAAGCTTCGCGGCGTGGATAAAATCTCGCTTCTTGGCTGGTCGGGCGGCGGCATCAGAACCGGCACGTTTATTGGGCGCCATCCTGAGAAGGTTGACCGCTACGTAATCTGGGCGTCATCCAATTACAGCCGCAAAAATCCCGATGCTGCGCCCGCTGTCCTTCCTGCGGCCGGCGCTCCCATAACGTTTCAGACACGAACCGTTGGCACGGATCGCCGTTGGCTCGGCACGCAGAAATCCGCAGCAATGATCGAACCCGGCGTGCCCGATGTTATCGCGGCGCTCAATCAGCTCGCCGATCCGCTGGGCGCCACATGGGGGCGCGGCGGTTTGCGCGCGCCAACCCGCACCTATTGGGGATGGAACGCCAATGGCGCCAAAAAGGTGCAGATTCCGACGCTCATCATGGTTGGCGAATATGACGATCTCACACGTTCGAATCTTGAGCTGATGGAGGATCTGGGCGCGAGGGAAAAGGTCTTTCTTGGCATCGCAGGCGGCACGCATTTCATGAATTGGGAAACCCAAAGACGCGTGCTGCATAAGGCGTCCGCCGACTGGCTGAAGAACGGCTCTCTCAACGGCGCCACGACAGGCATGTTCCGCGCCGATGAGAATGGCGTGATCGCGAAGAAATAACGCAAGCGACGCGGGATTAGTCAGGCTGCGACCGTCAGCAGAATGTCCGTCAGTCGTTCGGGTATTTCGACCTGAACGTTGTGACCGGAGGGCACGTCGAACACGGTCCAGCCGGCAGACTTGCAAGCGTCATAGAAGCTGTCGAAGTTTGGATTGGGAAAGTCTCGCGCGCGAATGTAGGTTCTGCGCGCGATACGCTCTCGAGCGCCGGTGAGTTTGATTGGATCAAGCGACACGCCAATCGGCTGAGGCGTCGCCTTCGCGAGCAGCCATTTGCTATCTGCTTCCTTCATTCCCTTGCTTGTGCTCGGCGTAGGCGGCCGCGACACGTCACCCTGTTTGATCGCCGCAAGAACGGCCTCCCGGCTTTGGGGCGAATTCAAGTCGAGACCTTTCTGCCCATTGGCGGGCAAGAAGGCGTCGAGAAAGACAATTGACCCGATAGCCTTTTCGACTCGCTCGACAGCCCCCGAGATCGGCCACCCGCCATAGGAATGCCCCACGAGCGTGACGTTCCGCAGGTCCTCCCATTCGATCAGGTTGACGATGTCCGTGATATGCGTCTCGAGACTTATGTCCTTGCTCATGAGATGAGACCGGTCTGCAAGGCCCGTCAGCGTCGGCGCATAGACCACATGACCTTTCGCCCGCAGCAGCGCCGCGACATACTTCCACACATAGCCTCCGCCATACGCTCCGTGAACAAGAACGAAAGTCTTCTTCGCTTCGGTTTGCGCGGAGGCGCGATCATGGGAAGCGGACAAGAAACCGGCGGCTGCGCCGATTGTTGCGATCGACGCGATTGAGCTACGTCGCGTGGGCATGAAATTGCTGCTGTCACTCATAGACCATTCCCTTTTTCCCGACAGCCTGAGCGCGTTCGAGCAATCCAAGCGCACGCCGCCGCACATAAGGCTACAGCGCATCCGACCGATCAGAACGCAAATCCTGCTGCCTCATCTCTCTATTTTCTTGCGGATTTCGAGCGGGCTGCGCCGACATTCTGCTTGATCCAATCCAGGATCCAGTCTGCGACCTGCAGGTTATTGATGTCCATCATCATCATATGTGTGTTTCCTCGCACGCCTTTTTCATAAGTGGCGAGAAAAGCGGCTTCCCCGCCTGCGTCTGAAACAAGCGAAGTTGCGGCTCGGCATTCTGCGTCGCCATTCCAATTGTGATCGCCGGCCACATTCAGCCATGGGACGCGGGCCATGATCTTCACTTGGTCAGGCGTAAGGTTACAGCCCGTGCGCCCTTCGACATTGATATAGCCCTTCAACAAATCGGGCCGTGCGAGCGCCGTTTGCGTGCCATAAGTTCCCGACTGCGAATGAACCATGAGCATCGCCGGTCCGATCTTGTCCAGCAACGCAATGAGCGCGCTGACGGTAGGTTGAGGCGACTGGCGCAACGTCACCTCAGAATTGGGCACAAGTTGCGCCATGTATTGATCGAGATGTTCTTTGGGAAACTTGGAATCCGGCCACCATTCATCGGGCTTGGGGCCAAAGCGAAACACGCCCCATGCGCGCTCATAAGTGAATTGGACGATTCCGCTCTTGGGAATGAGGCCCGCATCACCCTTTGTCTGTGCTTGATTGATGGCCTCAGGGTTCCAGCCTGAGCGCGCCCGGCCTGCATGGTCGACGACATAGACCGTGTAACCCTTGCGGAGGAAGTATTGCTTCCAGCCATCCCGCCCATCGGGCGTCGTATCGTACGTCTTTCCCGTATGCCCTGAACCATGCACCATGATGATCGGAAGCGCGGCTGGATTCTGTCGCTTGGGCACGGAATATTCGACATACATTTGATTGACGACGACTCGTCCACCCGGCGCTTGACCGCCGGGGTTTTCCGTCCTCACCACTTCGCCGTTGATGAAGAAGCTACCCTGCTCGCGCAAGATAGGCGGCTGCGCCGCGGTCGCTGAAGGCGACAAGGAAATCGTTGCCGCGCAGAGCGCGAAAACGCGAAATGCAACCTTATGGATCGACATCCTATCCTCCGTTTTCGCCTGTTGGTGATGCGACATGCTGGCGCCCGCGCCACACAACCGGCGCGTCATATGGTTTTCGAAAAGGCGCAGTCGGAAATCATGATCGTCGCCGGCGGACAAAACCGACGAGGCAGCCAACCCAGCTCCGCCACCAGATTGCGAGCGCAAGGTCAAAGATGTCGAAGGGCGAGATGAAACGACACGAAGGGCGGCGAGTCTACGCAAGTTGAGCCGATAGCGGCTCGCGGACGCCCGACACATCGCGCTCCTCCCATAATCGTTCGAGCGCTTTTTCAGGCGCTTGCAAGCAGACTAGGCCTGGCTCGACTCGAGCGCAAGCCGAGTGCGCGCGCCCTCGCCTGTTTCATATTCAGGAACAAGGTTGATTTGAGAGCGCGGACGGCGCGCGCATATGCGCGCGCCACTCATACGCAGCTCCGCCTCAATCCTCGTGATCGCCGATAGGGCCGGCCACAAGATCAATGATCTCGATCACATTGCGGTCAGGATCATGGAAATAGGCGCTGCGGCCATGGAACGTGCCCGTTGAGCGATCCTCTTCCTTGAAGATGCGCACGCCCTTGCCGGCGAGAAACGTCTTGGCGCGATCGTATTCCTCAGCGCTCACGCGAAAGGCGGTGTGGATGTCGTGCTGGTCGCCGGGATTAGGATCGATCGGATTTTCCGAATAGGTCAGGACGAAACAGACGCCATGGCCTTCCATGAAAACCATATGCCGGTTGCGTCGCAACTTCTTCAGCCCGAGAATCTGCGTGTAGAACGCCTCCGAGCGATCCAGATCCTTCACGGGAATCGTGAAGTGCACGAAGCCGGACGTCTGCAGCATATGTCGATCTCCCTAACCTTCGGCCGGTCTTGCGCAGCTCACGCGTGCAAGCGGAACCTGTGACGGCCGTATTCCATCGCCGCACTGTCCCATGACAACGAATGATGCGCGCTCGCCGCATAGACGTCGCGAAACTGTCGTTGCAAATCGCTGTCGAGAAACAACGCGCGCCCGCCTGCGCAATTGAACAGGCGGCTGGCCGCCTGCATGGCGAGCTGGGCGGCGAAACAGCAATTGCGCTTGCCGGCGAGCTGCATCTCCTGCGTGACGGTTTCGCCGCGCGCGAGCGCCTGCATGGTCTCGCGCAGCGCGCCCATGTACATGCGCTCCGCAGCCTCGATTTCAGCGGAGGCGAGGCCAGCCGTCATCTGCGCGCCCGGCGCGTCAGCGACCGCCTTGCCGCGCGACTTGCGCGGGCCGGTGAATTCATAAAACGCCTGCAGCAGGCCCTGCGCCGCGCCCACCGCGACAGCGGCGTAGCTGCCCGCGGAAACGCCGCCGCGCGGCATGCGGTAGACTGGAGAAGGGTAGAGACCGCAGCCGGGCGCCGTGCCCGCGTCGTAATCAGATTTCAGGATCACGCGGTGATCGGGGACGAAAGCGTCCTTCACCTCGAAACTGCGGCTGCCGGTGCCTACGAGCCCCATTGTGCTCCAGTCGTCCTTCAGCTCCACATCTTTTTTGGGGATGAGCGCCATGCAGCCGATCTTCGCGTCGCCCTCTTCGATGAAGCCGCCGCACATGATCCAGTCCGCGTGGTCGACGCCGCTGCAAAAGCCATGGCTTCCGCGCCAGACGACGCCGCCTTCCACGCGACGCGCGCGCCCCACCGCCGCCACCGCGACGCCCAGATGCGTGCGCGGATTCTCACGCCAAACATCGGCTTGCGCGGCCTGCGAGAAATTGGCGAGCTTCAGCGGATTGTCTGCAAGCACCATATAGACCCAGGCCTGCGAGGCGCAGCCGCGCGCGAGGATCTGAATGAGCGCGCAGAGCACGTCATAACCCATCTCCTGCCCGCCATAGGGATGCGGGCGACAGGCGGCCAGCAGGCCGCTCGCCTCGAGATCGACGACCGTCTCTTCGGGACAGCGTCGCAGAGCCTCCGCCTTCGACGCGCGCGCGCGCAAGGTGGGCACGAGCGCATGCGCGGCTTCAAGCAGCGCCTCGGCGCGGGCGTCTTCGCCAATGAGGGGCATGTCGAGCATTCAGGGCTCCTGCTGCAGGCGCCGGATGCGCTCCACCACGTTGGGGGGCGCCTTGTAGGCTTGCGCGATGAGCTGCGCGATCTGGTCGCCCGTGCGCGGCGTGTCGGCGCCAAGTTTCATCTTGTCCTGTTCGGCGAGAAACTCCGCGTCGTTGATAGCCGCCCAGAAGGCCTTCCGCATACCGTCGACCCGTTCCTTAGGCGTGTCAGGCGGGAGCAGATATGGCCGGCCGATGCCAAGCGGGCCCACCGCCACCTGCCACAATTGCCGGTCTTCCTCGCGCGTCAGAAGATCGAAGATGAAAGGCGTGTCAGGCAGGCTCTTTTCTTTCTCCGCGCCCATTTGCACGAGCAGATTGACCTTGCCCTCCGGGATCCATGTGGGACGCGTCGCCATGAGGCTGTTGTAGAACGCGCTCGGATAACCGTCGATCTCGCCGCGCTCCATGGCGAGCAGCGCGTCGTTCTGGCCCGGGTAGCCGACGATCAGCTTCATCTTGAGGCCAAGCGTCTCGTTCACGAGGCGCGCGTAAAAGCTCGGCGTGGAATTGCCGCCTGAAGAGCCCATGCGCAATTCTTTGGTCTGCGCTTCCTTCCACGTTTTAGCGGGCGAGGCGTGCCAGACGGTGACGATGCTGGTCTCAACGCTGGGCGAGCCGAGCCAGTTGAATTTCGTCGCGTCATACTGCGCCTGTTTGGTGCCGAACAGGGGCTCGAAAGGCGTATTGTTCTGCACCGCGCCGATGGCGGATCCATCCTTCGGGGCGATCGAATAGAGATGGTTCGTCGCGACGATGCCGCCAGCGCCCGGCATGTTGCGGACTGCGACCGTGGGCGCGCCCGGCAGATGTTTGGGAATGTAGCGAGCCAGCATGCGGGCGAGCGTGTCATAGCCGCCCCCGGTGCTGGAGCTGACCACGAGACTGACCGTGCGGCCCTTGTAAAAATCCTCGAGCGGATCCGCATGCGCGACGCCCGGCGCCGCCAAGAACGCCGCAAGGACCACGGCCCGGCGCAGAACCGCCCGCTTCGAACTTTCCCTCATGCCTCACTCCCGGCCAACCCTTGGCGCAATTTTATTGCCAGGCAGTCTTCGCCCCTTTTGGCGCCCCGTCAAGCGCGACAGGCAAGGCGACGGCCAAGCGCGGTCAAGCGCGGCCCTTTGCGCCGTGCAAGCGGCTGGGCTAAGACGACCGCAGGGATTGAAACGACAACAGGAGAAGCATCCATGGCCCGCGTCTCGCGCCTCGAGCCGTCTTTGTCCGCCGCCACGACAGGCCTCGTCTTTTTCGATGCGCTCAACGGCTATCTGCACTCGGGCGACCCCAAAAAAGAGGCGTTTCTGGCGGAGCGCTCCATACTGCCCAACATGCAGCGGCTCCTCGCGGGCGCGCGCGGCGTGGGCATGACCACTTTCTATCCCTGCGGCGCCCATGCCGATGATGGATCGGACACGGTTCTGCGCCTGACCGACACGGACATGGACCTCGGCGAAGGCGGCGGCGCGGACAAGCCGATCAAGCCGCGCTTCACCAAAGGCTCGAAAGCGGCGGAGATTGCGCCGGAGGTGGCGCCCGCGCAGGGCGACGTCGTCATCCCCAAGCGCCGCTGGAACTCCTTCCACCAAACCGACCTCGACCTGCAATTGCGCGTGCGCGGCATCGACACGATCATCATCTGCGGCGGTTCAACGGACGTAGGCATCGCGAGCACGCTGTTTGGCGCGCGCGACCTCGACTACGGCATCGTCGTGGCGCAGGACGCCTGCTATTCCATGCGCGGCAACAACAATGAATTCTTCATGACGCGCGTGTTTCCCCGCATGGGGCGCGTCATGAACGTCGACGCCATCGTCGCCCTGATGAAGCCATAGGAGCTCCCATGTCCGCCCAAACAGCGCTGGAGAACGCAGAGATCGTTTGCGATAATGGCATGCCGGCTTTCGTCAGTCGTCCCAAGGACGCGCAAGGCCCTCTGCCTGTCGTTGTTCTGATGCACGAGCGTTACGGCCTGGTGCAACATACGCGCGACCAGGCGATGCGCTGCGCGCGCGACGGTTATCTCGTGATCGCGCCGAACTTCTTCTTCCGCCATCCTGACCAGCCGGCGCTGAACAAGGGCGACAGCCGTTATGACATGACCGACCCGGAATCGGTGGAGTTGATGGACGCGGCTCTCAGGGCGGCGCGCGCCAATCCGCACGCTGACATGACGCGCATATGCATCGCAGGCTATTGCCAGACCGGGCGTCATCCGCTCATCTACGCCGCCCAGCGTGACGTGAAGGCCGTCGTCATCTGGTACGGCGCGGCCTCCAAACGCGAATGGGAGACCAACGCGCGCCAGCCCGAGCCGCTCGACTCCGTCATCGCGAAGATGAAATGCCCGGTTTTCGCGGCTTTCGGCGCGCTCGACCACATTATCTCGATCGATGACGTGACGCGTCTGCGCAACAGCATCGAGGCCAATCGCCTGAGCTATCACATCGCCGTCTACGCAGGCGCGCCGCATGGCTGGCTGAACGACACGATGCCCGGTCGCTATCGCAAGCCGCAGGCGGAGGCGGGTTGGGCCGCCCAGCAGGCCTTTCTCGCCGTGCGCCTCAAGGGCGATGGAGCCAGCGACCTCGTAAGCTGGCGTTTCGAGAGCGACATTAGCGCCGATTACGACTTCTCGAAAAATAAGCGGCTGGAGTGAGAGGCGCCTCGCCTCGCGCCTCTCATTGCGGGACGAGAATAGCCCCGCCGTTCATGGCGATCGCCTGCCCCGTCATATAGGCCGCGTCGGCGCTGAACAGGAAGGCGGCGAGCCCCGCCATATCCTCGGGATAGCCGATGCGGCCGAGCGGGATGCGCTGGCGCCCGCGCGCAATGAGCTCCTCCGGCGTGGCGTTGGCCAAGGGTTGCGCGGTCATCGAAACGCCGGGAACAATCGTGTTGCAGCGCACGTTGTGCTGCGCCCATTCCAGCGCCACGGTCTTGCCGAGAGAGAGCAACGCGGCCTTGGAGCAGGCGTAGCCCGCCCCGTTCACCGCGCCCTCCAGCGCGCGCCCTGAAGCGATATTCACGATGACGCCGCGCCGTTGCGCGATCATGCCCGGCCCGAAAGCCTGAACGAGGCGGAACGGCGCCGTCAGATTGATGCGCAGCGTCCGCTCGAATACGTCAGGCGGCATATCGAGGAGGGCATGACGCGGATAGATGCTCGCGTTGTTGAGCAGGCCATAAGGCGCGCCGTAAAGGCGCAGACTCGCCTCGACCGCGCGCGCGACGCTCTCCGCCTCCGCGAGATCGACATGGACGAAGGAAGCCTCGCCGCCCTGCGCGCGAATTTCGCTCTCGATCGCAAGGCCCAGATCAGCGTCCACGTCCCAGATCGACACGCGCGCGCCAAGGCCCGCGAGCCTTTTGCAGAAAGCGCGGCCAAATCCGCCGCCGCCGCCAGTGACGACCACATGGTCCGCAGGGCGCAGACCGTCGCGTTCGATTCCATCCTCGCTCATGCGAACTCCTGTGCAGGCGCGCGTCGCTTTCCCTCACGCTGTATGGCGTGCGATGAAATCCAGCACGTGCCGATTGAAGACGTCCGGCGCCTCCCAATAGAGCGCATGGCCGCATTCGGGAACGATCACGACTTCGTTCGACGGAATGCGCGCGGCATAAAGGCGCAGCAAAGGCGGCGGCAGCCAGAGATCCGCGCCGCCCGTCATCAGAAGCGTGGGCGTGCGCATGGTCTCGAGCGATTTCCAGCTGATGTCGTTGACGGGCGTGGGGCCCTTGCGTTCGCCGGTGAGCGCTTTGTGCTCAAGCGCCAACCATGCGGCGACGCCCTCGGGACAGGCCGCACGATAGGACGGCCCGATCTCGCGAAAATCCGGCGGCATATCGTCGAAACCCTTGGGGCGCAGGCGTTCGCTCAATTCAAGATAGTCAGGCTCACGCACGCCGCCAACGCTGGACGACAGCGTAAGCGAGTAAAGACGTTCGGGATAAGAGAGCGCGAAATCCACCAGAATGGCGCCGCCCGCGGCGGAGGCGACCGCATGAAATTTACCCACGCCTAAGTGGTTCGCGAGCTCATAAAGATCGACCGAGGCGCTGCCTGGATGAGCCTTGTCCACGGGCGCCGATCCATAATGGCCGCGGCGCGAATAGCCGATCACACGATAGCCAGCCGCCGCGAAGGCAGGCTGCTGATACGGCCAGACAAGAGCGCTCCCCGTGGCGGGATGCGAAAAGATCACAGCAGGCCCATCACCGCCGGTGTCCCAGTAAAACAGGCGGCCGCCGCCGGGCAGCTCAGCGACGCCTTCCTTCGCAGGCGCCTGAACGGGAATCGGCGTCGGCGCGATCACGTCGGCGCGCCTTCGCGCGCAAGCCTGCGCGCCTCACGCGACAGGGACACGCTCACTAATGCTTTAGGTTGAGATGTCTGCGGCGGCATGGGCATGACACATCCGGAGCGTGACGCAAACGACGACAGCTTGCACAACGGGACGAGCTGGATAGACTATCCAATAACAGACAATCAACGGGAGGAAAACATGCCCAGCCCCTCGGGCGGCGCCCCAGACACGATTCACATCGCATTGCGGAAATGATTGCGACGCCCTGCGCCGCTTTTGCGCGCGCGCCTGCTGACGCCTGACAAGACCAGGGCGCCGGACAAGAAAACATTCTCCTGAGCGGAGACAGATGGGGGAAGGATGACAAGCGCGCTTGAAGGAATTCGCGTCGTTGAATTCGCAAATTATGTTTCCGGCCCTTACGCCGGAATGCTGCTGGGCGACATGGGCGCGGAGATCATCAAGGTCGAAGAGCCGACGAAAGGCGACCCGTTCCGTGGCTGGGGGCGCGTCGAATACTCTCCGACCTTCGGATCGGTCAACCGCAACAAAAAGAGCGTCACCCTGGATCTCAAAAGCCCAGAAGGAAAAGCCCATGCGCGCGCGCTGATCCTGAGCGCGGATGTGGTGATTGAGAATTTCCGCGTCGGCACGATGGATCGGCTGGGACTGGGTTTCGATGGGTTCCGCGAAAAAAATCCGGGCCTGATCTGGTGCTCGATCACGGGCTTCGGGTCAGACGGCCCCTATGCGATGCGCCCGGGCTACGACACGGTGGGTCAGGCCTCAAGCGGCCTGCTGAGCCTGCTGACGGACGTCAACGATCCAAAGCCCATGGGCATATCGCTCTCCGACCATCTCGCCGGGATGAATGCGACCAACGGCATACTGGCGGCGGTGATCGCGCGCGGAAGCACGGGCCGCGGCCAGCGCGTGGAGACCTCGCTTCTGGAATCGACGCTCTCCTTCTGCGGCGAGAACGCGGCGCGCTTTTTCGAGAACGGCAAATCGCCGAGCCGCGCCACGCGCACCCATCAGGCGCAGGTCTACGCCTTCACAGACGCGCAAGGCCGCGCCTTCGTGGTGCATCTTTCCTCGCCCACGAAATTCTGGCTGGGCCTGACGCAGGTGGTCGGGCGCCCCGAGCTCGCGGAGGATCCGCGCTTCAAGACCAAAGAGACGCGCGGCAAAAACTATGATGCGCTCCACCGCATCCTCGCCGACGTTTTCAAGACGAATAGTCGCGACCACTGGCTCGCGCTTCTACTGGAGCGCGATGTGCCGTCCGCGCCGCTGAACACGCTCGACGACGTGTTCAAGGATCCGCAGGTCCAGCATCTCAAAATGCGCGTGGACGTGCCGCATCCCAAACTCGGCTCGGTAGGCTATGTGCGCAACGGCGTGCGCCTTTCGGAAACGCCGACCAGCATACGCACCTGTTCTCCTGAACTGGGCGAGCACAATGGGGAAGTGCTCGGCGAATTAGGAAAAGCGCCATGAAACGCCTCGCACTCTGTCTCTGCGCCCTTCTGACCACTGCGCTTCCAGCCGCCGCGCAGAGCGCCGGCGAGTTCTACAAGGGCCGCAAGATGACGCTCATCACCTCCGCCTCCGTTGGCGGGGGCTATGATCAATACGCGCGGCTGCTCTCCCGCCACATGCCCAAACATATCGAGGGCGGGCCCAGCATGATCGTTCAGAACATGCCCGGAGCGGAAGGCATCAAGGCTGCGAATTATCTCTATGTGGCGGCCGCGACCGACGGATCCGTGATCGGCGGGCTCCAACGCAACACCGGGCTCGCGAAATTCTATCACCCGGACAATTCGAATGCGCAATTCGACGCGCGCAAATTCATCTGGCTTGGCTCGACGCAGCAGGAAATCGGCTTCTTCCTCCTGCGCAATGCGGCGCAGGCCTCGGACATCGAAAAGCTGCGCGCGAAAGAGATCACCGTCTCCTCGACGTCGCGCAATTCACCCAGCTCCATTTATCCGCGGTTGCTGAATGCGCTCTTCGGCACGAAAATCCGCGTCATCGAGGGCTATGACGGGTCGCAAACCGCGCTGCTCGCCGTGGAGCGCGCGGAAGTGGACGGACATGTCTCAGGCGGAACGTCAGCGAACTTCCGCGCTCGTTTCAGGCCGTGGGAGAAAGCCGGCCAGGTCTCAGTCATCATGCAGCTCGGCATGGAGCGCGACGACGAATATCCCAATGTGCCTACCGCGCTGGAGCTTGCGCCGAATGCAGAGGCGCGGGCGATCTTCGAGATCGCTTTCGTGGAGCAGGTCATGGGCCGCCCCTTCGTCATTCCCCCCAATGCGCCCGCCGATCGCGTCGCCGTTCTGCGCGCGGCGTTCGACAAAACGATGACTGACAAGGACTTCCTTGAGGAAGCCGCAAAACAGGGAGCCGAGATCAACCCGGTCACTGGCGCGCGCATCAACGAATTGCTCGATCGCGTTTATATGGCGCCGCCTGCTCTCGCGCAGCGCGTGCGCGCACTCGTACAATAGGCAAGGCAAAGATGATCCCAGAGATTTCACCTGCGCGCGAATTGCGCGACACCTGCGCGGTGGTCGGCGCGGCGACGAGCAAGCTCGGCAAAGTGCCCGGCGTCTCCAGCCTCGATCTGATCGTGGAGGCGATTTCCAACGCGCTCGATGACGCTGGCCTCAAGCCCAGCGACGTCGACGGCGTTTTATGTAGAGGCCCGGACGAATCCTATTCCCACCATCAGCTGGTTGCGGAGCGGCTTGGCGTAAACGCGCGCTTCTCGACGACGCTCACCAATGGCGGCGCCAGCCAGATCATGTCCGTAGCGCTCGCGGTGATGGCCGTCCGGTTTGGGCTGGCGAAGACCATCGTCTGCGGCTTTGGCCGGGACACCTGGTCGCGCACCCATTCGAGCGAAGAAGCGCGCGTGCGCAACGAGACGCGGCCTGAATCCATGCTGGCGCGTGAATTCGGCCCGGAATATGGCTATTTCGGTGCAACCGCCGCACATGCGCTCGGCGCCACGCGGCACATGCATCTTTACGGGACCACGCGCGACCAGTTCGGCGAGATCGCCGTCGCTTTCCGCGAACATGCGCTGCGCAACCCGGACGCCTCCATGAAGAAGCCGCTGACGATCAGCGATTATCACAATGGTCGGCTGATCGTCGCGCCCTTCGGCATTTATGATTGCAGCCTGCGCTCCGACGCCGCCGGCGCCGTCATCGTCACAAGCGCGGAACGCGCGAAAGACCTCAAGCAGCCGCCCGTTCTCATCAAAGGATTCGGCTTCCACAACAATACACGCGGCTGGTTCGCCGACGACAATATGGTCGTCACCGCCGCCAAACAGGCAGGCGCCGCCGCCTATTCCATGGCGGGGCTTGGCCCCAGCGATGTCGACACTGCGCAAATCTACGATTGCTTCACCTATATGGTGCTTACGCAGCTTGAAGATTACGGCTTCTGCAAGAAAGGCGAGGGCGGCGCCTTCGTCGCCTCCGGCGCGCTGCGTCTGGGCGGCGCGCTTCCCTGCAACACATCCGGCGGCCAGCTCTCCGAGGCCCATTGTGAAGGCATGTTGCAGATCGTGGAAGGCGTGCGCCAGCTGCGCCACACCTATCCGGAGCAAAGGCAGGTGAAAGATGCGGAGATCGCATTGGTCTCCGGCCACGGCGGAAACCAGGTCTGCCATTCCACACTCATACTGGGACGCGCGTGATGAGCGAGACGATCAAAAAGCCAAAGCCCCGCCCCGCGCCCGAATCGCTGCCCTATTGGCAGGCTGCGCGTGAGCACCGGCTCGCATTGCCCAAATGCGACGAATGCAGCCAGTATTGGTTCCCACCCTCACGCACATGCCCGCATTGCCTGTCCACGTCGTTCTCTTTTCAGAATGTCTCGGGCAAAGGCAGGGTTTACAGCTTCGTCACGTTTCACCGCGTCTATCGACCCGCCTTTGAACATGACGTGCCCTATGTGGTCGCGCTCGTGGAGCTTGATGAAGGTCCCCGGCTTCTGACCAATATTCTGGGCGTCACCTACGACCAGGTGAAATGCGACATGCGGGTCGAAGTCGTATTCGACGATTATGATTCGGAGATTTCGATTCCGAAGTTCCGGCCGACCTGAAGCGCGGCGAGCGGGAGAAACAGACATGGCGATGCGCGCATGGGGTCTTGCTCTGGCCTGTCTGGGAGCGATGGGCGTGTGGGCATGCCCGACGCAGACGGCCGCGCAGGATGCGGCTGAGTTCTACCGCGGCAAAAGCGTCCGCGTGATCGTCGGCTTCAGCAGCGGCGGCGGCTATGATCAATACGCGCGATTGTTCGTCCGTCACGCCGCGCGTAACACGCCGGGTGCGCCCACCTATATCGTGCAAAGCATGCCGGGAGCAGCCAGCCTCAAATCCGTCGTCTATCTGGAGCAGGGCGCGCCTGCGGATGGAACAGCGATCGTGACGTTCAATCCCGGGCTGATCTCCCAGTCGCTCACCATTCCCGAACGTGTGAACGTGGACTTCCGTCGCTTCGCCTGGATTGGAAACATCAGTGAGGACTTTCGCGTCTGCTTCATGTGGGGCGCAAAGAACATCAAAACGTTCGACGACGTGAAAGCGGCCAAGGAAATCGTCTTCGGCACTACGGGGGTCGGCACGTCGGCCTATATCGAAGGCCGCATGCTCGACGAAATTTTCGGCGTGAAACTGCGTCAGGTGCAGGGCTATCCGGGATCGGCGGACAAACGTATCGCCATTGAACGGGGCGAGCTCGACGGCGATTGCGGATCCTGGACGAGCTTGCCCGACGATTGGGTGCGCGACCGCCGGATCAATCTCTTCGTTCGCTTCTCGCGCAATCTGACAGCGGACATGCCGAAAGACGTCGTCTATGCGGGCTCGATGATCACGGACCCCGAGGCGAAAGCCACCTATGATCTTCTGATGTCCGGCGCGGAGATCGGACGCCCCTATATCGGCCCGCCCACCATGCCGAAAGATCGCGTCGCCGCCCTGCGCGCCGCTTTCGACGCCACGATGAAAGACCCGGAATTTCTCGCGGACGCAGCCAAACAGCGTCTTGAGGTCAATCCGCAGACCGGCGAGGAAGTGGCCCAGCAGCTCGACGCGATTTATCGCACGCCGGCGGCCGCCATCAAAAGAGCGCGCGCGATCTCCGGCGAGTGAGTCGCGCCGCTCAGCTGGGCTTGTACCAGCTCGGTTTGCGTTTTTCGCGATAAGCCGCGACGCCTTCAATCGATTCGGCGGAGCGGCCCAGACCGCGCGGTTCCCCGCTGGCGTCCGGCTCAGGCGCGCCCGACGCCAGATGCGCGATGCGGCTCTTCAGGAGCGCGCCCGCCTCCGGCGCCGCATGCATGAATTCATCGACCATCGCCTCCAGGCGCGATTCGGCGGCTTCCTCGGCCACGACCTCATGGGCGAGCCCAAGGCGCAACGCAGTTTGAGACTCGATCCGCTCGCCCGACAGGCCATAGCGACGGAGGGCGCGCGAACCGAGCGCGCGCATAAAATATTGCGACAGCGCGAAAGAGGGCGCGATGCCGATTCGCACTTCAGGAACCGAGAAGAACGCCTCCTCATAAGCCAGCACCACGTCGCAGCACGCCGCCAGCGCCAGGCCGCCGCCGACGCAGCCGCGTTGGACGACGCAGATCGTGGGTTTGGGGAAAACATCGAGCGCACGCAGCATGTCGGCGAGCGTCACGCTCGCCGGGGCGTCGCCGCGGCCGCCTAAATCGGCTCCGGCGCAGAAATGCTTGCCCTTGCCACGCAGCACGAGCATGCGCACGCCCGCGTCCTGCGCCAGTCGCGCGAAGGCCTCATGCAGTTCGCCAAGCATTCGTCCGTTGATCGCATTGCCCTTGTCAGGCCGATTGAGGCTCAACGTCGCAACGCCGCGATGATCCACGGCCAGATCTATGGTCTCGAACATGACGCGCGCCCCTTCTCAGATTTCGCCGCGCGTGACGACCAGCGCGTCGAGCGCATAGACCTCGCCGCTTCCTGGGACCGCCACGAGCGGGTTCACATCGATGCTCTCAATCTGATCGGCGAAATCCGCCGCCAGACGCGCGAGCGCCACGACGGCCTGCGCGACCTTGCCGGAATCGCACGCAGGCGCGCCACGAAATCCAGCCAGCAGACTTGCGGCGCGCGTGCGCGAAATGAGCTCATGGGCGTGATCGGGGGAAATGGGCGCCGGACCGAAGGCGACGTCCTTCGTAAGCTCAAGCAACACGCCGCCCGCGCCGAACATAACGACCGGCCCGACCTCTGGATCGCGCTGAACGCCCACGGCCAGCTCCACCCCGCCACTGATCTGCCGCGCCACCAGAACGCCGTCGAAAGCAGCATGCGGCGCCTTGCGGGACAAGGCGTCCTTGATGGCCGCGAATCCCGCCGAAGCCGCCTGTTCGTCACGCACGTCAAGAATGACGCCGCCGACCTCGGTCTTGTGCTGAACGTCGCGCGAGACAAGCTTCAGCACGACCGGAAATCCGATCTTTCCTGCGGCCTGCGCCGCTTCCTCGGCGCTGCCGACGACGACTTCCGGGGGCGAGGCGATTCCATAAGCGGCGAGCAGCGCCTTTGATTCGGCCTCGCCCAGCGCGCGGCCCGCAGAGCCGTCGGCGCGGGCGCGCGCAAGGATGTCCGCCGCCGCGCGCGGGGGCTGCGCAGGCGCGTTCGCGGGGGCGCCGAGCGCAGCGACGTTACGCCTGCGCCATTCGCTCGCGCGGCGTATCGCCTTGAGCGCCTTGTCCACTTCATGCAGCACGGGCAGCCGCTCGAAGCCGGCGCGAAACTCACGCGTGTGGTCGCTGTACATGTAGGACGCCATGGAGACGACAGCGATGGGCTTTGCGCCTTCCGCGCCAGCCATTTCATTGACCACCAGAAGATTGTTCGCCTTTTCGTTCAGGCCCGGCGCGATCGGCAATTCCTCCTGCACGAGAATCTGGTCGATGCCGGGATCCTGCTGCAAAATTTCGATGCATTTGAAATAGGCTTCCTTGCTCGACAGCGCGGCGAAGCCTGCGTCCAGCGGATTGCCGAGCGACGTTCCAATGCCCAGCACTTCGCGCAAGCGCACGAGACTTGATTCATGCAGAGGCGGAAACTCGACTTTGTTGCGCTCTGCGGCCTCCAGAAGCAAACCCTTCAGCCCGCCGGAAAAAGTGACGGCTGCGACGCGCCCGCCTTCTGGCGGCCGCCCGTGGCTCAGCGCCTCGATCACTTCCGTCATCTCATCGATAGTGTCCACGCGAATGACGCCTATGGTTTCTGCGATGGCGTCAAAACATTGAAGCGATCCGGCGAGTGAGCCCGTATGGGCGAGAGCCGCGCCGCGGCTCGCCTCCGAACCGCCGATCTTGATGGCGACGACAGGCTTGCCCGCCGCTTGCGCGCCAAGACATGCGGCCTTGAAGCGTTCAGGTTCGCGTATGGCCTCAATGAAACAGGCGATGACCTGCGTGTCGGCGTCCTGCGTAAAATATTCGATGTAGTCCGCAGCGTTCAGGCCGATCTCGTTGCCCACCGTCACCGCATAGCCGGGCTGCATGCCCCTGCTCGTCAGGGAACGATAGATCGCGGTGACGATGCCGCCGCTTTGACCAAAAATTGCGATGGGGCCGCGCTTGAGTTGTGTGATACGGCGGTCCGTCAGCGTCATGAAACTTGAAGGCGCCGAGAGATTTCCCAAACAATTTGGCCCTGAAACGGCAAGCCCCGCCTCGGCGATCGCGCCAGCAAGTTCGTCTCCGAGCGCGCGCCCCTCCGCATCGCCGCCCTCGCCAAAGCCGCTGGAGAAAATCGTCGCGCTGCGCGCGCCAGCTTTACCGGCCTCACGGATCGTGTCGATCACCGCACGGCCCGGCACCAGAACGACGACATGGTCGGGCTTTTCGGGAAGCGAGGACAGATCCTTGTAGCAGCGCTCATTTCCCCAGACGGTCTCGTTGCGCGGATTGACCGGGTAAATGGCGCCCTTGAAGCCATTGCGCCGCAGCGAATTGTTCACAGTGATCGACCAGCTTCCCTTACGATCGCTGGCCCCAACGATGGCGACGTTTCTGGGAGAGAGCAGCGCGGCGACTGCGCGCGCGCCCTTATGCTTTGGAGTCATGCCCTGAATCTTTCCTGCGTGTCACCGATATCGTCATCAAGCGTGGGTGCGACGAAGAAACTGCGCCGTCAGCCGCGAAGGAATCCTCCCCCGCGTTTTGCGGTGAGATAGAAAACAATCGCTATGCAAGTCATCGCGAGGCTCCACAGAAGCCCCAGCGCCGCAAGCTCCGGCCCCTGGCCGTTGCCCCACAGGTCGAACATGGCGACCGCCATGGTTTGCGAGCTGGGCCCCGACAGAAGAACCGGCAATGAAAGAACGCGCGTGGCGAGAAGGAAGATGAACAGCCAACCGGCGATCAAGGAGGGCGCGAGCAGGGGAAAGACGATCCTGCGGAAGCCGACCATCGGCGTGGCGCCAGAAGCGGCGGCCGCTTCTTCGAGCTCGCGATGGAGCTGAATCATGCCCGCGTAGCTGTAGCGCATGCCATAGGGCAGATAATTGATGACGAGGGCCCAGACGATGATCCAGATCGTGCCGTAGACGCCAATTGGAACCGCAAGGAAGAACTGCATCACGCCCACGCCTAGCACGATGCCGGGGAACACCAGCGGCGCGGTTCCGAGATTATCGAGCACGCGCGAGCCGGGCGCCTTGCGAACGGCCAACCAGGCGCTCACAGCTGTGATCAGCATCACACAGCTCGCGCTGACGAAGGCGATCAGCAATGTGTTGATCACAAGCGAGACATAGCGGGGCGAATTGAAAACGGCTCGGTAATTGTCCAGCGTCAGCAAGCCGAAGGCCTGCGGCCTGAAGGTCTGGTAGAAGGGCAGCAGCGAAGCCCAGATCAGAATGAACGCGGGCAGGACAATCAGAAGAAAGAAGTAAAACGCGAGCGCGAAACCGGCGAGCGGACGCCAGCGTCCCAGATCAATCTGTGTGGGGCGAAAGCTCTTGCCGGTGACGGTCGCGTATTTCTCGGCGTTGCGGGTGAGACGGCCATACCAATAAAGCAGGACGCCGACGATGAAGAGCAGGATCAAAGAAAGCGAACTCGCAGAGCCGATGTCAGGCGGCATCGTGCGATGCATCATTTCGTAGATGTCGGTGGTCAACACATGAAGCCTGCCCGGCAGGCCGACCAGAGCAGGCACTTCAAAGGCCTCGACCGTGCGAATGAAGACGAGCATGGACAGCGCAAGGATCGCCGGCATGGATAGCGGCAGAGTGATCCGCCTGATGGTCACCCAGGTCGACGCGCCGGACATGCGCGCTGCTTCCTCGAGGGCGGGATTGAAATTGCGCAGAGTCGCGCCGAGGAGGAGAAAGACGAGCGGGGACCAGAGAAGACCCTCGATCAGGATCATCCCCGCCATTCCATAAACATTGATCAGAACGCCGGTCTCGCCCGTGATTTGCCGATACCAGGTGTTGATGGGGCCGGAGCGAGCGAGCAGCAGCAGCCATGCGCTTGTGTAGAGGACATAGGGCGTCCCAAGCGCGATGACATTGGTCATATAGGTAAGCGATTTGAACGGCGCGTTCGTGCGCTCCACAAGCCATGCAGCGAGTCCGCCGATCATGAGAGCGAGAATAGCGCTGCCGATGGCGAAGAGGAAGGAGTTCCACGCGCTCAGCAGAATGCCGCGATGGGAAAGCAGAAGGGCGAAGCGCTCCAATGTCAGATAGGTCTGCCCGCCCTCCTGTTTCGTGAGCGCACCCACGAACAGGAAGTAAAGCGGCGGCAGCACGAGAAGCGCAAGAACGCCGCCGCATGCGACGACGAACCACGTTCTCTGATCCATATTCAAAAGGCGCGTCAGAATGCTTCCGCCCTGCTCCTCCACCATGGACTTCAACGGAAGATATCCTTGTAGACGGCGCCCCATTTGGGAAGATTGTCGAAGATCTCCTCAGGCGTCATGAAAATAGCCTGAAACGTGCCGTCGCCGGGACGCAAGCTCGGATCCTTCGGCGGAACCGCAGGGTCTACGGGCAGATAATCGGCGTCGCGATAGAGTTTCTGTCCTTCCTCAGACATCAGGAAGTCGATGAACAGCTTGCCCGCATTCGGGCGCGGCGCGCCTTCGGTGAGCGAGAGGCATGAGAAGACCGCGAGCGAGGGCTCCATCGGAATCCATGCGGAGGGCGCTCCCTTGCTGGCGCTGATGACGGCGTGGTTGTTGAAGATGTTCAGGGCGATCGCATATTCGCCGGCTATGACCTGATCCAGCACCTGACGCGCGGCGACCTGCAGGCCGGTGATTTTCTGCCCCGAAAGCTGGCGCAGATAGGCCATGCCTTTTTCCTCGCCCATATGCGTCAACACGACGCCCACGAAACCAGCGGCGCCCGACGGCGTCACGCTCGAGTTCCATGCGATCTTGCCGCGCCATTTCGGATCAAGGAGGTCCTGGAACGTTTTAGGCTCCGTCCCTTTCTTCACGAGATCGGTGTTGAAGCCGGGCGAGAGCACATAAAGATTCGTCGCGACCCAATAGCCGTCCTTGTCCTTGAACCGCGCAGGCAGACGCTCCGCGCTTTCGGGAATGTATTTTGCGACAAGCTTGTCTTTCTTGAGGGCGGCGGTGGCGCCGGTGCCGTCGAACACGTCCGCCTGCACCCGGCCAGCCTTGCCTTCGTTCTGGAGACGCAAGGTGACTTCGTTGGAATCCGCGCGAATGTAATTGACGCGCACGCCATACTTCTTCTGGAAAGCCTCCGCCGCAGGCCGGGCGAACTGATTGACGATCTGGGTGGTGTACCAGGTCAATTGTCCTTCTTTTTTGGCGGCCTGAATCAAAGCCTCGCTCGCAGCGTTCGCTTGCGGCTGCGCAAGGAAAAATGCGGCGAAAGCGGCGATCAATGCTCCAGACGCTCGTCTCATGGCGTTCCTCCCGTTTTCTGGCCCGCGCTTGCCGCGTCTTGGCCGCCTGATCTCGCCCCGTCACAGGGCGCGTTGCGTTTCGTTGCGCAAAAGATGCGCAGTGTCGTCATACCGGCTCGGTCTCGCGTGCGCGCAAGATAATCAGCGCATCCAGCGCAAAGGCGCCGGAGGCCGTGAGCCTGAGTGGATTGATCTCCACCGACTCAATCTCGTCGCCTGCGTCGGCCGCCAAAGCGTTCAAAGCGAGAATCGCCTCTACGACCGGAGAGGCGTCCAGCGGCTCCGCCCCTCTGAAACCTGAGATTAATTGCGCCACGCGCGTTCGCGCAAGCATGTCGCGCGCCTTTTCCGCGTTCATGGGCGCGGCGGCGAAACTCACGTCCTTGACGAGTTCAAGCGTTACGCCCCCCGCCCCGACCATGAAGGTGAGGCCGCATTCGGGATCGCGATGCAGCCCCACCACAAGCTCGATGCCTTCAGGCGCCTGTTGCGCGACGATCACGCCGTCCATATCCCGGCCCGTCGCCAGCCGGACGTTCCGATCGATCTGCGCCCACGCGTCTCGCACGTCCTGCTCGCTCATCAGGGAAAGACGAACGGCTCCCGCTTCCGTCTTGTGCTGAAGCGCCGGCGACATGCCTTTCATCACGAGCGGGCGCCCCAGCGTGCGCGCCGCTTCGAGCGCGTCCTGCAAGCTCCGGGCGAAAATCTCCCGCGGGCAAGGGGCTCCGTAAGCGGCAAGGACCTGTTTGGATTCCCATTCGCTCAGCGCGGCCTTCCCGTCCCCGCGCATGCGGCCGAACATCGCTCGAGCTTTCTCCCGCGCGCCTGCGTTCGCGGCGACAGGCGCGGGCGCGCTCGCCAGCCGCAAGCGCCTGTCCCGCTCGGCTGCATGGCGAATCGTGCGCAGCGCCTTGTTCGCCTCCTGCAGAAACGGCGCGTGAAGCGCAGCTGCGCGCAAGCTTCTGCTGTAGTCGGTCTGGCCGTGGGAGGCGAGCGTGCCGAAAACGATGGGCTTCACGCTTTTCGCGGCGTATTCCTCAACGATGCGGATGTATTTCTCGGCGCGCTGCGACCCCGGCGCGCGAGGCAGCGCCTCCTGAATGAGCAAGAGATCCACGCCGGGATCGGCGAGCATGGATTCGATGCAGGCGCGATAGGCGGCCTCGCCCGTCAGAACGCTGAACCCGCCATCGACAGGATTGCTGACGTGCGAGCCGACGCCGAGCGCTTGCTCCAGCCGGCTGGTCGTTTCGGGCGTAAACGGCGGGAAGTGGAGGCCGCATCTGGCGCCGGCGTCCAGCAAGAGACCGCGATAGGCGCCCGACAGGGTGAGCGCGGCGACGTTGAGACCCTCCGGGGGCCTGGCGTGGACGAGATATTCGGCAAGCTCCACCACCTCGTCGAGTGTGTCGGCGCGAATGACGCCGCAATCGGCCGCCAGCGCGTCGAACGCCTCCATGGAGCCGGCGAGCGAGCCTGTGTGCGCCATGGCGGCGGAGCGGCCCGCGTCCGATCCGCCAAGCTTGAGCGCAACAACGAACTTTCCCGCCGCCTGCGCGGCCAGACAGGCCGAGCGGAACGCGTCTCTGTCCCGCAAGGCCTCGATATAGACGATAATGACCTTGACCTGAGCCTCATGCGCGAAAAAGGTGATGTAATCGGCGATCGTCAGCCCGATTTCGTCACCGCTGGTGACGAGATGCGCCGCGAGCAGACCGCGCTCCTCGAGCGACTGGTTGAGAAAGACCATGACCCCGCCGCTCTGGCCTGCGAGCGCGATGGGCCCGCCGGCGAGGTTGAGCTGACGATCCTCCGTGAGGGTCACGAGCTTCGAAGGCGCACTGAAATTTCCAAGGCAATTGGGACCGGAAACGGCAAGCCCGGTCTCCTTGAGCGCGGAGCGCAGCTCGTTCCCCAGCGCTGAAGAGGCGACGTCCGCCCCCTCCGCGAATCCCGCGGAGAAAATCGTGGCGCTGCGCGCGCCGGCGGCCGCGCCCTTGCGCAGCAAGTCGGGAACATGAGCGGCAGGCGCAAGGACGACGAGATGATCGGGCGCCTCGGGCAGGGCGGCGAAATCGCGATAGCACGGGCCATCCCAAATCTCGCTCCTGCCCGGATTCATGGGGAAGACGGGCGACGGAAAGCCATAGCGATGGAGATTGCGCCATACGCGCGAAGCCCAGCTGCCGGGCCTGTCGCTGGCCCCTGCAAGCACAATGTTCCTGGGGGCCAAAAGCGCGCCCACTTTTGCCCTGGCGTCAGTGCAGTCCAAGACGCTTCCTCGCCCCGCGTTTCCTAAATCCGCTCCAGAGCTCGAACCGGCCTGGTTGGCGAAAGTTTCGCCGAATGCGGCCTGCGACGCAAGACCTGCAGCGGCATGCGCGCCGCCTGCGAGCCCCTTTCGCGGAAGCCTTGCAAGCTCGGCCCCCTTATGCGCAAACTGGCGACGAAAAAAATCACATGGGAGGCGCGCCCGATGTCTGGTCAAGACGACGGCAGGAGAGAACCACGTCTTGCCAACACGGCTTTTGGACGAGCCGTGCGCCGCATGGGGCCCTGCCCTCCCACGGCCATGAACGGGGAGCGCTGAAACCACAATGCTGAAAGTCTCAGCTCTTCACACCGAATATGCGGGGCAAAACGGCATGACGGTGAAAGCCGCGCAGGACGTGAGCTTCGAAGTCGCCAACGGAAAATTTTTTACGCTTCTTGGCCCGTCCGGATGTGGAAAGACGACGACGCTGCGCTCGATCGCGGGCCTTGAGCGCCCTGTAAGCGGCGAAATCCTCGTGAATGGTGATCCCGTCTATTCGTCAAGCCGCGGCGTTTTTCTTCCGCCCAACAAGCGGCATTTCGGAATGGTGTTTCAGTCCTACGCCATCTGGCCGCATATGAACGTCTTTCAGAACGTGTCCTTTCCGCTTGACGTCGCTCCTCAGAAAATGCCGCAAACAGAGATTCGCGATCGCGTCATGCGCGTTCTTTCAGCGGTCGCGCTCGATCACCTGGCGGAGCGAGAGGCGACCAAACTGTCCGGCGGCCAGCAACAAAGGCTTGCGCTAGCGCGCGCCCTCGTCATGGAGCCTAAGCTCCTGCTGCTTGACGAGCCGCTCTCGAATCTCGATGCGAAATTGCGCGAAAAAATGCGCTTTGAGCTAAAGCGCATGCAAAACCAATTCAAGATCACCACGATCTACGTCACCCACGACCAAAGCGAAGCGCTCGCATTATCCGATGAAATCGCAGTGATGAACGAGGGCCGGATCGTCCAGCTCGCCACGCCACGTGAGATCTATGAGCGGCCCCGCACAAAATTCGTCGCCGACTTCATTGGCACGACGAATTTTCTCGACGGCACCGTTCTTGGTAAGGAAGCCGCCGGCGAATTCTGGGATGTTCAAACCCATATTGGGGCGCTGAAAGTGCGAAGCGACCAAGCGCTTCAAACCGGCGCTGACGTCTCGATCTCAATCCGTCCTGAAGACATCCACTTGTCCGATTCGTCAGACAACGCACAAAGGCCGAACGTTGCGACAGGGCTTGTCGATCAGGCGGTTTTCCTCGGCGAACACGTCGACCTGAAGATCCGCATCGCGGAGCATGAAATTCTCGCGCGAGGCCACCCCTCGTTTCCGGCCAGCCCCGGCAAGAAGCTGAACATCTGGCTCGATCCCGAGAAATGCGTGGCCGTGTCGCATCACTAGCCCGCTCTCGCCAAACAAGTATCAAGAGGAGGAAACATGTCTGCCGAATTGCCTACCTTTGAATGCGTGAAAATCGAGCGCGAAGGCCCCGTGACCTTCGTGATTCTCAATCGTCCGGAAAAGCGCAATGCGATGAGCCCGCAGCTCCATCTCGACATGTGCGACGCCCTCGACTGGGCGGAGATGGACGACCAGACCCGTGTCGTCATTGTGACCGGCGCCGGCGGCAATTTCTGCGCAGGGCAGGACCTCAAGCTCTATTTCCGCGGCACGGAAGGCGACCCTAAAGCGCGCGTGCGCGCCCGCGCCGCCGCCCATGAATGGCGCTGGAACAAGCTCTCCTCCTTCCCCAAGCCGACCATCGCCATGGTTCATGGCTATTGCTTCGGAGGCGGCTTCACGCCCGTGATCGCCTGCGACTTCGCCATCGCGGCGGATGACGCGACTTTCGGACTTTCGGAGGTGAACTGGGGCATCATTCCCGGCGGCCTCGTCGCCTGGGCGGTCACACAAGTGATGAATTACCGCGACGCGATTTACTATTCGGTGACGGGCGACCGCTTCTCGGGCGCCGAAGCGGCCGCAATGAAGTTCGTCAACAAGTCCTATCCTCTCGCAAAATTGCGGGAAGAGACAATGAAACTCGCCAACAGCCTTGCGGAGAAGAGCCCCGCCGCCGTGCGCTATACGAAGGAAGCGCTGCGCAGCGTGCGCAACATGAGCAAGGATCAGGCGCTCGACTATCTGAACTGCAAGAGCGATGCGCTCAAGCACGTAGACCCGGAGAAAGGCCGCGAAAAGGCCATGAAGCAATTCCTCGATGAAAAGAGCTTCAAGCCGGGACTTGGCAACTTCTCGCGTTCCTGACGCGCTGAAAGCGCCGCAGCCCCGACTTCGGGCCTGCGGCGCTTACTGTCAGGCGCAGCCTGCGGCTCAACTTCGCACATAATCCGTGCAACGCTCGGCCAGAGCGCGATCGCGGTTGGGGAGGAAAAGAAATGGCGTCGCTCGTTCTGCCGGAAGAGCTGCGGATGTTGCAAGCCAGCCTGCGCCGCTATGTCGACACAGAAATGATCCCGGTGGAGATGGAGAGCGTCGACGGCGAAGAATTTAGACCGGGCTATCAAAAGCGGTTTCAGGACGGCATGCGCAAGCTCGGTTTGTGGATGATGGACGTGCCGGAGGAGTTCGGCGGACCAGGCCTCGACCTTCTTGCGAAATCCGTCGTCTGGGCGGAGCTCGGCAGGACGATTGCGATTCCTGCGCGCGGCGATTCAATCACCGGCCCGACCGTACGTTCTATTTTGTTCTCGCTCGAAGGCGAGTTGCGCGAACGGTATTTACTGCCCGTCCTGCGTGGCGAAAAGAAAGCCTGTTTCGCCCAAACCGAACCGGATGCGGGATCTGACCCCGGGAGCATGCGCACGACAGCGGTGTGGGACGGCGACGATTATGTGATCAATGGCGTGAAGCGCTATATCTCGGGCGCCGGCAACGCCGACTTCATGCAATTAATGGCGGCGACCGATCGATCCAAAGGCTCCCGCGGCGGCATATCCTGCTTTCTCGTGGACATGAACACGCCCGGCGTAAAGCTCGGCGCGCGTTACGAGACGATGATGGGAGATCGTCCTTGGGAGATCATTCTCGACAATGTGCGCGTACCTGCTTCCCGGCTCGTCGGCGGAGAAGGCAAAGGATTTGCGCTTGCGCAGAAGTGGCTTGGGGCCGGGCGCGTCAAGCATGGCGCGCGCGCGCTGGGCGTGGCCGAGCGCGCTCTTGAAATGGCGGCGTCCTACGCAAAGCAGCGCGTGACATTTGGAAAGCCGCTCGCCGAACGGCAGGGCATCCAGTGGAAACTCGCAGACATGTATATGGAGCTGGAAGTCGGCAGAATGCTCGTGTGGCGCGCAGCGTCCCTCATCGATGAAGGAGTGGATGCGCGCGTCGAGGCTTATCACTGCAAGTATTATTGCGATGAAATGGCCTTCCGGGCCATCGACGAGTGTATGCAAATTCATGGCGGCATGGGCCTTACGAAGGACATGCCGATCGAGCGTATGTGGCGCCAGCAACGCAGCTACCGCATCACGGAAGGTGCGAGCGAGGTCATGCGTAACGTCATCGCGAGACATGTGCTCAAGACCTATGATTAAACCATCCGCCTGCGCGGATAACGACTGACCGGAGATGGCGCCGGCTGGAGAACCCAGCTGCAAGCAAACGAGAAAAGCGCCTTTCAGCAGCGGGGGACTCACATTGTTCAAGAAGATCGACTCTATTTTGCAGGCGAAATCCGTCGCCATAATCGGTGCGTCAGAGCGCGGCCGCTGGCCGAAGATCATCTACAGAAATCTGAAGGACCACGGCTTCGCGGGCGAGGTCTATCCCGTCAACCCAAATTATGACGTCGTCTGGGGCGCGAAGTGCCACCGCGATATGGCCGCTCTCGCCAACAAGGTCGACCATGCGGTCGTCATCGTACCGGCTCCCGCCGTTCTGGGGGTCATGGAGCAGAGCGTAAAGGCGGGGATCAAATCAGCCACGGTCTATGCAGCCAATATGGGCGATGGGCCTTATCCAGAATCGCACGAACGGGCGCGCAAGCTCCTCAAGATGTGCGAGGAGGCCGGAGTCGTGCTGGGTGGTCCGAATTGCATGGGCGCCATGTCCTGGCGCGAAAAATTGTTCCTCTACCCTAATGCGAACATGCCGAAGTTCGGCCCCGGGCCCATCGGCGCCGTGTTCCAGTCCGGCGGAACGTTGCAGATGTTCGTCGAATCTTGCGGAGCGCGCGGACTTCGCTTCTCCTATGCGGCGTCAAGCGGCAATGAGCTCGGTGTGGATCTCGCGGATTACGTCAATTTCCTTGTCGATGATCCAAATACGGAAGTGATCGCGCTGTTTGTGGAAGGCCTGCGGCGCGTGGACGCTTTCAAGGAAGCCGCCGCGCACGCGCTAGCCGCCGGCAAGCCGATCGTCTGCATCAAGACTGGTCGGAGCGTAAAATCGCAGGAAGCTGCGCAATCGCATACCGGCGCCATTGGCGGCGACTGGATGGCTTTCGCTGCGATGTGCGAGCGATATGGAATCGTGATCTGCCCTAGCCTTGACGACATGACGGAAACGCTTCTGGCGTTTCAGCAGCCACGACGTCCGAAGGGGCGTAGAATCGCGCTTGTCACCACGTCAGGCGGAAGCGTCGACTTGCTCTATGACTATGGAGATGAGACGGGCGCTCTGTTTCCTGATTTCAGCGCCAAAACCAAAAAACGCATTCGCCCGTTCATTCCTGAGGAAATCAGCATCAAAAACCCTCTTGATTGCGGCATTCCGCAGACGTTCGAGATTCAGGCGAATTTCTGCGAGGCTATTCTTGAGGAACCCAACGTCGATATCGTTGCGTTTACTTCGCGTCTAGGACGAATGACGGAAGAGGACGCGCTGCCTCTGAAGAAGGTCGTTCAAAACGCGAAAAAGCCGATTATCGCTTTCGAGCGGATGCGTTACCCGGTGAATCCAGAGACGTTGAAGATTCAGGATCATCTTGGCGTTCCCTTCCTTCAGGGCCTCCCGGAGACCGTGCGTGCGCTCAACGCACTCGCATTTTACGGCGAACGTCTGGGCCGCAAGATAAAGGCGCTGCCCAAGCCCAAAGGCAAGCGGGCGGATCTTGAGGGCGCCGCGCTTGACAAGCTGCTCGCAAAACATCGGGTCACAGCGCCAAAAAGCGCCATGGCGAAAAACGACAAAGACGCGGCGAAGGCCGCAGCGAAGATTGGTTTTCCTGTTGCCCTCAAGGTGATCGCGCCAGCCTTCTCTCACAAAACAGAGGTCGGCGGCGTGCTCCTGGGGCTTTCCAGCGCAGCCGCTGTTCAAGAGGGCGTCAAGACGCTGGAGAAGCGGATTCGCAAGGCGGACAGAAAGGCGGTGATCACCGGCTATCTCGTTCAGGAAATGGCCACGGGCGTAGAGATGATCGTCGGCTGCCGACGCGATCTTATTTACGGTCCCGTGATCGTGATCGGCGCAGGCGGGATCATGGTTGAATTGCTGAAAGACTCAGCGATGCGCCTTCTGCCAGTGACAGCTGGCGATGTGCGGGCGATGCTCAGCGAGATCAAGGCGTCGAAGTTGCTGGAGGGATTCCGCGGAGCGCCGCCCGCCGACATTGATGCGTTCGTGCAATCCGTCGTCGGACTCGGCGACGCATTTTTGAATCACAGAAATCTACTGGATGACCTCGAAGTCAATCCCATGATCGTCCGGAGAAAGGGCGAAGGCGTCGCCGCCGTCGACGTGCGATTGGTATGGAGAACGGACGCGAACTAGGCCCGCAATCCAATGCGCTGCATGCGCGGCAACAATTCCTGAACATGCTGGAAGTCGTCGATGTAATTGATCATGCCACAAGCTAATCCATCGAGACCGGCCTCATGCATTTTCTGGAATGTCGAAACGGCCTCGTCATAACTTGTGATGATGGGATAGCCTGCGCCGCTGATGAGACGCGCCTTCATTTTCTCGAAGTCACCCGTCAGATGCGGCGCAAGCCTTGCGCCTCGCAACGCGAGTGCGTATTCCGCCGCTTCCATATCGCCCTGCTCATGGACGATGTAATGATGATAATCCTCCGCCTCCTTACGCGTAGGGCGGACCATCAAATGGCAACTGGCGAAAATGTTTCGCAGCTGGCCCTTGGGAGCAGCGGCGCGAAATCCCTTAATTTTCGCAGCTAGCGCCTCCAGGCTTGGGATCGTCGTAAATAGACAATCAGCACTCGCAGCGGCAAAGCGCATCCCGGTCGGCGAATTTCCAGCGCTGACGAGCACAGGGCGGCTGCCCCAGAAGGGCTTTGGCTTGCTGAGCACGTCCTTGAGTTTGTAGAAGCGTCCGTCATAGTCGAAGGGCTCATCCTCCGACCAGATGCGCTTGACGATTTCGAGCCATTCGTCGGAATAGGC
>Ga0315905_10000439_pt1 | contig 45509 bp, 38 predicted proteins | sample LakEriMetagenome_5_FD_203522 | JGI IMG/M metagenome (GOLD analysis project Ga0315905, IMG submission 203522) | Freshwater fungal communities from buoy surface, Lake Erie, Ohio, United States - Buoy 4 MA121 | ecosystem: Environmental > Aquatic > Freshwater > Lake | place: USA: Lake Erie, Ohio...
GTGGCAGAGGTAATTCCACTGGATTGACATAAATATGCTGTTGCTGATGTGCTTGTAACAGAAACAGCAACCATACACCATGTTAAATCTGGTATTGTTAATCCACTATTCCACAAATAAGTATTAGTAGTGCCGTTCCAATGATATCCAAGTTGATTAGATGATTGAAAATTTATTCCAGTAACACTTGTTCCTCTGGAAAAGAAAATACCATCATATTGTCCTTGAGTTCCGTTTCGTCTTATCCAAGTTACAAATGTTGCTTCTGTTACTGTAAGAGATCCTGTACATTGAACATAATCATTAGTTCCATCAAAAACAATAGACCCACCATTTGCACTGCTATAAGTTGGACCACTCGTTAGTGTTCCAGTGCGACTATTACCACTTAAATCAGTCCATGTTGTACCAGTTCCTGAATAACTAGAAGTTTGTCCTGCATCTAACCAAAGTTGTAAACTAGAATCAACAACAGGTGCTCCAGTAAATTCATCAAATTCTGCAGCATACACTCCTGTAGGACTTACTTTAATAGATCCATAAGTAACTTCATCAAGCACGACACTTGTTTGAAGTATGCCTGTAGAAAATAATTTACTAATTGTTGGCATTATCCAAATACCGTATCTAAACTATTTGTTGCAGCGTTATATACTTGATAAACTGTGCTAACATTACTTGCGTTTACGAAACCAACTTTACTTCCTGAACCTACATAAATGTTACCAACTACACCTAATCCACCACCAAGTTTTAATGAACCAGTAGTACTAGATGTAGAAGCTGTTGTATCGGAAAGAGTTGGAGCACCTGTAAAAGTGCCAGACAATGCACCACCATTAATAGTTGGTGATGTAAAAGTTTTGTTGGTTAGAGTTTGAGTGCCAGTTAAAGTGGCAACTGTAGAATCAATCGCAATTGTTACAGCTGAAGAACCATTAAACGATGTTCCAGAAAGACCTGTACCAATTGTTAGTGCATTAGTAGCAGTAGCTGTAACAGTAACAGTTCCACCTAAACTTACTGCACTACCATTGATTGTAATAGAACTGTTGGCTAAGTTTGCATTAGTGATACCAGCAGTACCAGAAAGGTTACTGTTAGTTAATCCACTAACGGTATTTGAACCTGCAGCTATTGTTTTATTAGTTAGAGTCTGAGTACCAGTATCTGAAACCAGAACTGCATCAGCATTACCAATTGTAGTACCACCAGGAAGTGTTAATTTATTTGTAGCTGATGCAGAGTGTGGTTGTGAAGCAATCTTTTGCCCATGAGAATTGACATGGCAATTTAATTGAAGCTGACCAACAACTGAAGTTCCATCACCTTGAATTTCTAATATATTAGTAGCTGGTTTAACTACTATATTACCAGAGGCAGAAGTTGTAATACCACCAAGAACAGGTGATGTTAGAGTTTTGTTTGTGAGAGTTTGAGTGCCAGTAAGGGTAACAACAGAAGTATCTTCTGTAAAACTTTTAATGGTGTTACTTGATGTTTTGTAATACAGTTTTCCATCAGCATAGTTTAATGCTAATTCACCGTAATCTAAATCCCCAACGACTGGAACTCTCGCTCCAACAGAGGACTTTTTAAGAAGAACCTTGTTTGCCATTCTCTAACCTTAAAAAAGGAAACAGGGGAGTAAGAACTCCCCTCACAAAATTATTTAGTACGTACCGCCATCGATCTGGAATCCGTCCAGAGTAGAAGTTGCTGCACCAGCACCAGTAATGTTAGTGCCGATAAACATTGCTTTAGCAACAGACAAACCACCAGAAAGAACAACAGCAGCAGTACCAAGAGCAGAAGCATCAGTGGCAGAAGTGAGTGTTACTGCGCCAGAAGCAGAAAGAGTAGTTGCTGCAACAGAACCCGCAAAAGAAGAACCTGTAATTGTTTTATTGCTTAATGACTCAGAACCAGCTAAAGTAGCAAGAGTACCAGTAGTTGGGAGAGTTACTGATGTATTTGCAGTAGCAGTAAATGTTTGAGTAAATGCTCCAGCATGAGTAACAGTACCTGCAATATCTAAATTACCAGCAAGTTTAATAGTTCTTGCTGCATTAACCATATCAAGAGTTAATGTTCTACCAGCAGTAAGAGTAGTAGAAGAAGTTGCAGCGATTGTTACATCATAGGCTGCAGAAGTATCACGAACTGAAAGGCTAGTTAAAGAATCAGCAGTGCCACCATTAATATCTGGTGTAGTTAAAGTCTTATTGGTAAATGTTTCTGTTCCAGCTAGTGTAGCAAGAGTACCAGTAGTTGGGAGAGTTACACCAGTAGTACCAGTGGTAGTAAATGTAGTAGCATGAGCACCAGAAGTGGTTAAGTTACCACCTAGAGTTATTGTCTTACCACTGTTGTTTACACCAGTACCACCATATTGACCAGCAACAAGAGTGCCTTGCCAAACACCAGTACCGATAGTACCAAGAGTAGTGATAGTTGATTGACCAACATAAGTTGAAGCAATATCAACAGAATCAGTATTAACAGTAATACGATCTGCAGTACCAACTACGTCTAATGTATTACCAGACTTAGTTAAACCAGCACCAGCAGTAATTTGTCCAGCACCAGAGAACTGACTAAATGTAATCGCTGTAGTACCAATAGTAATTGCAGTATCGTTGGAAACTACATAACCATTATCTGCTTGTGTAGTACCTTCTTCAACGAAGAAGAATGTTCCTGGAGATACTTCAACATCTGGACTATTATCAAAGTCCGTGGCACGAGTCCATGAACCAGAAGCAACAACGTAAATACCGTTCTGTGAACCAGTCGATTGATTCTTAACAAGAACACGATCACCAACAGAAAGAGCAACTCCATCAACTGTTTGTGTATTACTTAAAGTAATGTTTGCAGTAGTTGCAGCACGGACAGATGCTTTAACATCAAGACCATTTGACATTGAGTCAACATATGCTTTAGTGGTAAGATCGCTAGACTGAGTAGGGTTTGCAGCATTACCAACACGCTTGCCACCAACATCAACAATACCAGTGCCGTTTGGAACTAGGTTTACGTTAGTATTTGAACCACCAGCAGTGAAAGTTAGTGCGCCTGTACCAGTGATAGAACCAGTAGAAGTTCCAGTACCACCATGTGCGACACCAATATCAGTAGCTTCCCAAACACCAGTGGCAATAGTTCCAACACTGGTTAAACTAGAAGCAGTAACACCAGAAGCAAGAGTTGATCCAGTTAATGTACCAGCTGCAGCAGTAACAGTGGCAGTACCACCAAGAGAAACTGAAGTGCCGTTAATTGTAACAGAACTATTTGTAAGTGATGCATTAGCAATGTTTGAAAGAGTATTGCTCGCACCAGAGATAGTCTTATTGGTAAGAGTATCAGTAGTTGCTTTACCAACCAATGTATCAGTTGCTGCAGGTAAAGTTAAAGTGGTTGTACCAGCTGCAGCAGTTGCAACAACAGTAGTTGTACCAGAAGTAGAACCACTAAATGCAGCACCTGTTCCACCGATAGTTGGTAGAGTTAAAGTCTTATTGGTAAGAGTCTGAGTACCAAGTAATGTGGCAACAGTAGAATCAATATCAAAAGTTACTGTGTTAGTGCCAGAGTTTACTGTAGAAGTAAGACCAGTACCACCTGCAAAAGTAATAGTATCAGTGGCAAGAGCAATGGTATCAGTACCAGTGTCGCCAGCAATGCCAAGAGAAGTAGTAATAGAAGCTGTAGAAGCTGCAGTCAAACGACCCTGTGCGTCAACAGTAAATACTGGAATAGCAGTGGCAGAACCATAGCTACCTGCAGTAACTGCAGTGTTAATAAGAGCAATGGTAGAAGTATTACCACCATCAGAGTTGGTAACGCTAATTTGGTTCGCAGTGCCAGTTACTGCACCACCAACTGTATCATAGATAAATTCAGCAATAGATGTTGATGTGTCACCAATGTGTAGATTAGTAACAACAGTCTTACCAGTACCATTCGGAGTTAAAAGAATGTTACCATTAGTATCTGTTGAACTTATTGTGTTGCCATCTAAGTCAAGATTGTCAACTTTAAGATTATTAATCTTACTGCTAGAGTCTGTGATTATAGCAGAAGATGCAGTTAGTGTACCACGAGTATGATCCAGTAAATCAGTAAAGTATTTACCACCAATAACTATATGGTTTGCTGCATCGCCAGCAGTTTCTGTACCGATACCAATGTATAAACGATCACCACCATTAGAGTCGTTATTGGTAAGTGCTGAGTACGCTAACTCACCAGCACCAAGCGTTGTTGGATTTCCCGCTGTCGATGATCTTTTTATTCTAATTATTGATGCCATCTTTTATTCTCCGTTACCGTTAATATTGTCCACCAGTTACATCTTGTGAATCAAGAATTGTAGTGGAAGTCCATTTATTTGTGTTTGTTTTATAGACTAATACTGCCCCATTATTAAGTGTTGTTGTATCTACATTACCGATCGCCGACAGAGATTCAACTGACTGGGGATTAGTCAAAGAACTACCTGTTACAATAGTCGTGCCACCTGTACTAGTAGTGGCAGTAATTACTGACTGGGTGGGATCATCTACAACTGCAATTATATCTGCCATAATTATATCTGTGTTATTTCTGGGGTTACTATAACAATACCTTCTAAGATTCGTGTTTTTGCCGTTGTAGATGTATTTGTGATTTCTATATCATAAAGATATCTACCTGCTGGAATCGCAGAAGTTTGTGTCGATGTTAGTTGTAATCTAACCTTACCTGTTACAGCATCATAAATGCTTGTGGTAAATGTATAAAATGTGGAAGAACCATAAGACTTTCTCATCTGAGAAGCCACGGTATATCCAGTTAAATCTAGGGCTGTGCCTGTGGCTGATGCTACAGTGATAATATTACTGTAAGTCGAGCCTGAATCTATGTATAAATTTGCTATCGATGCCACTGGAGATCTCCCATTCTACTCTCTTATTTATCGTTTTGCAGACTGCAAAAACAAAAACCCCACGAGTGTGGGGTTCGAATTAAGTCTCGATTCAGAGACTTATTCTGCTTCTGGCCAAGATGCAGAATTAACTGCAGTGATAAGAGCAGTGATATTTGTAGCTGCAGTAATAGCAGTTTCTAAACGATTCGCCTCAGTGATAATCGCAGCACGATATGTCACAGTTGCAGCTGGAATAGCCACGTCTCTTTCAATTTTACGAACTAACATCCAGTCAGTTTGAGAAAGAATACTATTTGCAGTTTGTTTAATCTGTGCAATCCACTGAGATTTTAAACCCTTTGGAGTGATACCATTAACTTCTTCACCATCCTCTAAATCTTTGGCAGTAGAAGTAAAGGTGATTTTAACAATCTTTTCAGTTTGATCAAAAGTTGGAGCATTTTCAACGATTGAATAAAAACGATCATCTCCACGAGTAGCATAAGCTACATCATAGATACCTAGATCTTGTTTCTGATCAGCAGTTAAAGATAGAAGATAATCTGGACTGTATTGAGTGCCGTTTTTATCTTCCCAGATTGTGTACGGAGCAAACAGTTTAATAACCTCTACTTCAGAAGTTTCCTGAGTCATTGGGTTAGTTACTGTTTCATTTTTTACTAAAGCGAACATGTTGTTTTCCTCTTAAAGAATTCTATTATTTATTTATCGTGCGTTACCGTACTTGAATGGATTTTCAGCATATGCAGCATAAACATATGTACCAGAAGCATTTGTATCAGAATTGTTATTTGTAATTTTAAATCCGTTTGATAACGGCTGAACATATACTGTACCTACAGTGGATTCAGTTTCAGCAGTATTTGGTCGCAATGCAGGTGTCAAAGCAATGTTAAAGGGATTTATTGCTGTGTCAGTAATGCTCCAATTTCCTGTTGTATCTGTTCTTTTTATCATTACAAATCTAGGTCTAAATCCTGTATAAATGAATGGACCATTAGTTGCATTATTACCAGTATATCTGCCAAACTTACTAAATCCTGGAACTTCTGCCCAAAGATAAGCAACAAAACTTCTTCCAGAAGTAGCAGCATCAGTCCAATCTTGAGTTATAGAAAAACTATTGGATGTTGGAATCCAAGCATTTGTTTGCGATTGTTCTCCACCAGTTGAATTAACATACAAATATTTATCTCTTGTAAGGGATTTGTGATATGTAATCCAATTACCAGTAGTACTAGTACACTTTATTATAACAAATGAAGGTTCTACTCCTAGATTATGCTCAAATGTAGTTCCAGCACCCCTACCACCATAATTTACAATATCAAATCCTGAAGTTTTTCCACGATTCCATGCCCAACTAACATATGTTCCACCAGATATATTCACATCACCAGTGCCACTATCACTTGGACCTAATTCAAATCCGTTTGGCTCAAATTGTCGTAAAAACTTCCCACCAGTACCAGATTGTTGTGCAGAAGTTGATGATGAAAATAATTCTCGATCTGGTCCACGAACTGTATCAGATAGTACGTGTTGACTACTACTATTTCTACGTTTAATCCAAACTAAGTCTGGAGTATTTACATAATTACCAAATGTATCTGGTAAATTAAACGAACCGACATCTTTTAGATTCTTAGTATTAAGTGCTTTAAATCCAGTTGGAGGAGTATATGCAAATGCACGTTGACCGAAATTTGCAATTCCAATATCACCTGTATTATATCCATAAACAATTGGTTTAAGTTGTCCATATGCATTAATTCCAGTATAACTTGGGGTTGTTCCAGCAGATGGATCACCTTCTACCCACACATTATCCTTAGAGAACCATACTTTGCCAGCGTCAAAGTCAACAGCAACCCCAATAACTGCGCCAGGTAATGTTCCAGACCACAAACCACTTAGGTTAGTGAACACATTATTGTTCACTTTATATAAAACTGTTGCATTACCACCAGTCATTATACCCCAAGTATTAGGGTTGGTGAAAGGAGTTGATCCACTTGCTTGTAAAACATCAGCCTGACTGAATCCTGCAGCCCAGTTTCCGCCACTATTTGATTGTGTCATAGTATATTCAAAATACCATTTACCACTGGAGAATGGTAAAGTACCATAAGCCATTCTTGTTGCACCTGCAGCACCAACCCAACTCAAACCAGCATTACTAATTGTTAATCCACTATTATTATTTGTATCTATAGTAGCATAATTACCAACAGTATTTCCACTAGAATCTACAGTATCTGTTGGTGAGTCTAACATTAAGTCGTATGTTGATCCAGAATTTAAATCTAAATTATATGTGGTAAAGGTATTTGAATTACCAGAAGAATCTGTTCCAAATACAAACGTATTGTTTTGATACAAAGAAGTATATCCAAGTGTTCCAGTGCTTCCACTAAAACCACCATATACTCTAATTCCAGATAATATTTTTCCTGTATATGTAGCATTTACAGTTACAGATCCTCCATATGTTGAGGTATTTTCTGATAGAGTTCTTGCAACAGGATCCCAAACAAGTCTGCCGTTAGATGCCCCCGATTGCCCAGCATTAAAGGGATTAATACTAGGAATATTTCCACCAGTTCCAAAAAGCGTTCTTTCTGTTCCATCAGTAAAAGTAAACTGAATGTAAGCAGGAGTTGCGTTACCATTTGGTTCACTGGGTAATGTAAAACTAAAATCAGCACCCCAAGAACCAGATTGGAAACCAGATTTAACAAAATCATAAGTAAGTGGATATTTTTGGATGGTTATAGATGAAGCTGCCCAACCAGTTGCATTATCTGAACGCTTTAAATATTGATCCCAAGTCGAAGATGTTGTAGTGATTGCACCTGTTGCAGTGGATACTGCATTACCTTTAAGATAGAAACCATTATTACCGTATGTACCAGTATATGCTTTTGGTGTCCAGTTATTGTTAGCATCAAATTGACCAAATGACTCTGCTGTTAGGGCTTGTCCGTCAATAACATTAACTTCTGCCATGTAACCATCAAATAGTGAACCTGTACCAGATCCACCAGTTGTACCTACACCAGTCGTGAATCCGTTTACTAAAAATTCTGTAGTGGTATTGTTTATATTTGATACTGTTTGTGTGCTAAATGAAGTTATTTCTGATCCATTGACATATAAACGCATACGACGCAAAGGATTTAAATTTGTTGTATCATATACAGCTACAATATGATACCACGCTGTAGTATCTGTAAACTTTTGATTCGTTACGTAAATTCCTTGTTGCGCAGAAGCATATGGTCCAGTAAAACGGATAGTATCGTCTGTGAAGAATGTTACGTTTTCATAGTTGTTTGAGGTTCCAAAAAGTGCCATTGTAGAACTAGCACTTAAAGAACCACGTTTTACCCAAGCACTCATAGTCATAGTTGTACGACTTGTTGGCGCAATTGCAAATGTTTTATTTAAAGTAGTAGTGGCTGGTTTACGGAAACGAATAGATTTATTAATCTGATATGCAGAAGATTGTTTTTGTGTAGTACCAACTTGCAGTGAAGTTCCATTACCAGTATAAGTCTTAACATCGAAATGATCATTTGAACGCTTGATAACTGGGTTTGGTAAATTAGTAGTGTTTATTGATTTAAATCCAACTGGTGGAGTATAAGCGAATGGACGCTGTCCGCAGTTTAATGTTACAGAATTACCAGCACCAGTTACGTTTAAATTGCAAGCTGGTGTATAGCTAAATTGTGTGTTTAAAGTTCCAGCAGGATTTGCTCCAGTTGATGGACTACCAGAACTAAACCATGTACCATTTTTACCAAACCAAATTTTACCACTTGTTCCGTCATAGGCAAACATGTATACATCACCTACAGATTTTGTATCTGATACTGTAGCTGTAGTAAACTCAAACGAACCAGCTCCAGAAGATTTAAGTACTGATTGTGTACCATAACTAACAGAGGTATTTCCTACGTTCCACGTAGCAGCGAATCCTGGAACATCGTTTAGATAGAATCCATCGGGCACATTAATTGGTTGCGCAAAACCTAGATAAGCACGATATGCATCACTTTGCGAAGCAATAGTTTCCTCAAAGTACCACTTTCCTGTATCAACAGCAATACTGCCATAGGTATTCTTTACACCATTATTGCTGGAAAATGCAGTTAAATTTGCATCGCTATATGTTACGAGATTTCCAAAAAATACAGGACTCCAAGTACAATAGTTACCACGAACTACACCACCAACATCAGTCTGTGATGATACTGATGCAATTCCTGGAACATCGACCATTGAGTCGTTTGTTACACCAGCTGTTACTGAAATGCTGTTTGGTGTCCAGTTGTTACCATTACCTGAACGATCAGCACCAATTGCTCCAGCAGAAGCTGCAGAATTATCACGGAAATCTAGGTAGAATCCATTGGTTCCATATGTACCAGTATAACGCTTTGGAATCCATGTTCCAGTTTGTGGATCAGTCATGGCAAAAGCAGATGGTTCAACAAGACTTGCAGATATCATATACATTTCAGATAGATATTGATCACCAAAATAAACAGGAACACCACCACCTTGATATCCACCATTAATATCGTTTCTAAAAGTGTTGTTAATTGATCTATATGATGAAGAACCAATATTGCCAGCAGCACCAGAATCAGACGACGTGCTCCAGCTTAATCGTTGGCCATTGATGTAAGCAATAACTTTATTATCAGAAATTGCATTATCAGGATCAAACTGAACGACTAGATGATACCAAGCTGATGGGTCACGAAATAATTGATTTGATACTCGTTGAAAATAATATCCTGAAGCGTTAGTAAAACCATAAACCTGCAATGTATTATCGCTACCAAACTCAACAATAAGCACATTTCTTGTGCCACCTGAAGTTGTTGTATTACCACCTATAATTTGTGAAGATGAATCTCCAAGTGCACCTCTTTTAACCCAAGTCGATAATGTCCATTTATCTTGTCCTGATGCAGAACTTGGTGTTCTAGTTAAATAAGCAGACGCACTTCTTCTAAATCTTAATGAACGCTGTGGAGTCCAACGACCAGTTGGAAAGATACCAGCTGCAGTTAATGCGCCAGCTTCATGCGCTGTGAATATACCACTCGCTGTGTTAGCGTCAGTTGCTTGTTCTTTTGCAGATAAAAATCCACCAGTATAGCGACGAGTCATTTATTTACCTTAATTGTATTCTATACTATTATTTATTCGGTCTCTGGCCAAGCGATTGAAGACATAACTTCAATCAACTCTTCAACTGTGTCAACTGCAGCGATTGCAGTTACTACTCTATCTGATTCTGTAATGACTGCAGCACGATACGTTGTAACATCTGATGGGATCTCAAGAGATTCAACTTCATTACGAATAATGTAGTAATCAGTTGGTTTTAGTAGATTATTAGTGATTGATTTAACTTCAGCAGTGCAAGTAGTTTTTAATCCTTTTGCAACTAAACGAGTAGTTGTATCTACCATAGCGTCAGTTTCTTTATCGTATTCTTGTACATAGAGTGGATCACCATCTTCATTTGACTCTTCACGATCTTCAAGAATCTTAGGATTATTAATACCCCAATAATATTTGGTATCATAATTAACATCACCATCTTTTTCAATACCGAGCGATGCACGAACAGATGGTGAAGTACCTTCTAACCATGAATATGGATATGTCATTCCATTTAGAGTGATATTTGAATCCTCAGTAATTGGTGAACCATTTAAGTAGTAAGTAGTCATTTTTATCTCTTTAATTATTCTGCTCTGTTATTTAGTCCGAATGGCGACTCTGCGAAAGCCATGTAAATGTATTTGCCACTGTTGTTTAAACCATATCCATTGGGTGCTCGAATCTTAAAGCCATTAGATAAAAAATCTAAACCATAAGAATTTGTTGCTTCTGCTGCAGCAGTATCTGCGAAAAGAGGAAACTTAACCTCGTTATTAGGTTCTCTGGCTGAGTCAAACTGATACCATTGTGTTGCAACATTGCTAGATTTAATCAAAACATATTTAGGTTTAAATCCTGTATGAACGACTGTACCACTGCTTGATTCATTACCAACATACAGTCCAAAGTCACTAAATCCTGGAACTTTTGCAAAAACATAAGCAATTAATCTACTTCCGCTAGTGTTAGTATAACTATTTTGTGTGAAGAAACTACTTGATGTTGGCGCAGTTGAACCAAATGCACTTTGGTTTCTTGTGGTTGCAGATGTAAATATAAGCGTTGCACTAATACCTAAATCTTTATGATAGATGTCCCAGTTATATCCAACACTAAGATCTTTGACTATAATCATATCTGGAACAACACCAAGATTGTGAGAGATTGCTCTATTATTTGATCCATTACCAGTATATGAAACAATATTTAATCCAGCTATTGGTGATTGTTTCCACTGCCATGCAGCATAAGCAGTTCCAGCAGTATTATTATATCCACTACCAAGACCAAAGCCATTATTATTAAAAGTAGTTAATCTATCATTATAATTATACTCGACAGCAGCAGAATTCGATTCTAGTCGTAGTCCTGGACCACGAACGGAATCATATAAGTTATTATTTTCTGCAGAAGAACGATGTTTTATCCATACTAAATCTGGTTGAAAACCAGAATTTGTTATATTTCTAGAAGCACCAGTACCACCATAAACATTAATATCAAACCACTTATTTGGTGTAACTGCAGCTTTACCAACCATGGATGATCCCATTGCTTGCATATTAGTTGTGCACAATGATTTGTATCCAGCTGGTGGAGTATATGCAAATGCACGTTGTCCAAAGTTAAACACAGATGTTGCACCAGTCACGTTGGCAGATGTTGCATGAGGAACAAGTAACCCTTGTCCTTTAGTTTCATAAGCACTATAAGATTGCGCAGTGCCAATTGCATTACCTTGTACATAAAACTGTATCGTTTTATTATCAGCATCTACAGCAATTCCAAGTACTTGGTTATTACTTATTGCTGTGAGACTGCTTTGTCTAGTAGTGCCAGTTGAATCGAAAGAGTAAATGCTTCCATTACCATAACCAATACCTTGTCCACCAATAGTTCCTGTATACCAAGTTTGGTCAGTTCTAAAACTAACTCCCGTGGTAAGATATTGTGCTCCTGCAGTTGGAGTAACTTCCCAATACCATTTACCAGTACTAAATGCCATTGTACCAAAACAGTAGTTGTTATTTCCGCCATTACCCAAATCATAAAAAGTTAAATTAGCATTACTAACAGAAGTTCCAGCTTGATAATATTGTTGATTCATATAACCCTGTAGAGGGTTTAATGTACAATAATTTCCTGGAACTACACCACCAACATCATTGGCAGTTGTAAATACATTGACTGGTGAATCGACCGCTGAGTCGTATGTTGTACCAGCAGTTAGAGAGATATTGTTTACAGTCCAGTCGTTATTTTTATTTGAAGCAACTGTTGGAATATATGGATCTACAGTTGATCCAAGATTTATTTGAGCACCCCAGATAAAAAGTCCATATCCTGCAGTTTCTCCTGTTGCTGTTGCGTAAGACACAATTGCATTAACACCACCAGCACCAGTTCCTATATCAAGTGTAATGGCACATCTATACCATCCATTTCCAACAGATGTTATTGTTGGTATAGCACCAGCAAATGGACCACTTGTATTATCAATTTGCCCTGTACTTAAATTAAAATCACTATATGCGTATGTAGAACCATCACGTTTTTGAATATACAATCTAAGAATAGATCTTTCTGCTGCTTTTGCATAACAAGAAAAGGTATAAACACCATTATTAATAGCAGTCACCATACCAGATTGGTATACTTGGTGATCGCCAGAAGTTCCAGTTGAACCTACTAACTTATCTGCTGTAGTTGTCCCATCTGGTGCAGTTGTTGCATTAGCTGAGACGCTGCTTTGATATTTTGACCAAGCTGCATTATCAAATTGCTCTGAGTATGTAAAATAATTTGAACCAACAAAATTTCTACCTAGATTTAATGTAGTTTGATTTTCACTAAATGGTAAGTAAAAACCATTAGTGCCATATCCACCAGTATAACGCTTTGGTTGCCAAATATTTGTGATTGAATCAAAATAACCAAAATATGATGGATCTAATGCTTGACCATCGATATGATTAATTTCAGTTAGATAACCATCGTGTGCTTGACTGCTATTAGTAGTATATCCTGGAACCCCTATTCTATGACGGAACGTATGATTCCAACCAGTGAGTGCATTTTGAGAAACTTGAACTTCAATATTTAAAGGTTGCAAAACACCATTTACATAAATTTTAACACGTTCAACTGGAGCAGCTAATGTGGTATCAACAGCAACTACAATATGATACCACGCATTTGGATCTCGAAAAAATGTTGTTGTTCTAACTACAAAATAACCTGCAGAACCACCACTATCATAAACACGAATGGCATTACCATCACTTGATGACAAAAGATACATTTGGCATTCGTTTCCGCCATCTCCACCATATTGAGGAGATAAACCAAAATTAAATGTATTACCATTGGTAATTGAGCCAAATTTAACCCATGTAGAATAAGTCCAAGTTCTACGATTTCCAGAAACTGCTGGTGTGCGCTCAAGATAAGCAGATACAGGTTGTCTAAATCTTAGTGATCTACCAATCTCATGGATACCATCAACTTCTTGCCAAGTACCAGTAGTATGGGCTTGATACTGATCCGCTAAATCCCAAACACCATTATTTGATGTTTGTGTTAATGCTACTGGATTACCAGTGATAAAATTTCCTGGATATCTTTTAGACATGGTGTCCTATCTCGTTTTTCAAAAATTACTAAAATTAGGATGAAGAAATTATTTCGAACGAAGCAACTACTTCTAGATAACTTGCTGTGCCAGCCTGTACAGATAATGATGTATTTTCTGTCAAGTAAATAGCACCTGCTTTATCCAACAACATTAAAGTTGTATTTGCTGGAACTGAAATTTGATATACCATACGATATGCAGTACCAGCAGAAGCAGTAGCTAAAGTACCAGAAGTAACAGCATTTGCTTGATTACGGAATGATAGTGATACAGTCGCAGCTGCAACACCATTTACGTTTGATACAAAAATGTTGTTAACTTTAGTGATAGTATTGCTACCTGAAGCATTACTAATTAAAGCGTTATCATTTGTGTTTGTTAATGCTTGAAATGCAGTACCACCATTAATGGTGGTTACTGATACGATATTTGGATTTGCCATTTTTATTTCCTCTTAAAATTATGAGCCAAAAACTAATGCCATTGCAATAGCCTTACCTGTTGAAGCACCAGTTGGTGTTGCCCATGATGGGACACCACTGGCAAGTGTTAGAACTTGTCCATCTGTACCTGCTGTTAATTTACTTAGGGTATTCGTAGCAGAAGCGTAAACGATATCACCAGTAGCATAACTTGTTAAACCAGTTCCACCTTTAGTAGCTGCAATGGCAGTGGCTGACCAAGTACCAGTAGTAATTGTACCGACTGATACTAAACTGGATAAAGTACCCACGTTTGTATAAGCAACTGTACCACCAGCACCGAACGCTACTGAAGACGAATCTGTACCAGTAAATGTTAGTGTATTAGAAACAGATAAAGTTTTAGCATTAGTAATGGTTAAAGTACCAGTGCTTGATGTAACAGTTAAACCATTGATTGATTTATTAGTTAATGCCTCAGAACCTGCGACTGTAGCCACTGTACCAGAAGATGGCAAAGTAAGAGATGTGTTTGCAGCTAGAGTTAAACCAAGCGAGTAGTTACCAGTGAAAGCAATAGTATTTGCTGCATTATTTGCAATACCAGTACCACCATATGCAGCACCGATAACAGACGCATTCCAAGTACCAGTAGTAATTGTACCAGTGGCAGTAATGTCATCTAAACCTAGTGTGTCCCAAGATGGAGTACCATCAGAAGCCATCTTTAGATAACTAGCAGTGGATGGTTTAGCTAGTTTACTTAAAGTATTTGTAGCACTTGCGTAAAGCAAATCACCAGCTGCATAAGTTGATTGACCAGTACCACCCCTAGTCGCTGCAATAGTACCAGCAGACCAAGTACCTGCAGTAACTGTTCCTACAGTGGCGATAGAAGTACCGCCAGTTAAACTATTCATGGCACCAGCATAGGTGCTTTCTAGTTTATCCGTGTTTAAGTTACTAAAGTTAGTATCGACTTCAGTATTGGTAAGAGGTGAACCTTTAGTCGCTCTTAAGGTTATTGTTGACATTTTTTACTTATCCTTTTGTACGATCGTGCAATAATGCTGAAAGCATCTGTTTGATTTCACTCAAATCTTGTTTTAAGTTATTTATTTCGTTTGCCTGATTAGCCAGTTGCTCTTTATCAGACATTAAAGACTGTCTTCTGCGAATATAGTTCTCATAATCTGTTCCATTAGTATTTAGGATAGCCATGGTGCTGGAATCTCTTACTAGACTGGGATCTCCTTCTACTTTTAAGAACATATTATGCGCACGCTATAATTCGTAGATCTTTAATCTTAGGGATTGCAGAACTATTTGTAGACTGCATAACGATCTTAACTGCAATTACATCAAATTGAGGTAAATTCTCTTCGGAGTAATCTACGTCAATGAAGGTTGTATCCCCATTTTGAACCTTAACGATTGCAGTATCTGGGCTAGTTAAAGACCAGTTAATTCTATCAAAATCTAGAGTAGATCCAACAGGAGAAGTTTTGTAGTAAACCAATACATTGGCTTCTTGCGGGATATTACCAGCGTATTTAATTCTAAAGAATGTAGATGGATTAGCCAGAGTAATTGCTCGTGAAACATACTTATTTATTGAAGAACTACCGATTGGAGCAATCTCGTCTACGAACAGAGTTCTTACAACAACAGTGGTTCCAGAAACAGCGGATTCACCAGTAAAGTTAGCAGTTCTTTCAACAGTAATCGTTCCTGTACTTGAACCATCACCAGCAACACCAGTCACTAGATATGTTCCATTATTACCAGCAGTAGTCGAACCAGAAACAGTGATATATTTACCAACTTGAATATTTGGCATTAACGCTGCAACAGAGGCATTTGAAGTAGTAATAGTTTTACCACTAAATGAGAAAGCTCCAGTTGCACCAGTAAATACTGTTCTATTATCAAGTGCAGATACGTTAATGTTAGATTCAGTTGGGCTATTAATCTTATTAGAAACTGCAATCAATGAAACTCTGTGAGTATCAATAATTGGCGATAGTGCATTATTAGTAGACTTAATAGTTGCCTGTAATGTTACAGTTTTACCAGAAGATTGATTAACTGTGGAAGCGACTACTTGTGGTGCAGCAAAATAATTGTTGTTATTTGGAACAACACCCTTATATGTACCATACACATATGGAGTTTCACCACCATCTACTGATTTACCAGAAACTGTCTTCATACTGTAATCAACAGTTGTATCTGAGAAAACCTGTGCTTGTATTGAAGGAATTGCAGCATCATAGATTATGTTACTACTCGCACGAACTCCATCTCCACCACCATATCCAGTGCTAGTGGCATTAGTGCTAACAGTAATACAATAAGAGTCTAAATCAACATCACTAATTGTATGTTGGATTTGAGCATTAGTAGAAACATTAGTGTAAATTTGAGTTACAGGGATTCCATTCATTGATGAAGCCAACTTATATGCAGCTGCAGATGCTACTGTTACAGAAGCATTAGCAGTTAAAGTCAAACTTGTATTGCTAGCAACTGATGCAATAGTGCCAATAACTTTATTGTCTGATGCACGAATAAATGTAGTTCCAACAGGATTTAGTATTGAATTGAATGATGTACCTACACCAGTAACAGTAGTTCCAGAATCAGAACAAGTAAATGTACCTGTACCAGCAGTGCCTGTATAAACTGCAGTATTTATGTTATCAAAAACTACTTTCGAGTCTGTAAACATTCCATGATTTTGATGCCATACACGAACTTTATTAGTTCCGCTTGCAGTTTGGAATGGAGCTGTCTCAATTAAGTTAGTGGACAACACATCATTAACGAACTCGACCTGACCAGTGCGTTCAATATCAAACTTGCAGCGATAAACTGTAAACTTCAAGTCTTGGTCTTGGTTGGCAGTCCAAGTAGTTGAGTTTTGTGATTTAAACAGAACACCAGCATATGGTTGTTCAGAAATAGTTCTTGAAGATGCAGGAATTCGATCGCCCATCTGAGAGATCCAAACTTTATAATTATTTGAATCTGACGATAATACAATAGCATATTCTTGCGCATCCTGAACATAAACAGGAGATGGGAATACAAAGGTGGTTGGAGTGTCATACTTAGGATAAGAAGCACCAGAACCATCTGTCATGGCAACATTTGTAGCTGACAGGTTAACTTGACTTGGCATTAATGTTACTTTAGAGAATGGAAGAACCTTTTTCCCTGGATATCCATTAACAACTTCACGAATTTCCAAATTGACTGGTATTGCAGAATCTTTAGTAGCAAAGAAAATATCAACTTTACTTAAGAATGCTCCACCTGGAGATTGTACCAAGAATGTCTGCGCAAGAGGATCCCACCAAGTATAGTAAGAATTAAGAAGACGATTTGATGTATTAGTTACTGTGGTGCTCTCATTAACAACTTCTTGAACAATAGTTGCATTACGCACAGAGTTAATAGTTTGTTGTCTAGTTTGAAGAGTACCAGTAGCTTGGTATTGAACTTTTGCAGATGATGTTGATTGACCATCAGAAGTAGTAACATCTAATAATTTAAATTCACGAGTACCTGTGCGGAACTTAATAGAATCTTCATTTGGAATCCAGAAAATAAGATCCAAATCACCAGCGAAGTTAGATATTAATGAACCACCCTGTGAACCATTAGTCGGCATAGTACCGCTAATAGTTGCAGTTGCACCAGAGCCAGTACCAAAGGCAGTAATAGTTTCGCCAGATGTAAATGTTCCTTTAATGTTTACGATATGCAAACGACGAACACCTGTATCTTCGTTGTAATCTTTACCAATAACTACAGCAGTTGCACTAGAAGTACCTCCAGTAATTCTATCACCAATATTCAAACACATATTACCAGAAGTATCATTATACAAAACACCAGCAGGTAAATTATTAATAATACGTGCAGTGTCTGTTGCATCAATACCAGCGTTCTTTGATGTATCAAAGTCTGGAGAAGTTGCTGTTGGTAATGTATATGTTAGATAAGAAGATGGAGTGCAATAATTAGATACAGCTGTATTATCAAAGAACGGATAAAAACGAGTATTTGGTTTTAATCCTTTAACTTGCACTAATACATTTCGTTGACGAATATATGGAATAACAGCAGTTGAGATAACTTTATCATCAACAACTTGTCTGTCCATTGTGACTTGAAGTGATGTTTTAACACCAGAGCGAGCCATTCCAACATCTTGTGCAACAGTTTGATATTGAGCCCATGAATACCAGTTTCTTCCTGATGATGAAGTTTCCCATACATTAAGATTACGCTCTGCGCCAACCCATGTAGTTTGCCATGCGTTCCATACAGTGCCAAGAGCACCAGCTTTTTCAGCCAGAGTTGCAATAGTATTATAGTTACCCTCTACGTTGCGAACAATATCTGGAGCCTTCACTGTTTCAAACCAATCATCTGATGATGGGTTTATACGAATATTACCAAGGAATGTGAAAATAGCAAATGGATTAATGTTTTCTATACGAGATGCATACTGTTGGGTGACGAGTGGAATATCTTCTTTAACTGGTAATGTAATAAGATCACCATAAAGTTTATATCCATCAGTTAATCGATTTGCGTCACTACTTTCGTTTTCTACAAGGTTTACGTTATTCATTGTATAGAATGGACGCAATTCACCTTGTTCCATATCAATAGAACATAGGTAATCTGGTGAAGTTGTATTACCAACATTATGTCCTGTGAATGAATCTACAATAAATCCGTTTTTAAATCTTTCTAGACCATTAGAGTCAGTGACAGAAAGAGATTTTGTTTCTTGTTCTAATAGAGATAAAGAAGTATAGTATTCTAGATTATCAATACGCTTTTCTAGTTTACCAATATCACGCATTGTATAACGCTTATTGTCAACTTGTTGAACAATAACATTTTTATTTGTTGTGCCAAATGTATATGGTTCAAGATTTAATTTGTAAAGAACCATACCAATATTTGGATCAGATGGTTCTACAGGATTTAAAGAAGATACACCTTTAATGCCAATAAATGTACCACTAGTATCTATAGCAATTTTATCATTACGTGCAAGATAATATGAATAATCCACAGTTAAATCTTGACCACGTTTTGGTAGTAGTGAGAATGATGAATTTGCACCATTAAAAGTTACACCACCATCACCAATTCTTGGACGGAAATCGATAACATCACGAAGAGAGTAACCATCATAAGATGGAACATCATTAGTTTTAATACTGGTATCAATCGGGTATGAATTTTTAGTAAAATAATCTCCAGTACCATGCTCAAACCAATCAAAAGATATCGTGATTGGGGCAGATGGAGGAGAAAAAGATTGTTTTAATATTAGTTTACCAAGATCATAATGAGTGTCTCTTTGACCATTGTCTAGATCATAACGATCTGAAATATCAATAGTATAACTACCAGTTGGTGATGCATATGTTCCAGTATCCATCTTAACAGATTTAATACGAAGAATGTCTGCTTTACCAAGTGATAGTACAGGTTTAGATGCAGTGGCTTGTGTTGTGAAAGTTACAGTTGCGGAAGCTAAAGTTTTACTCTTTTCTCCAATATCAACTTTCTTAATAGTTGCCATAACAATAAAATCTTTGCTGGCATAAGTGTCTGGTAACGTAAATGTGATAGAAGAACTACCACCAGAAGTATATGATGTTGGGCTAACTACAGCACCACCTGCACTACCATCATTATAAACAAGAATATAATTATCAGTTTCAGCAGGGTCAGCAAATACACCTGATGAAGTTGTTAGAGGCAAAGTACAAAATCCACCTGAACCAGAACCAGTCGATCCAGTTAAATATTGCATACCATAGTAAATAATATTTAAAGTTGTACCATCAGCTGCACGAACTGATTTAATTGCATAGTTTGGTAAAGGATATATTAAACAATCGTTTTGTGGTTCTTGTACATTGGTTTGAATAAGACTAATAATACCACCATCAACAGTCACATTAGAATCAACAGTGATTTGTTCGTTGTTTGTAATTGTAACAACTCTACGACGATTTGATGTAGAACCAACATAAATGTAATCACCAACTTTAAGAGCGGGACTGGCAACTGGGTTTGTTGTTCCGCCAGAAAACGCAGTACCAACACCATAAATGGTAGTTGATGCACCACGAGTCCCTGGATAAGAACTGTATGTTGTTCCAGAACCAATTAAATTAGTAGTTAGTTCTTTAATGTCAGCAGTAAAGTTTAAATTTGTATCTGAACGACTATAATAGAATGATTTTACATCTCTGGCAAAATCGTATCCTGTTGTGAGTTGTACATCAAACAGATAAACTTTATAAACAGCAGTTTGTGTACCAACAGTTCCATTGTCCCACTCAATACCACGAATGCGTGCAGTGCCAACTGCAGTTGCGCTCGATGGAGCTACACCAACTGAAGAAGTAAATCTATTGTACAGAGTTACTGCTGGCATTCCTGATGTGGAATCAAATGGCGGTAAAGAATTAATATTAGTAACTAGAACATAATTTCCAATTGGTGTAGTTAGATAACTATCATTTACTTGAACGTAATCACGTGCTTTATCAATAGTTACATATTCAGTAACAATCTTCTCAAGTTCATAACCTTGAACGTATGCTTTTCCTGGCTCTAAACCAATAGCCAGTTTATCGTCACTACCTGGATTTGATCCATCTGTTGGACTATAGATACCACGATTGTAGTATGGAGTCAAATTATATTCCCACGATACACCACCAGTTGTAGAACTGTCTGATACAATTCCAGTAGTGTGAACTGGAGCAACAGTTTTTGATGTTGCATTATTTGTGGCAACGTAAGTTATACCACCATTTGTTACAACATCACCGATTAAATATGCAACATCAGTTACCCATGCGCCACGATTATTATTTCTGTGCTCACGAACATCTATGTGGAATGGTCTAACAGTATAATTACCAGATTCATCAAATGTACGACGTGCTAAAGTTTTTTCAATTTCAGCGTAGGTAGTTGTTGTAACTTGTTGTTGAACTAATCCAGAATTTGTTGTGAGCAATTCAATAAAATTAGAATCTGAATCAATATCCAATGATGCTACATAAGTTTGAACATATCGTAAACTTGCACTACCATTTGAAGCAGTGCCAGATGTATGGCTTGGTGCTGTTGAACTAGTAGTTCCAGCAATAGTTACTTGAAAGTAAAGGTTTCCACTCTTAACGATGTCGCCTACTGCAACTTTAGTATTTGCAGTCCAAGAATAAGCACCAGTTAATAATGGAATTTTTGTTAGGATTAAATCAATATAATAACGATGCGCACCTGGAGCTGCATAGTTATATGAAGTCTGAGCATTGTCCAGTAGAGTTTCGTCATCTTCTGGAGTTGTTTTAACTTCATTAACTTTTAAACCAACACGATATGTTGGTGTATTGTTATACTTGTCAAGAATAATAGATTGCGCATCACAAAGAACAAAGTGACCATTAACATAGAAAACACCACGTTCAATAGTTGCGGCAGAACCAACACCAGTAGCATTGGAAGCAATAGCTTGAACTGTATATGTACCTGTTCCGCTAGTTGTCGTAATAACTTCACTATTAGAGAATGTTTTGGTTAAATTATTATCTGCAGCTGAACTATAACGAACATAAAGAGTTGTTTCGTCAGATCCTTCTTCACGAACAACTTTTAATACTGTTGCTTCTACACCAGAATCACCTTGAATTTTTCTTCCAGCAAAATTATCGATATAAGTTTCAATAACGTCTGAACCATAAAAAGTTTGTAATTTTACATAGTTATAATTTGAATCAAGAGAAACTTGTCCAGGAATAACCATCGCACCATTTTTAAAAATGTGGTTACCTTGATAAGCAATCTGCTGTTGTAAAATTGTCTGTAGCTGAGTTAATTCTCTGGCTTGAACAGCAAAAGATGGACGGAATAAAATTCGATAGAATTTATTATTCTCATCAAAGTCGTCATTATACGGTTCTGTATTGAAGTCTAACATTGTTTAATCTTATCCTGTTGAATAATTTATTAAAAACGAATAACTGTTCTTAATGTAACTGTCTGATCGGCAGTAGGAGTAAATGCTGCTCGATTATCGATAAACATTAAGTCTCCAGAGTATTTATCTGCTGTTGGAGGAGTGACTGCGCTGGCAGTAAACACATCGGCAGCTGCATTGGTAAAGTTATTACCGATAGCAATACTTGCATTATCTATCGCTTGCACCAACATAGCAGTGCCTGTATTTGTAACAATTCTAAAACGAGTTGAATCGCTGGATTTTGTAATAATAGAATCCGCTGGGAACAATGCAGTATTTGTAGTAGCAGAAATCACCCAGCAAGTAGAAGCCAAAATAGAAGTTAAACTATTGGTGCTTCCATATTGTCTAGGATTCTTAATAATACCCAGTTGACGATAATCGTTATTAACATCAAATCCTTGATTTTTATCTTGGCTGATGTTACTATAGAACATTAATGTTCTTGCATAAAAGTTATTTAGTGCTTCTTTAGCATGACCGCCAAATGGAGAAATAATGGCTCTGGCTTTTGCTCCATAACCAGTTCCAGAAATAACAACATTTGCATAACGATATCCAGAACCATAAGAAGTCATGGTAAGTTTAGTAACTGCACCATTAACAACAGTTGCTGTAGCAACAGCACCTGTACCATCACCAGTAATAGTAACAGTTGGTGTACCACCATAACCCCACCCACCAGAAATTACTGGAATATTCATAATACGACCATCAACAGTAAGCAGTTCAATAGTCGCTTGAAGCGTATTAACATCACCTGGAGATAGATCAGCAGAAATTAATGCGCCAGTGCCATTACCAGTCACGTTTAAGTTTGCAAAAGTATATCCAACTCCTGGATCATCGATCTGCACTGAGGTTAATTGTCCACCATCAAAAATTGGAATTAGTCTGGCAGTAGAATCTTCTGACGTAAAAGTAATATTTGCGCCTGTACCTGGAGATCCAGACACAGTAATAGTTGGTTTTGAAGAGTATCCTGCACCATACTTAATTGTTGAGGTAGCTGTAGCTTGAACACCAACATATGTTAGTGTTGCTGTACCATTTGACACTGTTCCAGATAAGTGTGTTGGAGCAGTTGAAGCATGAGTGGTTCCAGCTGATGCAACAGTGTAAAGTCTATTTGAAAAATAAATCTGTTGACCAATAGTTACTGCAGTCGATGCAGTCCACTGTGTTCCAATGTTAATAGTTGGAGCAGCATTGTATCCAAGTCCTGGATCTGTAACATCAAACCGAATGATAGAAGTTACTGATAGAATGGCTTTTGCTGTTGCTGGATATCCAACCCAAGTTAAGGTTGCTGTGCCGTTAGCGACTGCACCAGTTGTATGACTCGGTGGAGTTGAAGCATGTGTAGTTCCAGCTGTAGTTACAGTATACAAATTATTTGCATAATAAACTTGAGAATTTAATGTTAATGCAGTTGATGCAGTCCACAAAGTCCCAACAGTAATAGCTGGTGCAGAAGTATATCCAGAACCACCAGATAAGACTTGAATAGTTCTTAATAATCCATATAATGTTAATGCTGTAATAGTTCCAGAGCCATTGATTGTTGCTGTGGCAGTTGCTTGTGTTCCAACATATTTTAAAGCAGCAGTACCATTGGCAACTGTATTGAAACGATGAACTGGACCAGTAGTAGTAGTAGTGCCAGAAACAGCTACCTCATAAATGTTATTATTAAAAGATAACTTTTGTCCAGTTAAAACTAAAGTGCTGGCTTGCCAAGCAGCGACACCAGTAAATGGTGGATCAATTGAAACAGTTGGACTAACATATCCACTACCACCGCTGGAAAGTGTTATTCCAGTTAAGTATATTGGATCTGCTTGATTATTTCCATCACCCTGTACGGTAATTGTTCCAGAAGTATATCCAGAACCACCAGCATCTACACGAATAGTTTGAAGTTGTCCACTTGAATAAAATTGATTACGTAATGCAGTTATAACAGGAATGTAATCGTCTGTCACAAATTTATTGCGCAAAGCAATAGGAACATTATACATGAACTTCCACATATAACCATCGGATAAAACAATAGGATCAACTGTTGTTGATGTTGGTTTAACAGTGGAAACAGCATTACGATTATTATCTAAACACTTGTATACGTTAAATTCATCTGTCACTACATAAAATAGTGAGTCTTCTAATTTTTGGAATCCATTTGGAGAAATTGTAACAACTGCGCTTGCTGCTGCATTGGTTCCACCACCACCAGCAATAATGCAAGTTGGAATGCTGGTATATCCTGAACCTCTAGCAGTTAGTGTAATACCAGCAACACTTCCTTCAATTCGTGTTGATGTGGCAGTTGCGCCAGTACCACCACCATTGCTAACACTGACCCACTGAAGTGGAGCAGTACCATTAGTGACAGTACCAGAAGTGTGCGTAGGAGCAGTAGTTCCAGTAACACCAGTGGTGGTTACAATATAATAATTGTTACCTGATTTAATCAACTTACCTAAAATATAAGAAGTAGATGCTGTCCAATTAACTGAACCTTGAGATCCAATATAAACGAACGGATCAGAACCATAACCAAAACCACCAGCTGTTAAATTAACACCCTGCACTTCAGTGGAATATTGATCATCGTATTGATCATAAATTGTGCCACTGGTCCAGTTATAGCGTGGGATAACATACGCTATATCTGTTGGTTTAATTTCTTTCATTGTAATTATATCATTACGTGAAGAAAATTCATATGCAAGACTATCTGTTGGATATGGAGGTGTTAGTTCATCTGTCCAAGTTACTGTTTTCCCCAAATAGTAGTAGTATCTACTATGTCTAGTAACAACCTCATTGTATAGTCCATCTGCAATAGAATTATGCAGAATAGACTTCATTAACGCAGATGTGGTCATGTGTATTTTCTTTTAATTAACTTACTGTAACAGTCCAGCTGATTGCAATAGAGTCACCAGACGCTTTGTTAACTGCTGGGAAAGTTGTACGGCAAAGCATATATTGTCCAGATGTTGGGCTAGCAGCATATGTACCATAGTTAAAAATTGCAGCTTCAGTGATAGCACCAGTACCATTACCTGCACCAAAAGTGGCAGTTGAAACAATAGTGTTACCACCATTAGGATTGGTCAAAGTTATTGAAGAACGATATGCTTCAGTACCCAAATTTGTATCACCAATTGCTGGTGAACTAGTGCCAGTACCGATAGCCATATGGCTCAAAACTGTAGCAGCAGTACCAACCATACGGCTAGCAATATAGTTTTTACCGTTAGTAACTACTAAGTTTGGTACTTTAGTTGCTGATTTTAAATCACCATTCTCATTAAAAACTTGAATAGTCAATTCACCAACCATTTTTAAATTTTCTTGTAAATTCATCGAAATCTCCTTTTATTAATTATCCTGTGAAGGTGGATTCACCTGTTGTATAGTTTCCACTATCGTTTGCAAAATAAGAGCTGCTAGTTGGATAAGGATCTGTATAAGGACTTAACCATAAACTTCCTCCACTATCAGCCATTGTAATTAAACTTGTATCTGCTGTAGACCCATCAAACAAATTATGGGTAGCCAATTCTTTATTTAGGACAAAGAACGGAACAGTTCTAGTACTATTCGTTCCTGTAGTATCACTCATAGTCACTGAACTTGTATCTGCAGTAACTCCATCAAATAGGTAATGTGTATCTAATGCCTTTTCTACTTCAAAATTTGGAACTGCAACACCCAAAGAAACTGTATCTGTATCTAAAGTTGTACCATTATTTAAATAATGATCATAAACTGTAGAATTTAATATCTTTGTAGTATCAAGTACGCTAATACCAATACGTGTTAATGAACTGTAATCATAGTCATACGTTGTTTCTGTTAGAGAAACTGAACTTGTATCAGCTGTAGTACCATCATTTAAAAAGTGAGTAGAAAGTGCTTTACCTATATCTTTAACTCTACTTGTATCTGCCATTGTAACAGAACTTGTATCAGCTGTAGTACCATCATTTAGAAAGTGAGTATCGAGTGGTTTATCTACAACAAAAAGTGTACTTGTATCTTGTAGAGTAACTGAACTCGTATCTGCAGTAACCCCATTGAACAGGAAGTGAGTAGACAGTGGTTTGGTTACCACAAAAGTAGGAACATCATGGGTAACAAATGCTTCGTCTTGGAATTGTAGTACCAAGAAACGAATCATAGATGTTAGGCTAGTTCCAGTATCAAATTGATTTCTTACGTCATACTCACCAAACAATGCCATACCAGCAGGGTGAATTAATGTTTTAACCGCAGAACGATATGCTTCTAACTTTTCATCAATTTTAATAACATATGAGAATGCTTGATAAAATCTACTATCTTGGATGTAAATAGCATCATCTAAGAAGCCTAAATTGCTTGTGTAGTATCCTGGATATTTTGCAAGAGAACCGAGAGTAATTTTAATAATTGCTGGCTCATCTGGATCTAAAACAGTAAATTTGTTATCAACGAAGAACTCACGAACAACATCACCTACATAAGTACCATCCCAATAATCAGTAGTGTTATAGTCTGAGTTGTTGATAATACCCTGTTCAAAGAATCCATTAGTAGTTTCACTTAATGATACATTAAAACTTGGAGAAGCACCACCAATAGTTAATGCAGTAGATCCTGCAGAAGTGGCTGATTGTCCACCAAGTGGTAATATAGTTGCAGTAAAGTCGCCAGTATAATTAATACCGTATTTAACAAATTCAATGCTGTTAATTCCCCCAGTATCATTAATACCAGAAACTTTTAGAATTGATCCTGCACCATCTCCGTTTTTAATTTCGTATAAATCACCAAGTCTAAATCGTTTACCTTTTTGTTGAACAGTAACTTTTGAGGTAGTTGATAAAATAGTTGCATCAAAAGTATCTTCATAACGAATTCTATCTCCTGGAGAAATATCTCCAAAGAATTTACGATCAATAAAGAATTCATAGATACCATCTGCAATCTCAACAATACGATCAATTTCAACTTCAACGTATTGTCTTCTGTCAATCTGCAGTCTGATAGTTCTGTTCGGTGTAACTACATCAACTACTCTACCGATAATAGAATCTGGATCACCAGCATTAACTCTGGCAAAAATTGATACATCTTGATTCCATCGACCATCAGATGCACGGAGCATCTGGCGAGAAGGATATTCTAATGTGACATCTTTATCAAAAAGAACTCTAAACAAAAATTTGAAAGATGCTTCACTACCTTTTGCAAGGTAATGATCTTTCATATGCTGTAATAAAAATCTTTCATTTACTACAGGTTGTGGAAAATTTACAGCAACTTCTTTTTTAAAGTACTTAATGAACGAGTCTAAAGTAGTATCAAGATCGCCAAGTGTTTTTAAATCATTACCAGTTGTATTCTGTAAATACTCATAGTACGCTTCTATAAACGCTACAAATGTTTGGTTATCCTCCCTGACGAATTCAGGAAGTTGACTGGCAACTAAAGATGATAATGTGCGACGAGGTATTGTCATTATGAATGGCTAGAAGTGAATGTATAATTTCTACCTGCACGGAGATCGCCATTGGCAGTCTTATCAGGAATTGCTGTTACAGATAAGTGATCTGGTGTTATTTGTGCGATTTGAGTGAACGCAGATATTACGTCATTCGATTGTGGCTTAATGCTAATCTCAAAATCAAGATCTGCAAGTCCTGTAATATTTAAATTCTTAATATTGATTTTTCCAGCTGCATAGTCAACAGTTCCAATAGAATTATTTACAATAATATTTTGAGCATCTTGTGTTGCTGTTCCAACAGAACGATAGAAAAGAATCATATTACCAATACCATCATCGGTTAGATAGTGAATAAAATCGCTTCCTTGAATATAAAATCCAGTTGAAGTGATTGAATCTTCAGCAACACCCTCGTTATAAATTGGATTAATAACATTAATATTATACTCAGCAGAAATACCATATCTTGGAGATATATTTCTTCTTAATATTACAGTTGTGATGTTATTTGTGATAGACTGTTCAGCTGCATCAATTAAACGACTTAACTTAGAATAGCGAAATACACTTTCAAATTTTTGTAAGTCAGATTCGTTGTAGTCTAAAATAACTTGACGAACAATAGATTCTATGTCAGTTGAGGAATATCCTGTTTCTCTATCGTTGTAGTATACGGTAACAGTTAATGCGATGTTAATTTCTTCAGCATCGATAATTTCTGGAGTGATTGATACAACATTTTTTGATTCTAAAATTGTGTTTATAATATCTGATTTTTGCTGAACTGTTAACTTACCTGAAGTTTTTGGTTTTACTGCAATATATGTTTTGCCGTAAATAGGTGGATCGTTATCTTCACCACCCCAAACAGCAACTGATGCAGCTTCTGGGAAATTAGCATAAATTAACGCACGATAATCATCTGGAGTCACAGCACGATTTTGTGCAGCATAAGTTCTTGGTGCATTAAATTTAATACTTTCTATATCTTCAACTACTCCACCACCAATTGCAGCAGAAGTATTTGTGATTGAAACATTGGCTCCAGAATAAAGAGTGGAACCATCATATGAGAATAGGGTTGCACCATTTGGTGCATCTAAACTAGAAACAAAATAACTAATATTAACTACGTTACCATTGTCAAGTGCTCTACCAAGAGTGCCATCGCCAAATGTTAATTCGTATAAACCATCATCGATCTCTTTAATCCAAAACACTTTTGAAGTTGAATCGGCTTCTATAATAGAAGTAGAAATCGTATAAGTGGTAAAATTGGAAGATGTTGCATTTTCTTGAACACGAACTTTAACAGTGGCTAAGTCTACATTGGCATTTGGAATAATGTATCGTGTGCCAGAAGCGACTGTGTATTTAAATGCTAAAGGAGAACCTTCAGTTAAAACAACATTTGGAATCGTATAATTTGTTGAAGCACCAACTGCGCTATACTCTTGAGTAGTATAAAATGCGTAAGAATTACCATCAACAGTTGTATTAAATTGAGTAAAAGCTGGAACTGTAACAACGGATGGTCCAGTAGATGGCGATGTAATATTCAAAGTTACTGTGGCAGTTGCACACTTGGCTGAGTTTGGAGTATATCCAAGTAACTTGGCAAGAGAAACAACAGACGCTCTTTTGCTTGCTGAATCAAGAAACATCTCGTTTACAGCAAGGTTAGTATAGATACCGTTATAGTGAGTGTTGTAAGCCAGAACATCTAGAAGAATGGACAGTCCTGATCCTTCAAAATCATAGTCAGTAAATGTGTCCTGACCTTTTAGATATTCTTTTAGGTTAGCCTTAATGTTATCAAAATCTAATTCTGATACACTAATTCTTTTATTATTGGATGCCATTATCGTGTTCTCTCTAGTGCTAAATCCAGAGAGATAGGTCTCTGGGTATTTACTATTTTAAAGTTTAATGTAATATAGACTGCGTTTTCGTCTAATGAATCATTCACCAATACGTCTATAATGTTCACTCGTGGTTCAAAGTTATTAATAACGTCCACAATGGCTCGTTTCATCATAACTGTAAACATTGGTCCAGGAAGTTCAAATAGCAACGCTCTGATAGGAGAACCTATCTCGCTATGAAATGGTCGCTCAAAATTTCGAGTCAAAAGAAGATTTTTAACCGATGCCTTAATGGCATTATCATCAAAACGACGTACAATGTCTTTATTCACTGGGTGAGCAGTGAAATTTAAGTCTAAATCCGAAAAGGTTCTTGTATTTCTTGACATATTATTATTTAGTCTATCCAATAAACGAATCTTGCGATCCTTCAGCTATTGTATCTCCACAGGCAATATCGTCTCCGATTCGAGCGACTTTTTTACCTTCAAAATAGAAAGTGGAGGAAGAAGATGATACTTTTCGAGCAGAATTAGGATGAGTAGTTATTCCGCAGGTATGTGCCTGATACTGAGTATGTCCCAGTAACTGAATAGCCTTACCATTGAAGAAAGACTTAGTTGTGTATGGTCCAGCAGCTGGAGTCGGAGGAAAACATCCGTGTCCTGTTGATTGTTGTGCTTCTAAAGATATCGCTGGCATTATCTACTCTGAGTTAAAGTTACTAATTGCTTTAATAGGGTTTGTCCTGTGGTCCAGTTTAAATCTCGAATATTAATAGTGTAATTTTTTGTTGCAACGATATCCAAGTAGTTCGGATCTAAAGGATCATTAATAAATGCTTCTGCTCTGTAATTTCTTATAATGTTTCTGGATGTATCAGCTTTAAATGATGTTGCTTCATACACTTCGGAATTAATAACTTTATCCCACGCACCATTGTCTGGATCAGTAACTACAGTTTTTATTTGTTTATTAAAGGTTTTATATTGTATTGTATCATTAAAAACTCTTTTAAAAAATCCTGCAACAATTCCTGGATCTCCTGTAGTAAAAGTAACAGTGGTAGGATTTCCTTCCAATGGAACTATTCTCACAGTATAACGAATTTCTTCTGTTCCTTCTACGGGAGGATTTGCCAGTGGGTCACCCTCTCCAGCAGGTTCAATATATGTAATACTATGGCTGAATGATTCTAATTCAACATGAGTTCCAAGCAAAGTTTCAGTGGGTGTCCATACTCCAGCCATACTAAACCTTACTTGGTCTCCAAATGCCAACTAAAGATCCATTTCCTGGAAGTTTATATCCACTTGGCCAAGATAATGAAACATCTCCATCGGATGGGTTATTTGTTTTAGCCTTTGGTGTTTGATTACCACCAACAAAAGATAATGCATTACCTTTGTTTGAATACACAAAGTTTACGTGACCATAACTCCAGAGAGCGATATCTCCAGGTTCAGCCTGACTAAAGTCAGTGATTGGTGTTGCTTTCCATCTATCTGGATTTGATTTAATTGCTCGTGCTCCAGCTTCTTGAACATAACGATATCCGCACTGCTTTAATGTCCAGTTTACAAAACCCATGCACCATGCAGTTTGATCAGTAGTCCAATATGGATTAGTCTTAGAATATCCAAGGTCTGCCCAGATGCGAGTAATATTAGCATTACTTGGTTTACCACCTTGTCCTGTTTCTCTCCAATAACCAGACTCTGCCAACTGAAGTTGTTTAGTGAGGAATTGATATAAGTCAGAAGCAGTTGCTCCAGCAATTAAACTAGCACCGCTCTCATCAGTCTTAGGTGTTCCAGCGTAGTTTTCTTTAACTCCACCTGCAGCAGCTGCTGCATTTTTATATTTAGTTGGGTTTGCAATATAGTCATCAACTAACTTTTGATTCTCTTCATTAAGAGCATACTTTAAATCTGTTGGTGGACTTGGACGAACAGGAGTAGATAAAGTACCAAATTGATCTGGACGACCATCAGTAAACTCTGGGGCAGTCAATGCTAGTTTAGAATCTTTAACATCTACACCTGCGCCAGCAGATCCTTCCTGTCCATGAAACTCGGATCCATCCACATTAACATTACTACCTGCTTTAATATTTTGCGAACCACTTGCTTCCAAGAACATATCAGCGTTTGATTTAATACTTGCGTTTTGTAATGCCTGCATATTAAGAGCTGAGCCTGCTTTGATAGAAGTCACTGCTGCAGACTGCATATCAATAGAACTATTACCTTTAACATTAAAGTTACCATCAACTTGTAAATTGTAATCTCCACCAACGACCATATTAAGATCGCCACCAATACCAATATCGGCATTGTTGTTTAGGTTAATAGTAGATGGACCATCAACTTGAATATCGGCTGCACCTTGTACAAGAATGTTTACGCTATTTCCAACTGTTAGGTTACATGAACCACCGATATAAATTGCACCATTTCTATCAATAATAGTATAACCATCGCCAACGATTTTATTAACTTGAGTACCATTGGCATCAATGTCAATAAATGACCCAGTCTTGTGATATAGACTTACGTTTTCGTTTAAAGGTGTATCATCTAAAACAAACAAGTGTCCTGATTCAGATTCATAAACTTTATTGTAAGGATATAATCCACCAAATGGAGCAAGAGGTTGTTCCCATGAATCTCCATCATTTGCTGCAGGAATTTGTTTTGTTCGTGTTGAGTCTTTAAACTCAATTGCAGTTTCTTTTTGTACTTGTCGTGCAAGACGATTAGTATCTGGCTCATCCAGTAAATGTCTCAGTGGATACTTACCCTTTGGATCTTTAAAACCAACTGTTTTAGCATCTGAACGATCTTCCAACAGTGCTGCTTGTTTAGCAGGTGGTAGATCTTTAACTTCTTCCTTTGTATAAACTTTTTGATCATCAGCTGCAGGCTTATTTGTAGAATCAACAGTAACTGTTGCGCCCAAAAAGTATTCATAGAATTTCTGTTTCTTTGCATAACCAGTACCATTGGCATCTGCACCAGTACGCTTCAATGCTGTCTGAAAATATCCTGGATCGTTAATATCATGTTTAACATTTAACGAATAGAAAGCAGCAGTTGCAAGAGCAGAAGTTTTTGGATCATCAATTAATGATTGCGGATTATTAACAAAATCTACTGGAATGCCTTTTGATAATAAAAACTTTTGTAATTGTTGATACAAAGATTTACCAGTAATTTGGTTGAATCCACGACCATAGTACTTTGCACCATCTTCAGGATCTTTATGCCCAACTAACTTACCATTACCTTCTGGTGAATAAACTTTTCTAAAGAAGTCTGCCTTTGTACCTTGCCATTTAACATATGGCTCTGCAGACTCTGGTGTTGGAAAAGATCTTTTAAAAATTGCAGAAAGAGAACTGGCTTTTGAATAGAAAGATCCTTCTTCAATACATAACCATGCAGATTCACCACCACAAATGCCGAGAACAGCTGCTTTTGCATACTTACTTGTTAATCCAACTTTGTCACATGCCTCAATCAAATACTTAATATTTTGTTCAGCGATGGTAGGATTATTTGTAGAACCAGCTGGTGGCTTTGTAGGAATAGATGCATTTAATGCAGAATCTGATGGTTTATTTGGAGTCTTTTGTTCAGTTAGATTTGGCTGAGTAGTTTCAGAAGTAGTTGCTGCAGTAGATCCAACAGTGATAGGAGTGCCATCACTAGATGTAATAGGAGTACCACTACTATCTACTAATACTCCACCATCGGTAACAATAGCACCTGACTGTTCAATATCAACTGAAGACTCTGATAGTTTACTTTGTGGAATACCACCAACAGTACCAATCATCACTGGTTGTTGTTGATCTTGATCTGCAAATAAAATAATTACAGTTGTTCCTGGGACTGGACCAGTTGGAGTCCAGCCGATACCATTCATCGCTGCAGAAATAACTGGCTGCATCGGTGTAGCCCATGGAAGATCTATTGTTGGCAGTAAACTTTTATCATGAGTGTGCAAACCAACGATACGAACTTGGCAACGACCAAGTTTCAATGGATCTTCTCTATTTTCTACAACACCATAGTAAAAATTCATTATTTGTTCCTATTCATATTCATCTGTGATGATTCTTTAATCAATTCCATATAACACTCATGTTTCTCTTTATCAATAACATGGTTAATTGCTGCAACAATGTAATAACCTGAAAACATCTTATCAGTTAGATCTTGATCTTTCTTACTGGCAGGTTCAACTCTGTACAGAATAATGGCAATCTTTTGACCAACAGTATAGTCAGTTCTACCTGGAACTGTAATATTAATCTTGTTGGCTTCTGCTAATTTTAAAGTAGAAATTCTTTCTTGATTGGAGTGAGCAGCAGTGACATCTCCAAACCCATTAAAGTTACCATAATTTTTAGGATAAATTATCATGGTAGAGTTATTTCTAAAAATAACTTTATTAGAATTTATTGGAAATTTGTTTAAATGCTTTTGGTCATTAAAACGATCCAACATATTATAGTTTTTTACATTGTAAGTTTTCTTAGTAATATCGTAGGAAAACTGTCTTGACGCAAGCATACCGTTTCTAAGTCTGTCCATGTAATCATGAGCAACTGGAATACTTATTGAAAGAATACGTTTATAATCTTGGTTTACGTTACGGACATCTCTACCATCTGGTAGTTTATCACGAGTATACTTGTCATAGACGAATTCAGAGGTAACTGTGTTTTGATATAATCTCTCTAAACTAATAAAGTAAAACCCATCTCTGTTTTCAAAAAACACATAGTTTGGAGTTTTATTTTTGTTGACAGCAGTGTCAGAAAGATAGTTAAGATTTTTAATTGGACTCCAATAATTTGAAATGTATTTCACGCTATTGTTTGTTGGTTCAACGATAATCTTTTTCTCACTCTCAAGACCATAATTTTTATCTTTAACAAATGCCTCAACTAAATCTGAAATTTTACCTGAAAAGGTTTTACTAACTTTCTTATTCAAGTCAGCAAGAGATTCAATCGAAATAAAATGTATCTGGTAAACAACACTCTTATCACCAAGATGTTCTCTATCAGTTAATTTGTAAATGTAATATCTACCTTTGATACTAGAATCTTTTAAAGTTGGAGTTGTTACATCTAAATCAAGATATTCTTCTCCAACGAAGGGGAAAAGATTAATTAAGTCAAACGATTCTCTAACAACAATACTTCCAGTTATAAATGGAGCAAAAATGTCTTCATAAAATTGAATGTTTAAAACTTGAGCTGTGATGTCCTGATAAAACCCAGTTGGTGTTACTATCTGGACTTTATTAATGCTAACATCACCAGCAAATCTCAACTGTTGACTGGTTTTCATTACATCAATTCTTCATATTGTTTCAAAATAATGGATAATAATTCTGGAGAAATTATTTTAATTCTTCTTTTCGCTTCATTTAAATCTCTTTCGTAATCATCATTAGAAACAGACGTTGCTCCAGTTGCATCAGAATTTACTACAAACCCATCAGCATTTTCATAGTGATGAGTAGCGTATCGTTGTGCTCCATATTTGTCTACAATATATTTTTCTAATGTATATTCTGGTAGCGGAAAGTCACTGATATAATCATGTCGTTCATTGGCAAGCATAATAATCCAATGGTATTGAGCATTACCGTAAATCTTTTCAGCAATGATTTCTGGAGTCTCTCCGTCAATAATATCGTATTCATCATAGAGTGTAACATTGGCAAGCACATCTCTACGGAAACGAATGTTTCTTGTGATATCTTGTACAACGGAAACTTTTGTATCGTTTTCGTATGCAAAGTCGTATTGAAATTTTGGGAATTCTTTGAAGTACATTATAGTCCGTCGTCCACTTTGTCTTTGGTGAGTAGAGCAAGTTCTCTAAATCCTAATGTCACATTAATCTGTGTAGGCATTCCATTTGGGAATGTAGTAAAAGAACCATTTGGTGTATAGTTTACATTCAACTCTTGAAGAACGCATGATGTATGTTTATGTAAATTTAAGTTTTCTGTACCATTCTGATAGTAGGAAATATCAAACTCAGAAGGATAGATGTATAAGAAATTGCCAGCGTCTTTAAACTCTGGGTGCATATGAAATTTAAATTCTCTAATAATTTTTAATACATTTGCAGCTTCATCTTGGCTTCTTGGAAAGAATTGATAATCAAAACTAAATGTTCTAAAGTCAACACCTTTAAACAATTGTTCTTTCTTTGGGTTTGCTGCTAGACCAGTTGCTGCAGACATGGCTTCTTTTGCTGGTCCTTGTGATAATGCTAGGTTAGTGGCAATGGCTGATGCCTTTTCGCCCAATCCTTTCATATCACCACCCTTTAAGGCATTGGCAATTTGTTCACCACCAGCTGCTACCATTGAAAACCCAACAGTATCTTCTTCACCATATGTCACACCATAGCGAATAGATAACTGATTTGGTACGTGCATGGCAATGGCAGTTTTTAGTCTACGTTGAGCACGACTTGCTGTTGCAGCTTCGTTGGCAACTATAGTACCAACAACACCACCTACGACAGTACCTGCAGCTGCACCTTGTGCAGCACCAGTTATATTACCCTTTAGTAATCCACCACCCAAAGCACCCTGAAGTGCAGCAGTTCCTGTGACAGTTGCTGCAAGTTGAGTAGAATTTAAGTTGAGTGCTGCGATTGATCCACGATCTCTTCTTGGTACATCTGCAACTGGCACAAATGAATCTTCAGAGTAAGAATTTCCTTGTAATTTAGAATCAACTGCCACGTTAATGTAAAATATAACATAGTTACCACCATAACTGCCCACTGATGATAAAAGATCAGTTGGATATGTATGGCTGTTTACTTGATATTGTCCAGTGTTGAAAGATCCTGCACCCCTTCTACTTGTATTATCCAAACCAAGTGGGTTTCCTAAATCATCCAGCCTTTTCTTTGCAAAAGTTTCTGCACTTTGAATTGCACTTTTAGCTGAGTTTAACGCATCGGTGAATATACTCATTTTGTACCTTTAACCTAAATAGTGGTTATTATCCTAATTAGTTATTTATGTTCCATAAGAGAAAGTTTATCCCAATATTCCCTGAGAAGTATACAGGAGACCCAACCAATATCATCATGAGATCGAGTTGGGAGACTAGATTTGCCTCTTGGTGTGATAAAAATCCCAGTGTTCTGAAGTGGAGTTCGGAGGAAACTATTATTCCTTATCGTTGTCCCACGGATAGCCGAATCCATCGTTATTTTGTTGACTTTAAGATAACTGTTAGCACAGGTAAAACCTATATCATAGAGGTAAAACCAGCTGCACAAACCCAACCTCCTATTTATCCAGGACGTCAAACCCAAAGATATATTACAGAATCTTTGACTTTTATGAAAAACCAAGCCAAATGGGAAGCAGCAATCGAGTTCGCCAAAGATCGAGGATGGGAATTTAAGATTATTACAGAGAAAGAGTTAGGATTGTCACCTAAATAATAACATGGCTAAAACACAAACAATGGTCGATGTATTTGAACGCAATAAATACGACTTAACGACAGCCGTCAGAAAGTCTAAAGGTTGGTTCGAACAACAAGTCACTTTGATGACTAAGCAACAACTCACTCCAGCGAAAGTGTTGAATGGTAATCCAGATCAACTAGTCACTAGAATAATGCCTGGAAAACTATACATGTTTGTATACGATCCAAAAATGAAGAAGGAACTACCTTATTATGATAGGTTTCCTTTGGTATTTCCATTCAGCAAAACCCAAGATGGATTCATAGGGTTAAATATGCACTATTTACCATATCCTCTTAGAGTTGGTTTGTTGGATAAACTAATAGGGTTTAAAAGCAATAGTAGAATGGATGAGACAACAAGATTGAAGTACTCTTGGCAAGTTATTGATGGTGTATCTAGATTTGCTGCAGCACAACCATGCGTAAGACAATATCTTACTGGTCATGTTAGAACACAATTTAGACAAGTTTCTTCTGCGGATTGGGCAACAGCTATGTTACTTCCAGTTGAAAGATTTGTTGGGGCAAGTAAACAAGAAGTCTGGGCTGATTCAGCCAAGATAATTAGAAGGGCATAAAATGGCACTTAATTTACCATTTTCCACAAAAGATATTACAAACAATGTTACTGGAAAAGACCAGAAACCTATCAATCAATTTATCTCTCATATTAAATCTGGGGGTCTGGCAAGAACTAATCGCTATGCGGTTATGTTCACTCCACCAGCAGGTATTAATCCAGGTAATTTACAAAAGATTTTATTGTTCTGCGATCAAATTCAACTTCCAGGAACAAATTATTCCACTACTCAGAATAGAATGTTTGGTGAGTTCCGTGAAGTTCCATACGAGAAGATATATGACAACATCACTATGTCTTTTTATGTAGACGTAGACATGAAAGTTAAATCATTATTTGATGACTGGTCCAATTTGATTTCAAATCCAGTGACTAAAACATACAACTATTACAATACATATATCGCTGACATGCGTATTGAAGTTCAAGATATCAATGATAAAACTCGCTATGATGTAACTTTGTTTGAGTGCTATCCTAAAACTATCAGTTCTATTCAGATGGACTATGCATCAAAAGATGTTATGAAGATTAGCATCGGCATGCAGTACAAAAATTGGATTGCATCACCTAAGTCTCCGCTGGCTGATGGGCAGAAAGTTCCTACTAATTTGTTGGATAGAATGACTCAGAATTTTAGTGGATTCCAAGAGACCATTAATAATACACTTGGTACCAGAGCAGGTAACTTCTTAACTGGTTCTGCTTTATCTTACGGAGTCACAAAACTTCCAGGATTATTAAAATTCTAACTATGAGATAAATAATGAAAATTGATGAAACATTATCTGCTGAATTTGGAATTCAACCAATGGGGCAGACTGAAGTGATTACAAAGACTGGAGAAGTTATTAACGACTCTACAAATAAGATTCAAGATGACTTCGATGTCACTAGAGGTAATCTTCGTATATTATTGCAACAGGGACAGGAAGCACTACAGAAATCACTTGATGTGGCTATGCAGTCTGAACACCCAAGAGCATTTGAGGTTGTTGGTAATCTAATGAAGCAGTTGGCTGATATAAACCAACAGTTATTGGATTTACATCAACAGAAACAAAAACTAGATACACCCAAAGAAGGGTCTAGAAAAGAAGTGACGAATAACAATGTTATCTTTACAGGTAGCACTGCTGAGTTGAATAAGTTAATTAAGAATATGTCTAAAGGAGAATAATTATGGCTTTACCTATGATGAATGCGCCAATCTATACATTGGTTGTGCCTTCAAGTGGAGCGACAGTAAAATATCGTCCATTCCTCGTTAAAGAGGAGAAAGCACTTTTGATTGCTCAGCAATCTGAAGATGTTGTAACAATGATTGAAACATTAAAGCAAGTCGTTAAGTCTTGCGTACAAGATAAAATGGATGTTGAAAAACTAGCAACATTCGATCTAGAGTATATGTTTACTCAGATCCGTGGTAAATCTGTTGGTGAAACAGTTGACTTAATTTTTGCTTGCGATTTGGATCATGGTGAACAGAACGAAAAGGCTAAAGCCACTGTTACTGTTGATCTATCCACTATCACAGTACAGAAGTCAGAAGACCATACCAATAAGATCGAACTATTTGGTAATGTCGGTGTAGTGATGAAATATCCTACAGTTGATGTTATTAAGAAATTAGAAGGTTTTGATGTTAATGACTTAGATACAGTCTTTGATATCATGGCTCTATCTATTGATTACATATATGATGGTGAACAACTATTTTACGCTAAAGAACAGACACAAGCTGAACTGTTACAGTTTATTGAAAATTTATCTTCGGAACAGTTCGCAAGAGTTCAAAAGTTCTTTGAAACTATGCCGAAGATTAGAAAAGAGATTCAATACGATTGTCCAGTGTGTAATAGACACCATGTTAAGATGCTGGAGGGACTCCAAAGTTTTTTTTAGTATTGCTCAGTCATGAATCGCTTGAGAACTATTATAAAATGAATTTTGCGATGATGCAGTACCACAAATACTCTTTGGCTGAGCTGGAAGACATGATACCCTTCGAACGAGAAGTGTATGTCTTTATGTTAATTCAGTATCTTGAAGAAGAAAAGAAAAGAATAGAATCCAAAAAGAGGATGTAACAGATGGCAAAACCACCAATTCAAGTTCATGTATCATCTAGTGATTTTAAATCATTACTAGAGGTACAGAAAGTCTCATTAGAACACGTCAGCTCCATGAAGCAGATGATGGAGAAAATGCAAGTTTTGAAAACTGAAGGTGCGACTGACTCTGTTAAGGTTGAACTTGAAACTCTTAAAGTTAAAAAAGAACTAATCACCACATATAAAGATGAGTTAAAAACTGCAAAAGAAATCAGCAGAATTCGTGATGAAGAAGCAGAAGCCATTGCTGGTATTGCCAAGGGAATGAAATCCTTTAAAACAATGGGTGAGAAGTTTGAAGACTTTGGTAAAAAGTTAAAAGATGGTCTATCTCCTGCTGGAATGAAAGTAGGATTATTGAAGAAGCTAAATGTTGGTGGTATATTTGATAAGTCTATCGAAAAAGAAAAGTTCATCAAAACCCAACAGAAATTAGGATCTACTAATGCAGATGGTACTGCAAAGACTCGTTCACAATTAGCAGAAGATTTTAAGGGTGCTCAAACAGCTAAAAAGAAATTAGATAAAACAGAAGCTGCTATTAAAGACTTTAAGGAAAGTGCTGGTGGTCTTTCTGATGCTGAGTTTGCTAAGACTGTTCAAGGTAAAAAACTTCTTGCTGAAAAATCTAAAGGTGCAGAAGAGTACGCTAAATTTGATGTGCGCTCTAACTTGGTTCGACAAGATGAAGATAAAGCACCGATGACTGCTCTTAAAGTATCTGATGTGCAAAAATCTCCAACTGCTCAATTTGCAGACTCTGGTGCTCAAGAAGAAGCACAACTAGAACAGAGCAAACAAATAGGAAACCAGACGGAACTTCTTCAAGCAATTGCAGATAATACTGGTGGAAGAAAACAAGACACTGCTAAAGCAAAACCAGACGAAAGTGGTAAAGAGAGTGGTGGATTACTCGCTGGTTTAATGAGTGGTGGTGCAGGAAAAGCATTAGATGGCATGAAGAAATTCGGTATTGGTCTTATTGCTATCGCTGGCGCACTCTACGTTGCTGCAGAAGCATTTAAGAATTTCGGTGAAGTGGCATGGGAAGATGTTGGCAAGGGTATGGTTGCTCTTGGTGGTCTTGTAATTGCTGCTCTTGCTTTAGATAAAGTTAAAGGTAATATTATTGCTGGTGCTGCAGCACTCGGTGTTCTCGCTTTGGCAACATGGGGTATTGGTGAAGCACTTGGAACATTCTCTGATTTAGATTGGGAAACAATCGGTAAAGGTATGGTCGCCATTGCTGGTCTTGGAGTTATTGGTGCTGTGGCTGGTATGGCTGCACCATTAATTGCACTTGGTGGTGCTTCACTGTTGGTTATGGGTGCAGCACTATTAGTTATTGGTGAAGCAATGCAGGCAGTAGGCAAAGGTTTCTCTGAAATGACTGATGGTCTTGAGAAAATCGGCAAACTCGATGGATCAAATCTTCTATTAGTTGGTGCTGGTTTAGCATCTATTGGTGCTGGTATGGCTGCACTTGGAGTAGGAACAGCAGTTGCTGGTGTCACTAATTTGGTGTCTGGTTTCTTACATGCAGCAACTGGTCAAAAATCTCCAGTTGAACAAATTATGATGCTTGGTGAAAAGGGTGACTTAATTAACCAAGCAGGTACTGGTGTAGTTAATATTGCTCGTGGTTTGGGAATGTTCTCTCAAGTTGATCCAGAAAAGATTAAAGCAATTGCTGCACTCCCTATCGAGAAAATTGCTGCAATGGGTGCTTCATTGAGACCAGCTGGTGCAGTTGAGGGTGGTTCAAGAGCCAATGCTGATGCTAATGCTGCAGCAAGTGGCGGTGGTGGTAATAAAACTAATATCGTTAATGCTCCAGTCAATAACATGAGTAGAACTACCAATGTTATTAAACCAAATGTTCGAAACAATGAATCAAGTAACGCTGCATACGGCAGACGATTATCTGCTGCATAAAACAAAAAAGGGATCTTTACGATCCCTTTCTTTTTACTATTCTAAAGATTAATCTTCTTTAGCAATCTTCTCAAAATAAGACATAACATCATCATCGTCTTCTTCCATTGCCTTTGGTGATGGCGCAGGTTTAGAAGCAATCTTTGGTGCTTGTGCTACAGGACGATCTTCATCTTCAGCGATCTGTGCAGCAGACTTGCTAGCAAAAGAATCACCAGATAAAACCTCATTGAGTTTCTTCTTCAACTCATCATAAGACTTGAAGTTCTTACGATCTGTAAACTCAGACAACTTGTGCTGAGCAGAAGCATACTTAACGATTTCATCGTCAGTACCGATTGGTGCTGGCTCCATGAATGCAGACTCATCATAGTTTGCGTAACCATCTTTCTTACGCATACGGAGTTTGAAGTTTGCACCTTCCCAGAAGTCAAACACGTTGACTGGTTTCTCATCTTCGAAAGTTGGACGAGCCTTGTCCATAATCTTATCAAAGATTTTCTTACCAAACTTCCACAAGAATACTTTACCTTCATTCTCAGGATGCTTAGGATCTGATACAACCAAAACATTGGCTGTAAAACTTAGGCGACGCTTTTGTTTACGTGCAATCTCTTTGTTCGCTTCAGAACCAGAGTTCCAAAGAGTGGTATTCAATTCACCGACTGGATCATTTTCACCAAGAGTTGTTAGGGAGTTTTCGATATACCACTTTCCAGTTGGACCTTGGAAGCCATGAGAAAAGATACGAACCCATGGGAGTTCATCACCTTCTACACGTGGTAGGAATCGGAGTGTTGCTGTTCCGTTACCAGCCTTGTCACCTTCGAGTCGCCAGAAGCGATCGTCTGTAAAAGACTTTTGTTCGGATTGGGGATTTGCGACTTTTTCGAATGCAGAGCTAATTGCTCCAAAGTCTGAGTTGCGCATTTTGCGTAGTGCTTGAATGTCCATCGTATTTCCTTTGTATTAAATGTATTAATTTGTATCGTCTTGTTTTATATGTTGAATAAAGATTTCATCAGTTATTCCATCTACCTCATCGACAAATGGATCATCATATTCTTCTTCAACATAACTATTTAGCGTTTTCATACCACCACCTTTTTTACCAGTGGACTTTCCAGAACGCTTTCCAGAAAATTCGTCATCTTGCTTTGGTTTATTATATGTCTTACCCATGTTACTCACTCTGCAATTTCTTCTTTAAAATGCTGGAAGATTTTACCTATCTTAATTTTATCGTATTTCACGAACCCAGTCAACTTTTTAATTCTTCGCATCTCATCTTCCCATATGTATCTTACAGATGGATGAGTTATCCAATCATCAAGCATTCCAGTCATGTCGTCTATAATATTTAGAGTTTCTATCGCAATTTTACCTCCAACAAATAATTTTAGTGCTACAGGATATTCGTTTTCTGTAAATTGAAATATTGCAGTTGGTTTCAACTTGTTTAATTCAATATGTGTTATTAGTGTTGCTAAATCATCAACGAAAATCTTAGTCATAGACTGTTTTCGTTTTTGCCATTGTAAATAATTATCTTCTGCTTCTTGACCAGCATAAATGGCTTGGTCGTTACCATACGCAAAGTTGGATACAAAGAACTGGATGATTTCTTTATCATCTTGTCGCTTTGACGCTAACTTCTCAAATATGTATCTGTCGTTACGAGCATTAAATGCTTCACGAGTCCCACGAACACTACCTCTGTTCTGAAAGACATTAAATCTGTCTGTGGTGAAGTGGAGTTTAATTGCTAGGTAATAACGATATGCCTTAAATCCATCCATTACACATCCAATTGTGCTTGCTTTGGTAAGTAGTTCAATTCACGAAAATTCATTTCAATTTTATCTTTGAGTGACTTGTTAATTAACTTTGCCACATCTTCTGGTTCGAGATAATTCTCTTTACAATACTCAAGAACAGCATCCATATAACTCAGTTTAGTATCACGAACCATTTGCTCTATATGTAGAGAAAATTCGTTTGCAGTCTTAAACATTTCGTTCCTTATTGATCCAATATCTAGTTGCTTTAATTTCATGGTCTACTTTTTCATATTCTTTGAGTTTATTTTTATATAATTTCCAGACTGGTGTATCTGTTCTGTCAGGATCCATCTGTCGTTCAAATTTCTCAAGGAACATAGAGAAGAATTTATCTAATTTCATTTTTTGCACAGTCAAGTCATGCAATTTTTCAGTCATAGTCATATTATACCTTATTTGTTATTGCAAGACAAGTTAATCATGTTACCACCATAGAATGCAACATCCATGATTAGTGCATCATTTTCATTCTGCAGCTTTTCAATCTTTGCTTTCATACATTGCATTTCATCATAATGTCGTTTACGAAGAAGTTCTATCTCAGTTTCTTTCTCAGCACACTTAACACAAAACTCACTCATTTCAATCCCCTAATATATTCAATAACTTCTTTTGCATCTTTACATTCAGATTTTTCTACTGCCAGTTCGATTAAATCTTCGATCTGATCTTGCATAACTTTAAGTTCTTTAATCTTATCTGAATAAGAAACATTTTCTGGAGTCCATTGAATGTATGGTTCAAAGAACAGTTTATCATAGTTTACAGTATATGTTATGCTACTATACTTTTTTGGTGGGTCATCGTAATCCATATTATCTCCTCATAGAAGCAATGTCTTTTGCTTCATCGTCACTAAAAACAGGCACTGCATTTGATTTGTGCATCGTGCCAATACCCTTTATTGCAGTACCAGTATAAACAGGGTTTGGTTTTTTGTAACAAGGTGCTCCAGTAAATGGAAGACTTGGAATCTTAGGTGTCTCACGACAAGCAGGTTTTCCAAGTGAGTATGATTCACTGAGTGATTGCTTTTTAGGAACAATCGTCTTTGTGGCATACTTCTTTAACATGGCTTCCCATGACGACTGCAACTCTCGTTGCTTTGCAGTCGGTTTCTTCTTCTTAGACTTTCCAAGTGATGTATGTAGCATTTGCATAAGATCTATTATACCTTAATATTGAATAAATGTCAAGACAATTCTATACGATATTCTTTATACCATTTCTTTTGGTTTGATCCAAAAGCCATAGTTCCTTTATCACCTTTCCAATAGTGTTTCCATACTTTTGCAGGAAATAAAAATATACGGATGTGGTCTTTATGAGATGGTGGTAAATGATCATCGCAAACAAAAACCATAAGGTCGCAAGACTTGGTTAAAAGATTAGCAATATTGGCTTGATAGTTTGGGTTTCCACCACCATTTAGAGATCGATTCAAAAATGACCATTTGATCTCTACCTTTTTGTTTCCCTTCTGCGTATCATATCCATTAGCATCAACCAATTGGTGTCCAAGTAAATACGCACCAACAAATTCTGCAATCTTATCTACTGGCAACCCAACACTTTTCTTTAAAAAATCTCTGATTGGTTTATGTTCAACCATAGAGATTAGTGCTTTAGTTGCAACGACTGTTTTATTCGTGCGAAAGATTACTTCTTTAGAAGCGAGATCGTTTAATGTCATAGTTACACCACGAAGCCAGTTGTGTCTTTCTTTGCTTTACCCTTAGCCTTTAAGCCAACGATAACACCCTTTGGATCTAAGAAACGAAGATCCGTCTCGTCACCATTGATAACTGGACGACCAAGATATGTTTCTGGCACTTTGTGGAATACAGCTGCAACATTCATGCCATTTGATAGTGCGATACGAACATCCAT
>Ga0315905_10000440_pt1 | contig 45466 bp, 39 predicted proteins | sample LakEriMetagenome_5_FD_203522 | JGI IMG/M metagenome (GOLD analysis project Ga0315905, IMG submission 203522) | Freshwater fungal communities from buoy surface, Lake Erie, Ohio, United States - Buoy 4 MA121 | ecosystem: Environmental > Aquatic > Freshwater > Lake | place: USA: Lake Erie, Ohio...
GCCGATTCACAACAGCCATCTGCTGGCGGTGGCAGAGCTGGAGACCGATGGAGAGCATCGCGATCCATTTGATCGGCTGCTGGTGTGCCAGAGCAGGACCGAACCGATGCTGCTGCTGACGGCTGACCGACAGCTGCGGCGCTACGGCACCACCGTGAACCTGGTGGGATAAAGAAGCACGCTATGCAGCCGCACGCCATGCAGCCATCCAGGTCGGCAAGCCGCCCAAGCCTGCCCGACCGTTGCGAGGCTCAGACCTGCAGCGGCACCCCATCGGCCGGGAGCGGCCGGTCCTGAGCGACGCCCTCGCCACGCCGCAACTGCGCCGCCTCGATCAGACCCCGGAACAGCGGGTGGGGCTTGCCGGGCCGCGACAGGAACTCCGGGTGGTACTGGCAGGCGGTGAAGAAGGGGTGGCCCTCCAGTTCGATCAGCTCCACCAGGCGGCCATCGGGGGAGGTGCCGCTGATGCGGTAGCCGGCGGCTTGGAAGGGGTTGCGGTAGGCGTTGTTGAACTCATAGCGATGGCGGTGGCGCTCATAGACCACCTCATCGCCGTAGAGCCGCTGGCCCAGGGTGCCCGGCGCCAGGCGGCAGGGGTAGACCCCCAGGCGCATCGTGCCGCCGAGATCCACCACATCCTGTTGTTCGGGCAGCAGGTGGATCACCGGATGGGGGCTAGCCGGATCCAGCTCGGCGCTGGTGGCGCCCTCCAGACCCGCCTGGTTGCGGGCCCACTCGATCACGGCGCACTGCATGCCCAGGCAGAGCCCCAGGAAGGGCACCTGCTGCTCGCGGGCCCAGCGGATCGCGGCCACCTTGCCATCGACGCCGCGGTTGCCGAAACCTCCCGGCACCACCACCGCATCCATGCCCGCCAGCAGGTCTGCGGCCCCCTGCTCCTCGATCTGCTCGGCGCAGATCCAGCGCAGATCCAAGGAGGCGTTCCGCTCCAGACAGGCGTGGCGCAGGGCCTCCACCACCGAGAGGTAGGCGTCGTTGAGCTGCACGTATTTGCCCACCAGGGCCACCTTCACCGCCGGGCCGGGATCGCGCAGCCGCTGCACCAGCTCGGCCCAGCGCACCATGTCGCTGGGGTGATCGGGCAGGTCGAGCACATCGAGCACCTGGCGGCAGAGGCCCTCCTGCTCCATGGCCAGCGGCACCGCGTAGATGCTGTCGGCATCGAGGGCCTGGATCACGCCGCCGCTGGGCACGCCGCAGAAGCCGCCGATCTTGCCCTTGAGCTCGGCGGAGATCGGCCGGTCGCTGCGGCACACCAGTACATCGGGCTGGATGCCGATTGAGCGCAGCTCCTTCACCGAGTGCTGGGTGGGCTTGGTCTTGAGTTCGCCGGAGGTGCCGATGAAGGGCAGGAGTGTCACGTGCACGTAGGCCAGGTCGCGGCGGCCCACATCGCCGCGGAATTCGCGGATCGCCTCCAGGAAGGGCAGCGATTCGATATCACCCACCGTGCCGCCGATCTCGCCGATCACCACATCGGCGCTGGAGTTGGCGGCCACCCGGTGGATGCGCTCGCGGATTTCACCGGTGATGTGGGGGATTACCTGTACGGTGCCGCCGTTGTAGTCGCCGCGGCGCTCCTTGTTGATCACCGCCTGGTAGATCGAGCCGGTGGTCACGCTGTTGAGGCGCGACACGGCGGTGTCGGTGAAGCGCTCGTAGTGGCCCAGATCCAGGTCGGTTTCGGCGCCGTCTTCGGTGACGAATACCTCACCGTGCTGATAAGGGCTCATCGTGCCCGGATCCACGTTCAGATAAGGATCGAGCTTCAGGATCGAAACGCTGTAGCCGCGGCTCTTGAGCAGCCGCCCCAGGCTGGCGGCCACGATCCCCTTGCCGATGCTGGAGACCACCCCGCCGGTCACGAAGACGAACTTCGTGCTCTGGCTCCTGGAGGGGGAGGTCATGGCATCTTCGGCTGACCTCTCAATCTACCCGGGGCCTGAAGGCAAAGCGCCCATGGCATCGGCTAGGCCCGGGAGCCCCAAACACTCCTTGCCCGCCGAGGGGGTGGCTGGCGAGAGGCCGGTATCGCCCGCGCAGCGGGCGCCGACCGGCCGAAGCCAGCCACCCCTCGGCAGGAGCCTCAGCCCTCCAGCAGGCTGCGCAGCATCCAGGCGGTCTTTTCGTGGATCTGGAGGCGCTGGGTGAGCAGGTCGGCGGTGGGCTGGTCATTGGCCTCCTCGGTGAGCGCGAAGACGCCGCGGGCGGTGCGGGCCACGGCCTCATGGCCGGCCACCAACTCCCGCACCATCGCCAGGGCCTCAGGCACGCCCTGGGTTTCGGGGATCGTGCTGAGGGCCGCGATCGCCTGGGCGCCGTAGGGGGCGGGGAAGCCGAGGGCGCGGATGCGCTCGGCGATCCCGTCGAGGGCGGTCCAGAGCTCGGTGTACTGGTCCATGAACATCAGATGGAGCGTGTTGAACATCGGTCCGGTCACGTTCCAGTGGAAGCCATGGGTCTTGCCGTAGAGCACGGTGGTGTCCGCCAGCACCTGGCCCAGGCCGGTGGCGATGCGCTGGCGGGCTTCGGCGGGGATGCCGATGTCGATCGGGAGGGCGCTGGATGGCATGGCTGGATGGAAGGAGATGTTTTGGGGCTTGATGCTTGGGTTCTAGTCGGCTGAGTCGACGTTGGTCGCCATCTCCGCTTCAAGGTGGCTCCGCAATCGCTCTTCTCATTCGATGCTGCTGAGGTGGTCCCGCATCCTGTTGCGGTGGCGGGGTTGGCGCAGCTTCAGCAGGGCCCGTGATTCGATCTGTCGCACCCGCTCCCTGGAGAGGTGCAGGTTGACGCCGATTTCGGTGAGGGTGCGGGGGGTGTCGTCTTCCAGGCCGAAGCGCTGGCGGATCACGGTGGCCTCCCGCAGGCTGAGCTCCTCCAGCAGCAACTCCAGATCATCGTGGAGCTGCTCGCGGGCGAGTTCCTGCTCTGGGGTGGCGTGGTCGTCCTCCAGCAGGTCGCCCAAATCGGTGCCCTGGTCGCGGCCCACCCGCACATCCAGCGAAACGGGCCGCGGTTGCCGTTCCAGGGTGAGGCGCACCACGGCTTCGCTGAGGTCGAGCTCGGCGGCTACCTCCGGGATGGTGGGACTGCGGCCGAGGCGGGAGGCGAGCAGCCGCTGGGCCCGCCGGATGCGGTTGAGTTTTTCGGTGACGTGGACGGGAAGGCGGATGGTGCGGCTCTGGCTGGCGATCCCCCGGTTGATGCCCTGGCGGATCCACCAGTAGGCGTAGGTGCTGAAGCGGAAGCCGCGGGTGGGATCGAAGCGCTCCACCGCCCGCTCCAGCCCCAGGGTGCCCTCCTGCACCAGGTCGAGCAGCTCCATGCCGCGCTGCAGGTATTTTTTGGCCACGGCCACCACCAGCCGCAGGTTGGCCTGGATCATCCGCTCCTTGGCGCGGCGCCCCTGGTGCAGGGCCAGGCGCAGTTCGGCGGGGCTGAGCTGGCAGCGGTCGGCCCAGCGCGGCAGGTCGCCATCGCCTTGCTGCTCCAGCAGCCGTTCGCGCCGCTGCACCAACCGGGCCAGGGTGAGTTCCTCCTCGGCGCTCAGCAGGTGCACCCGGCCGATCTCCTGGAGGTACTGCCGCACCAGATCGGTGGAGGTGGAGCCAGCCAAAGATGCATGCCAGGATCCCTCCACCCTGCGCAGAGGCCCCGGCGACGGGACACTTTCAACGGGATAGCTTTCGGATTGGCTCGGATTGCAGCGGCGTTCGCTTCGGTTGCGCTTCGCCTGCTTGGGGGGCCTGCCTGGCTCGTTCAGCCCTCCTCCTCCACCCAGGTGCTGGCCACGTGGAGCTCCTCGAGCTGTTTGCCGGCCACCCCGGCGGGGGCCTGGGTCATCAGGCAGCGGGCCTGCTGGGTCTTGGGGAAGGCGATCGTGTCGCGGATCGATTCCTCGCCGGCCAGCAGCATCACCATCCGATCCAGGCCGAAGGCCAGGCCGCCGTGGGGTGGGGCGCCCATGTCGAGGGCCTCCATCAGGAAGCCGAACTGCCGCTCTGCCTCCTCAAGGGGCAGGCCGATGGTCTGGAGCACCTGGCGCTGCAGAGCCGAATCGTGGATGCGCAGGGAGCCGCCGCCCAGCTCCAGGCCGTTGAGCACCAGGTCGTAGGCCTGGGCGCGGGCGGTGGGGAGGGTTTCGGCCCAGCGCTCCGGTTCGGTTCCCAGATCCTCGGCGTTGGGGGCGCAGAAGGGGTGGTGCAGGGCTTCGAGGCGGTTTTCGCCGGCGTTGAACTCGAACATCGGGAAATCCACCACCCAGAGGAAGTTCCAGGCGCTGTTGTCGCGGTCGGCGGGCACCAGGCCCAGGTCGCGGGCCAGGAATTGGCGCACCCGATCGAGGGCCTTGTTCACCGTGGCGGTGTCGCCGGCTCCAAAGAGCAGCAGGGTGCCGGGGGTGGCGCCGGTGCGCTCCAGCAACTCGGCCTTTTTGGCCTCGCTGAGGTTGTCCTTGATGGCGCCGATCGTGTCGATCTCGCCGTTGTCGCGCACCCGGATGAAGGCCAGGCCGCCGGCGCCCGCCTTCTGGGCCTCGCTGAACACATCGCCGCCGGGCTTGATGCGCACATTGCTGATCGCCTCGTTGCCGCCCGGAATGGGCAGCACCTTCACCGACCCCCCAGCGGCCACAGCCCCTGAAAACACCTTGAAGCCCATGTCCGCTACCAGATCCGACACATTCACCAGCTCCAGGCCGTAGCGGGTGTCGGGGCGGTCGGTGCCGTAGCGCTCCATCGCCTCGTGCCAGGTGAGGCGGGGGAAGGGCAGCGGCAGCTCAACCCCCTTCACCACCTTCCAGATGGCGGCGATCAGACCTTCATTGAGGGCCAGGATCTGCTCCTGGTCCAGGAAGCTCATCTCCATGTCCAATTGGGTGAACTCCGGCTGGCGGTCGGCCCGCAGGTCTTCATCGCGGAAGCAGCGGGCGATCTGGTAGTAGCGCTCCAGGCCGCCCACCATCAGCAGCTGCTTGAACAGCTGGGGCGACTGGGGCAGGGCAAACCACTCGCCGCCGCACACCCGGCTCGGCACCAGGTAGTCGCGGGCGCCTTCGGGGGTGGAGCGGGTGAGGATCGGCGTTTCCACCTCGATGAAGCCGCGTTCCTCCAGGAACTGGCGGATCACCTGGGTGGTGCGGTGGCGCAGCCGCAGGTTGCCGTTCATGCGCTCACGGCGCAGATCCAGATAGCGGTGGCGCAGCCGCAGCTCCTCGCGGGTGTTCTCCTCGTCGTGCACCGACACGGGGAATGGGAGGTTGCCCTTCACGGCGTTGAGCACGGTGATGGTGCCCGCCAGCACCTCAAAGCGGCCGGTGGCCAGCCGCTCGTTCACCGAGTCGGCCGGCCGCTCCCGCAGGCTGCCCTGCACCTGCAGCACCGTTTCATTGCGCAGGTGGCTGGCGGTTTCGAACACGGCCGCGAAGGCCTCGCGCGCCTCAGGGTCGTTGCCCGCCAGCTCGGGATCCACCGTGATCTGCACCGTGCCGCTGCGGTCGCGCAGGTCGATGAAGATCACCCCGCCGTGGTCGCGGCGCCGGTCGACCCAGCCGCAGAGCTGGACGGCCTGGCCGACCTGGTCGGCCCGCAGATCGCCGCATCCGTGGCTGCGCATGGTTAAACCGCAAGCAATCGGGGATTTTCCCATGGCGGCTGCTGGGGCCGTGCCGCTGCAGCGCCGCGAGCCGACGCAGTGACATCCGGCCTGGGCGTCGCTCGCTCCTGGCCGCATGGTCGGATCCGCCCCAAGCCTCGAAGGGGACTGTCAGCAGCCCCCTCACCCCGCTACTGGAGGGATCTGGTAAAGCCGATCCGCGCCAGCCTCCGTAGTGGCGATGCCCTCACCCAGGCCATTCAGGGCAACGTGCGCTGCGCAGCCAGCCAGCTCACCGACAAGAGCGCTGTGCTCAAGGAGGCAGCCTTTCCCCCACGTATCCCGATAGGCAATTCCTTCCAGGATGTTCGGCTTCTTGGTGAACGATTCGCCGCCGATCTTCCTGGGCTTCGATCTGCTCGCGCAGCGGGCCATTTTGAGGAGCTGAGGATCAGCTTGTTGTCGCCCCAGATCAATTTGTTGGTCCAGCCCTTGAGCTGACGGCCCCGTGGATCGATGCTGAACAGATCCGTTTGTTCCATTGCCACGGCATCCGCCGGCTGCTCAGCCCGCGGTTCGTCCACCTGCTCGATCGTTTGGAACGGCAACACCACGTTGCAGACCGTGTTGGTCTTGCCATTCTAGACCAGCTCCACCTGGCGTTTGTCTTCAAACAACAGGAAGCGGTATTTTTCTGGCAACGGTTGATCCGCCTCCAGATAGCGCATCACCTCCTGGCGTTCCTGGTCACTGAGGCGGGGCATCCGGGGCGGTGGGGGTGGGTGATTGCTTACGGGCGATTATGAACCATCGCAGCTAGCCCGGCTGTAGCGTGTGTGAGCTGGCCGGGTGTTTTATTCGCAGAACGCCTGAATTATCCCTCCGCCGGCCGGAGATCCTCCAGCAACAGCGCCAGGGCTTCGTTCAGTTGCAATCGGTTTCGGGTGGTGTCTGCGAGGAGGAATCGGCACTGAGCAACAAGGAATCGAGTTTGGATTCGAGCGCGGCGAGACGCTCGATATCGTTCTCGATCAACTTCGTTCGCTTCTCGCTCTCTTGCGCTCGCCTCTGCCATTCTTTCTCTCGCCTCTCGCTCTCGAGCACTCTGATCTGCGCGTCGATTGTTGGATGCCAGTTTAACCTCGCCAACCAGCGCCGCCATGGCGGCAAGGAGGAGAGGAATTCCGAGCTGCTGATTGATCTTGAAGTGTAGGAATCCGAAGAGATCGACATGGCTGTAGGACGTGAAAAAAGTGATCAGGATGACCAGCAGGCCCGCCGCCAGTGAAACCCAGCCAACTGGATCCAACGGTGGAAAGACTCCTGCTTAATCAGTGTTACCGGATTCAGAATCGCTGAAAACCATCGTAGCCAGATCACTTGAAGAGCCATCTCCTATGGTACAGATGTACTCTGCTGGTCGAGGATCGGCAGGTGCTTGCGGGTCCATCGCGAGCAGGGGTGCCAGCGCTGGCCCTGCCTTCGGTGGCAGGTTCCCAGGCTGGTGGGTCGGTCGCTGCTAGGGGTGGAGCACCTCCAGCTTGTGAGGCTGCTGATGCAGCGGCGTGATCTTCTCGGTGGCGCGGCTCGGACGATGGGGGTCGTTGCGCTCGGGAGTCTGGGGGCCGCCGGCCGTGTCGCCGCGGCGCCGCTCCCTGAATCCCCTGTTGCGGCGGGATCGGATCACGCAATGGCCGCCGCCGGCTCGGCTCCAGGGGGCGGGCCCGATCGGCGGGGCGCGTTGCAGGTCTGCACCCCCCGCGATGCCCTGGAGCGCCTGCAGGAGGGCAATGCCCGTTTCGCGGCGGCCTGGCAGCAGGCCAGCGGCCTGGCCTCGCCCCAGGAGCGGATGCGCCAGATGCAGACTGTCTGGCAGCAGGGGTGTCAGATCGATCCGCTCGCCCTGGCCGAGGGCCAGCGGCCGTTCGCGGCCCTGCTGAGCTGTGCCGATTCGCGGGTGGATCCGGCCTGGCTGTTCGCCTGCGGGGCCGGTGAGCTGTACGAGGTGCGCAGCGCCGGCAACACCGCCTTCCGCGAAGCGATCGGGTCGCTGGAATTCGCGGTGGGCGTCCTGGGGGTGCCGCTGCTGCTCGTGCTGGGTCACAGCGGCTGCGGCGCTGTGAAGGCGGCGCGGGGCACCGCTGCGCTCTCGCCGCTGCTAGAGGAGCTGGTGGTGCCGATCCGCGCCCATCTGGTCAGTGGCGATGACCTCACGCGCGCCGTGCAGCGCAACATCGGCGCCGCCGCGGAAGGGCTCCGTGCGGGCAGTGCCCTGATCCGCGAGGCGGTGGCCGCCGGCCAGCTCAGCATCCGCAGCGCTTACTTCGAGATCGGCAGTGGGGTGGTGACCCTGCTCTGAGCTCCGGCTTTCTGGGGGTGGCCTCAGCTCTGGGGGGCTCGGCGCCGCTGGCAGCGGCCGTGGCGCTGCGCTGCCTTGCTCCGGTTGCTGAGGGAGGTGCGGCCGACTCGCTGGAGCTGCCGAGCTGACCCAGTCGCTGTCCTAGCTTCCGGCAAAGAAGACTGCCCATGACACCGCGATTCCCCCTGGCCACCGTCGGTGCCCTGGTGACCAACCCCGAGGGCCAGGTGCTCATCGTGCGCACCGGCAAGTGGCGGGGCACCTGGGGTGTGCCCGGCGGCAAGGTGGAGTGGGGCGAAACCCTGGAGGCTGCCCTACTGCGGGAGTTTCAAGAGGAGGTGGGTCTGGAGCTGGAGCGGGTGCGCTTTGCCCTGCTGCAGGAGGCCGTGGACGACTCCCAGTTCCACCAGAGCGCCCATTTCGTGCTGATCAATTATTTCGCCCACAGCCGCGGCAGCGCGATCACGCCGAACCATGAGATTGAGGAATGGGCCTGGGTGACGCCCGAGCAAGCGTTCACCTATCCGCTCAACACCTTCACCCGCATCCTGGTGCAGTGTTTTATCGATGGGGAATCCGCTGGGAACCTCGCTGGCGTCGACCAGGGTTCTGAAACCTCCGAATGTAGCGAGTGCCGCCCCCGATAGCCCCCGGCGTGATGCCCCTCATTTCCGTGATCACGCCGGTGTTGCCGGCCCATTCCGCCTGGCTCACCGATACCTGGCACAGCCTGCGGCAGCAGGAGCAGCAGGCGGATCACCCCTGGGACTGGGAGTGGGAGTGGTTGGTTCAGCGCGATGGTCCGGAGCCCCTGCAGGAGCCCCTCCCGGAGGACAGCAGGATTCGCCAGCAGGCCAACCCGGTGGCCTTTGGTCCGGCCCTGGCCCGCACCCTGGCTTTGGCCCGGGCCCGCGGCTCCCTGGTGAAGGTGCTCGATGCCGATGATCAGCTCACGCCAGGTCAGCTGGCCCGGGAGGTGGCCGTGTTCCAGAGCCACCCGGAGGTGGCCTGGCTCACGTCGGCCGCCCATGACCTGTTGCCCGATGGCCGCAGCGTCGCTCCGGGGTGGGAAGCGCCGGAGGGGGCGATCCCGATCGGTTGGGTGGCCGGTTGGTGGCGCCAGCACGGCCGGCGGCTGCCGGTGCATCCCGCCAGCCTCTGTGTGCGCAGAGAACTGCTGCGGGCCCTGGGGGGCTGGATGGCCCTGCCCGCCTCGGAGGACACCGGCCTGCTGCTGGCCCTCAATGCCGTGGCGCAGGGCTGGCACCTCGGCCAGACGGGCCTGCTCTACCGCAAGTGGCCCTCCCAGCTCACCGCCTCCTCCCTGCTCGAGCCCCGCCACTCCCACCGCCAGGACGCCTTCGCCATCGCCGAGCAGCGGGCCGAAGCCCTCGCGGCCTGGGGTGTGCGCTGGCCGGCGGAACCCGATTCGCTTCAGCCCGAGTCGCCTCAGATCAGGTAGCCGCCGCTCACCTTGATGTTGGTGCCGGTGATGTAGCCGCTGGCCGGATCGGCCAGGAACAGCACCGCCCGGGCCACCTCCTCGGCGGTGCCGAAGCGGCCGGCGGGGATGCGCTCGAGGGGCGGCTTGCGCTCGGAGTTGTCGAGGGTGCCGGGGGAGACCCCGTTCACCGTGATGCCATGGGCTGCCTCGGTGACGGCCAGGGTGCGGGTGAGCATCAGCACGCCGGTCTTGCCGATCTTGTAGGGGGTGAGGGCCGGCACGGCCCGGAGGGAATCGGCGTCCACATCGATCAGGCTCACGATCCGCCCGAAGCCCTGACTGCGCATGACCGGCAGCACCGCCTGACAGGCGTGGACGGTGATGTGGAGGGTCTGCTCCACGGCGGTGTGCCATTCGGCAGCGCTGGTGTCTTCCAGCCGCTTCCAGATGATGCCGCAGGCGTTATTCACCAGGATGTCGAGCCGGCCCAGCCGCTCGGCCGCCGAGCGGAAGGCGGCCGCGGTGGCATCGGCATCGGCCAGGTCGGCCGCCACCGCCAGGGCCCGGCGGCCCATCGCCTCCACTTCGGCCACCACGGCCTCGGCTTCGGCGGCGCTCTGGTTGTAGTGGATCACCAGGTCGGCGCCGGCTTCGGCCAGGGCCAGGGCAATGGTGCGGCCCGTGCGGCGCGCGCCGCCGGTGACCAGGGCGACCCGGCCATGCAGGGGAAGGGTGCTCATCAGTCTTCGACGGTTTCGGCGTTGAGCAGGGCTTCGATCATGTCCGGGTGGTGGGTGCGGATGATGTCGGCGCCGGCGAAGAGCACGTTGGAGGCGAACAGGATGCGGGCCAGCCGCTCCGGCTTGCGGGCTGCGTAGAGCAGGATCGGGCAGCCCAGCACCCGCAGCTTTTCCAGGTTCCAGAGCACGCTGTTTTGCAGCTGCACCTTGCCGTAGTCGTCGGTGGAGGGGTGGATGATGCCGAGGTTGGGGTCGATGATCACCTCCTTCACCCCGGCGGCGCGGGCCTGTTCCACCCGCGGCCCGAGGTGATCGAGCAGGCCCTGCAGGCGGTAGGGCACCGGCGTGGCATCGCGCATGCGGTAGGCGTCGCCGTAGGGCATGTAGGTGAGCATCAACGTCGCTCCTGCCGCCGCCACCGCCTCCAGGGCCTCGGGGCCGATCGCGGCGCCGGTGAAGTTGATGTCGGTGGCGCCGGCCTCCAGGGCCACCTGCACGGTGGCGGAGCTCCAGGTGTCGACCGAGATCCGGTAGCCCTCCTGGCGCAAGCGGCGCAGGGGGGGCAGCAGCCGGCGCTGTTCCTCGGCGTCGTCGATCATCGCCGCGGTGGGGGTGATCGAGCGGGCCCCCAGGTCGAGGATGCCGCAGCCGTGGGCGCTGAGCCAGGCGGCCCGCTCCAGCAGCTGCTCCTCGCCCGTCACCACCGAATCGCTCACCATCGATTCGGGCGAGATGTTGATCACCCCGAGCAGGGTGCGGGGGCGGGGCAGGGCCATGGGCGGAGCGGGCGAAGAGAAGAAAGGAGATGGGTGGCGGATCAGCGGCCGCCGTGCTCGGCGGTGTCGGCCTGCACGGCGGCCAGCAGCCGGGCGAGGGCCTGGGGCTGGCGGCGGCTCAGCTCATCCCAGGTGGGCGTGAGGGGCCGCTGCTGATCCTCCTGCACGAAGCTCCGGCCGGCCTCGAACAGGCTGGCGGCGAAGAACTCCACAGCCCGGGCCTCCTCGCCCCGGTCGAGCTGCAGGCCGTTGATCGCCGCATCATCGGCGTAGGAATCCATCAGGTCGAGCACGATCCGTTGGTAGGCCGTCACCAGGGTGCGCACCAGACCGAGGTCGAGCACCTGGCCCTGAGAGGCCAGGCCGCGGAACAGGCTCAGGGCGATGTCGCGGCTCATCCGCCCCAGTCCGCCGCTGCCATCGCCGTGGCTCAGGTCGAAGCGCTGGTGCTTGTGGTCGTAGGCGTCGGCGATGTCCACCTGGCAGATCTGGCGGGTGGAGTGATCGCGGAACACCTCGGTGAGCACGCCGATCTCCATGCCCCAGTCGCAGGGAAGGTGGAGGCGGCGAGCCGCCGCCATCCGCAGGGCGCATTCGCCGGCCAGGGGGTAGCGAAAGCTGTCGAGGAATTCCAGGTAGCGGCTGGGGGGCAGGCAGCGCCGCAGGGCTCGCAGCAGCGGCGTGACGAACAGCCGGCTCACCCGCCCGAAGATCATTCCCTCGCTGATGCGCGGGTAGAAGGCCTTGGCGAAGACGGTGCCGCTTTCGGCGTGCAGGAGGGGGTACACCAGCCGCGCCAGCATGCGGGGCTGGAAGCTCACCACGTCGCAGTCGTGAAGGGCCACCACCTCGGCCCGGCCGTGGGCCTGCACCAGCCCGAGACCGAGCCAGATGTTGTGCCCCTTGCCCCGCTCCCGGGGCGCCAGCCCGAGAGCCCCCAGCTCGGCCACCAGCGCTCCGATGCGGGGGCCGTCGTTCCAGAGCACGTGGTGGGGCTGGGGCAGCTGGTCGAACAGGGCGAGGGCCTCGCGGTAGCCGGCCGCATCGGCTCGGTCGAGGCCGATCACGATCTCGCCCAGCCAGGGCATGGCGGCCAGGTGCCGCACCAGGGGGCCCAGGGCCGGCCCCGCCAGCTCGGAGTGGAGGCAGGGGAGCACGAGGCCGACCGGCGTGCTGGAGGCCAGCCGGCTCACTTCGGCCTGTAGGTCGGCCGTGCTGCGGCCCCCCAGCTCATGGAGCGTGGTGACGATGCCGTTCTGGAAGAAGTCGCTCATGGGGGCGGCGACGCGGCTGGCCCTGCTTCGGCCAGAGCTGCTTCCACGGCCGCCAGCCATGCCGTGGGTCCGCCGGCGATCGCCGTGCGCGTGATCCGGGGCTGCTTCGCCGCCGGGGGCGCCAGGGCCATAGCCGGGCGATCGGCTGGGTGGAACACCAGGGCAAGGTCGGCACTCTCCAGCAGAGCGCGGTCGTTTTCGCTGTCGCCGCAGGCCAGCAGGGTGGTGGTGTGGGGAGCCTCCCCCAGCCAGCTCAGCACCTGGGCCAGGGCCTCCGCCTTGTTGCACGGCGGGGCGACATGCACCAGCCGCCCACCGCTCACCGCCCCCAGGCCCTCGCCGGCCAACTGCCGCCGCAGCCGCTCCAGGGCGGCCTCGTCGTCCTGCCAGACCAGGGGCATGGAGGCCAGCCGCTGCAGGGCCAGGCGGGCCAGGGGTTCCTCCAGACCGATCAGCTGCTGGATCGCATCGAAGTTCAGTTCCTCCAGGAGGGAGAAGCGCAGGCCGCCGCTGTCGCGGAGTTGGTGGAGGAGGGTGCGCAGCCGCTGCGGATCCCCGCCGCGCACGATGGCGCCGTAGGCGCCTAGCTCCTGCTGGGGTGCCGGGGCGGCGGCGGGCCAGGCGGCTGAGGGCCAGCCGATGCCGCAGCCGTTCTCGAACAGGAAGGGCTGCGGCGGCAGGTCCGCCAGGTTCTGGAACGCCACCATTTCGGCAAACGTCTTACTGGAGGCCAGCAGGGTGGGGATGCCGCGCTGGCCCAGCTGACGCAGGGCCTGGCCCGCCGAAGGGGTCTCGCCTGGCTCTTCCAGCAGGGTGTGGTCCACATCGCTCACCACCCGCCAGGCCACTGCGCTGCCGCCTGCTCCTGCAGCGGACCCTGAGGCCATCAGGCGCCCTCCTCCAGCCGCTCCACGCCGCCGTGATCGCTGAGGGCGGCGGCCAGCTCTCCCACCGGGCGACCCGACACCGGATCGATCCAGTCCGCGGCGATCTCCGCCAGCGGCAGCAGCACGAAGGCCCGCTCTGCCATGCGGGGATGGGGCACCTCCAGACGTTCGGTGGCGACGCGCTGGGCGCCGTAGAGGATCAGGTCGAGGTCGAGGGTGCGGGGGCCCCAGCGCTCGGCCCGCACCCGTCCGAAGCGGTTCTCGGTGGCCTGCAGCACATCCAGCAGCGCTTCCGGCGCCAGGCTCACCTCCAGCAGGGCGCAACCATTCACGTAGTCGGGCTGCACCGGGCCGATCGGGGCACTGCGATACCAGCTGGAGCGGCGGATCACCCGCACGCCTTCGTTGCGGTCGAGGGCCTCAAGGGCTTCATCCAGGGTGGTGCGGCTAGCGCCCAGGTTGCTGCCCAGGGCGATGGCCACCAGCTCGAGCGGTTTCGGGGTCGTGGCCAGGGTGGTGGCCATGGTGTTGGCGTTGGTGGTGGCGCTGGGGGGTCAGGCGGGTTCGCCCTTGGTGCGGGTCATGGCGATAGCGATGCTGCCCTCGAAGCGGGGGATCGGGGGCGACACCTTCACCAAGCGCGAATGCACCTTCTGGACCGGGTCGAAGGCCAACACCGCTTCGATGACCACGGCATTGAGCTTCTCGATCGTCTTGAAGCGGGAGGTTTCCAGCAGGTTGGTCACCCGTTCCACCACATCGGCGTAGTTGAGGGTGTTCTCCAGCTGGTCATCGGAGCCGGTGACCGAGAGATCCATCCAGATGGTGAGATCCACCTCGAACCACTGGCCGAGCACCTGCTCTTCCGGGAAATAGCCCGTGTAGCCGTAGCAGCGGATGCCGGAGATCTGGATGGCATCCAGGTCGGGCGTGGTGCTGGTCATGCCTGCGATCCGCGGTGCGAGCCGGCTCGCGGACCGACATTTGGGGATCGTACTGGCAAGGCGTGCCGGCCCTCAGCCGCGGCGATAGAAGGGCCGTTTCACCACCACGGCCGGCTCGGCCTTGCCGCGGATCTCCACGGCCAGGGCCGTGCCCAGCTTGGCGGCGGCGGTGGGCACGTAGGCCAGGGCGATCGCCTGGCCCAGGGTGGGGGACCAGGTGCCGCTGGTCACCTCCCCGACCACGGCACCGTTGTGCAGCACCGGGTAGCCGTGGCGGGCGATGGCGCGGCCCTCTAGGCGCAGCCCCACCAGCCGCCGCGTCACGCCGTCAGCGCTCTGGCGCTCCAGGGCGGCGCGGCCGATGAAGTCGGCAGGCATCTCCAGGTGCACCAGCCAGCCGAGGGAGGCCTCCAGCGGCGTGGTGGCCGCATCCATGTCGTTGCCATAGAGGTGCATGGCCGCCTCCAGGCGCAGGGTGTCGCGGGCGCCGAGGCCGCAGGGGGTGACCCCCTCCGCCAGGAGCTGCTCCCAGAGGGCCAGGCCCGCGTCGCGCTCCAGCAGCAGCTCGAAGCCGTCCTCGCCGGTGTAGCCGGTGCGGGCCGCGAAGACCGGTGCTCCGGCGGCGGCGCCTCGGCCTCCTTGCAGCACCAGATCGCGATGGCCGAAGCGGGGCAGGCCCGCCAGACTCTCGCCCACCAGCGCTTCGAGCCGCGCGGGGGCCTGCGGTCCCTGCAGGGCCAGCAGGATGCCCTCGGGTCCCTTGCGATCGGCGATGGTGATGCCGGCGGGCTCCAGCTGGCTGCGGATCCAGGCGGTGTCGGCCTCGGCGCAGGCGGCGTTGATCACCAGCACCACCTCGTCGCGCTCGCCCTCGGGGCCCGGCCGCCGGCCGCGGTCATACACGATCAGGTCGTCGCGGATACCGCCGGCGTCGTTGAGGAGCACGGTGTAGCCGGCTTCACCGGGGCCGATGCGGAACAGATCGGAGGGCACCAGGCCCTGAAGGGCGTCTTTGACGCCATCGCCCCGCAGCACGAGCACCCCCATGTGGGAGATGTCGAAGACGCCGCAGGCCTGCCGCACCGCCGTGTGCTCGGCCACCAGGCCGGCGAACTGCACCGCCATCTCCCAACCGGCGAAGGGCACCAGCCGCCCGCCGGAGGCACGGGCGGCGCCATGGAGGGGGGTGCGCCGCAGATCGGTGCTGGGGGCCGGATCGGGCTGGGGGGCTGCGGCCATGGGGGGGAGGAACACCTAGAGGGATCCTATGGAGAGGGCCAGGGATACAGTTTTTCTCCCTATTCATCCCTTTCCGAACGACCTAGGTTGGGCGACCCGATCCCGTGCTTGCACGCCCCGCGCCATGGGTCATCGCCCCAGTTGCCGCAGCTGCCGCCATTGCATCCCACCCCAGGGAGTCACCCTGGGCCGCTGCCAGCTGCGCCAGTTGCCGATTCATCCCGACCTGGTGGGCGACCTGTGGTGCCATCACTGGACCGCCCGGCCTCCCCGGTTGCCGGTGGTGACTCCGGGCGGGGCTTCCGCTCCCGTGCAGCCCCATCAGCAACTCAGCCTGACGGCGATGCTGGCCGCAGGCTGAAGGATTCCGCCTTAGCGCGGCCTGAGCGGAAGACTTGCTTCAGACCGCCGGGGTTTCCGATCTGTTCCTGTGCAGCCAAGTCCTGTGCAGCCAAGCGTATTTCTGCTGTTTAGTGCAGCAAGACACACGTTTACAGATCGGTGGGGTCTTAAATTTTCACAACTGACTCTATCCCCCCTCTCCACCCCGGAGGTGAACCACGTTGGTCGCCACGCCCACCTGCACCACCCCCCTGGAGTTGCTCGCCGCCCAGGTGGACTGTGAACTGTTTTCCCTCCCCACCGGTGCCCATGTGTTTTCCCGGGGAGGCAGCGCCAATGCCATTTATGCCGTGAAACGCGGCATCGTGGAATTGGAGGGCACCAGTGCGGAGCGCATCTGTTACCGCCCCGGTGAGCTGTTCAGCTACCAGGACATCGTGTGGCGCCAGGGTCTGCATCGCAGTGACGCCGTGGCGCGGACGCCGGTGGAGATCCTGCGGCTCGACCGTCTGCGGTTCCTCAACCTGCTCCACAACCACCCCACCCTGGCGGTGCTGCTGATCGCCCAGCAGCACGATCGGTTGCGGGAACAGCGAACCAGCGGTACCTGCGTCTACTGAAACATTCGCAATCCTCAGCCTCCGCGCGACGGGTTTTCGCTGCTACTCGATCTGCCGATCGACTCAGCCGCCGTTCAGGAGCATCACCAGGCTGCGCACCACCTTGGCGGCCAGCACGGCACTCACGCCGCTCGGATCGAGCTGGGGGGCCAGCTCCACCACGTCGGCGGCCACCAGCCGGTGGTGGCGCAATTCCTCCACCAGGGCTGCGAAATCACCCCAGAGGAAGCCTCCCGGTTCCGGGGTTCCGGTGCCCGGCAGCACGGCGGGATCGAACCAGTCGAGATCCACGGTGAGATACAGCGGCCGTCCCCGTAGGGGAGCCAGGGCCGCCGCCATCTGCTCGATCGGCACCAACCGGTCGCTGCCGCGGAGTTCCTGGAATTCCTCGCGGGTGCCGCTGCGGATGGCGATCTGGCGCAGGGTGCCACTGGGCAGCACCTCCAGGCAGCGGCGCATGGCGCAGGCGTGGCTGTGGCGTGCGCCGAGCCATTCCTCGCGCAGGTCGGCGTGGGCATCGAGCTGCACCAGCACCAGGTCGGGATGGCGCCGGGCCACCGCCGCCACCGCGCCACTGCTGATCGAATGCTCACCACCGAGCATCAGGGGGGCCAGGCCGAGATCGAGCACGGCCTCGGTGGCCTGCTCCACCGCAGCCACCACCGGCTCGGGGGCACCGTGGGGGATGGCCACCGCACCAAGATCGGCGAAGGCGATCATTTCAAGATCGCCATCCAGCTGGGGGCAGTAGGTCTCCAGCCCGGTGCTCACCTCCCGGATCGCGGCGGGCCCGAAGCGGGTGCCGGGCCGGAAGGAGGTGGTGCCGTCGTAGGGAACGCCGAACAGGCCCACGCGGCAGCCGGCTGGATCGCGGCGGCTGGCCATGTAGATCGCCCCTTCGGTGTCGAACAGCTCGCTCCGATCGGCGGCGTCACGGGCTGGGGAGTCGGCTGGGGTCGGCCCGGGTTGCGGTGTGGCGGCAGGACTCGGGATGGGGCTGGTCACGGTCGGGAGGGCAGGGCGTTCGGGGAGCGCGCCTGGAGAACGGTCGGCTCTGGGTGGGTGCGCGCACGGGGAGGCTTGCGACGGCGGGAGGGCGCGAGGGCCTCAGCCGCCATCGGCCAGGGCTCGCTCCACAAAGGCCGGCACCGCCTCGAAGGCGCCGCTCTGCCAACGGGGGCTCCAGATTTCACAGCCCGCCGCCACCCCGGCCGCCCGCTCCGGCTGGGCGTCGCGATAGCGCGGGCCATCGACGGCGGCGAAGGTCCAGCTCCACCAGCCGCTGGGATACATCGGCACCCAGCCGTAGAGCGGGTCGGCGTGGCCGAACACCTCGCGCAGCAGCCGCACCGTGGCGAGGTGAACCTCGCGGAAGGCCTCGGGCGATTCGCTCTGGGTGGCGAACACCCCACCGGGCCGCAGGATGCGGCGGCAGTGCTCGAAGAAGGCGCGGTTGAAGAGCCCTTCGGCCGGACCGGCCGGATCGGAGCCGTCCACGATCACCACGTCGTAGCTGGCGGCCTCGGCTTCGCGCACCCAGGCGATGCCATCGCCCACCGTGAGCTGAAAGCGGGGGTCGCTCCAGGCGGTGCCGCCGATTCCCGGCAGGTGCTGCTGGCTCCACTCCACCACCAGGCCATCGATCTCCACCATGTCGAGGTGCTGCACGCCGGCGTGGCGCAGGCACTCGCGGGCGGTGCCGCCGTCGCCGCCGCCGATCACCAGCACCCGCTCGACCTGGGCAGCGCCGCAGAGGGCCGGGTGTACGAGTGCCTCGTGATAGTGCCGTTCCTGACGTTCGGCGGTCATCCAGCAGCCGTCGAGCAGCAGGCCCTTGCCATAGCGCTCGCTCTCGATGATCGTGACCCGCTGGAAGGGGGAGTGTTGCTCGGCGATCACCCGACCAGCCAGGCCGTAGCGCACGCCATCGAAGATCTCATCCACCCACTGGGCGCTGGAATCGCTGGAAGCGGGGACAGGGGGGGTGCTCACGCGCCTGGGGCCGGATGGTGTTGTTCCAGCTAAGCGTCCCGGGGTCACCCCCGTCGGTGCCGGGGATCAGACCCGGGGGTGTCGGCCGCGGCAGGCGTTGGCCCCGGCCGCCACACGGACCGAACGGCTCACTCGTCCTGGAAGCGCTGGGCGATAACGCGAAAGGATTCCGTCTCGCTGAGGAAGGCGCTCACCACGCTGGGGTCGAAATGGCGGCCGCTACCGGCTTCGATCATGGCCACCGCCTGTTCGTGGGGAAAGGGTTGTTTGTAGATCCTGCGGCTGATCAGGGCGTCGTAGACATCGGCCACCGCCATCAGCCGGGCCGGCAGCGGGATCGCTTCCCCCGCCAGGCCGTGCGGGTAGCCACTGCCATCCCACTTCTCGTGATGGCAGCAGGCAATCTGACGGGCGACGCTCAGAAAGCTGCTGGGCCTATCGAGCAGCTTCTCGGCGGCGGCGATGGTTTTGAGGCCGAGGATGGTGTGGGTTTTCATGATCGCAAACTCCGCCGCATCGAGCGGTCCGGGTTTGAGTAGGATGGCATCGGGGATTCCCACCTTGCCGATGTCATGCAGTGGGGCTGATTTGTACATGATCTCGATCATTTCATCACTCAAATCGGCTGGCACGGATCCGGTATCCGCGCTCTTCTCTTCCCACATCCTTCGTAGCCGTTCCGCCAGGGTGCGCACATAGTGCTGGGTGCGGCGGATGTGCATGCCTGTTTCGATGTCGCGGGTTTCCGCCAACGACGCCATCGCCATGATGGTGACGTCTTGCACCATCTGAACCTCCCGGGTGCGGCGTTCCACCTCTTCGATCAGGGTGCGGTTGTTGTGGGCCAAGCGATCGGAGGCGGCCTTGAGGGCCAGGTGATTGGCCACCCGGGCCATCAGGGTGGGTGGTGAGATGGGCTTGGTGATGTAGTCGACGCAGCCGCTGCGGAAGCCCCGTTCTTCATCTTCCACCTGGCTGCGCGCGGTGAGAAAGATCACCGGGATCGGGGCCGTTTCCGGATCTGCCTTCAGGGATTCGCATACCGCATAGCCATCGAGCTCCGGCATCATGATGTCGAGCAGGATCAGATCGGGCCGGGGTTTGAGCCGGGCCAGGCGCAGGGCGGCCACGCCGCCATTGGCCAGCAGCACCCGGTAGCGCTCTTTCAGCAATCCATGCATCAGGTGCAGATTCTCCGGGGTGTCATCCACCACGAGCACCCGCGGGCGCTCCTGGCCTGGAGGGGCTGTCATGGGGAATCTCTACTGCCCGGGCTGGCCAGGGCGGGCGCCGCCGGGGTGGCGGCCTCCAGAGCCGCGGCGGCAGCCTCAAAGGCAAAACGCTCCAGTTCGCTTTCCATCGCCCGGAAGCTGATAGCGCCGAGCAGCCGCTGCAGGCTGGCCCGGTGGGCCTGCACGACATCGATGGCCTCGCCATCGCCGGCCTGCAGCAGGGCCCGCAGCCGCTCCACCAGCTCTGCGGAGCTTGGGATAGCCGCCTCCAAGGAGGCAGCCGGCCCGATCTTCGCGTCGCTCTCGCCGGGACCCTCCGCCAGGGGCCTCCCTGTCGTCGGGAGGCCGCTGATCAGGGCCACGGTCTCCGCCAGCGTCCGGCGGAACAGGTCGAGGTCATCATCGCTGGGCTGGCCGGCCTGGAGTGTGTTTTCGAGCCGGCTGGCTGCTTCCGCCAGGGCGGTCGCCCCGAGGTTGGCGGCCACCCCTTTCACGGTGTGGGTGATTTGTCTGGCCGCCGGGTCATCCCGCTCCCTCAGGGCCGCGGCCACGCGTTCGGCGGCATCGGCCTGGGTGTTGGCGAGGCTGGAGAGAAGCCGGTGGTAGAGCCCCATGTTGCCCGCCGTGCGCCGCAGTCCGCCATCCAGGTCCAGGCCGCTCGGGGGGGGAGTGGTTTCCGCTCCAGTACCAGGCCGGGCACCGGCCGGGGGGATGTCCGCGGCCCCCACCGTGCGTTGTCCCCAGTGGGCCAGGGCGGCGTAGAGCCTGGCCGGTTCGATCGGTTTGGTGAGGTGTTCCTGCATCCCGAGTGCCAGGCACCGATCCCGCTCCTCCACCAGGGCGTGGGCCGTCATCGCCAGCACCGGCAGGTCGTTGAAGCGGGGATTGCGGCGCAGACGCCGGGTGGTCTCCCAGCCATCCAGCACCGGCATGTTGAGGTCCATGAGCACCAGGTCGAAGGGGAGGGTTCCGTCGTGCCCAGCAGCCACCTCCTGCGGCTCCTCCAGCAGCCGCAGGGCCTCCGCGCCGTTCTCGGCCACGGTGACCCGCACGGCCACGCTGTTGAGCAGTTCAACGCAGATCTGCTGGTTCACCTCGTTGTCCTCCACCAGCAGCACCCGCAGGCCGGCCAGCCCCTGGCTCAGCCGGGTCTCCGCCATCAGCGGGTCCGGCCGGTTCGAGGCGGTGGAGGGCTCCATCAGTTCGATCAGGGTGTCCAGTAGGTCGGACTGGCAGATGGGTTTGGTGAGGAAGCCCTGCACGCCCAGCGCGGCCGCGGCCCTGCGGATCTCAGTGGCGCCGTAGGCGGTGACCAGCACCACTTCGGGGGGGCGGAGACCCTCGATGGCCTGGAGCCGGCGCAGGGTCTCGAGGCCGTCGATGTCCGGGAGCTGCCAGTCGAGCAGGATCAGATCGATGGGGTGGCCGGAGGCCGCCGCCTGTTCGACCCGCTGCAGGGTCTCCAGGCCACTGGCGCAGGCGGACATCCGGATCGGCAGATGGGCCAGGTTCGCCTCCAGCACGCTGATCGCGATCGGGTTGTCATCCACCAGCAGCACCGAGAGGCCGTTGAGCCGCTGGGGCAGCACCGGTGCGGGTGGCACGGCCGCGAGGCCGAACCAGGCCGTGGCCCGGAAGGTGGTGCCTGCCCCGATCTCGCTGCTGGCTTCGATGGTGCCCTCCATCAATCCCAGCAGGTGGCGGCAGATGGCGAGGCCGAGGCCCGTGCCGCCGTAATGGCGGGCGGTGGAGAGCTCCGCCTGCTCGAAGGGTTGGAAGAGGTTGGCCAGCTGGCTCTCGCTGATGCCGATTCCGGTGTCGCTCACTTCAATGCCGAGCCTGACGCGCTGGCCCTGGCGTTCGAGGCAGCGGATGTGGAGCAGGATCTGGCCGAGCTGGGTGAATTTGGCGGCATTGGAGAGCAGGTTCAGCAACACCTGCCCCAAGCGCAGAGGATCACCATTGAGATGGGTGGGCACAGTCTCATCGACCAGGAACAACAGCTCCAGGCCCTTGTCGAAGATCTTCTGGGCGATCAGGCCGGTGAGGTCCGTCAGCACCGTGTCGAGTAGGAAATCGGTGCGCTCGAGGCTCATCCTGCCGGCCTCGATCTTGGAGAAATCGAGGATGTCATTGATGATCGCCAGGAGTTTCTGGCCGGCACCATTGATCTTGCTGATGAAATCCTTCAATCGCGGCTCAGGGTCCGCGCGCAGAGCCAGGTGGGAGAGGCCGATGATGGCGTTCATCGGGGTGCGCAGTTCGTGGCTCATCCGCGAGAGGAACTCGCTTTTGGCCGCATTGGCCTGTTCCGCCACCCTGCGGGCCTCGATCAGTTCGAGTTCCTGGCTGCGGCTGCGGGTGATGTCTTCCCCTGAGCAGAGCATGCCGATCACCTGGCCGCTTTCACCCGGCAGCAGGCAGTTGTGCCAGCGCATCAGCAACACCCGGCCATCCTGGCTGCGCACGTGGTATTCGAGCACAGCCGCCTCGCCGATCCCGCCGCTGGCCTGGCCGCCCTGCTGACCCTGGGGCAGGGCCGCCCTCAGCCGCCACCGGGCCTCCACGTCTACCACGAAGTCGTCGATCCAGTTGCGACCGAGCCAGCCGGCCGGAGCGAAGCCCAGCAGGCGACAGCCCGCCTCGTTGAGCAGGGTGATCTCGCCGCCGTTGCCGATCGCCAGCAGGGCGGTCTGCACGGTTTGGATATAGGTCTGGATCCGGTTGTTGGTGCGGTCCAGGATGGCGGTGCGCTCCTGAATCCCCAGGATCATGCGGTTGATCGTGTTGGCCAGTTCCGCGATTTCGTCGTGGCCCTTCACCGCCACCGGCCGCAATTGGCCATCGTTGCTGATGTCGAAGTCGCGCACCGCCGTGTGCAGATCGAGCAGGGGGCGCGTGAGGCTGCGCCCCAGCAGCACTCCCGCCGCTCCCACCAGGCCGGTGGCCAGCAGCATCAGGGATAGGAGCCGGGTGCGCAGGGAGGTCGCTGATTCGAGCACCTTCCGCCGCTCCATGGAGACCAGCAGTCCGACCTTCCCCAGGGAGAGCCGGCGCCAGGAGCCGACCCGCTCCTGGCCATCGGCGCCCCGGAACCGGCCGTCCAGGGCGTCGGTCTGGACCGGTTTGCGGGTCCTGAGGGCGTTGGGATCGAGGGGCTCGAAGCGGAGGTTCCGCTCCATGCTGGCTGCCGTGGTTGCTCCCGCTTCCGGGCTGAGGGGGGCCAGGCTGAGCGTGTTCCCGTGAGCCTGGAGCATCACCAGTTCCGTCCGGGCGCCTCGGCCCAGGCCGAGAAGGTGGGTGTTCAACAGGCGCCGGATGATGCCGTTATCGATGCTGCCCGCCAGCCATCCCAGGGGCTTCCCGCTCGCTCCCCGGACGGGGACCGTCAGGTAGGTGAGGAGTTGGTTGGTTTCCGGGTCCTGGGCCAGAAGCACAAGTTCCGGTTCCGGTCTGGCCCCATGGGTTGCCGTGGTGGTGGCTTGCCGCCTGAGGGCCTGGCCGAGTCCTGCCGCCGCTGGTTCCTGGCGGACGTCCGGAGCCCGGCTCGCGGGCACCACCTTCCCCGTGGGGTCGACCAGAACCAGCCCTGCGAAGGGCCATCCGGCGCTCCCGCGGCCGTTTCCGGAGCGCAGGGCATCCGCCAGCACCGCCGCCGCTCGCTCTGGTTCCGGGTTCCCTTCCAGCTCCTGCCGCAGGGAGGGCGACTGCGCGATCGGCTCCAGGGCGCGGCGGCTGCCTGCGAGGAAGGCTTCGAGCTCCTCCCGCTTGGCTTCGGCGATCTGGCCGGTCTGCTGGAGGTGGTTGAGCACCAGGGTGCGCTTGAACTGCTCCAGCGCCATCCATTGATTGGTGAGCAGGGGCACCAGCCCCACCCCGAGGAAGGTGAGGGTGAGGCGACGGGTGATCGAGAGCTGGGTGGGATTCCGCCGCAGCCGATCCAGCCGGGGCGCCGAGGTCATGGGTGGTCCGCCGGCGGCGGCCCAAGGGAATGGAGCCCTGATCCCTCCAGGCGATGGCCTCCCCGGCGGCAGGTCAGGGAGGTTGGGGCTCTCTTCAGAGTTCGGCAGTCATCGCAGGGCATCAAATGGCTCGGTCCACCCCGCCCGAATCGTAAGGAGCCTGGCGCTCCCGTGCTGCCATGGTTCAAGCTAGCCCCATGGAAGCTGGTAGGGAAGGCGGGTCCGAGGTTGCGGCACCCGGAGACCGGACCGCTCCGGATGCCGATCCCGCCCTGGTGCTCGGCCAGGGGCTGGCTCTGGTGCGCTCCGAGTTGAGCTGGCGGTTTTCGCGCGCCTCGGGCCCCGGTGGCCAGAACGTGAACAAGACTGATTCGCGGGTGGAACTGCGTTTTCCTTTGGCCACCACAGTGGCCCTGCCTGCCGTGCTGCGGGCCCGGGCCCTGGGGCGTCTTGCCCCCCGTTTGGTGGAGGGCGAGCTGGTGGTGGTGGCGGAGGAGCATCGCTCCCAGTGGCGCAACCGTCAGGCTGCCCTGGAGCGCCTGCGGGAGCTGCTGCGGCAGGCGATCGCGCCGCCGCCACCGCCGCGCCGTGCCACCCGCCCCAGCCGGGGTGCGGTGGAGCGGAGGCTGGTGGCCAAGCGGCAGCGGGCGGGCCGCAAGGCCCAGCGCCGCGGGGGGATCAGGCCGGAGGAGGACTGAGGGGAGTGGGCGCAGCGTCGGGACCGCCCGGCTCAGGTGTGGCCGGGGCGGCGCCGCTTTCGGCACGGATGGCGGCCTTGGCGGCCCGCCAGTGGCTTTCCAGTTCACCGATCGAGCGGCCGCCAAGGTCCCCGCCGAGGGCCGCCTCCACCCGCCGGAAGCGATCGAGGAAGCGGCGGTTGGTGCCGGCCAGCCCCTCCTCCGGATCGAGATCGCCCCAGCGCGCCACATTGACCAGCGTGAAGAGCAGATCCCCCAGCTCCTCCTGGGCGTGGCCGCGATCCCCGCTGGCCACGGCCTCCTGAAGCTCGCCGAGCTCCTCCTCCACCTTGGCCCAGACGCCGTCGATGGCATCCCATTCGAAGCCGGCGGCGGCCGCCTTCCTGGAGATGGTCATGGCGCCGGCCAGGGCCGGCATTCCCCGCACCTTGCCGGCCAGCCTGTCGCTCAGGGGGCTGGGGCCGGCGGGGTGCCCCGGGGATTGGTCCCGTTCGGCCTGTTCCCGGAGTTTGCTCGCTTCCCAGTGGAGGCGCACCGCGGCGCTGTCGCGGGCTTCCGCCGTGCCGAACACGTGGGGATGGCGGCGCACCAGCTTGGCGCTGATGCGCCGGGCCACGGCGGCGAAGTCGAAGCGGCCGCTCTCGCTGGCGATCCGGGCATGGAGCACCACCTGCAGCAAGAGATCCCCCAGCTCCTCGGCCAGGTGGTCGTCGTTGCCGTGGCGGATCGCATCGGCCACCTCATGGGCCTCCTCGAGCACATAGGGGATCAGGGAGCTGTGCGTCTGCTCCAGGTCCCATGGGCAGCCGTGCTCCGGATCCCGCAGCCGATCCACCACGGCGAGCAACGTGGCCAGGGCGGCAGCGGCCCCGTCGGCCGTGGGGCCGGGGTCGCCCGGGGGCGGGGGGGAGACGGCCTCGTTGGGGGAGGGGTGCATGGCGCAGGGTCCGGCGGGGCGGTCCACGATCGCTGGATACCCTGCCACCTCCCGGGGCAGGACTCCCAGCGGCCGGCTTCAGCGCCGCCGCCGCCGGACCCGCACGGTGGGCCGCCGCATCCGCTTCGAGCGCGTCAGCGGTTTGAAGCGGAACTTGGGCAGCGGATCGCCGTCCTGGAGCAGATGGAGCCAGCTGCTCATCTCCAGCCCCACCAGCGCCGTCACCACCAGGGCTTTGCGGTCGACCCAGTGCTGCTGCAGGGCGTTCATGAGCTGGTCCGGGCCGGGGCTGCCGTAGGGCATGAGCAGCAGGGAGATGAACATCACCAGCAAGCCCAGGTAGAACAAGCGGCCCGCTGTGCCGAGCACGGGGCTGTGGGAGACGATCGAGCGGTGGGGCAGCCAGCGGCGGTAGGGCCACCAGAGCAGCCGCAGCGGACCCCAGCGCCGGGTGGCATTCGAGCGGGTGTCGAGGTCGGGCGACAGCCACAGCCCGCCGATCAGAAAGGCGGCGGCAGCCACCATGGTTCCCATCGCGCCCTGCAGGGGCCACCAGAGCAGACCGAAGGGGAGGGCCAGCAGGCCGGTGGCGCGGTCGTGGGAGCGGCCACTGGCCATCGGAGGGCGGGGGCGGGGCAATGGCTGCCGATTCTCGGACCCGGGAGCGCCTTCAGCGCCGAGCGCAAGCTTTTGGCACGGTAGAAGCAGATGGCCCTTCAGGATCAGTTGGCCCTGCAGGATCCGGTGGCACTGCAGAATCCGATGACCCTGCAGAATGGGAGCTGCGCCCGATTAGCTCAGCGGTAGAGCGCCTGCCTTACAAGCAGGATGTCGCTGGTTCGAAACCGGCATCGGGCATCACCACAATCAGCTTTGCGTGTGCGCTCTACTGACCCACCAGGAGCAGGCCACCCTGAAAGCCCCAGCTCGGGGAGCCTGTGAGGTTCGAGGGGATCACTGGCGCGGTGGCCAGAGTTGCTGGAGAGCAGGCCAGGGACTGACCCGGACCGTCAACGGTTCGTTCAGCCTGTGGTTAAGGCCGGGCTCAAGGCCATCCAGCTGGGCCAGGCCGACTTGTTAAAGGAAGTGCCCATTCGCTTGAATAGGCTCGGCCCTTATTCAAGGTTGGGCACCACCTCCAGGTATGCAACGGGTCGCCACGGGCCACTACGAGATCACCAGCACAGCTGGGGAGTCCGTCCGATCCTTTGTGCCGGATCCCCTCCCACCCAATCCCTCGCTGGACATGGGCGGGCTAGGGCAGGCCCTCAAGGATCGCGCCTTGCTGGCCTGTGGGCGGCTTGATGGCGTGGCGGCCCTGCTTCCCGATCCAGACCTTTTTCTATACGCCTACGTCCGCCGGGAGGCTCTGCTCTCATCCCAGATCGAGGGAACTCAGTCGTCGCTGTCAGACCTGTTGTTGTTCGAGCTTGAGGAGGCTCCTGGGATTCCCATTGACGATGTCGGGGAGGTATCGAGTTACGTGGCGGCTCTCGAACACGGCTTGGCCCGGATGGCCAGTGGTTTCCCCCTCTCCTGCCGCTTGCTGCGGGAAATCCACGCCGTGCTGCTGGCCCGTGGGCGTGGTGCCGATCGAATGCCGGGCCAGTTCCGGCGCAGCCAGAACTGGATCGGCGGCACCCGGCCGGGCAATGCCCGCTTTGTGCCACCACCTCCTGGGCTGGTGGAAGGCTGTATGGCCGAGCTGGAGCGGTTTATCCATGCCGACGACGATCTGCCCGTACTGGTGAAGGCCGCCCTCGCCCACGTGCAGTTCGAGACGATCCACCCGTTCCTGGATGGCAATGGCCGCCTAGGACGGCTGCTGATCGTGCTGATGCTGGTGGATGGCGGCATCCCGCGCCAGCCCCTGCTCTATCTCAGCTTGTTTTTCAAACAGCACCGCAGCCGCTATTACGAACTCCTCGATGAGGTGCGCCAGCAGGGTGACTGGGAGGCGTGGATAGCGTTCTTTTTGGAGGGTGTGGAGAGCACTGCTGCTGCCGCTGTGGACTCGGCCCATCGCTTGCTGGACCTGTTCCGGAGCGACGAGATGAAGCTCACCGGATTGGGCCGATCGGGCACCAGCCTGAGGCAGGTCTACGCGGCGCTCAGGCAACGGCCCTTGGTCGGGATTCCCCAGCTCGCGGCCAGGGCGCAGGTGAGCTTCCCCACCGCAGCCAAGGCCATCGAGCGCTTGGTGGCTCTGGGAATCGCCAGAGAAGTCACCGGAGGCCGGCGCAACCGGGTGTTTGCCTACGACGCCTACCTCGCCATCCTGAGTGAAGGGGCTGAACCGCTCTGAGTGCAAGTCTGAGTGCAAGACGGTGTGTTCCCCAGGCCTGCCGGTGCTGGAGAGCAAGACGGAGCGGGAGCCGGCGCTGGCGGGGCGCCCTTAGGTCTGGGGCGCTGGGCTGGCCAGCTTCTGCGCCAGAGCCGTGGAGAGCCGCCTCAGCGCCGCTGACATGGCGCCGGCGGGGATCGCCACGCTGATCAATGTGGGGCCCGTGATCCCGTCTGATCGCCAGCGGCCCAGGCAGCACCAGAGCTCCTCCTCGTTCTTCACCCGCTCCGCGGCGCTGAAGCCCATCGCCAGGGCCAGCTCCCGATGGGCCACCGGCTGCAGATCGTTGAACGGTCCATCGAGGATCGGTCGCTCGGTGCCATAGCCGCCGTTGTCGAGCACGACCACCAGGGCGGGAATGGCATAGCGGGCCAGGGTGGCCAGCTCGTTGGCGCACATCAGCAGGGCGCCGTCGCCGAGGAGCACCACGGGCGGGTGCTCCGGGCAGGCCCCCCAGGCCCCCACGGCGGCGGGCAGGGCGAAGCCGAGGGAGGCCCAGAAGCTGCTGGCGAGGAAATGGCTGTTGTCCCTGAGGTGCAGATCGGCGGCGGCGAAGAGGGCATCGCCGGGATCCGCCAGCACGGTGGCAGCGGCGGGCAGGACGGCTTCGATCGCCGCCATCAACCGCTCCACCCCCACCGGCTGATCGGGCGCCGGCTCGAAGGTGGCGGCCGGCGCGGGGCCAGGGCCCGCCAGCGGCGGGATGGCGGACTCCGGCGCGGGCGCCTCCGCCCAGATGCGCAGCAGGGTGAGGGGATCGAGATTCTCGTTGCGATCGTCGGCTGTGCGCAGCCCCCCCTCCAGATCCACCTGCAGCACGTGGGCGGGGTCCAACGCCATGGTGAAGACGCCAGTGTCTAGGTCGTTGAGGGGCTGGCCGAGCACCAGCAGGCCGTCGCTGCTCTCCACGCGCTCGCGCAGCTGTGGCTGCCCCATCGCCCCCTCGTAGACGCCCAAGACCTGGGAATGGCTCTCGCTCAGGAGGCTCTTGCCCGAGAGGCTGGTGGCCAACTCCCAGCCCTCCCGTTCCAGGATCTGCCGCAGCAGGGGCTGCAGGTGGAAGCGGGCCAGCTCCACGCCTCCCAGCACCAGGGGGTGCTGGCGGCCGCGCATCCAGGCCAACCAGCGCTCCCCCTCGCGCCGCAGACCCTCCGGGATGGCCAGCGGCGCGGGGGCGGGCGGGGTCAGATCGATCGGCCAGGGAATCTCCCGGTTGAGGCAATCAGCCGGAAGCTCCAGGTAGCCGGGGCGGGATTCGCGCCGCATCTCCTCCAGCACCCGCACCAGCTCCTGGGCGGCGGTGCGGCCGGAATCGAGCACCGCGCTCGCCACCGTGACCTCCCGGAAGAGGCGCAGCTGGGTTTGATCCGCCCGGATGCGGTGGTGCAGCAGGGGCTGCTCCTCGCTCTCCCGTAGGCCCGGGGCGCCCGAGATCACCAACAGGGGTGAGCGTTCGGCGTAGGCGCCGGCTACCGGATTGAGCAGCTTCAGAGCACCGACGCCGTAGGTGACCACCGCCACGCCCAGCCCCTGCAGACGCCCGTGGGCATCGGCGGCGAAGCCGGCCCCCTCCTCCCCGGCGGTGCAGATCAGATCGATCGGCGAGGCCTGCAGGGCGGCAAACAGCCCCAGCACATAATCACCCGGCACTCCATAGACGCGCCGCACGCCGCGCAGCTGCAGGGCTTCGATCAGGGCGGCGACGATCTGCATGAGAGGCGATCGGGAATCTTCCGATCATGAAGTGGCGTGGGGGGTTTGTGGCGTGGTCCTCACCCCAACGCCCGCCCCAGCTGATCGGCCGCCTTCAGCGCCGCCACCAACGCTTCGGCGGTCACGGGGAAGGGTTCGTTGTGACTGGATTCGCCAGGGATGACGCTGCGAGCGGCGATGCGTTGCAGCTGGTCGTCATTGTTGGCGTCGACCCCCACTTGGGCCAGGGTGATCGGCAGCCCTACCGCCTTTTGGTAGTGCAGGATCTCGTTGATTTCGGTTTGCGGTTGGCCTTCTAACACCAACTGGGTGAGCAGCCCGAAAGCCACTTTCTCGCCATGGATGACATCGTGGCTGCCTGGAATCTCGGTGATGCCGTTGTGCACAGCATGGGCCACCGCCAGGCCGCCGCTCTCGAAGCCCAGGCCAGACAGCAGGTTGTTGGCCTCCACCACCCGTTCCAAAGCCGGGGTGGGGACGCCGGCCTCCACCGCTGCGCAGGCCGCCGGTCCATCGGCCAGCAGGATGTCACAGCAAAGCTTGGCCAAGGCGCTGCTGGTGCTGCTGGGCAGACCTCCCACCATGTTGTGGCTGCAGCTCTGGCGCACGCTGCGGGCCTCAAACCAGGTGGACAGGGCATCGCCCAGCCCTCCCACCAGCTGGCGCTTCGGGGCGCGGGCCACCACCTGCGTATCCACCAGCACCAGCAGCGGATGGCGGTTGAAGAAGCGGAACCCCTCCACGCTGCCGCCCTCGGAGTAGATCACCGACAGGGCGCTGCAAGGGGAGTCGGTGCTGGCGAGGGTCGGGGTGATGATCGCCGGCACATTCAGCTCATCCGCCACGGCCCGGGCTGTATCCGAAGCCTTGCCGCCGCCGGCCCCCACTAAGGCCACGGCCTGGCTGCTGCGGGCCTCGACCACCAGCCGGTTGATTTCCGCCTCGCTGCATTCGCCGCCGAAGGCGATCACCACCGGCTCCAGGCCCACCTCGGGCAGCACCTGCTGCCAGATCGGCTGCAGATCCCGTTGGGCCGTGCGGCCGGCCACGAACAGCACCCGGCCACTCAGCCCCAGCCGCTGCAGCTCCCTCCCCAGCTCATGGGTGGCGCCCGGCCCCTGCACATAGCGGCCCGGGCTGGCGAACACCGTGAGCGGGCGCTGGTGGAAACAGATCACCGAGCTGGTGTGGGCCATGGCAGTGAGCGCGGCAGAGTGAGCACAACGCCTAGCAAGACCGGCGGACCCTGGCCTCGTTCAGTCCCAAGGCCGCTACGGGGTGACTGGTCCGGCGCCAATCAAGATGGCCGGACGCCCCCTACTGCAGACGCCCTTCGACAAGCCTGCGCATGAACCCAGGGCGCTCTTCACTGGGGCGCCAGCGCCAACTCCCCAACCCGCTTCAGAAATAAGTCCTGCCCCTCTCGAATATGCCCCTGCCAGCTCGTCTGGGAATCCCGGTCGGCGTGGTCGGAGATGTATTTGAACGAGCGCCAGGGAATCCCCTCCCGCTGGCAGACGGAGGCGATCGCGAACAATTCCATGTCCACCACCTCCACACCGTGTTGGAGCAGCCAGGGATCCACCGCCGTCACGAAGCGATCGCCGCTGCCGCACACCACACCATCGGTGCCGGAGTCCAGCTCGAAGGGGCCCGGGGAAAAGGGGGTCTGCCCTCGGGGTGCCAGGGGTTCGGCCTCCATGTCCACCTGCAGCACGCGGCGGATCTCCACCAGACCGGTAAGGGAGGGGTTGAGGCCGCCCACCGTGCCGTAGTTCACCACCAGCTTGGGCCGCCGCCGCTGCAGCTCCCGGGTGACGGCATAGGCCGCGTTGATCTTGCCGAGGCCCGTGTGCAGCACGCCGGGATGGTCGAGTTCCTCAGGAAGGGCCGCCACGATCAGGATGGACGGGGAGTCGTGTGGTTCCGGCTGGGGGCTGGCCATCAAGCGGTGGAATTGCTGCGCCACCACCTTTGCAGAGTGGCACCTGTAGCCATGCCGCGATTCAAGCCCGTTTCGCCAGCAGGGGCTGCATCTTGCCACCGCATGGCGGAGCTATTGCGCACACGATGGAGTCGTTCCTCCGACGTCCAGACCCGATCGCTCGGCAGACCTGCAGCGGCGAGGGCGCCCGGGATTCGCCATGATCGTGATTCCCGACCCCATGACACCAATGCAAGCGAGCTGGAATGGCCAGGTGATCGCTGAGAGCGGCGACATCGTGAAGGTGGAGGGCAATGCCTACTTCCCGCCGGAGGCGCTGAGCGGCGACTGCTTCCGGCCCTCCAGCCACCGCACCGTCTGCGGCTGGAAGGGTGAGGCCCATTACTACGACGTGGTGGTGGACGGGCAGGTGAATGCCAACGCCGCCTGGTTCTATCCCGACCCCAAGGCCGCCGCCGAGGAGATCCGCGGCCGCGTGGCCTTCTGGAGAGGGGTCACAGTGAGCAACGGCTGATCGACGGCCTGGCCGCTGCGCTGGCCACGCTGCTGGCCCATGGCGGCGGCGCACCGATCGACAGGGCAGGCAAGACGTTTGGGGCGGCGGAGCTGAGAGCTGATGGTGGCCCAACGGCTCGCGCTATCCCAGAAACATCATCAGGGAATTCATCAAACCATACGCCAAAATAAGCCGCCATCTTCTCTGGCGAGTGAAGATTATCTGCAAGATCGGTTGAGTTCAAGGACTCTTCCAATGTCGTTATTCTGTGTTCCTTTGCCTGAAGGTTTTTCCCGCAGCGCGCAGATTGCTGGGTTACCTAGGCGGGGGCGGGGGTGGAGGTGGTGGCGGCATACCAGCTGCCTCCCTGTTGATCTTCAGATTTCCTGGTTCCGGTTCTTCGCTGTAACTGGTTTCATCAGGCTCCCTGCGTCTCCAGGGCTCTGGTGGCCTACGCATTTGCGGCTCAGCAACGCTTTCGCTGACGTAGAGCAGCAGCAGTTCCTTAGACGCTTTCTGACTGTTGGCGATGCTCCCCAACGCGGCGAGGGGTGCACCTGCAAGGGCCAGAGCGAACGTCGCTGATCCTCCGAACAGCAGCCCGGCCAGGCCGCTTCCGCTCAGAACAGAGCCAATCGTGATGCTGCCTGCAACCACAGAAAGAAGGGCGCCGCTGAGCTGGCATAAGCCGCCTGCGAGGGACTGCGTTCGCCTGGCTCGCTGGAATTCTTCTGGTCTGATCACCACAGCAGGAGCGCACCTAACTGAATGTGGCTTATAGCGCTCTGTCGACTCTATAGACAGCTCCTCGCCAATGACTAACCCCCTTTACATTCCTCCGGCTTTGCCAGTCGACCGCCCTGGGCCCTCACAATCCTTCAAACCGACCCATGCGCCGGCTGATCGCCTCTAGGTACTGGTGCTCACCCTCCCGGGTGGAGGTCCGCACAGGCCCTGTGCATGCCCCTGCTCCAGCTCCGTCGCCTGTGCCCCGGTTGGAGCCGCTGCAAGCCCTCGCCGTGGTGCCTCCGCCCCTGGCCGCTGGCCTTGCCCCGGCGGAGGATCGGATCTGGATTCAGGAGTTTTTGGCGAAGGCCACCGCAGGCTGAGCCACTCTTGCGCCTCGGCCCAGATCAATCCATGAAGACAGTGGCCAATGTTTGCCCCTGATCCGAAGCGCGTTTCACTGCTACGCAGAAAATGTAGACTCCGGACTTCCATGTTTCAGTGCGAATGGGAAGAACGTTCAACAAATAGAATCCAGCGAGTCTTCCAGGAGATACTCCAACAATGTTCACCAATGCACCGCCAGGCCCTACAATCAAAGGATCAACTTGAAAATTGCCTGCGGTAAGACCCGGAACCGGTACGCCATTGCTATCAGTGACTGAGATAACAATGTAATTCGGTTGGCGATTTCCTGGAGCTGCAATCGTATCCTCGGAAAAGGCTGTAGTCAGGAGCAATGCCATGATCGGTCATCTCAATTGCTGATGGAAGATGGAGGGCTGAAGCAAAAGCAAGCATTTGCTTCAGCCCTCCTCTGTAACTATCGACTGATGCAAGGGGGCTGTCGACAACTGCGCTCACTAATCGCGGTGATCTTGCTCACAAGATCAGCCTCCAGCCTCCCCCCATGGGCCACCACAGGCAGATGGCCCCTAAGGCGATGGGAAGCAAACGAAATAATCCAATGCCGACATCACTTTTTGATGCAGAAGTAAGCAAAATCCTCGATCCAGCCACTTGGGTCGCATCCGGAGCAAGCCTGACACGTGGATCGCTTCAACAATCCGTCTGGCCCCCCCAGTCCAGCAACACTCCCCTGCAACACGTACCAAGGCGGAAGTTTTGAGGGCATCAAAGACAAACTGGCCTACCTCAAAGGCCGTGGCGTGGGTGCGCTCTGCCTCTCTCCTGTCCTCTACAATCCCCATAACTTTGATCACCTCAAGAAGCGTCTTTGTGATGTGATCAAGTGCAATGCCGCCCCCAAGGTGCTTGCGGATCAGTTTGACGAACGGCGCAAGACCTTGAAAACCATTGTGAGTTCCCAGGGGGATGCAGGCAAAAACTTCGTTGCTTTCCTGGACAACCACGATCTAAATGAGCGCTTTCATCAGCAGAACTGGCCTAAACAATCACGCACCGCTCTTCTCTGTCTTTTCTCCTTAAAGGGAGTGCCCTGTCTCTACTACGGTCACGAGCAGGGAATGGCTGGATCAGGAGATCGGCGGGAATAGGCAAGAGGTGCCATGTGGGGTAATCAAGGAGCCTTTTCCACAAATCATCCTCTCTACGTCTTTTTGCGTGCGCTCACCCAACTGCGAGACAGCGAACCAGCCCCCGGTATTCAGCATATGGAAACTGCTGTTTTCCACGGCCGACCCTGGCGCCGGTGATCCATTGCCAATCTCCCCAACGGCCACCCGTGCGTTCGGGTCCACCCATGCATGCGTTGTCACCTTGCAGCCGATGGAGGGTCAGGTCCTGCGAAGGTCGTGAGCATCAGCGCTGCTGGCGGGGCGCCCGAATCCGAAGCGGCTGCCCGTGAACTGATCCTTCAATCTCTCCTTGAGCCACGCCCTCGTCTGCTGATCCGCCCAACTGACCGTGCTGCCTCCCTTGAGGTGTTCGATGTGGTCGCGGCTGTGGAAGCCGTTATGGCCGCCTCGGGCCGCGATCAAGGTGTCCAGCCAGGAGCATTGCCACCGCTGCGCTTGCCTCGCCAGCCCGAGGTGGGCCACCACCGGCACCCAGGGGTCATCGGCGGCATGAAGCATCAGGATCGGGGGCAGGGCGTGCCTGGTTTCCACCGCTGCCCGAAGGGGCTGCAGCGGACTGGCGGCCGTGTAGTAAGCCGCCAGGGACGCATGCCCCCAACGCGGTGCGGTGATGGCCGCATCAAAGGCCTGCAGGCTGCGCACCCGCTTCGGTCCAAGCAGCAGAGCACGTTCGGCCGGCGAGACCCCGTGGGGATCCTCCAGGGTCAGCTGGCGCAGGCGCCGCAGCACCCAACGGCGATACAGCCGGTTGCGCGGTCGGTCGAATTGATCCGCGCACTGGACCAGATCCAGAGGGCTGCTGATGCACACCAGGCCATCGAGCAGGGGCTGCTCCAGCTGGGCATTGAGCAGCATCGTGCCCCCCAGGGAGAGCCCCACCCCAAACAGGGGCAGTGATCGGTTCCCTGCCGCCAGCTGAATGGCCAGCTGGCGGGCCTGCTGCAGGGCAGGCAGTAGATCGCGATTGCAGAGCGCGGCATAGGTGCCCGAGGCCAGAGGCCTGCCGGCGCCGGCGCCGCGCATGTTGAGCCGCAGCACGGCAACACCGGCGGCCACCAGGTAAGCCGCCAGCCGCCGGATGCCTGGTCCGTCGGCACATCCGCCAAGCCCAGGGATCAGCACCACCAGGGCCCTGGGCGCTTCCTGCTGCGGCAAGGAGAGGCGTGCCAGCAGGGCATCAGCACCGCCCAGGTCGATGGTGAGTGCGGAGGAGAGATCCTCCGGCAGCCGCAGGGGATGGATCGTGTCCCGCAGCGTCTGCAGATCGGCTCCCCACCACGGCAGCCGCTGATGGAAAGGGGAAGGCTCGAGCTGGGGCTGGTGGGGCTCGCTCAATGGTTCTGCCCACCCTGCTGAAGCGACCACCATTCAAAACCTTGGACGCGACCCGACGGCTGCAGGACCCCCCATGAGCCCGGGATGAACGGACCCTCTCGGCGGCGCTAGGGAGCCCCGGGGCCCCGCTGATCCAGGCGGCGCCCTGCCTGCCGGACGGGGCTGTGGCCGCGGCAGCGGTAGTCGCCCAGGATCGGGGGACCCCCGCGCTGCCCGGCCCATGGCTGAACCGGCCATCCTCGATGTGGATCTGCTGGCCTTCGAGCGGGGCGATGGGGCGGCCCGCGCCGCGGTGGTGGATGGGGTGCGCCGCAGCCTGGCCACCGGCTTCGTGTACACCAGCAGTGATCTGCCCGTCGATCTGCTCGACACCGCCTACGGCCTGCTGCAACGCTTCTTTGCCCTCGATCCAGCCAGCAAGGCCCGCTTCCACGAACCCCTGAGCCATGGTCAGAGCGGTTACACCGGCCTGTTGGTGGAAACCGCCGCCGGCCATGACCGGGCCGACTGGAAGGAGATGCTCAACTGGTCGGTGCCGCTGCCCGGCGGCCATCCGCTGCGGCGCCGCTACCCCGTGCTCTATCCGGAGCCCGTGCTCCCGGAGGCGGCGGTGCCGGGGATCACGGCGGTGCTGGAGCGCTTCCATGCCGCCCTCGCCGACCTGCAGCGGCGCTTTCTGCGGGTGATCGCCCTCGGCATGGGCTGCGCCGAAACCTTCTTCGAGGAGATGGTGCACGAGGCCCCCACCCTCACCCGCGCGATCCGCTATCCCCCCATGGCCGCCGCGCCGGCGGCCGGGCACCTCTGGGCCGCCCCCCATGCCGACATCAACCTGATCACCGCCCTGCCCCGGGCCACCGCCGCCGGCCTTGAGGTGGAGGTGAATGGCCGCTGGCAGGCGGCCGCACCGCCGGAGGGTCGGGTGATCCTCAACACCGGCCTGATGCTGGAGCGCCTCAGTAACGGCACCATTCCGGCCGGCTGGCACCGGGTGGTGGCCCCCCCGGGCGCCAGTGGCGAGCGCCACAGCGTGGTGCAGTTCTGCCATGCCCGGCCCAGCACGATCCTGGCGCCGGTGCCCTCCTGCTGCAGCGCCGCCCATCCCCAGCGCTGGGCTGGGGTGCGGGCCGCCGAGGCCCTCGAGGAGGTTCTCTATCGCATCAATCTGATGGGACCCTGAGGAACCCGCGCCCCTTCCGCGTGACCTGGATCGCCCCCCACTCGGTTCCTGCGCCGTTGCCGCTGGCAGCCCTCGGCGTGACTGCTCCGCGATCCGCCGCTGCTCCAGCCGCCCCGGTTCGGCCCTCTGCGTCAAGACCCGCTGCGTCTCGACTAGCTGCGTCTCGACCCGCTGCGTCTCGATCCTTGCTGATCTTTGCTCCATTCCTTCCCGGGAGCGGCAGCCTTCGGGCCCAGGCGTCCGCCTCGCCGGGTTCGCGTTCGGGATCGCCATCGGGATCGCGTCCGGCCGCCCGGCTGGCCCCCGGGGGAGCCCAGGGGGCCGCTGACCCCCAGCTGTCGGCGCGGCTGCCCACCGAGCTGCGCTCCCTGGCCCGGGATCTGGAGCGGTATGGGTTCCGGTTGCGCTGGGCGCCGCCCCCCGCGGCGCGGGCCTACGGCCAGTACGTGCCCGCCAGTCGCACTCTCTGGGTGGCGCCGATCGCCTTCGATCTGGGCATCGGCCCTCAGACCTTTCTGCATGAGGCGGTGCATGCCGTGCAGAGTTGCCCCGACGGGCAGCTCACCCCGATCGGCTGGCGGCTGCGCCTCGATCCGGTGGTGCGCCAGGAGATCGGCGGCATTCTCACCACGAGCTATCACCACGGCAGCCGGCTGCTGGAGCAGGAGGCCTTCGCCCTGCAGGGTCAGGATGACGCGGTGGCTCGCCTCCGCGCTGCCCTCAAGGCCCGCTGCCGGCCCTCCGGTTGAGCGGGGGCTATCGCCCTTCCGCACCGGTCCGCCGCCCTTGTTGTTCCGCCCTTTGTTGTTCCGTCCCTTGTTCCATGGAGTCGCCGCTTCCAACCTTCAGCCCCGACGATTGGCTGCGCCTTCGGGATGCCCTCCGCTATGTGGGGCGGGATCTGCATCACCGCTCCTTCGCTGTTGATGCCCAGCGGCGCGAGCTGCTCTGGCAGGAGATGGATCGCTGCCTGGCCCTGGCGGAGCGGATCGAAACCACCTGCCCGTTGCCGGAACCGGCAGGGGGCGATCCGCTCTGAGCGCTCAGCCGGCCCAGCGCAGCAGGGTCTTCTCCTCTTCCAGCATGGGGATGTGTGGAATGCCTGCCGTGCCGAGTTCTGTCCCGGCGGATCCCGTGGTGCTGCATGCCGATCCCTGGTTGCTGGTGATCGACAAACCCTCGGGGCTGCTCAGCCAGAGCGGCCGCGGCCCGGCCCTGGCCGACGCGGTGCCGGCCCGTCTGGAGCCGGCCTGGGGGCCGCTGCGGTTGCCCCATCGCCTCGATCGCGACACCTCCGGCCTGTTGCTGCTCGCCCGCGATCCGGAGACCCACCGGAGCCTTTCGATGGCCCTGGAGGCGCGGCTGGTGCGACGCACCTATCTGGCCGATGTGGCCGGCTGGCCGTCGTCCCCGGCCGGGCGGGTGGAGGCGGCCCTGGCCAAGGCCCGCCACCGGCCACCCCTCTATCGGGTGCATCCCGCCGGCCGGCCCAGTCGCACCGACTGGTGGTGCCTGGAACGGGGGGATGGCTGGTGCCGGCTGCGGTTGGAGCCCCACACCGGTCGGTCCCACCAGCTGCGGGTCCATCTGGCCTGGCTGGGTCACCCGATCCTGGGGGATCCTCTCTATGGCCCTGCCCGCAGTCGAGGCGCCGCTGGCCGGCTGCGGCTGCATGCCTGGCGACTCGACCTGGTGCATCCCCGCACCGGTGAGCCCCTCAGCCTCGAGGCTCCCTTGCCCTGGCAGGGTGCGCTGCCGGTGCCGCTCACGCTGCAGCTCGGATCTGCCCCGTAGCCAGGGCGGGGGCTTGGGGCCCCTCAGCGCTGACCCAGGAGTTCCTCCCAGGTGGGGGCTGGCCGGCCCGGGCCCCCGGCGGTGCGGCGCGGCAGGGGACAGGAGGGAGCCACTGGGGTGGAGCGCGTCCCCTGTCCGGAGCGGGGCTGGTTGGGCCAGGGGCTCGCCCCCCGGAAGGGGTGGGCCCGGGCCATGGGGATGCCTGGAGTTGGTGTTGTCATGGTCGATTTGGTCATTCTGATGCGGTGAAAGCCCTCTTTGGGGGCTGCGGATGCCCAAGGTCTCCGGGAGACTTGCCCGCTGCGCGGGGCTGGTCGCCGGAGCCGGATGGGGTGGTGGGGCGATGGCCGATCCCGGGTTGCTCGGGGATGGCTCAGACCCTGCTGAAGCGCAGACGGGAGATCGGGGCTGGTCGCGGTTCGGGAGCGCGAGCCCTGATGGTGATTCTGGGCTGATCAGGAGGAACAGCTTCGAGGATCACCCTCGGCCCGCTCCTGATCGCTGAAACCCTACAGCGTTCCGGCGCCCCTGTCCGGGTGGATCGCCGAACGGCTGCAGCCAGGCCATTGCCCCCGGCGGCCGTTGCCCCAGGCGGCGGCAATGGTGCTCATGCGGTGCTGGGTTGTGCGCACATCCGCGGCAAAACCGGGATTTACGGGAATGCATGCATAGATTTCAATCCACTTCGCCCGGCCAAGCTCGCCCAGACCCTCAGAAACAACGAAGCCAGTCTCATGACCCGGCTGGCCCTCCCTTGGCGGGCGCGCCGGTGAGTCCGGCGGCCCGTCCTTCGGCCAGACCCTCAGTCCTCCGATCAGACCCTCAGTCCTCCGGATAGAGCAGGTCGGAGAGTTCCTCAGGATCCACGTCGTAGACCCGGGCCAGGGTGGTTTCGATGGCGCTGGTCACCACATCGGGCAGGAAGCGCATGGCATTGATGGCGTCGTCGGCGATCTCATCGGTGAGCAGCTTCTCTCCGCCGAGTTTTTCGTCGTTGATCACGGCCATCACCCAGCTCTGGTAGGCGGTCACCAGGTCGCTGAACTCGAGTTCCGGATCGTTCAGATCGAGGGCCATCGAGCTTCTCCTGCAGGTTGCATGCCTTTGCAGTTTGCCCCCTGCCGGGGAGGATGGCGTTATGGACGAGTTTCGATCAGCGCCGCCACACCCAGCCGGGAAGGCTGCGGAAGAGTCGCCAGGCCGGGCGGGGGTCGTTGCAGGGGCCTCGGCCGATGCCCTGCCCTGCCAGGACACCCTGCGGGCCAACCTGGAGGACTTCGCCTTGGCGGAACTGGTACGGCAGCACCGCACCAGCTTTGCGCCGCCCTGGACGATCGAGAGCTGGGCCAAACTGTTGATTTGGTTGGCCCTCAACAGCGGCTGCGCCGGGGATACGGCCTCCCTCGAGGCCTTTGCCGCCACCCTGGGCCCGGAGCGCTCCGGTCGCCTGCGACGCCTCTTCTTCAGCCGGGAGTTCGAGGCCAGGGGGCTGCGGCTGCTGGCGGATCCGGCTGAGGGGCAGGTGCTGGTGGAGGGGGTGCTGTCCGCCGTGGCTGGGTCCGCCCAGGAGTCCCCCCTCGATCCCGTGGCCGCCGCCCTGGATGCCGTTGGTCTGGCCGCCCTGGTGGTTCCCGACCGGCAGCGCTGGCAGCGTCGCGATGGCGGGGTGGTGATTCCGTTTCGCTGAGCTGGTTCGCTGAACCGTTTCGCCGAACCGGTCCGCTGAGTCGGTTCGCTGAACCGTTTCGCCGAACCGGTCCGCTGAGTCGGTTCGCTGAACCGGGATGGGGCCCGCGCAGACGATCCACCAATCCCTCTGCCTCCCTGGTGGGGCTGAAACTGCGATCCAGCCTGCGGTGCGCCAGGGTCTGGCGAGCCCGGCCCCTTCTTTCGGCCCAAGGTCCTTCGCGCTGTGGATGGTGCCGTTGACACGATGCTGGAGGTCACCGAAGCCCTCGACCTCAGTCGAGGTGTTCATGGCCCTGCGGCCGATGACCGGGGTTGGCACCACCGGTTCACTCTGACCCGCTTTCTGCACTTTTTATCCGTTCCCCATGCAGCTGATCGGCACTTATCGCAACGCCGGCTACGCCGCCCTGGCCGATGGGGTGCTGGCCTTCTTCGATCACCGCGGTGATCTACAGCGGCCCGGCGTGGCCTTCGGTCCCGGCGGAGCGGGCGACCCGGCCAAGGTGTCCACCGACATCAGCCTGGTGGCGATCGATCGCAGCGATCCAGAGGCCTTCGCCCTGGCCGAGGTGATCCTGCGGGGCGTGACGGCCGGCCTGAACCGCTGGCTCGAGGAGCGGCCGCTGTTCCGCGACTGCTGCCCGGAGCAGGAGCTGTTCGTGAATCCGATCTTCAACCTGCAGCGCTACGCCCCGGGCGAAGGCTTCCACCGCTGGCACTGCGACTGGACCACCAGCGAGGAGGCCACCGAACCGATCCGCCGGGTGCTGGCTTGGATCCTCTATTGCAACGACGTGGAGGAGGGCGGCACCGAGTTTCACTGGCAGGGGCACCACGAACCGGCCGAGCGGGGCAAGTTGGCGATCTTCCCGGCGGGTCTCTCCCACATCCACCGCGGCCGGGTGAGCCACAACCACACCAAGACGATCGCCACCGGCTGGATCAATGCCGGCAGCCGCGAGGCTTACCTGGCCCGGTTGGCGGCTGGCTGAGCTGGGGGTCGGGTCGGGTCGCCGTCATCGCCGTCCACCTCACCCGCCACCCCACCTTCCCCATCACCGGAGGGCACGATCAGGCCCTCCAGCTCCCGTTGCAGGTCGGCGGTGAGGCTCGCAACGGCGCCGCGCCGGTCGGTGCGGTAAGCGGCCAGGCGGGGCCCGATCTCCATGGCCTCGCCGATGCGGATCTGGGCCCGGCGGGACCCCAGGCGGGGCCGCCGTTCCGGGTTGCCGCCGCGGATGCGGCAGAGGGTGTCCCAGAGGATCAGCAGGGTGTCGGCGAAGCGTTCCTGGCTGGGGTCGTCCTTCACGTAGCTGCCACTCACCGCCACGAACGACTCCACCAGCCGCATGTGCCACAGCTGCTGGGCGGTCTGCTCCGCCAGCCGGCTGGCCAGGCCCCGCTCCAGGGCGCTGGCGGCGAGGGGCGTGGCGGTGCCGCTTGCGGGGTAGAGGCGGTCCCAGCCGGCCTGCTCCAGCCGCCGACAGCGCTCGTTCACATCGCCGCGGCCCTCCACCGCGAGGGCGCGCTCGGCCACCTGCAGGGCTGCCTCCATCAACCGGCTGAGCCGCGCGCCGAAATCGCTGTTGTTGCTGGCTGGGGTCGCGTCCGGGGCCTTGGGCAGGGGCTGGTGGTAAGCGTCGCGGTAGAAGTTCTCCATCCGGGTGAGGATCACCACGGCCAGGCTGTAGAGACGCCCGTAGAGCCGCTGCGGCTCCAGGGAGCGGTCCGGGGTGGGGGGCAGCCCCACTTCCGTTTCCAGCTCGTGCAGCAGCCTTTCGATCGCCGGCCACACCGAGGTGATGAAGCTGTACTGCAGGCCGATCGGCAGCAGGGTGGTGGCCTCCGGTCGGTCGGCCCGGGCCAGGTCGTCCGCGGTCCACAGGGCCAGCTGGGCCACCCCCGGCTCCAGCGGACTGATTACCTCGTTGTGGCCATTGGTGGACCCCTCCGGCGCCACCGCAAAGGGATAGGGGCCATCCAGGAGCAGGGCGCGGGCGGTGCGCAGGGCCGGCAGGTCGAGCTTGCTGCGCTGGATCGAGCAGCCCCCCAGGTGCGAGAGCAGCCAGCCCACCGGTGCGCCTGCCCAGAGGGGGATGCCGCGGTCGTAGAGGAACTGGGCGTGGGGGCGGGGGCGGAAGCGGCGCTCCCCCTCGCTGCCGGGTCGGCCGGCCCGGGCCAGCTCGACCCAGAGCAGGTGGGCCATCACGGCCGGATCATCGAGGCTGGGGTGGCGAAAGGCCAGCAGCAGCCGGCTGCGGCCGCCCTGGAATGCCTCCATCGCCGCCTGCAGCCGCTCCATGCCCTCCACCCGCACGCTGCGCAGGCCGGCCCGGTGTAGCCACAGCGGCAGCAGCCGGCGGGCGCCGGCCAGCACCCGGCCGTCCAGCCGGGGCGGGATGAACTCCAGGGAGGTGGGGCTGGGCATGGATGGAGCTGATCGCTGGGGTTAATAGCTCTGGGGTCAGGTTGGCAAATGGCGGCAGGGCGCACCCCACGGGCTCGCCTCGTGCATGGCGCAACCCGGCAGGGCCGCGAAGGCGGCCGGTCGCAACCGGCTCTGCGTGCATCCCGGTGCTCCTCTGGCCTGAGGGTTGATCCCCAGGCGATCGCCTGCGTGAGTGTGCAGGGTCTTCGGGGCCATCAGGATGGGCTCAGATCATTTTGTCCTGAGCACCCCGCTGTGAGAAGCCTGCAATGGTCTGCCTGATCGTGTTTGGCGACAGCCTCTGCGATGGGGGCAACGCCTATGCGCTCCGGGGTGATGCCGCCTTCCCGTGCCCGCCCCATTGGCGGGGCCGCCGCTGCGATGGTCCGGTGTGGGTGGAGCAGCTGGCTGAGCGGCTTGGCTGGCCTCCCCTGCGGCACTCCCTGGCCGGCGGCACGAACCATGCCTTCGGCGGCGCCCGCTCTGGAGCAGGCCTATCGCCGAAGGGCATGCCCAATCTGATCGAGCAGGTGGCGGGGTTTCTGGAGGAAGCCCCGCCCGATCCCGAGGTCCTGGTGGTGCTGCGGGCCGGTGCCAACGATTACCTCGATGCACCCCCCTCACCCGCCGTCGGGGAGGGGGTGAACCGGCATCTGCTCGGTGCCGTGGAGCGCCTGGCGGCGGCCGGCCTGCGGCGGTTCCTGGTGCCCAGCGAGCTGCCCTGGGGGTTCAGTCCGATCCAGCTGCCGGGGCTGGGGGAGGCGGAACGGCGGGGGCTCAACGCCCTAATCGCCCGCCAGAACGCAGCTCTGCAGGAGGCCCTGCAGGACCTGGCGGCGCGGCGGGGGCTGGTGGTGTTGCAGCCGGATTTCCACGCGCTTTTCCTGGCGGTGCGGGCCGATCCGGCGGCCTACGGGTTCACGGAGATCGGTCGGCCGGTGCTGGAGCTCGATGGCGAGGGTGCGGCCATCCCGGCAGCGCCTGCTGCCGCCACCGGCCCAGCCTTGCCGGCTCCAGTTAAGGCCCTGGGGGGATCGGCTGCCGTCGCTTTGTCATCCCCAGGCGACCCCGGCCCGGAAGCCCGCGCCGAAACATCCGCGGGGGCCGGCTACCTCTGGTGGGATAGCTGGGCCCACCTCACCACCGCTTTCCATGGGCTGCTGGCGGAAGCGGCGCTGAGGGGGCTGCATCCATTCAGACCAGCCAGTAGGTAGGGGCAACTCAGCTGGGGCGAGGAGATGCGGAATTTGGATCACCCCCTGGAGCGTCTCAGGCGCTGCCGCAGTTTGCGGGCCATGTTCCAGGCCATAGTGGCACCGGCCAGGGGCAGGGGGCCGGGAACCGCGGGCGTGTAGTACAGGAGGGAGCCTGATGTGGTGCTGCCGCCGGCGGCCACGTACACGCTGCCGTCGGACATGGCCAGCACGCCGGTGGGCTGGTCGATGCCGGAGGCGAGTTGCTGGCGCTCGCTGGTGAGGGGGTTGTAGCGCCACAGGCTGCCGGTGCCTACGGGATTGGCGAAGTTCTCCGCCAACTGCACCAGATAGAGCCAGCCATCGGCACCGAGCGAGAGGTCCATGGCGTTGGTGAAGCCACCGGTGGTGATGGCGGTGGCGGAGCCGGCGCTGCCGTTGGAGCTGAAGATCGATGCCGATCCCTGCTGGAAGGGGTAGCCGGGCAATTGGGTGTTGTAAAGGGTGCCGCCGGGGCTCACCGTTAGCCCGGTGGGCACGGCTTCAGCGGGCGGGGTGGTGCTGGCGACGGCCGGGAAGTTCTCCAGCAGTTCCACCGTCGATGGGGTGGCATCGGCCACTTTGAGCAGGCGGTTGGCGCCGGCATCGGTGATGAAGCTGGTGCCGCCGAACCAGGTGAGGGCGTATGGATTGGAGAAGGGAGGGGTATGGCTTGGGTTGGCGGACTCATAGGCGCCGAGATCGGCCAAGGAAACCACCGCAGAGCCCGGATTGCTGTAGTCGAACCGCACCAGGTTGGCGAACAGGCTTCCGGCAGGACGGGTGGCGGGATCCCCCCGGAACCCGAACACCCCGAGCAGGCGTCCGTCACTGCTGAAGGTGAGGTCCTGCAGACCGGCCACGGGCGAGAGCGCGCTGGGTCCGCGGGCGATCGAGTCGAGGCCGGTCCAGAGGCGGGTGTAGCTGCTGGTGGTGGGGTCGTAGCGACCCACGGCGCCGGTGGTGCCCCAGCAGCGCAGGGCCTCGGGTGGTGACGGAGGGGCTCCCGCCACGTCGCAGGTGGTGCCGCCCGCACCGCCTTCGCTCACCAGCACCCGGCCGAAGGAGTCGACCGTGAGCCCGCGGGGGTTGAGCAGGTTGTTGACCAGCACCTGGCGGTTGTAGGCCGGGGCCGCCTGGCCTGGGGCCGCTGCGGCGGCCAGGCCGGCCAGCAAGGCTCCGGTGGCAAGCAGGGCCTGTTCCGGGCGGATGGTGGAAGGAACGGGGCTGCTGCTTGGCATCTGGGCGGGCTGAGTACAGAGTCCGTCGAACGTAAACCTTCGCTTTTTTCTGTCCAGTCTGGCGAGCTAATGCGTTGACGCTGCCGTCTGCGGCTGCTGCCTGCCAGCCCTGCATCGATGCGTAGCTCGCCCTTCGTTCCGGTGGCTCCACAGCCAGATCGCCTCGCGCCGCGGGCTCCCTTTGAGACCATGGGGCCAAACCCGTTAGCCCGCCGTGTCTGAGGCCGCCAGTTCCGTTTCGTCCTCCGCGGACTCTCCCGCTGCCTCCAGCGGAGCCGCCGCCACGCCCGAAGCCGCCTCCACGCCTGCCGAGGCCGCCCCAGCGCTCCAGGCCGCCCTGCCCAAGACCTACGACCCGGCCGGCACCGAGGCCCGTTGGCAGGCCGCCTGGGAGCACGCGGGGGCCTTCCATCCCGATGCCAACGCCCCCGGCGAACCGTTCAGCGTGGTGATCCCACCGCCGAACGTGACCGGCAGCCTGCACATGGGCCACGCCTTCAACACCGCCCTGATCGACACGATCGTGCGCTTCCAGCGTTTGCAGGGCAAGAACGTGCTCTGCCTGCCGGGCACCGACCACGCCTCGATCGCAGTGCAGACGATCCTGGAGAAGCAGATCAAGGCGGAGGGGGCCAGCAAGGAGGATCTGGGCCGCGATGCCTTCTTTGAGCGCGCCTGGGCCTGGAAGGCCCAAAGCGGTGGCACGATCGTGGGCCAGT
>Ga0315905_10000441_pt1 | contig 45451 bp, 48 predicted proteins | sample LakEriMetagenome_5_FD_203522 | JGI IMG/M metagenome (GOLD analysis project Ga0315905, IMG submission 203522) | Freshwater fungal communities from buoy surface, Lake Erie, Ohio, United States - Buoy 4 MA121 | ecosystem: Environmental > Aquatic > Freshwater > Lake | place: USA: Lake Erie, Ohio...
AGCGTCACATCGAGATGGATGTAGCGCGCCTTGGCACCCAGCTCTGCCGCCAGCGCCTCGCCGCCGGCGTCATCGATATCGGCGATCACGACGCTTGCCCCTTCGGCAACAAAGCGCTTGGCCATCGCCGCGCCGAGGCCGGATGAGCCGCCGGTGATAAGGGCGGTCTTGCCGTTCAGTCGCATCAAGTTCTCTCCCATAATCCTGTTTGCTTGTCAGACATTCGCCGGATCGACGCGTTCCCAGTCATGATAGGCCTGCCGTGCGACGATGATCCACTTGCCGCCGCGCTTCTCCATGCGGTCGCAATAGCGCCCCGCGACGATCCAATCGGTCGCCTTGCCCTTGGTCGGCACCGGAGTGCCCTCCATGTGCCCGGCCTCAATGAAGTGGTAGGCGACGAAGTTGGCCTCGGTCTCCACGCTGAGGCCATCTTCGGCGAAAGCGAAGTGCACGTTGCCGATGGTGTGATGTGTCGCGGGAATCGTGCCCAGCACGGCACTGGCAAAACCGATAAACTCGTCCGGCGAACCCACGAAAGTCGAATGGCGGTGGACATGGTCGTCGGCGAAGCACGAGCGGACCAAAGCCCAGTCTTTCCGGTCGATTCCCTTGCAATAGCGGTGGAGGAGATCGCGCACTTCCTCCCGTGCCAGCAACTCGTCCATCGTTACCGCCACAGGCTCACCCCTCTCTTTTGCTAGTAACGCATGGCCTAGCATCCGGGGTGAATTGGTGGGAACTTGCATAATTGAGAGGAAGGCCGCGACATGGGCAGGCTTCAAGGGAAAGTTGCAATCATTACCGGGGCCGCCAAGGGCCTAGGAGAGGCGGATGCGCGCATGTTCGTTCGCGAAGGCGCGCGGGTCGTAATGACCGACGTGGACCGCGAGAACGGCGAGCGCGTCGCGGCCGAGATCGGCGAAATGGCCGAGTTCCGCTATCTTGATGTGCGCCACGATGCGGAATGGAAGGTGCTGGTCGACGATGTCGTCGCACGCCACGGCAAGCTCGACATTCTCGTCAACAACGCGGGCGTTGTCGAACTCGGCGATATCGAGACGCAGACGGAGAAAGACTACCGCTTCATCATGGCGGTGAGCGCGGACGGCACCTGGTTCGGTTGCCAGCATGCGGTGCGCGTGATGAAGGAATCGGGCGGCGGCTCGATCGTCAACATGGCCTCGATCGCCTCGGTGCAGGGCGAAAGTGCGGTCGCGGCCTATTGCGCGGCAAAGGGCGCGGTAGAAGGGCTGACGCGCGCGGTCGCGGTGCATTGCGCGAAGCAGGGCTACAACATTCGCTGCAACTCGATCCATCCTGCCGGCATCCTCACTCCGATGGTCATCGAAGTGGGCCGGCAAGCCGCGCTGATGCGCGGCGCGGCCGAGGCGCTCAACGGCGGGCCCGTGACCAAGCTCGGCGAGCCCGACGACATTGCCTACACGGTGGTGTTCCTCGCCTCGGACGAGAGCAAGTTCATCAACGGCGCGGCGATCCGCGTCGACGATGCGAAATCGGTGATTGCGGGCAACGCCTGATCATCAGGAAAAGAAGGATCGGCAGATGATGGATCAGCAGACGGTCGAGACGATCAAGCGGCTGATGGAATGGGAAGCGGCGCGCACCCGCCCGCCTGAGGGCTTCCCGCATCTGCCGGACCTGCCTGCCGGTCGCTACACCAGCCAGGAATACTACGACCTCGAGCAGCAGCATATCTGGAAGAAGAGCTGGCTGTTCGCCGCGCACTTGGATGAAGTGCCAGAGCCTGGCTGCTTCATGCAGTGGGACAATGCCGGGCAGCCGCTGATCATCGTCCACGGCATGGATGGGGTCGTCCGCGCGTTCTACAACACCTGCCGCCACCGCGGCGCGCCGGTCGTCACCGAGCAGCGCGGGCGCAGCCCCCGCCTGATGTGCGGCTATCACAACTGGACATACAAGACCGACGGCGAACTCGTCGGCGTGCCGGAATCGCAGGATTTCACCGGTCTGGACAAGTCTTGCCGCAGCCTGATTTCCGTCCGCTGCGAGATGTACGGCAAGCTGATCTACGTGAACCTTGATGAAGGCGCGATGTCCCTGCGCGAGTGGATGGGGCCGATCTGGGACGAGTGGGAGGAGTTCGCCTTCGACAAGATCCGCCTCGCCGCGCGCCAGTCGTTCGATCTCAAGTGCAACTGGAAGGTGGCGATGGAGGCCAACATGGAAGTCTACCATGTGCCCTTCATCCATCCCGCTACGGTGGCGCCGCTGGTCGATTTCAAGCGCAATGTGAACACGATATACCAAAACGGCCACGCGCGGATGATTGCGCCAGCACCGAAGGATACCGACCGCGCGCATGTCCGCGCGATCGACAATCCGCCCGAATGGCAATCGATCGAGACCGTGGGCGAACTGGGGCGTACCACCACCCAGAGCTACACAATGTTCCCCAACTGGGTTTCGCCGCTGTCGAACTTCTTCGTCCCGCCGCTGATCTTCTGGCCGACCTCGCTGAACACGACGCGGCTGGAATTGATCACCATGGCGCTTGACTGGGGTGACGGCCCGGTGCCGGACTTGTGGACTGTGCCTAACGGGAAGGGCGGGCGCGAGATGAGCCCGATCATCCAGGAGGACACGCAGTTCGGCGAGGCGATCCAGAAGTCGATGGAAAGCGACGGCTTCAAGTCCGTGCCGCTGAGTTATCAGGAAGCGCGGATCTACAGCTTCCACCAGACCTGCGACAAGATGATCGGGCTCAACCGGGTACCGTCGCACCTCGCGGTCAGCCAGGTCCTCGGGCAGGAATGGGTCTGGCCGAACGATCCGCGAATCGCCCAGATGGACCGTCAGGCTGAAATGGCATGAGCATTCTGGACGGTTTCCGCATCGACGGACGCGTCGCGGTCGTCACCGGCGCGGGCAAGGGGATCGGGCGGGCGATTGCGATTGCCCTGGCTGAAGCGGGCGCCGACGTTGCGCTGGGCGCGCGAACGGCGGCAGACATCGAGGCGGTGGCCGAGGAAATCCGCGCGCGCGGACGTCGCGCGCTGGCCGTGCCGACCGATGCAACATCCATGGCCGCGCTGGAAAACCTTGCCGCCCGGACCGCCGCAGAGCTTGGCTCCATCAGCATCTGGGTGAGCAACGCCGGCGGTATTCCCGATGGCAATCCGCGCTATCTCAGCAAGACCACCGAGGAAAGCTGGGACGCGCAGGTCGATCTCAACCTCAAGGCGGTATGGATGGGCGCGGTTGTCGCGGCAAAGGCGATGGGCGAGGCGGGCGGAGCGATTCTCAACACTTCCTCACGCGCCGCCTTCGGGCCGCAGGTGAAAAACGGACCCTATGCCGCCGCCAAGGCCGGGGTGAACAGCCTGACGCAGACGCTCTCGCGCGAACTCGCGCCGAAGATCCGGGTCAACGCCGTCGCGCCGGGTCCGATCCCGACCGAGAATTTCAACGACTGCATGCGTACCAACGACGAAGCCAAACGCGAGGCGCTGCGCGAAATGATCGGCATCCCGCTTCAGCGCTTCGGCCTCGAGGAGGATATCGCGGCGGCTGCGCTCTATCTTGTCTCGCCCGCTTCGGGCTGGGTCACGGGGCAGTGTCTCTACGTGGCCGGGGGGCTTTGAGGTGAGCGAACAGACCGACGTACTCATCATCGGAGCGGGCGCGGCGGGCATGGCCGCGGCGCTGTCCGCCCATGCGGCGGGGGCCAAGGTTACCCTCGTCGAGAAGGGCGAGCGCCTCGGCGGCACCGCGGCGGTCTCGGGCGGGATCATCTGGGCGGCCAACAACCCCCGGATGCAGGCCGCCGGGCTGACCGACAGCGAGGAAGACGCGCTCGCCTATTTCGGCAGCCTCGATCACGGCGAGATGGAGCCCGAAGTGCTCGGCGCCTTTGTGCGCGAGGCACCGGGGGCGCTGGCGTTTCTGGAAGAAGCGGGCGCGCTCGCAGTCAGCATCCTGCCTGGCTATCCCGACTATTACCTCGACCGGCCCGGCGCGAAACCGGATGGTGGGCGCGCGCTCGACAACGAACTGTTCGATTTCACCACGCTCGGGCCCTGGGCCGAGAAAGTGTTCAGCGACGGTGTGGTCCAGCGGATGATGCTGCGCGAAACGCCGCTCGGCGGCAGCAGTGGCTTTGTCGATCCGGCAGAGCTGAAACGCCGCGCTGAGGCGGACCTGCGCGGGTTCGGGCAGGCCATGGTCGGGCGGCTGCTCGCAGCCTGCCTTGCGCGCGGGATCGAGCCGCAGTTGGGCATGAAGGCCGAGCGGCTGATCGTGGAAGCGGGGCGCGTCGTGGGCGTCGCGTTCGCAGGTGGCCGCAGCATACACGCCAGCCGCGGGGTCATTCTCGCCACCGGCGGGTTCGAGTGGGACGAAAGCCTCAAGAAGACCTTCCTGCGCGGGCCGCTCGATATGCCGGCCTCGCCCCCTGGCAATACCGGCGACGGGCTCAAGCTGGCCATGTCGGTCGGCGCCGGCTTGGGCAACATGACATCCGCATGGTGGGTGCCGACGCTTTCCATCGGCGGATCGCAATGGCCTGGCGGCGAACAGCGCGCGTCGCCGGTGCTGATCGAGCGTACCTTGCCGCACAGCCTCATGGTCAATCGCGCGGGCAAGCGCTTCTGCAACGAGGCAAACAATTATTCCTCGCTTGCCGGGGCGTTCCACCAGTTCGATCCGGCGACTTACGATTATCCCAACAACCCGGCATGGCTGGTGTTCGATGCGCAGTACCGCGCGCGCTATCCGATCGGGCCGGTTATGCCGTTCGATGCGCTCCCGGACTGGGTCTTCGTCGCCGATACACTGGAGGAGCTTGCTGCCAGGCTCGGTGTCGATCCCGCGCAATTGCTGCAGACCGTCGAACGCTTCAACGACAATGCTGCAAACGCCGAGGACCCCGACTTCGGGCGCGGGGTGAGCGCCTACGATCACTTCTACGGCGACCGCTCGCGGCCCGGTGCGGCAGCGACATTGGGGCCGCTCACGCAAGGACCATTCCATGCGGTGCAGCTCAAGCTCGGCGCGCTCGGCACCAACGGCGGGGCGCGGACCAATGCCGCAGCGCAAGTGCTCGATGTAAGCGGTGAGCCGATCCTCGGGCTCTATGGCGCGGGCAACGTGATCGCTTGCCCCACCGGCAGCGTCTACGCCGGCGCGGGCGGCACGCTCGGCCCGGCGCTCACTTTCGGATGCATCGCCGGGCGCACGGCCGCACGGCTGGCCAATCAGTAAGGAAATCAAGATGACACGCATTCTGGTGCTGGGCGCGACGGGCGACCAGGGGCACCCGCTGCTTACCCGGCTGATCGCGGCAGGCATGACCCCGGTCGCCGCGCTGCGCAATCCGCAGGCGCTCGCCGGCACCGAGTTCGCCGATGTCGAGACAGTCGCAGCGGATATCTACGACGAAGCCTCGATGGTCGCGGCGGCCAAGGGCATGGACGCGATTGCTGCGCATCTCCCCTTCGTGTTCGACCGCGATCTTGCGCAACAGATGGGCGCGAACATCGCTGCCGCAGGCAAGGCGAACGGCGTCAAGCGCATCGTCTTCCACACCAGCTGCCATATCGCCGACGAGGATATCGGCAGCCCGGCGATGGATGGCCGGCGCGATATCATCAAGGCCATCGCGGGCAGCGGCTGCGAATGGGCGATCATCGAATCGCGCGTGTTCATGGACAACATGATCCGCAGCTGGAACAAGCCCGGGATCGTGAACAAGGGCGTGTTCGCCTACCCGGCCAAGCCCGATCTCAGGATCTCGTGGATCTGCCTCGATGACGTCGCTGCCTTCATGGTCGAGGCGCTGGCCAATTCCGATCTCCCCAGCGGCCGCTACCGCGTGGGCGGCCCCGAGGCGCTGGTTGGCGATGAGGTGGCGGCGACACTGAGCGAGGTCGCGGGCAAGCAGATCGTGTTCAAGAGCCTGACCCCGGATGACTTCGCCTCGGCGATGAGCCTCCTCGTCACAGGATCACCGGACGTCAAGCCCGCCTCCATCTACGACGGGATGGCCCAGTTTTACCGCTGGTATAACGCGCAGCCTGTCTCTCCCTTGGTGGTCGCGCCTGAGGAAATGGCGAAGCATTTCAAGCACAAGCCTGCCAGCCTCGCCGAATGGGCGGCCCGGCAGGACTGGAACGATCCGCGCGATCCGGCGCTCGCCACACGGCTCGCCGGCATGGCGCGCTGATGCGTGCCCTTTGGGGCTCATTCAATTCGGTAGGTCCGGATGCGCGGCGGTGCCGCTAGTCTCGCCGCCAAGACAACTCTTGCCGGAGATTCCGACGTGACTGAAACCCGCCAATGGCTGCTCAATGGACATCCCCGCGGCCGTCCGATCAACGATGAAGACCTCAAGCTGGTGACAACCACGCTGCCCGAACCCGGGCCGGGCCAGATGCTCCTGAAGACGCACTATCTCGGCTTCGATCCGGCGCAGAAGGGCTGGATGGAAAACATTGCCGACTACGTTGCACCGATGGCGATCGGCGATGTCATGCGCGGCTCGGGGATCACCGAAGTCGTCGCCTCCAATGGCGGCAAGTACCCGGTCGGCACCGTGCTTTCGGGCTCGATCGTGTGGAGCGAGTACCTGATCCACGACGGCGAGGGCCTGATCCCCTGCATGCCCGATCTGCCGTCGACGGCAATGCTCTCGATCCTCGGCACCACGGGCGTGACGGCGTACTGCGGCCTGTTCAAGGTCGGCGAACCGGTGGCGGGCGACGTCGTTGTCGTCTCGGGCGCGGCGGGCGCGACCGGCTCGATTGTCGGTCAGCTTGCCAAGATCGCCGGCTGCACCGTGATCGGCATCGCCGGCGGCCCTGAAAAGTGCGAGTGGCTCGTCAAGGAGGCGGGCTATGACCATGCCATCGACTACAAGGCCGGCCCGATCCGCGCCCAGCTCAAGGAGCTCGCGCCGAACGGCATCAATGTGATCTTCGACAACGTCGGCGGCAAGATCCTCAACGACATGCTCGCCTGCATCGCGACGAACGCCCGTGTCGTGATCTGCGGTGGCATCAGCCGCTACGAGACCGGCAATCTGCCAGCAGGCCCCGAAAACTACTTCAACCTCGTGTTCCGCCGCGCCCGGATGCAGGGCTTCATCGTGCTCGACTGGGCCAGCGAGTTCCCGGATATTCGCCGTCGGCTGGTCAAGTGGGTAAACGAAGGGCGTCTCGCCTACCGCGAGGACGTGCAGCATGGCTTCGAGAACGCACCGGCGACCTTGCAGCGGCTGTTTTCGGGTTCGAACAAAGGCAAGCAGCTGCTGAAGCTGTGATCACAAGGAGACAAGGCCACGGCAACCGTCGCGATAACTGGAGCCGCGCGCGTCATCGGCCTCGTCCATCCGGGCTGGGGGCAGACCGACATAGGCGGCCCGCATGCGCAGATTACCCCGGAGGAAAGCGTCGCCGGCTTGCGCAAGCTTGGCGCCGCATGGACGCTGGCCGATACCGGCGCGTTCCGTAAATGGAACGGCGAACCGCACGACTGGTAGGCGCGCCGTCACATCCGCTGAATGACCAGAGAGCACGAAAGCCGGCCCCGCCAAAGGGCCGGCTTTTCCGTCTCGATATCGCGCCCTTGAGCCGTGCGTGGACACGTGCCGGATGTTCCGGCAGGCCTGTCTGTTTGCCTATCAAAAGTACTGAAAAATTGCATAAACAGTTGAGCCAAGGTGGGGGATTGATACCCTCGGGCCATGCTGCCGAGCCCAAGCAGAATCCGGGCGGCGGGCCAAAGAAGCGGGAGAGGCGCAATGCGACATATGGTCTCGGTGCGACTGGAATTCCTGTCGAGCACGGCGCGCGGCGCTGCTTTGGTCTTGATGGCGTCCGGCGCGCTGCTGGCTGCCTGCCCGGCCCTCACCTTCCTGTTCCGCCCGCAGAGCGCGGCCAAGGACGGCACACTCTTCGGGACCAGACCTTCAGCGACTGGTCGCCGGACGTGACACCGAGCGGGAAGCCGACCACCGACGTCATGGTCTACGGCGCCTGCAAGACCGCCTTCAAGTCGGGTGGCTTCTCCAAGAGCGCGATCAACTCCTCGCTGGTGACGAACAATCCGAGCGCAGACCTCGCCTTCAATCCCCAAAGCGGCCGCGGCTTCGAGGCGGGCATCCGGATCGGGGCGCAGAATGATCGCTCGCAGCGTGCCGTCATCGGCAAGAACCTGACCAACAAGTTCTCCTTCATCGGTGCCGCGCACCGCGCGGATGCAGCTGACGTTGAAGTACTGATGCGCGGCGGGGAAGGGCAACGAGGAGCTTTGCGGGTATGAACCTTGAAACCAGTCTGCCTCTCCCGCCGGAGGCCGGTCCAGCGCCGGGCGCAGCCCGCTGCCCCGGCCCTAGCACGCGCGACATCATCCTTGCCGACGGGCAGGATGTGCCGCCTGCACTGATCGCCGAGGCCTACGCCTTCGCGGGTGACACCGACATCGATTACAACCGCTACACTTCGCCCGATTTCACGGCGCGCGAGTTCAGCCACATGTGGGCGCGCACCTGGCAATGGGCCGCGCGTGAAGAACACGTGCCAGACGCGGGCGACTACATCACCTACGATATCGGCCCCTGGTCGATCCTCATCGTGCGCGGCGATGACGGCGAGATCCGCGCCTATCGCAACGCCTGCCTGCACCGCGGCACCCAGCTGAAGCGCTCCGATACGAGCGGCAATGCGGTGGAGATCCGCTGCCCGTTTCACGGCTGGCGATGGTCCCTCGAAGGCGAGCTTTCGCACCTGCCGTGCCGCTGGGACTTTCCGCATGTGAAGGACGAGGAATTCCAGCTGCCGCAAGTGCGGATGGAAACCTGGGGCGGGTTCATCTTCATCAACCTCGATGACGAGGCACGCCCGCTTAATGAGCAGCTTGGTCCGCTTGCCGAGCATTTCTCGGGCCGATGGGATCTCGCGGACAGGCGCATCGCGCTGCACCTCCAGAAGGAGCTGCCGACCAACTGGAAGGCGGCGCAGGAAGCCTTTCTCGAGGCCTATCACGTCTACGAGACCCATGCGCAGGCCTTGCCGACGGCCGCAGACGCGAATGCGCAATATGATCTGTTCAGCGATCATGTGACGCGGTTTGTCCATACCATCGGTATCGCGAGCCCGCATTACACCGGCACGCAGACCGAGGCCGAGCTGTTTGACAAGCTGCGCGTGGGCGGCGGGCCGCTGCCCGAAGGACGGACCGCGCGCTCCTATGCTGCACAATTGCTGCGCGAACAGATGTCGGCAGATCTCGGCGTCCCGCTCGATCAGTATTCTGACAGCGAGATGCTCGATTCGATCGAATATCACCTCTTTCCGAACATGTGCCTGTTCCCCGGCGTCTCGCTGCCGATGATCTACCGGTTCCGGCCCATCGGGAACGATCCCTCACGCTCGCTGTTCGACCTCATGTTCCTGAAGCTGGTGCCTCCGGGCACGCCCGTGGAGCATCCGCCCGAGCCCGTGCGGCTGACGGTCGAGCAATCCTATGCCGAGGCGCCGGGGATGAGCCCGGGGCTGGGCGGGGTCTATGATCAGGATACCGATAATCTGGCACTGCAGTATCAGGGTTTTCTGGGATCGGCGAAGCGCGGGCAGACGCTGGGTAACTATCAGGAAGCGCGCATCCGCCAGTTTCACCAGACGCTCGATACCTATCTTGCGCAGGAGTGACGGCAATGGACCAACTTGATCGGCTTACCTCGTGGCAGGCCATCTATGACCTTTGCTGCGATTACATGCGCGCGCAGGACCGGCTCGATCCGGCGCTGCACCTCTCGGTTTTCCATGATGATGCGACGACCGACTATGGCGCGGGCTGGCGGGGCGACGCGCCTGGGTTTGTCGATTTCGCGCAGCGGGTGCTCACACCGCACAAGGCCAACCACCACATGATCGGGCAAGTGCGTATCGATTTCGAAAGCGCGGATCTGGCCTTCGGCGAGGTCTACTTTCAGGCGCACCACCGGATTGCTGCGGCCGAGGGCGAGCGGGACATGTTCGTCGCAGGCCGCTATGTCGATCGCTACGAGCGCCGTGCCGGCGCGTGGAAGATCGCGCACCGCAGCGAACTGGTCGACTGGGTGCGCGATGAGCCGGCCGCCGATCTTGAAGGGGGCGAGGCGATGTTTCCGTGGGGCGCCCGGAGCCCTCACGATCTCAGTTGCCGCCGCGAGGAGATGCGCACCCGATGAGCAGGACCTGCCCCGAAGAACTGGCCGACAGGCTGGCGATCATGGACGTGCTGAACCGCTATGCGCGCGGGATCGACCGCTGCGATCTCGCCGTGCTGCGCGAGGTCTGGTGGCCCGAGGCCGTGGCCGATTATGGCACCGGCGAAGTGAATGCGCTGGTCTGGTCGGATGGTGTCGTTCCCGCGCTTGCTGCAATGCGCCGGACGCAGCATTTTCTCGGCAATATGCTGATCGAGATCGACGGCGCGCACGCCTTGGCGGAGACCTATTGCCGCGCGTGGCATGAAGTGGATGGTCCCGATGGCCCGTTCGAGATGGAAGTCGGCGGGCGTTATCTCGACCGGCTCGAGCGGCGCAGCGATGACTGGCGGCTGCTGCACCGGCGCTATGTGCTCGACTGGAGCCGAAATGGGCCTTCCACCGCGCAGTGGGACGGCCCACTCTATGGCACCTTGACGCGGCACGGCAAGCGCCTTCCCGAAGATCCCCTCTACACCGGAGACTGACCGATGGCCGCCGATCTCGATCCCCGCGTGGCGCTGCTGCTCGACAAGATGGCCTGCACCGAACTGGTCCACCGCCTCGCGCGCGGGATCGACCGCTGCGATGCCGATCTGGTCCGCGCCGTGTTCCACCCCGATGCGACCGACGATCACGGGATGTACCAGGGCACCGCGGCGGACTTCGTGCCGTGGGTGATGGAAGTGCTCTCCGGCATGCGCCGCACGCAGCACATCATCGGCAACGTGCTGATCGAGGTCGACGGCGACAAGGCGCAGGGCGAGGCCTACTTCATCGCGCACCACCACATTCCGGCCGATGCGGGCGACAGCTTCATGGTTGCTGCCGGTCGCTACCTTGATCGGTTCGAGCGGCGCGAGGGTGAATGGAAGATCTCGCATCGCCATGCCGTCTATGACTGGAGTACAGTCGCGCCATCAACCGACATGTGGGATCGCGCCAACATGGCCGGATACGCCTTCGGGGAACGCGGCCATGGCGATCCGTCCTACACCCACTTCACCGGGGCCTGAAACAGGAGACCATGTCATGACCACTGAGGCTCAACTCGCCCGCGCCCGCGCCACGTCGCTCGCGGATATCTCGCCGCTTGCCGACCCGCCGCTGGGCAATTCGCCGATCACGCCGGACCGCTACTTCTCGAAGGAATGGGCGGACCGCGAGTGGGAGAAGGTCTGGACGCGGACCTGGCAAATCGCCGGCACGCAGGCGCAGATCCCCAATGCGGGCGACTGGCTGACCGCCGATTTCGGCCCGGAAGCTATCGTCTGCGTGCGCGGCGATGATGGCGCGGTCCGCGCCTTCTACAACGTCTGCCAGCACCGCGCGATGCCGGTGGTGACGGGCGAGCAGGGCCATTCCAAGCGGCTCGTCTGTCCCTACCACGGCTGGACCTATGACCTCACCGGCAAGCTCAAGGTCGTGCCCGACGAGGCCGATTTCGTGCAGGGCTCGCCCTGCGGCAAGCTCAACCTCGTCGAGGTGAAGTGCGAGACCTGGGCCGGGTTCGTGTGGATCAACATGGACAAGGACGCCGCCCCGCTGCGGCAGTTCATGGGGCCGATCGCCGACCAGATCGATACTTATCCGATGGATGCGATGGTCCGCACGCACTGGGTTACGATCGAGGGCAACTTCAACTGGAAGCTGGTGCAGGACAACTTCAACGAGAGCTATCACGTGCCCTTTGTCCATCCGCAGACGAAGTTCGTGATGGAATACGGCTACAACCACTGCCAGTTCGACCTTTACCCCGAAGGCCACGCGCGCATGTTCATGCCCGGCGCCGGCCCCACCAAGCAGCTGCGCGGCGGCGAGGCCGAGACGCTTGAAATGCTGCGCCAGGAGCTGGAATTCTGGGACCTCGATCCCGAACAGTTCCGCGGCGGCAAGACCGGCGAAATCCGCAAGGCGCTGCAAAAGGCGAAGCGCGAGAAGGGTGAGGAAAAGGGCTTCGACTTCTCGACCTATCACGACGACCAGCTGACCGACCACTGGCACTACACGATCTTCCCGAACCTCTCGTTCAGCCTCAAGCCCGATGGCAACATCTGGCTGCGCGCGCGCCCGCACGAAACCGATCCCGAGAAGTGCTACTTCGACATGTGGTACATGACCCTCTTCCCTGCCGGGACAACACGCTACTACTCGCAATCGATGTCCGAATGGGTCGATGTCTCGGTTCCCGCACCGCATGTGCAGGGCAAGTGGGGCGATGTTTCCGCCGGGCCGGGCATCGATCAGGACGTTTCGGTGTGGGAGGCCCAGCAGCGCGGCCTGCATTCGCGCGGCTACAAGCGCGATTACCTCGCCTGGCAGGAGCGCCGGGTGCGCTATTTCCACGAGAACCTGGAAAAGTGGATGGCGGATTGAACTAGGGGGCCCACCCTCTCCCCTACGCGGGAGGGGCGTTACGCCACCTTCACCAGCACTTTGCCGATCGCCCCGCCTCCCAGCATTCTCGCATAAGCGGCGAGCGTGTTTTCAAGGCCGGGCGTTTCATCGAAGCGCGAAACGAGGCTGCCCTTGTCGTGCCATTGCCGCAAGGGGGGAATGAATTCCTCGGCGCGGTGGAAGTGATCGGGGACGAAAAAGCCCTCGATGCGCAGCCGCTTCATCAGCACCTGATCATAGCGCGCGGGCCCCGGCAGCGGCTTGTCGGCGTCATAGGCGGCGACAAGGCCGCAGACCGCAACGCAGCCATAGAGCGCCATGTTGGGCAAGATGGCGTCGAGTATCGGTCCGCCGACATTGTCGAAATAGGCATTGAGCCCGCCCGGCACCTCGGCGGCGAGGCGCGCGGCCACATCGTCCGCCTTGTAGTCGATGGCGATATCGGCGCCGAGTTCCTCGACAAGGTAGGCGCACTTGGCGGGTCCACCTGCGATGCCGACGACATGCGCCCCGAGATTGCGCGCAACCTGCACGGCAAGGCTGCCCGTCGCCCCGGCGCCAGCGGAGACGGCGATCCATTGGCCGGGCTGGATGCGCGCGGTGTCGCGGACGCCGAGCAGGGCGGTCCAGCCGTTCATGCCGAGCGCGCCGAAATGCTCGCGCAGATCGGGGATGCTTTCATCGAGCGCCATGAGTCCGGCCTCGGCGGGCGTCACGACTGAATAGTCTGCCCATTGGCCGAAGCCGCGCACCAGCGTACCTTCCGGGAAGGCTGCATCGCGCGTCTCGGCGATGCGACCGATCACGAGCCCCGACATCTTGCTGCCCAGTGGCAGCGGCGGCTGGTAGCCATCGGTGCGCGGGCTCATCCACATCCGCGTGCCGGCATCCATCGAAAGCCACTGCGCGGCGATGCGCACCTGACCCTCGGCGAGAGGCTGAAAAGCTTCATCGCGCAGCGAGAGCGCGCTGGCGAAATCGTCGCCCTGGGGGTGGGCATCGAGTTGCCAGTAACGGTTGGTGGTCATGAGAAGCGGCTTTCAGCGCAGGCGGATGGTGGTGATGAGTTCGCGCTGCGGGGCGCCTTCGCGGCCATAGTCTTTGGCGGCGTCGGCGACCATCGCATAGAAACCGAGCAAGCTGGCGCGCGGGGCATAAAGTTCGGTCATGTGGCCAAGGCTCGCGCTCGTATCCGCGAAGGCATAGACGAAGCCATCGGCCATCTCGGCGCGCATCGCGCAGGGCGCTCCCTGCGCAGCAAATTCGGCGAGCGCAGTATCGACATCCTCGACGAACACCGCGACATGGTGGAGGCCATAACGGCCCGAGCCTTCCGGATACAGGTCATGGAACGGCGAAGGGCCGGGATTGTTCTGCTGCACGAACTCCACCATGACCTCGCCCCATTGCCCATAGGCGGAGCTGTGATCGTGCACGCGCTCGACGCCCCGGTGAACCGTGCGCGCGAGCGGGATATTGTCCGCAACAAAGAACGGCCCGGAGCCATAGACAGCGTGGTGCGCGGCAGCAGCCGCGCGCACGTCGGCGCAGAAATAGGCGACCTGCCTGATGGGCAGGCTGCGCATCAGCCGAACAGGCTCTCCGGCGCTTCGATCAGCGCCTTCAGCGTCTGCAGGAAGCCTGCACCCGCCGCGCCATCGATCGCGCGGTGATCGACCGAGAGCGAGAGCTTGATCTGGCTCTCGAAGGCGATGTCACCATCTGCCGTTTCCACCGCGACGCGGTTGATGCCGCCCACCGCAAGGATTGCGCCCTGCGGCGGATTGATGATCGCGTCGAATTCCTCGATCCCGAACATGCCGAGGTTGGAGATGGAGAAGGTGCCCCCATCCATGTCCTCGAAGCTGAGCCGGCCAGCCTGCGCCTTGTCGATCAGCGCGCGGGTGGTCGCCGCGATCTGCGCGACATGCATCCGGTCGGCCTGGCGCACGATCGGCGTGACGAGGCCCTTGGGGCTCGCGACCGCAATCGCCACGTCGGCATGCGGGAAGCTGTGCACCGCGTCTGCCGCAACTTGTACGTTGACATCCGGATGGCGGACGAGCGCCATGGCAACGGCCTTAACGAGGTAATCGTTGATCGAGGCCTTTGTCCCCATGACGACGTTCGCCGTCTTGCGCAGCGCGACCAGCTCGTCGACCCGCGCCGAGACGCGCAGGTAGAAGTGCGGGATGGTCTGCTTCGCCTCGGTCAGACGGCGGGCGACGACCTTGCGCACCTTGTCGAAGGGCTGGACTACCGGCGCATTGGCGACTGCCACGAACGGCGCACCGAAGGCCGGAGCCGGGGCGGCTTCAGGCACGGCGGGTTTTACCGCGCCGAGTACGTCGGCCTTGGAAATGCGTCCGCGCGGGCCGGTGCCCTTGAGCGTCGCGAGATCGATGCCGTACTGCGCGGCAAGGCGTGCAGCGAGCGGCGAGGCGTAGACCGCGCGGGTTTCCGCCGGGAGCTCGGCAGGGCCCTTGGGCGTCAGTACGCGCTCCGGGCGCATCGCTTGCACCACATCCTGATGGGTGATGCGCCCGCCCCGGCCCGAACCCTGGATCGGCTCGATGTCGACGCCGTTCGCTTCGGCAAGCTTCAGCGCTTCGGGGCTGATTGCGCGGTTGGTCACGATCTTCTTGGGCTCCGCCGCTGCGGCAGCCGCAGGAGCAGGTTCCGGAGCGGCGGGAGCCGCCGCTTCGGCACTGGCGGCCTTGGCAGCAACGCCGGTTTCCGCCGGCTTGAACGCGGCGATGAATGCGTCGACCTCGGCATCGGTGGTGGCGGCATCGGTGAACACGCCGAGCAGCGCACCCACCGGCTGCGGCTGATCGCTCGCCGGCACGAGCACGCGCTTCAGCACGGCGTCGTATTCGGCCTCGACTTCGTTGGTGATCTTGTCGGTTTCAATGAGACAGATGACCTGGCCGCGCGAGAACGCCTCGCCTTCCTTGACCATCCATTCGGCAACCGTGCCCTCGGTCATTTCGATGCCCCACTTGGGCATGCAGAACGGGCGGATATCGGCCATGACGGCTTCCTTAGCGGTAGGAGAGGACCTTGCGCACCGCCGCTTCGATCTTGGGGATCGAGGGCAGGTACGCGGTTTCCAGCTCGCGCGCGAACGGGACAGGGGTATGCGGCGGGGTGACGCTGAGCGGCGGGGCCTTGAGGCTGGCGAAAGCTTTCTCGGCCACCATGGAGCAAATGTCGCCGGCAAGGCTGCAGCGCGGATTGGTCTCGTCCACCACAACCAGACGGCCCGTCACTTCGACCGAATCGAGGATCGCTTCTTCATCGAGCGGGCTCGTCGTGCGCGGATCGATAACGTCGCAACCGATGCCTTCGGCGGCGAGCTTGTCGGCCACCGCTTCGCAGAAACCGAGCAGCAGGCCGGTCGAGACGATCGTCACGTCATTGCCCGCGCGGGTGAGGCGCGCGTGGCCGAAGGGGATCATGAAATCCTTGTCGTCGGGCACTTCGCCCTTCACGCCGTAGAGCGCCTTGTGCTCGAGGAAGATCACCGGATCATCGTCACGGATTGCGGTGCGCAGCAGACCCTTCACGTCGGCCGGGGTGCTCGGCATCACGACCTTGAGCCCGGGCATGCCGGTCAGAATGTGGTGCACCGCCTGGCTGTGCTGCGCCGCCGCGTTGTAGCCCGCGCCCCAGGCCATGCGGATCACCGCCGGGCACTTGGTCTTGCCGCCGAACATGTAGCGGAACTTGGCGAGCTGGTTCCAGATCTGGTCGAGCGAAACGCCGATGAAGTCGGCGAACATCAGCTCGGCTACCGGGCGCTTGCCGGTCAGCGCGAGGCCTGCGGCCGCGCCCATGATCGCGCTTTCCGAGATCGGGGTGTCGATCACGCGGTCTGCGCCAAACTTGCCGTAAAGCCCGGCCGAGGTCGACCAGATGCCGCCGATCGCTTCAGGCCCGCCCGCAGTGCCGTTGCCGCCGACCACGTCTTCGCCCAGCACGACGACATTCTCGTCGCGCTCCATTTCCTCGGCGATCGTCGAGAGGACCGCCTCGCGATACATCATTCTTGCCATTGGTCGCGCTCCTGCGGGGCTCAGTAGGAAATGTAGACGTCTTCGAGGACGTCTTCGGGCTTGGGCCGCGGGGCAGCCTTGGCCTTGGTAACGGCGGTCTCGATCGCGTCCATCACGTCGGCATCGACGGTATCGAGATCGGCGTCCGAAAGGAGGCCCGCGCCGGTCACGCTGGCGCGGAACTTCTTGAGGCAATCGCGCGTCTCGCGGATGCGGTCGAGCTCGCCCGGCCCGCGATAGCGCTGCGGATCGCCCTCGAAGTGGCCGAAGAACCGCTCGGTGTCGAACTCGACCGCTGCCGGTCCGTTGCCGGGCACGCGGACATAGTCGAGCACTTCGCGCATCGTCTCGAAGACCGAGAAGAAGTCGGTGCCGTCACCGCGCCAGATCTTCATGCCGAAGGCTTCGGCGCGGCTGGCGATGTCCTTCTGCGTGCCGACCGCGTATTCGAAGCCGGTGTGCTCGGAATAGTGGTTGTTCTCGAACACGAAAATGCAGGCAGCCTTGGTGACGACCGCCATGTTCATCGCCTCGAACGTGGTGCCCTGATTGCATGCGCCATCGCCCGAGAAGGTGATCGCGACATGACCCTTGCCATCGATCTTGGCGGCAATCCCAGCGCCCACCGCGATCGGCGCGCCCGCGCCGACAATGCCGTTCGCGCCCAGCATGCCCTTGTCGACATCGGCGATGTGCATCGAGCCGCCCTTGCCCTTGCACAGGCCGTCGCGACTGCCCCAGATTTCGGCCATCATGCCATCGACGTCGCAGCCCTTGGCAAGGCAATGGCCGTGGCCGCGGTGGGTGGAGACGATCTTGTCGTCGGCCGAAAGGTGTTCGCACACACCTACCGCGACGGCTTCCTGCCCGCAGTAGAGGTGGGTGAATCCGGCGATCTCGCCGGTCTGGATATCGATGTGGAGACGTTCCTCGAACTCGCGGATGACCTTCATCTGGCGATAGGCCCGCAGCAATTCGTCGCGGCTGAGTTGCACCTTCAATCTCCCGGTTTGCTGGCCAGCGCGGCGGTCGTGGCCGCGCGCAGATCATACCCCTGACATGGCCACCCAGCGCAGCGCTTGAGAAGCCGCAAAAGTGATAGGTAAGCGCGGATTTCTGCGCCGTCACCTGCCCCAAAGCTACCGGTCGGTGCGGGGTACCGTGCTGCCGGCGATGATCGAGGCGCCATCGTCAATCACATGGCTCTGCCCGGTGATGAAGCGGCTTTCGTCCGAGGCGAGAAACAGGACGAGATTGGCAACATCGACGGGCTCGCCAAGACGGTTCATCGCCGTGGCGTTGTCATGCACCGGGGCCGCTGCGCCCAGATCGGCAAGCTTGCCGCCGAGGCTGCGCACCATCGGCGTGTCGATCCCGGCGGGCAGCACCGAATTTGCCCGCACGCCGCGCCCGTTCTTGATCGAATAGGCCGCCGTAGCGCGGGTATAGGCATCGATCGCGCCCTTGGCGGCGCTGTAGGCAGCGAAGGTCGGCTCGCCCTGGATCGCGGCGATGGATGCCATGTTGACGATCGAGCCGCCGCCGTTCGCCGCCATGGCCGGGATCGCATGCTTGGTGCCGAAGACGACGCCGTCGATGCTGACCGCCATGATCTTGCGGTAATTCACCTCGGTCAGCGTTTCGGGGTCGCCGAATTCGACGATGCCCGCGTTGTTGACGAGCACGTCGAGCCGTCCGTGGCGGGCCATGATATCGGCGACGAGCGCTACCCAAGCGGCTTCGCTGGTGACATCGAGGTGCTGGTACTCCGCCGCGTCGCCCAGCTCGGCGGCGAGCGCGCTACCGGCGGCATCATCGACGTCGGTGATGATGACTTTCGCGCCCTCGGCGACGAAGACACGCGCGTCGGCTGCGCCAAGACCCTTGGCCGCGCCGGTGACCATGGCGACTTTGCCTTTCAGACGGTCCATTTCACCCCTCCAGCTTCACCGCGCCCGGCCGCGGCGGGCCGGCCTCGCGGGCAACCAGCGCACAATCGTGATAGTGGATCGTATATTCCACCATCAGCCCATCCACGCAGCGCGTCGTCTCCGCCAGCGAGGTGCTGATGCGGTTGCCGGTGAGCTTGGAGGTCATCGTCATGCGCAGCTGCAGGCAGAAGTAGTTCTCGTCGGTGAGGATGCCGAGGCGGTCGACCACTACGTCGTCCCAGTAGCTCCACACATGCGGGAACAGGCGGATCAGTGCGTCCTGCCCCTTCCAGTCGCCGCCAAAGGGCAGCTCCGGCGGTTCGTGGACGACATAGTCGGGCGAGGTGATGGCCATGACGCCAGCCCAGTCGCCGGCATCGATGCAGGCGAGCATGGTGTGGGCGAGTTCGAGCGGGGTCCTGCTCATGAGCTCAGAACTGCACGCGCTTGGTGAAGCCGCCGTCGATCACCAGATTGACGCCGGTGGTGTAGCAAGAGGCGGGGCTGGCGATGAACACGACCGAGCGCGCCACCTCGTCTGGCGCACCGAGGCGTCCCATCGGGATCTGCACCTTGATGCCCTTGTAGAAGTCCGGCATCGCGCCCTGGATCATGTCCCAGCTGCCGCCGGGGAACTCGATCGGGCCGGGCGAGACGGTGTTGACGCGGATGCCCTTGGGCGCCAGCGCCTGGCTCAGCTGCGATGCATAAGTGATCAGTGCAGCTTTGATCGCATTGTAGGCCTGCGGCATGATGAAGGTCTCGACCGCCGCGGTCGACGACATCACAATGATCGAGCCCGCGCCCGAGGCTTCGAGCGCCGGGGTCAGCGTCTCGATGCCCTTCACAGCCGCCATGATGTCGACGTCGAGGCACTTCTGCCAGTCCTGCGTCGCGCCGGCGCCCGAGACGCTCGCCATGTTGATGAAGATGTCGCAGCCGCCAAGCTTGTCGACGGCGCCGTTCAGCCACGCGACGTAGCCTTCAAGGTTGCCGGTCATGTCGAAGGCATCACCATGCGCTTTGCCTTCATTGCCCGCGAGCTCGGCCAGCGCCGCATCGATCTTGCCCTGATCGCGCGAGAAGAACGCCACATCGGCGCCCTCGGTGGTGAGGATCTTGAGTATCTCGAGGCCAATGCCGCGGGCCCCGCCGTTCATGATGACTTTCTTGCCCTTGAGACCCAGATCCATCGCGCTCTCCATCCATGATTTTCGCCCGGCAGACCCGGGCCGTTGTGGCGGCAGAATAGCCAAATCGCGCGAGGCCACAGCGCGCGGAAATGATAGTTTCTGGCCCGTCGGAATCGCCTTAGGCTCGCTTCATATCGGGAGAGAATATGGCCATCACCGGACCAATCGAGGATCAGCTCGCGATCCGCGCGCTGCATGACAACTACGCCGATGCCGTGTTCCGGCGCGATGCGGCCGACTGGGGCGCGCTCTGGGCGGACGATGCCGTCTGGGATCTCGCGGGCACAATCGTGAACGGCAAGGAATCGATCGTCGGCCTGTGGAGCGGCGCGATGGGCACCTTCGCCTTCGTCGGCTTCTTCTACCAGACCGGCGCGATCCAGATCGATGGCGATACCGCCACGGGCCGGGTCTACACCAACGAGACGCTCGAGGACCTCGAAGGCAACCTGCGCCGCAGCATCGGTCGCTACGAGGACACCTACGTCAAGCGCGGCGGCATCTGGCTCTTCCAGAGCCGCAGTTTTGCAGTTCTGAAGGGATATTCGTGATGATCGTCGTTGTTGCAGGGGAAATCGATTTCGCGCCGGAAGTCCGTGACGAGGTTCTGAAGGACGCCCAGCCGCTGATCGACATGGCGCTCGCCGAGAAGGGCTGCCGCCACTACGCCTGGACCCTCGATCCGCACAATCCGGGCCGCATCCACGTGTTCGAGGAGTGGGAAACCGCCGAAGACCTCGCCGCGCATCTGGTCGCCGAACCCTACTACAAGATGGGCGCGCACCTTGGCGGTTTCACGATTCTCGGGGCCAACACGCGCAAGTATCGCTGCGACATTTCGGAGCCGGTCTATGGGCCGGACGGTGTCGCCACAGCGAAATTCCTCACAGCAAAGGACTGACAGGTCATGACCAATCTTTCGGGCAAGGTGGCCGTGGTGATCGGTGCGGCGGGTGCTGGCAACATGGGCCAGCATATCGCGCAAGCGCTTGCCGACGCGGGCGCCAAGGTGGTCGTCGCGGGGCGCAAGGCCGAACCGCTCAAGACGTTCGCCGGCGCGATTGCCGGCGACTGGGCGCTGTGCGACCTTGCGAAGAAGGCCGATGTGGAAGCGCTGGCAACCACGGTTCTGGAACGCCACGGCAAGGTGGATATCGCCATCAACGCCACGGGCTGGGGCCTGCTCAAGGGCCTTCACGAGATCACCGAGGAAGAGCTCGACCAGATCATCGCGCTGCAGCTGAAGGGCGTGCACTACTTCCTGAGCGCCTTCGTCCGCGCGATGCCGCACGGCGGTTCGCTGATCCAGATCTCTTCGGCCACCACGCAGTGCATTATTGATGATCATGCGGCCTATATCGCGACCAAGGCAGGATCGGAGGCGCTGATCCGCTGCGTCGCCAATCAGTATGGCCCGCAGGGCATCCGCGCCAACGTGCTGTCGCCCGGCTTCACCGCAAGCCCGATGACCGAAGCTTCGTTCGCGGTGCCCGGCCTCGTCGATGCCTTCACCAAGGAATACCCGCTGGGCCGTGTCGGCACGTCTGAAGATATCGCCAAGGCCGCGCTCTGGGTGGTCAGCGATGATTGCTTCATGTCGGGCCAGAACCTGCAGATCAACGGCGGCCTGACCCTGCGTCGCAACCCGCGTCCGGGTGAGATCCAGGCGGCGGTGGGCGCAGCGATGGCGGCGCTGCAGGCGCAGAGCTGAGGGAACGCTGATCCACTTATTCCCGAAAGCCCTCTCGCTGAAAGGCGAGGGGGCTTTTCTTGTTTCGTCATCCCGGACTTGATCCGGGGTCAGGCTTCTTTGGTCAAACGCTGCGCCCGAAGAAAAGCCCAACCCCGGGTCAAGCCCGGGGTGAAGGCGGGTGTGGCCGTTATGCGGTCTGGAAGGCGCGGAAGACGGCTGGCGTCTACCCCGCCTTCTCGGCTTCCATCTGCGCCTTGATCATCCCCCGCAGCACATCCTTGCGGATCTTGCCCGATGCGGTGCGCGGGAAAGCATCCACCCATTCGATGCGCTCGGGGCACTTTTGCTTTGCCAGACCCGCCTCGCTGACGAAGGCGGAAAGCGCGGCCATGTCGGGCTTTTCCTCGCCCGACGGGATCAGATAGGCGCAGATTCCCTCGCCAAGCCGCGCGTGGGGCATCGAGACGACGGCCGCTTCCTTGATCGCGGGATGGAGGTGCAGGACGTCCTCGATTTCCTTGGCACTGATGTTCTCGCCGCCACGGATGATGAGGTCCTTCTTGCGGCCGGTGATCACAAGCGCGCCCGAAGGGGTGATCTTGCCGATATCGCCGGTCTTGAAGAAGCCATCATCGGTCAGCGATTCGCGGGTCTGCTCCGGGTCGGCATAGCCCAGGAACATGGCGGGGCCGCGCACGAGGATCTCGCCGTCTGTGCCGTGGGGCACTTCGTTGCCGTCATCGTCGACCAGTCGCAGGAGATAATCCAGCGCGGCGCCGTCGGTTTCGGCGGCTTCGACAAGGCTGTTTTCCGGCAGGATACCGGGGGTCGCCAGCGGCACTTCGGAGCTGCCGTAAACGCGGTAAGCGCACGGATGCGCAAGCCGCTTGTTGGCGGTGTAGACCAGTTCCGAAGGGATGGCAGCACCTCCGCAGGCAAAGCGGCGGAAGGTGGGGAGCTTGGAGCCGACAGCCTCGGCGGCGTCGCATAGTTCCTGCAGGAAGGGCGTGGCAGCGACAGTGGAGGTCACGCCGTAGCGGTCGATCAGCTCGACCGCATCTCTGGCCTTCCAGACTTCCATCAGCACGACCTGGCTGCCCGAAGCGAACGGCTTTTCAAGGCCTCCCGAAAAGCCGCTGATATGCGTCACGGGCGAAGGCATCAGCGTCACGTCATTCGGAATGCCGCTATACTTGCGCCCGAACTGCGCCACGCGGTCCAATGTGTTGTGCGAATGGAGCACACCTTTGGGCCGCCCGGTCGTGCCCGAGGTATAGAGAATGAGCTTCAGCGCGTTGGGATCGACCTTGTTCAGCGGGGTGTTCAGCCCCCGGCCATGTTCCATCAGCGCGGCGAAATCCGGTTTGCGTTCGGCGGGGCGCACATAGATGACATGCTTCAACGCCGGAAGCTGCGGCTGCACCCGGTCCATCATCGCCGCGAAATCGTAGCCCCGGAAGCTTTCGGCCACGAAATAGGCCTTGGCCCCGCAATCGCCAAGCATCTGGATCACTTCGGCATCGCGGTAGATCGGCACGATCGGGTTGATCACGAATCCGCCAAGATTGGCCGCAAGGTTGATCACCGATGCCTCGACCCAGTTGGGCACCTGGAAGCCGATCACATCGCCGGTGCGCAGGCCGAGATCATGCAGCGCGCGGGCCAGCGCCTCGCCGTCTGCAAGCAGACTGGCATAAGTCGCGGCAGCCGGATCATGCAGATAGACGACCTTGTCCGGATCGCTCTCGGCCCGGCGGCGCGCATAATCGCCGATGGTCATGTTGGTCCAGCTGCCGTCGGCGGCATATTGCGCTAGATGCGCGGGAATCGTGGCCATGTGTCGCTTTCGTCAGTTTGACAGGGTCTGCCGGTAGAGCGGATTGTCCTCGGCGTAGAAGTTGCAGTGGAAGCCGCTCGGCACGCGGAACGGGATCATGACACGGGCAATCGGCCCGGCGGCAATGTCCTTCGCGGCGAAGATCGCCAGTTCGCTGGTGCCGCTGTTTGCCGGGTGGACAAGCGTCATGGCATAGCCGTCCGCCTCGTCGGTGCTGCCAAGACGGGGGGCGAAAACCAGTTCACCCGCCGCTGCGCCCGCTCCGAAGTGCCAGATGTCTTCCTCACCCGTCGCGGTGTCATAACGCAGCACCGCATCCATGCCCTCGACCCGTCCATCGCGCGACTTGAGGTTGATGTTGGCAAAGCTGTGGCGGCTCTTGCGGGTCATCAGGCGGTCGTCGGGCCTCGGGAACTGGATATCGCGTCCGTTGAGCACCTCTTCCTTGATCCAGCCGGTGTTGCCGGTGGGATCGATGGTCCAGCGCCGCAGGCTCTGCTGCGTATCGAGATGCGTCCGCCGTGCGCCGGTCTCGTCGGGGAACAGCGCAGTGCCGTTCGCGGCGGCGACATCGGCCACGATCTTGCCGTCCTCTTCCCACACGTTGAGCTCGTGGAACATGTGGCGCGGTTCGAACTCGAACCACTTGATCTGGTCCGCCGTGCCCTCGCGCGGCATGACAGCGAACTTGGTCGGCCGGTCATTCACCCACGCTGTCATCGGCCCGCCAGCGGCGAAGCGCTTGAGGTCGGTGTCGATCGGGATGAACGGGAAAATTGCCCAGTTCTCCGTCAGCAGGAACGTGTGCATCAGGCTGAAGTGCGGCATCGGGATGATTTCGGTCTTGCGGATCTTGCCCGAGGCGTCGACCACATCGTAGCGCATCTCGGCAGCCGCCATGTAGCCGTGGATGGCCGCGCCGGTGTTGATCATTTCGCCCGTCGCGTAATCGACTTTGGGATGCGCCGAGAAGCTCGAGGTGACGAGGCCGCCGTAGGTTTCCTCGTGCAGCGTATCGAGCTTTCGCGGATCAAGCGCCACGGGCGGCGCGCCTTCCATGAGCGCCAGCAGCTGGCCGCCGTGGAGGATCACGTTGGTGTTCCCGGTGTTGTAGCGCTTGCCCTGCACACTCGGGTCTGAGGTCATCGGATTGCCGAAAATCCCGAACAGGCGGCGGCCGGCGGCCTTCTCCAGCTCCAACTTCTCGGTCTTCACCCAGCGGTTGCGCATCGAGACGCGGCCATCCGCAAACTCGAAGGCGAAGACCATGCCGTCCCCGTCGAACCAGTGATAATCGCCTTCCCGCGGCGGATAGAGCGGGTCCGGGCCGTTGCGGTAGAAGATCCCGGCGAGGTCGTCCGGCAGCTTGCCCTCGACGATCAGGTCGGGCGCGTCGGCCTCGAACCGGATCGGCGCGTGGTGGCCGGAAAGGTAGGGGTGATCGAAGAACGGTTCAGCCATGGCCCCGGAGTTCCCTAAGCGCCGCACTGGGTGGCGGCCAAGCTTGCAATGTGGGTGCGATGGTTGGCGCATTCACCTGCCAAAAAGGGGAGTGAGCCGGGCTTTGGAGCCTGTCCTGATGAGGTGGGGGGATCGCCCCGCGCCTTGTCGGGAAGCTGCCTGACGCGACGACAATGCCGCCACCTCATCAGGACAAGCTCTAATGGGCAAAAATGAGAGTCGTCTTGGCGTCGGCGGGGTCTAGGCTCTACCCTTTCGGCAGTGCCTCGTTCAGGAGCTTCATTCGTGCCAGAATCCGCTACAGTGAATCGCCGTTTCCTGCTTGTTCGCCGCCCCAATGGCACGCCCGTTGCCGAGGATTTCAGCCTCGTTTCGGAAGCCCTGCCCGAGCTGGCGGATGGCCAGTTCCTTATCCGCAACCACTATGCCTCGCTCGATCCAGCCATGCGCGGCTGGATGGACGACGCGCCGAGCTACATGCCGCCGATCCCGTTGGGCACGTCGGTGCGCGCCTCGACCGTGGGCGAAGTGGTGGCGAGCAGGGCCGCCGATTTCCCGGTCGGCCAGTGGGTGTCCGGCCTCAACGCCATCGAGGAATACTCGGTCTCGCAGGCCGGTGGCTTCAGCGCGCCGATCGACCCTACGATTGTCCCCTCGCCCACAAACTTCCTCTCGGTGCTCGGCGCGGTCGGGATGACCGCCTATTTCGGCTACCTCGAAGTGTGCAAGCCGCAGCCCGGCGATGTCGTGCTGGTGACGGGCGCCGCGGGTGCGGTCGGCTCGCTCGTCGGTCAGATCGCGAAGATCAAGGGCGCATCCAAGGTTATCGGCATCGCCGGCGGGCCAGAGAAGTGCAAGCGCCTCACCGAGCGCTACGGCTTCGACGTCGCCATCGACTACCGCGGCAAGAACGTGGACCAGCTTTCGGCCGAGATCGCCGCGGCGGCGCCCGAGGGTGTCAACGTGATCTTCGAGAATGTCGGCGGTGATATCCTCGATGCCGGGCTCAACAACCTTGCGATGTACGCGCGCATCGGCCTGTGCGGCCTGATCAGCGAATACAACAACGCGGGCGAGAAGACCGGCGCGCGCAACGTCTGGCAGCTCATCGTCAAGCGCGCCTCGCTCACCGGCCTTCTCGTGGCAGATTACGTGCCGCGCTTCGGCGAGGGCATCGCGGCGATGGCGGGCTGGGTGACCGAGGGCAAGCTCGTGTTCGATGAGCATGTCGACGACGGGATCGACAATGCCCTGCCGGCGTTCATGCGGCTGTTCAGCGGCTCGAACGACGGCAAGATGATCCTGAAGCTGAGCTGACGCCATGGGCAAGACGCTCCTCGTCCTTTCCGGTGGCCACCCTTATGAGGAAGCGCCCTTTGCGACTTTCCTCGCGGGGCTCGGGGACTGGGATGTCACGCACTACGTGCATCCCGAAGCCGAGGAGCGCGTCGCCGCCGGGGCTGCCGATGCGGCGGACGCGATGCTGTTCTACGACATGCCGGGATACACCTTTGCCGATGGCACGGTGAAGACCGCGCCGCCCTCGCAAGGCTTCAAGGCGGCGCTGGAGCGGCGTTTCGCCAGCGGTCGCGGCGCAGTGATGATGCACCATGCCATCGCCGGCTGGGCCGAATGGCCGCAGTGGAGCGAATGGCTGGGCGGGCGCTTCCTTTACCAGCCGGGCGAGGTGCGCGGCCAAAGCAAGCTCGATTCCGGCTATCGCCACGATGTGGACTACACGGCGGAGCTGGTCACCGGGCATCCCGTGCTCGAAGGCATTCCGCCGACGTTTCCGGTGAACGACGAGCTCTATCTCGGCGAAGTGTTCGAGGATGACGTCACTGCGCTTATCCGCGCGCAGCATCACTACGTGGCCGGGAACTTCTATTCCGCCGCCCACGCCGTGGCGGGTCGCATGTTCGACAACAGCGATTGGCCGCACCCGCCGGGCAGCAATCTCGTCGCCTGGACGAAGCAGATCGGTCCGGCGCCCATCGTCTACTGCCAGTTCGGCGACGGACCGCACACTTATGCCAATCCCGTCGTCCGCAAGGTGATCGCCAACGCACTGGAATGGACGTCGCGAAACCAGGGAGAGCCGCAATGAGCCCGCAGGAGATCGTCGAAGCCTTCATCGCCGCATGGAACCGCGGCGATGCGCCTGCCGCCTTCGCCATGATGGCCGATGATGTCGTCTGGCATAACATCCCGATGGAGCCCGCCGTTGGCCTTGCCGGAGTGCAGGCGCTGATGGCGCAGTTTCCGCCCATCGAGGGCACCGAGTGGATCACCCACCACATCGCTGCCAGCGGCAACGTCGTCCTGACCGAGCGGACCGACCGGTTCCTCGTCGCTGGGCGCTGGCGCGCGATCCGCGTCTCGGGCACGTTCGAGATCAATGCCGATGGCAAGGTCGCCAAGTGGCGCGACTACTTCGACATGGCCGAGTTCCAGCGGGAATTCGCTTGATGGGGATCGCGCGGGGCAAGGACCTGACCGGTCGCCGTGCGGTCGTCACCGGCGCGGCCTCGGGCATGGGCGCGGCTGCAGCCGCGCGGCTCCTCGCGGAAGGCGCCCATGTGCTCGGCGTCGACCGTGTGGGCGAGGGCATCGTCGGCACGCACACCCTGATGGTGGACCTCGCCGACCCCGATGCCATCGCCAGCATCGCCGGGGCGGCGCAAAGCCTGCTCGGCGGCTGCGACATTCTCATCAACAACGCCGGCGTCTGCCCCAGTGGCCCCTTTGCCGAGATGACCGAAGAGGCGTGGAACTCCGCCCTTTCGATCAATGTCACCGCCGTGATGAAGCTGACCCGGGCATTGCTGCCGCAACTCGCCGCCTCGGGGCAGGGCCGCGTGGTCAATGTCGGCTCGATCATGTCGCGCTACGGCGATGCGGGCCTCGTTGCCTACACAACCTCCAAGCATGCGATCCTCGGCCTCACCCGCGCGCTGGCGATGGAGCTGGGGCCACAGGGCATCACCGTGAACTGCGTGCAGCCCGGCGCCATCGCGACGGGCATGACGCGCGATCTGTTCGAGGGTACGCCGGGGGCAAAGGACTATTACGCTGGCCGTTCCGCGCTGGGCCGGATCGGCCAGCCGGAGGACGTCGCGGATGTCATGGTCTTCCTCGCCACGGATGACGCGCGGTTCATCACCGGGCAGGGCATCATGGTCGATGGCGGGGTCATGGTGCACAGTTGACCGCCCTGCCCGAGCGGGCAAACCGACCTAGCATTTTCGCCCGTGGCATGGGGCATATGACGGTGCCACATCGAAGCTGAAAAGAATGGGAATTGCCATGAATGAAATGACCAGCGCCAAGTCCCTGCTCGATCCGGAAGTGATGCAGAACCCGTTCCCGCTCTACCAGTGGGCCCATGCCAATGCACCGGTGATCGAACTGCCCGAAACCGGCATGAAGATCGTCATGAACTACGAGATGTGTTCGGAAGCTGCCGGGCGACCGGAAGACTTCTCCAACGATTTCAGTGGCGTGCTTTCGGGCGCGCTGGCTGAGGACCCGGAGGTGAGCACGATCCTCGCCGAAGGCTGGCCGCAGATGAACACGCTGCTGACCGCCGATCCGCCGGTCCACACGCGCTTTCGCAAGCTCGTCAACCTTGCCTTCTCGATGCCGCGCGTGAACGCGCTGGAAGCGGGCATCCGCACCAAGGTGACGAAGCTCATCGACGGCTTCATCGACAATGGCGAATGCGATTTCGTGACGGAGTTCAGCGTCGGCCTGCCGGTGCAGGTGATCTGCGAACAGCTGGGCTTTTCCGAAGCCGAGCGCGCCGACGTCAAGCGCTGGTCGGATGCCTTTGCCGACCGGCTCGGCCACATGATCCCGCGCGAGCGCGAGATCGAGTGCGCGCACGAGATCGTCGACTTTCAGCGCAAGCTGAAAGTGAAGATCGACGCGCGCCGCGAGAAGCCGACCGACGACCTGCTGTCGGATGTCGTCAACGCACGGCTCGATGGCGAAACGCCGCTCAACGATGCCGAGATCCTCTCGATCGCGCAGCAGCTGATGGTGGCGGGCAACGAGACGACCACCCATGCGCTTGCCGGCGGCATCGTCCACCTCGCGCAGAACCCCGATCAGCAGGCCAAGGTCCGCGCCAATCCGGCGCTGGTCGGCAACATGATCGAGGAGGTGCTGCGGCTCGATACGCCGACCGCGGGCATGTGGCGGCTGGTCATGCGCGATACCGAACTGTGCGGGCGGCCCTACAAGCAGGGCGAGATGATCATGCTGCGCTATGCTGCGGCCAACCGCGACCCTGCGAAGTACCCGAACCCCGATGCGTTCGATGTCGAGCGCACCAATGCGCGCACGCACCTCGCCTTCGGCAAAGGCATCCACATGTGCGTGGGCAACATGCTGAGCCGCAAGGAAATGACCGTCGCTTTCACCGAGCTGCTGCGCCGGCTCGATGACATCCGCATCAAGGACAATGCGGAGCTCAAGGTTTCGCCGAACCTTCTGCTGCGCGGGTTCGTTTCGGTGCCGATTACCTTCACGAAAGCTTCTGCTGCATGAACTTCGACCTCGACGAGAACCAGGAACTGTTCAAGGCGGCGGTCGAGCGCTTCTGTCAGGGGCAGGATGTGGCGGCGCGGCGCGCGGCGCGCAGCTTGCCGGGCGGGATCGACCGCGCCCGCTGGAAGGAACTTGCGGAGCTGGGCCTGATCGGCCTTGCCGCGGGTGAAGACGATGGCGGGTTGGGCGGATCGCATGGCGATCTTGCCGTGGTGGCCCAAGCGCTGGGTCATGCGCAGGCGGTCGAGCCGTGGCTTGAGTGCGGTTTCCTGCCTGCGCGCCTGCTGGCGGGTTCGGCGCATCTTGAAGGCGTGATTGCGGGCGACAAGATTGCAGCATTTGCCTTTGCCGAACCGGGCCGGCGCTTCGTGCACGAAGCAAGCGGCGTGAAGGCGCGCGGCGGCAAGCTCTCGGGCACCAAGCAGTTCGTGCTCGGCGGCGCTGCGGCAGACATTTTTGTCGTCACCGCCGAGGAAAACGGCAAGACTGCGCTCTATGTCGTCGAGGCCAAGGCGGCGGAAGTCGAAGTGCGGCCTTATCCGGTGGCGGATGGCGGCGTCGCAGCCATCGTCACCTTCCACGATGCGGCGGCGGAAGGCCCGCTCCAGGCCGATTTCCACGCCGTGATCGACGAGGCGCGGTTGATGGCGGCGGCCGAAATGACTGGCCTTGCCAGCCGCCTGTTTGCCGACACGCTGGAATATATCAAGACGCGCGAGCAATTCGGCCAGCCCATCGGACGGTTCCAGGTGCTCCAGCACCGCATGGTCGATGCCTATGCGCGGGTCGAAAGCGTGCAGTCGGCGATTCTTCGGGCGCTGTTGCAACCTGCGGCACCGATGGCGGCGATCAAGGCGCACGTGGCCGAGAACGCGATCTGGGTCGCCCATCAGGCTGTTCAGCTGCACGGCGGCATGGGCATGAGCGACGAGCTGGGGGTCGGACATGGCCTCAAGCGGATCGTGCTCTTGTCCAAGCTGTTCGGCGATCCGGCGAGCGATATTCTGGATTATGCCCGCGCCGCCTGAGGGCACGCGGGGCTTTGGAGTGCAGTGAATGACCAAGCGGATCGATGCCCACTTCGTGGCCGCCGGCAAATACCATGATATCGATTTTGCCCGGCTCGAGGTGCTCAAGCTGCTCGGCGAGCATCCTGAAATCCGCACCACGGTGGCGATGGACTTCTCCAACACCGAGCGGCTGGAGCAGTGCCAGTTTCTGGTGACTTACACCTGCACTGTGCTGCCCACGCCGGAAGAGACGGTCAAGATCAAGGAATTCCTGGATCGCGGCGGGCGCTGGCTGGCTCTTCATGGCACCAATTCGATCCTGAAGTTCGTCGAAGGCGGGGTCGACTGCCCCGAAGAGCGCGATGATGTGATGGAAGTGCTCGGAACCCAGTTCAAGGCACATCCGCCCATCGGGCCGTTTCGCGTCGAGGTGGTCGACAAGACCCATGCGCTCACGCAAGGCCTCGAAGATTTCGATGTGATCGACGAGCTTTACATCATGAAGCAGAAGGCGCCGATCAAGGTCCTGATGCAGACGCGTTTCGATGGCGAGGCGACCGGCTTCACCGAGGCAAACTATTCCGACGTCGTCGTGCCGATCCTCTACTTGCGCGATCACGGCAAGGGCGGGGTGCTCTACAACACGCTCGGCCACTGCCGCAGCCATTTCGATGTCATTGAGTTGCTGCCCTTTTGGACACATCCCGAACGCTGCAGTTGGAACTATCCCGTATACTACGAAACGCTGCGCCGCGGCATTCGCTGGGCCATGAGTGAGATTGCCTGATGGATATGGATTTTGCCCCCGAGGATCTCGCCTTCCAGAAGGAAGTCCGCGCGTTCCTTGATGAAAAGCTGAACGCCCGCCTGCGCGAGGGTGCGGCCAATACGCCGAGCGTGTTTACCGAGCCGGACATCACGCGCGAATGGCAGGCGATCCTCGCCGAAAAGGGCTGGCTCGCCACTTCCTGGCCGGTCGAGGACGGCGGTCCGGGCTGGACGCCGACACAGAAGTACATCTTCGAGAAGGAATGCGCGATTGCCGGCGCACCCTCGCTGCCGATTCTCGGCCTTCGCCTGGTCGGCCCGGTGATCTGCCGCTTCGGTACGCCCGAGCAGAAGGCGCGCTTCCTGCCACGCATCATCTCGGGCGAGGACTATTGGTGTCAGGGCTATTCGGAGCCCGGTGCCGGGTCCGATCTTGCTGCGGTCAAGACCCGCGCCGAGCGGGTAGGCGACAAGTACATCGTCAACGGCTCCAAGATCTGGACCACCCATGCCCACCACGCCAACTGGATCTTCGCGCTCGTGCGCACCGATCCGTCGGTGCAGAAGCAGCGCGGCATCAGCTTCCTGCTCATCCCCATGGAGCAGCCAGGCGTCAGCGTCTCGCCCATCGTCACGATGGCGAACGACCACGAGGTCAACGCAACCTTCTTCGACAACGCCGAAACTCCTGCCGACAACCTGATCGGCGAAGAGGGCCAGGGCTGGACCATTGCCAAGTTCCTGCTGGAGAACGAACGCGGCGGCTCCTGCGCGGCCCCCGCGCTGCTCGCCAAGCTCGACCGCATCGAACGCTGGGCGCGTGAGGAAGCTTCCGGCACCAACGGCAGCATGATCCACGATCCGAACATCTCCCAGCGCCTCGCCCGCTTGCGGCTCGAGGCGCAGGCCTTCGAGGTGACCGAGCTGCGCATCCTCGCCGAACTCGCGAAAGGTCGCCCGGCCGGCCCGCAGACCTCGCTGGTCAAGCTCACAAGCTCGAACCTGCGCCAGGCGATCGACGAACTGGCAGTGGATCTGTTCGGCTATGACGGCCTGCAGCTCCCCGTCACGCGTCCGCTCTATGGCAACGAAGCGCCGGAATATGTCGGCAGCCGCGCCGCGCAGCTCTCGATGCCCGCCTATCTCAACGGCCGCGCCTACACGATCTTCGGCGGATCGGATGAAGTGCAGAAGACGATCATCGCCAAGCAGGTGCTCGGGCTTTGATGTGATCCGCCCTGTGTCGGCCGGGCCGAAACAGCATGTACTGTTACCCGGAAGCCCCACTTTCGAAGCATTCCCGATGGGGCTTCCGCTACGGCACACAGTAGGTTAGCATGCGAATCGAACCGAATGCCGGAACAACTGGCAGCGGTCAGAGGATGCAGCATGGACTGGGCGAACTCCACCTTCGAGCAGGTGACGATTCGGGCCGTTGAAGACGTGCGGCCGGCCGCAATCGCCATCAGAGACATTGCACTCAAGCTGGACCTGCGCATCGCGGTCTGCCCTGACATTTCGTCGAAGGAGCAGATGCTCGATGCCGATGGCAAGATCATCAACGCCGACATTTTCGGCTGGACCGCCGATGGCGAGCGCTGGTGGGAAAACGGCACCCTGGCATTGTCTTCCCCCTTCCCGCGGGCGAGTCGCTATGAAAGCGAGCCGTTCTGGTGCAACGCGCACGGCGCTTTCACCGTGGCGCGCAACAACTACCTTGAGGATCTGAACTTCTCGGAGTTCCACAAGTTCAGCAAGGCGCGGTCCATGATCGTGATCCCCTCGCACCTCTCGTTCGGGCAGATCGCCGCGGCGAGCTTCGTGCCGGTGGACAAGACGATCGACGACTTGTCGAACGTGTTTGCCGAGCAGGGCGATTTTCTCGGCGCACTGACCCGCCGCTTTGTCGCGAGCTACGTCAGCACGATGCGCACGCAGCAGTGGATCCCGAGCGACTGCCGCCTTTCGAAGCGCGAAGTCGAATGCCTGCGCTGGGCGGCGATCGGCAAGACCGACAAGGAAATCAGCCTGATTCTTGCGCTGAGCCACGCCACGGTGCGCTATCACATTCAGCGCGCGGGCGAGAAGCTGAACGCCGTGAACCGCAGTCAGGCTGTCTTCAAGGCGGGTCAGTTGGGGTATCTGGGCGCGGCGGCCTAGGCCCCGGCTTCACCGCCACACCTTCGTCACCGCTGCGAAGGCGGTACTCAAGGGGAAGTTCGCGCGGCTCCCGCTCTGGATCCCCGCCTGCGCGGGGATGACCAGGTTCGGGTTGAGGGCGAGCCAGACTGGTCGGAAAGTGCTCTAAACCCCCATCATCCCCGCCGTGCTCGCGCCGTCGATCCCATATTCCGAGCCCGAAATGAATCCCGCCTCGTCGGAGGCGAGGAAAGCCACCAGTGCGGCCACTTCTTCAACCTGCGCCATGCGGCCAATCGGCGCCATGCCTTCGAATTGCGCGCGGGCTGCGGCGGAATCGGGGCTGCGTTCGATCACATTGCGGATCATCTCGGTCTCGACCACGCCGGGGTGGATCGAGTTGACGCGGATTTTCATCTTCTGGTTCGCGCAGTGCAGCGCGGCTGACTTGGTGAGCGCGATGAGCGCGCCCTTGCTCGCGGAATAGGCGACGAAATTGCCCATCGGGCGGTAAGCGCTCATCGACGAATTGACGATGATCGAGCCCGCCGCACCGTCCGGGTTGGCGCGCATTGCGCGGATCGCGTGCTGGATGGTGAGCATCACGCCGGTAAGGTTCACCCCCATCACGCGCTCCCACGCCTCCATGGTGATGTCCTCGACGCTGCTGTCGCCGGTTTCGATCCCGGCGTTCGCGAAGGCGATGTCCAGCCGGCCATGATCGGCCTTGATCCGCGCCATCAGGCCATCCCAGGCATCCGCTTCCTGCACGCGGTGAGCGACGAACTGCGCGCCCGTCTCGGCGCAGAGCGCGGCAGCGGCTTCCGCTTTGGAGCCGGTGAACACGACCTTCGCACCCTCGCTCGCGAGCCGCCGCACCGTGCCCGCCCCGATGCCGGAAGTACCCCCGGTGATCAGCGCCACTTTGCCTGCGAACCGTCCGCTCATTGCTCTCTCCCTGAAGTCAGGCGATCGATGATAGGGCGGTAATGGCGAGGGGCTACTGGCAATTTGGCTTGGGCCATCCCCCAAACCACCCCGTGACCCCGGCTCCAGCGCGGGATGACGAGAGGCAGGCCATTACCGCACCCACACCCGCCGTTCGCCTACCGGCGCGATCGTCCCGCCGGTGCCCACAGGCTCCACCGCGCCGTCCATGAAGAACGCGCACATGCCGGCATCCGCCACGTCGATATGGCACAGCGTGCGCTTGCCTTCCGGCGTCCGCGCGATCACCACACCGGCAGAGGGCGCACCATCGCGGCCATGAAACACGGTATAGCTCTCGATTGTCGCGGGGCCCGTGTATGCTTTCTCAAGCTCCGGGATCGGTCCCCGCGCCGCATCGGCCTCCGCCTGATAATCGAAGTCCTGCGGGAACTGCGCCGCGGCAATCGGTTCGCGCGCCATCACGATGCAGTGGTTGTCCGTTGCATAGCCGCCGTTCGCGAACAGGAACCCGGTCTTGCCGTCGCCGCCGCGCAGCCGCTCCACCATCGAGACCACCGCATGGCTCATGTAGTTGGCAATCGGCCCGCCGCCGAAGGTCAGTCCGCCGAACACCGTGGCGGGCTTCTCCACCGGCCAGCCCAGCACGCGGCGCGCCATCTTGGGCACGCAGGGGAAGCAGCTGTAGAGCTCGACATGGTCGAAATCGGCGCCGGTCATCCTGTTCAGCTCCAGCGTCCGGCGGATCGCCACGTCCATGCTGGAGGAGCGGTCATAGCGGTCGCGCCGCAGGATGCTCGGGTCTTCCTTGGCCGCCGCGCCCATGCCGACATAGATCAGCCGCTCTTCCGGAATGCCGCGCCGCCGCGCCTCGGCAAGGCTGGCGACAAGGAAACCCGCGCCCTGATTGACCGAGGAATTGGCCACCGTCAGCTTGGTATAGGGAAACGCCAGCGGGCGGTTGGCGGGGCCGGGGGTAAGGATCTCCTCCGCGCTCACGGCCTTCCTGATCCACGCGCCCTCGTTCGCTTCGGCAACCCGGCTCATCCCTGCCCAGATTGCCCCGCTTTCCGTCTGCGCCTCGGCCAGCGACTGGCCATAGGCGGCGCGCCCGGCGTTCTCGTAGATCGGGTAGACATCGACCGGCGCGGTCAGGCCGTGGGCCTGCGCATAGGTCGGATCGCGGCGGGTCGAGACGTTGCGCACCGCGTTGTAGCTCTTGTCCTCGCCTTTTGCGGCGAGCGCGGCCAGCCCCGCCGCCGTGCGCAGCGCTTCCGCGCCGACGACTGCGGCGACACTCGCCTTGCCCTCGCCGATGCGGTTGGCCGCTTCGTTGAGCAGGCGGATCGGCGTGTCGCCATGCGGTGCTTCCGACTGGTAGCTGATCGGCGGGGTGCCCCCGATCGCGCGCGCCACCCGTTCGCACAGGTTGCCGAGGTGGCGGAAGCTGATCTGATCAACGATGGCGAGGCTGTCGAGATCGGCGAGCACGTTTCCGCCCGCATCGGCTTCAGCCAGCCGCAGTGCCGCCGCCATCAGTCCCGGCGGATCGAGGCCCAGCTCGGGGTTTTCCGGCCGGTCGTTCACCTGGCCGACGCCGATGATTACGGGAATGCGTTCGGGATCGGTCATCGCGTTCATCGGGCAGTCTCCAGATAGGATTTGGTGGCGACCATCTCGCGGATCTTGCCGGGCGTGGTCTCGAGCACGCCGGCGGCTTCGAGGCGTGCGCATTCGGTCGTATCCATGCCCAGCCAATCCTGCATCACGGCATAAGTGTCCTGGCACATGAGCGGGGCAGGGCGGGCGTCGGCATCGGGGATCAGGTCCCAGATCGCAGGACGGCGCTCGGCGATCATCGCTTCGGGGAGCAGGTCGTGCGCCTCGCTGCGGAAGAGGCCGCGCGCGGCATAGTAGGGGTGATCGGTCAGATCGGCGGCGCGCAGCATGGGGGCGGCGGGAACCCCTGCAGACTGCAGGGCGTGCGCGGCTTCGTGCGGACCGAGGGCCGCCATCCAGTCGGCAAGCGATTGCGTGCCGGTCACGGCGGCGAGGCGCTGGCGGTCGGCCTCGCCGCGCGGTGTGACGACGCACCAGGCATCCTCGCCAGCGCAGGCAAATACGCCCGATTGCGCGTCGGCTTCGCCCGGCACGCCGAGCGCGACGGCCGCGACTTCGGTAGCAAGGTGGGCGAGCATCACTTCGGCCTGGCTGACATCGGCATGGCCGCCGCGCCCGGTCCGCGCGCGGCGGGCCAGTAGTGCCATGACTGCGCTCGCGCCGATGCGACCGCAGACGTGATCGGGGTAGATCGTCACCGAATCGGAGAAGCTCTCCGGATCATCGGGATATCGCCACATCGCAGTGAGCCCGGCGGCTGCACGCACCAGCGGGCCGTAGCCCATGCGCTTCGACCATGGTCCAGTGCAGCCGAAGGCGCTCGATTCGACGGCAATCAGGCGCGGGTTTATCTTCGCGAGGTCCGCGTAGCCGAGGCCGAGCGCTTCGAGCGTGCCCGGCTTGAAGTTGGACAGCATGACGTCGGCATCGGCGACCATGCGGCGCAGCAGTGCCTTGCCGTCCTCCGACTTGAGGTTGAGTCCGAGACTGCGTTTGTTGCGGTGCCCGGCGCCGAAGCTGCTCGAAAGGCCGATCTTCAGCCAGGTCTGGCGCGAGCCATCGGGGAAGGCCTGGGATTCGATCTTCACCACGTCCGCACCAAGGTCAGCCAGCAACCGCCCGGTTTCCGCGCCGACGACGATCACGCCGAGATCGAGCACCTTCAGGCACTCGAGCGGGCGGCGAGGTGCAGCCCCGGCGGGCGGTGCAGGGCGCGGCGCAGGCGCGGCGCTGTGGACCGGCCCCATGCGCTCGCCGTCGAGCACGATCATGCCGGCGGGGAAGGGCGCGCGGCGGCCGGTAGGCAGCTCCACCTCGGCAAAGGTGCCGCGCGCGCGGATGTGATCGGCGGCGAGGCAATCGGCGAGGGTATTGAGCCCCGCGAGCGGTACGCTGTGGGCAAGGCCAAGCGCCTCGATCTCGGCGCGGGTCTTGTCCGCCAGAAACGCGCTCATCGCCGCGAGCAGTTCGCGGCTCTTGAAGCGGACCATCACGTCGCGGAACTCTGGGCCCGCGAATTCGGCGGGCGAGCCCATCATGCGGTGCATCCCCTCCCACTGGCGCGGTGCAAGGACGCACAGGCGCACGTGGCCGTCGGCCACGGGGATGATCGGATATTGCACGCCCTTGCTCGGGCGGCCGGGCGGAAGCGAGGCAGCGGGGCGGCCGTTGGTGGCGCTGCCGGATATGCCGAAAGCGGGATCGAGCGCCTGCATGGCGCCATCCAGTGCGGCGAAGTCGATGTGCCCACCATGGGCGCTGACGCGTGCCTGCGTGAGCGCGGCCATTGCGACGAAGGCGCCTTGCGCGACAGCGCATTGCAGCGCGATCTCGCCGGGCGGGAGGAGCGGGGCGCGGCCCTTGATGCCCGAGCGCGACAGTTCGCTGGTCAGCGCGTGGAGCACGCCGTCGGTCCATTGCCAGCCCGAGAACGCATTGCCGAGGCCGAAGCCGGTCGCCGTCATGTGGACCAGCGCCGGGTTGGCCGCGCGCAGGGCGGCCCAGTCGATGCCGGCGGGCGGGACTTCCTCGGTGGAGAGGTCTTCGATCACCAGATCGGCGCGGGCGAGGTGATCGCGAAGTGCGGCCTCATCGGCAGCTTCGATCCGCTTGCCGAGATTGGCGGTCCAGTAAGCCAGTTCCGCGCGGGGATCGTCCTGGGGGCAGGCGCCGCGTCCGTCCACTTCAAGGCGGATCACTTCGGCGCCGAGTTCGCGCAGAATACGCGCGATTCCGGCCAGCGGGCTGGCAACGCAATCGACCACCACGAGGCCTGAAAGCGGGCGGTCGACGGCATCCTGCTGCATGTCCCGGCACCTCGTTTTATTATTGGACGAATACTGTCCATAAAAGATACACAGGGGTCATGCAACGCCCCGCACTCGATTCAGAGCTGCCGAGAACGCGCGGACGCCCGCGCAATCCGCAGATCGAGGTGCGCATTCTCACAGCCGCGGCGCGGGTCTATGGCGCGGGCGGCTGGGCAGGTTTCAGCCTTGATGCGGTGGCGCGCGATGCCAACATAGGTAAATCAACAATTTATGCACGATGGACGAGCGGGGAGGACCTCCTTTGCGCGATGATCGTCGGCCGCTGGCAGGCGCTCTCCGCGATCGACACGGGTGACCTTTGCGAAGATCTGACCATGTTCGGCGCGCTCGTCCTCGCCCGCTATCTGGAAACCGGCGGCGGCGTCGCGCGGCATCTGCGCCGTGATCTTGCCGGCCATCCCGAACTCGCTGCCCGTATCGGCCCGGTGCTCGCCGCTGTCACCGCGCAGGCCATCGCCATCTTGCGCCGCGGCCGGGCGCGCGGGCAGCTGCGCGAAGGCGTGAGCACCGCGCTCGCATCGGACATGCTGCTCTCGGCCATGGAGTCGCAGGCCGGCCGCCTCGGTCCGGGCGAAACGATGAGCGAGGCGGCGATTACCGCCTATGCGGCGCGGGTAGCGGGCCTTCTGCTTGGCGGCATCGCTGCATGAAGGCGCGCGCTGTCAATATGGGCAGGTTTGCCTGGCGGCGCTGCATGACACAAATGAAGCTTGCGCCCGCAGAGGCGCGTGAGGAGAGCGGGACGCCATGACCTATCGCACGATCAGGGTGGAGAAGCGCGGCGCAGCCGACTGGCTGACGCTGAACCGGCCCGACCAGCTCAATGCGATCTCGCTCGAGATGGTGGACGAACTGTCCCACTACTTCGGCGCGCTCTGGGGCGACCGCGAGACGCGGGTCGTGGTGATTCGCGGCGAAGGCCGGGCGTTCTGTGCGGGGCTTGATATCAAGGACCGGCAGAATGCGAACCGGCCCGATCCGTTCGGCGGCGGCTTCGGCTTTCAGGGCCATCTCGCGGACGTGTATCTGAAGATGCGGCGCTGCCCGCAGCCGATTGTCGCGCTGGTACAAGGCGCGGCTTGCGGCGGCGGCTTTGCCCTCGCGCTTGCGGCCGACATCCGTGTGGCGGGCGAAAGCGCGAAGATGAACGCCGCTTTCATCAAGCTCGGTCTCTCTGCCTGCGACATGGGGGTAAGCTACTTTCTGCCGCGCCTCGTCGGCACATCGGTGGCTTCGGAGCTCATGCTGACAGGCCGCTTCATCCATGCTCAACGCGCGCTGGCCACCGGCCTTGTCAGCGAAGTGGTGCCCGACGAGCAGTTGGAAACCGCAGCCCAGCCTTATGTCGATGACCTCCTCGCCGCCTCGCCGATGGGCCTCAGGATGACCAAGGAGGGCCTCAACCTCGCGGTCGATGCGCCGAGCCTTGAAGCGGCGATGGCGATCGAGAACCGCAACCAGTTGATGACCGCCGCCAGCCCCAATTTCGCTGAAGGGATGCGCGCCTTCCTCGAGAAGCGCCGCCCGAATTACATGCCTGACTGAACGGCCAGATTGAACGGAATCCATCGATGACGCACACCAAGTATCCGCTCACGTTCTCCCCGCTGACAATCCGGGGCAACCGGCTCAAGAACCGCATCATCATGGGCTCGATGCATTCGGGGCTGGAAGACCTGCCCAATGCGGCCGAGCGCTTGTCCGCCTACTTCGTCGAGCGCGTTAAGGGCGGCGTTGGCATGATCATCACCGGCGGCATCACCCCGCACCCCAGCGGCGGACGCGGCGCGAAGCTGAGTGAGCCTTCGGACGTGCCGATGCATCGCGCGGTGACCGATGCGGTCCATGCCGCGGATCCCGATGTGAAGATCTGCATGCAGATCCTCCACTCGGGCTCGATTGCCAATGTGCGTGAGCCGGTGGGGCCCTCGCCGGTGCGCTCGCGCCTGGCCAAGGTGCCACCGGTCGAGCTCGACGAGGCGGGGATCGAGGAGCAGATCGCCGCCTTTGCCAACTGCGCGGCGCTGGCCGTCCAGGCGGGCTACGATGGCGTCGAGATCATCGGCTCGGCGGGCTATCTGATCTCCACTTTCCTCGTCGAAAGGACCAACCAGCGCACCGATCGCTGGGGCGGCTCATGGGAAAACCGCATGCGCTTTGCGGTCGAAGTGGTGAAGCGCGCACGGATCGCGCTCGGTGATGACAAGATGCTGATCTTCCGCATCTCGGCGATGGACATGCTGGAAGGCGGGCTCGCGTGGGCAGAGGTGGCGAGCCTCGCCAAGGCACTCGAAGCCGCCGGCGCAGACGTGATCAGCACGCATTTCTGCTGGCACGAAAGCCAGGTGCCGACGATCGCGACAATGGTGCCGCGCGCGGCCTTCGCGCAAGTGACCGGGCGCTTGCGCGAAGCGGTGTCGATCCCGCTCATCACCAGCAACCGCATCAATATGCCGCATGTGGCCGAAGAGGTTTTGGCGCGCGGGGATGCCGACCTTATCTCGATGGCGCGGCCGATGCTTGCCGATCCCGAGATCGTGAAAAAGGCATGGGAAGGCCGCGAGGACGAGATCAACACCTGCATCGCCTGCAATCAGGCGTGCCTTGACCATACCTTCACCGGCCAGCTGACAAGCTGCCTCGTCAACGCGCGCGCCTGCCGCGAGACGGAAATTGCGGTCGAGCCCGCGAGGACCGCGCGGCGGATCGCGGTGGTCGGCGCGGGGCCGGCGGGGCTTGCCTATGCAACCATCGCTTCCGGGCGAGGGCACAAGGTCACGTTGTTCGACGCGGCGGACGAGATCGGCGGGCAGTTCAATCTGGCGCGCAAGATTCCGGGCAAGGAGGAGTTCGACGAGACGATCCGCTACTTCGGACGGATGATCGAAGTGAACGGGATCGAGCTGAAGCTGGCAACGCGCGTGAATGCGGACATGCTGGCCGCCGGCGGGTTCGACGAAATCGTGATCGCAACCGGGATCACGCCGAGGAAGCCCGATGTCGAAGGCATCGATCACCCCAAGGCGGTGCGTTATGTCGATGTGATCACCGGCAAGGCCAAGGTGGGCCAGACGGTCGCAATCATGGGCGCGGGCGGCATCGGCTTCGACGTGGCCGAACTGATCACCCATGCGGGGACGCCGGGCTCGCTCGATGTCGATGTCTTCGCAAAGGAATGGGGCATCGATTTCAAGAACCACCCGCGCGGCGGGGTGACCGGGGTGGTGCCCGAAGTCGCCTCGAGCGGGCGTGAGGTCTGGCTGCTTCAGCGCAAGACGAGCGCGGTGGGCAAGGGGCTCGGGCGGACCACTGGCTGGACCCACCGCATCACCTTGCAGCGGCGCGGTGTGCAGATGCTGGGCGGGGTCGAATATGACCGCATCGACGATGCCGGGCTCCATATCCGCGTGGAAGGCGAACCGCGCCTGCTGCCGGTCGATACGGTGATCGTCTGCGCCGGGCAGGAACCGGCGCGGGGGCTCTACGACGAGCTCATGGCGCGGGGCCTCACGCCGCAGCTCATCGGCGGGGCATACGAAGCGGCTGAACTCGATGCCAAGCGCGCGATCCTGCAGGCAACCGAGCTGGCGGTAGCGGTCTAGGGGCAGCGGTCGCTGTCCTACAGGCGCGGTTTATGAGAGAGTGGGGAATGCATAGTTCCGCAAACCCTGCGCTGTGCCCCGTGCCCGGGCTGGCGGTTATGATCGCCTGTATCGATCAGAACCGCCGCACTGATCGAATGGAGTTATTCCTCAGGACAGTGTCAACTGTGTCAACTTGTCCTGCAGCGGGACGCCGCGCCCTGCTGCCACGGGCTGCCGCTACTGGCTGCGGCCACGGGCCTGCACGGCAAGCCGGCGCGCTTCGACTTCCTCTGGCCGGACGGCGGAGTTGGCCGAGGAGGAGCGTTGCGCCTCCAGCGCCATGCCCTCGCCGAACGGCAGAGCATAGCCATCATCGATCAGCGCCTTGTAATTGCGCAGGAATGCAGGGTCGATCGAGGCCATGTCGCGCGCCAGCTGCTGCGCGGCGGGCAGCAGTTCCTCGGGCGCGACGACGCGGTTGACGAGGCCCCAGCGCTCGGCCGTGGCGGCATCGAGGAAGTTGCCGGTGAACGAAAGTTCCTTGGCGCGGCTGATCCCGATGAGGCGCGGGAGCTTCTGCGAGAGTCCCCAGCCCGGATAGACCCCGACGCGGGCATGGGTGTCGGCAAAGCGCGCAGCGGTGGAAGCGATCAGCACGTCGCAAGCCAGCGCGACTTCGAAGCCTCCGGTGATGGCGACGCCGTTGATCGCGCCAACGACCGGCTTGCGGCAGAGCTCGATGGCCTTGACCGGATTCTCCGATGCGCCTTCCGCATTGGCGGCGCCGAGTGCGCCGGCGGTGGAGCCCAATTCCTTGAGATCGAGCCCGGCGGTGAAGGCGCGGGTGCCGGCGCCGGTGAGCACGACGGCGCGCACCGCGTCATCGGCATCGAGCGCGGTCATCACTTCGGCAAGGCGCGCGCGCAGCGCCTTGGACAGCGCGTTCATCGCCTCTGGCCGGTTGAGCGTAACAGTGGCGACGCCGTCTGCGATATCGACAAGAATGAGGTCGGTCATGGGCCAGGTCCTTATCGGGGCTGGGCCGTCTTGACCATGGTTCGGAGGGCGATGCACCTCTGCTTATTGCGGAGGCGGCGCCGCCCCGGCGCAGAGATCCATGAAGTTGCGCGCGGCATCTTGTTCCGCCGGGTTCTTGAATGCAACGTCGAGATCGGGTGCTTGCCCGAGGATATGCATCAGCGCCCAGAGCGCGAAGCGGCGCGGGGCATCGGTTTCCAGTCCGAAATCGACCGCAAGCCGTTCCGAACCCGCTTCGAGTTCGGCAGCGCTCAGTCGGGCGATATCGTCCGTCCCGAAATATCGGCGCATGAGATCATCGAAACCCAAGGCCAGCCTCCTTCAGAAACACGAACGGCGCGCGGGAAAGTTCGCTTCCCGCGCGCCGCACTGTGGCAAGCTCTGTAAAGCCAGCCGAATGGTTCAGCCGTTCAGCTTGTCCTTGACCGACTTGGCAGCGGCGAAGGTCAGCTTGCGCGAAGCGGCGATCTGGATGGTCGCGCCGGTCGAGGGGTTGCGACCTTCGCGGGCCGGGCTTTCCTTGACCTTGAACTTCCCGAAGGCGCTCAGCGAAACTTCCTCGCCCTTGGCAGCTGCATCGGCAATTGCCGCGAACACGGTATCGACCAGCTTCTTCGCATCGGCCTTGGTGAGGCCAGCGCTGGCAGCAACGGCTTCGGCGAGTTCAGCAGTATTCATGATCCCAATTCTCCAACGGTTGGACAGGCCGGTTAGCTCGCCGCGCGGCTTGCGTCCAGCCTTGCGCAAGCAGAAAACGCTGGAATCTGGGGGAATCCGACATGCTGCGACGCGGGAATGAAGGGAGAACTCGCCAGTACCTTGGGACGCCAGCGCAAGGGGAGGTGGGAAAGTGCGCTCGCTTTCGCGTTCGGACACGCCGTGACCTTGATCCGCATTAGCTACGCGGTGCCGGATAAGGCCCTAGCCGCCGATCAAATTTGCGCCGAGAACGGTCTTTGGCACATGCCACGTGTCTTGCTCAGCGGCTATTGCCCGAAGCAAGCTGAGCGATGACGGAACGCGCGATACTCGAAAGTTCCGCAGCATTGTCGCCGCTGCGGGCCCGAAGGGAAATACTTTGGAGCAGGGCTGTCACCTGAACCGCAAGAATGCGTGGTTCCGCCGTGCCAGCAATCTCGCCGGCCGATTTCGCTTTTTCAAACCGCGCTTCGAACGCTGCGTCCAAAACCCCGATTGAGCGCGCCAATGCGGCGCGTGCCATGGGCTCTTCCAGCGCTTCGGCGGGTGCCGTGCACATGACCGGGCAGCCCCGCAGCTGCATCCCGGAGCAATACAGGGCAATGGACTGCGCGAATAAAGCGTCGAGCTCTTCGCGCAGCGGTCGCTGCGCGGACAGCGTGGCGGCAAGGGTTGCTTCGAGAAGATCGATCGTGGCGTCCAGCGCAGCACGATACATCTCACGCTTGTCGCCAAGCGCCTCATAGAGGCTCGGCCGGCTGACCTTGGCCGCCTCGGCCAGATCGCCCAGCGAGGCACCGGAATAGCCTTTTTGCCAGAACACATTGAGGACTTCGGCCAGCACCTGGCGATCATCGACCCGCTTGGGGCGTCCGCGCGTTCGGGAAGGGGTGTTCATTTTCTACCAATCTGCAGATAATTATTGACGGCTCAATTTATCTTCAGTACGGTAGAAAAATCAAGCGATCAGTCCGGAGTTTCCCGTGGACCTCTATTTCGCCCCGCTTTCCTGCTCGCTCGCCACAAGGATCGCGCTCTATGAGCTGGAATTGCCAGCCGCGTTTCATGAGGTGACGCTTTCGACCAAAAGATTGACGGCCGACCAGTCCGACTATCTTGCGATCAATCCCAAGGGACAGGTGCCCGCCCTTCGCACCGGTTCAGGCGCGATCCTCACCGAAGGTCCGGCGGTTCTGCAGTATGTTGCCGATCTCGATCCGGAGTACCGCCTGGCACCGCCCTCGGGCACGTTCGAGCGCTCGTTGTTGCAGCAATGGCTGAACTACATCAGCACCGAGATCCACAAGGCGGTGTTCTTCACACTGTTCAATCCGGCCAGCCCCCCGGAAGCCAAGGCTTTCGCGCGCGATATCCTGCTGCCGCCGCGCTACGACTATCTGTTCCGACATCTGGCGCAGCGCGACTATGTGCTCGACACTTTCTCGGTGGCGGACGCCTATCTTGTCACGTCGCTCAACTGGGCGGCACCGGCAGGGGTGGATCTTTCCGCCTGGCCGGTTCTGCAAGCCTATCATGCGCGGATTGCCCAGCGCCCGGCTGTAGCCCGCGCGATCGGGGAAGAATTGGCACTGCGGCCCGCTGGTTGAGGCCTCAGGCGATGTCGGTGCTGACAACGCAATTGGGACGCGAACCGGGTTGGCGGCTGGCTTTGGCTTTCATGGGGCTGGAGCGAGAGAGTCTCGTTCGGCGAGCCGCCCATGTGTTGAGCCTGCGCCGCCGCGTGGCAAATGACGCGCTCTCTCTTGAGATCCCGGACAGCGCAATATGCCGTGCCGCCACCGAGCATGTGGCGGCGCTGGCGCCACCGTTTCTCTTCCAGTGACCGGCCCCCACTGAGTGGTCCGTATTGATTGTTAGTGCAGAACCGCCTCCGGCGCCATGGCTGGCCGTAGGTGGAGCGTAGCGGAACCGGAGGGCAGCCATGGCGGTGTCGCCGTTTCCGGGG
>Ga0315905_10000444_pt1 | contig 45322 bp, 43 predicted proteins | sample LakEriMetagenome_5_FD_203522 | JGI IMG/M metagenome (GOLD analysis project Ga0315905, IMG submission 203522) | Freshwater fungal communities from buoy surface, Lake Erie, Ohio, United States - Buoy 4 MA121 | ecosystem: Environmental > Aquatic > Freshwater > Lake | place: USA: Lake Erie, Ohio...
AGATCTTGATGCTGATTATTACATTAATGGTTACGGAGAACTTGCTGTTGTTGAAGCACTAAATCATGCTTTCTCTAATGGTAAAATAAAGGGTATTCCACTTAAAAATGGATGGTTGATTAATGCGATTCACATGTATCCAGCCTATCCACCAGAAACAGTTGGTGGGTCATACTCAATAGAATATGAAGATAGAGATTTCATATTACCATCTGATGTATTGACTATTGAGTTAGAACGAGGATGTAAATTTAAATGTAAATATTGTTCATATCCGATCCTTGGTGTAAGGGGTGATACCTCAAGAACTGAAGAAGACATGTATCGCGAACTCCAATCTAATTACGATAAGTGGGGTGTTATAAATTACGCGATCGCAGATGAAACTATTAACAGTAATGTAGAGAAGTTAATAAAGTTTTCATCAGCTGTAAAACGATTGTCATTTAAACCAAATTTCACTGGATTCGTTAGACTAGATTTACTTTACAATAATACTCGGGATAGAGAATTGTTGCTAGAGTCGCGCATCTGGGGACAATACTATGGAGTAGAAACATTCAATCATGAAAGCGGAAAACTGATTGGAAAGGGTTTACACCCAGACAAGAATAAACAAACAGCATTAGAAATGAGAGAGCTGTTCAATAAAGAACTTGGATTGTATGTATCAACTATGTCTATGATTACAGGGTTACCTAGAGAATCTTATGAGTCGCTTGACAATACTGTAAAATGGTTTAAAGAAAATTGGATGGACCAGCATTGGGTGTTTTATCCATTGACAATACATAAAAAAATATCTGAACAAGATGGAGCAATCAAACTCTCAGCCATGGGCGAGGATTTATCTAAATATGGATATAAAGAAATCCCAGCGGAATTAGATATGGAAGATTTTAAACATAATGGTGCGTATCCATATAGTGTTAATTGGGAAAACGAATATGGAAACAAAGACAAAGCAGTCGCTTGGTCGTCTGCAAATACTGGCGACAATCAAAATGCATATCTAGATTCGTGGGATGTTTGGGGAGTTGCATCATATAGTGGTCTAGATATCCAAACCATTAGAAATAGTGCATTTACAAGGCAACATGCTGATGATCTTGTCTATAAAATTGCGCCATTTGAAAACCAATACATAAAAAAGAAACTTGCTTTATATTGAGCAATCAGGTATTATATAAATAATGATACACAGTGGGTTGAAGGATCCCAATAAAACCTTCATTACACACAACTCATAACACACAAGGAGTAAAACATGAGTAACTTGACCCCGTTCGAGATTCGCCTAGAACTTTTAAAAATGGCGAAGGATATGCTTTCCGAGGAATACTACGGTAAGCGTGAAGTAATTAGCAACGACTGGCAAACGAAAGTCGAATCTGCTAAAATCAATGGTGGCACGATTCCTGATCATCCAGGATTCCCTGCTTATCCAGTCGAAAGCGATATCATTGCAAAGGCGCAAGTCCTAAATGGTTTCGTTTCAAACGTCCCCCAAGATACAACAAAGACTATTAGCAAGAAGTCAACCTGATACGGGATCGGGAAGGTATGTTCACGCATACCTTCCTTTAACTAATTAAGGAGATAAAATTGCACAAAACAATTTTTCTAATAATAACAACGATAGTATTTTCAATAACAACAATAGTGTTGGCAAATAACAACTCACTATTTCCTATTCGTGTAACAGCGGATCAATTAACCAATAAGGCTAGAGCGGAAGTAGAGTGTTTAGCAGATAATATATTTTTCGAAGCAGCATATGAACCAATCGAAGGTCAAAGAGCAGTGGGTATAGTAACCCTCAATCGTGTTCGTTCTGGGCAGTTTGGAAACAATATATGCTCTGTTGTGAAAGAAAGAAGCCATAGAACATGTCAATTCTCATGGTATTGCCAAGATCGCGAAAGATCTATGGCTTATAATAAAGAACGTCTTTTTTCTGATAGACAAAAAGATGTGTATGAAAAAGTATATAATGTGGCATTAGACCTATATGTAAACTCTCATACCATAAAAGATAATACAGATGGTGCGCTGTTTTACCACGCTGATTATGTGAACCCAAAGTGGAATCATCTAAATAGAACTGTTAAGATTGGTTCACACATTTTTTATAAACATGGAGAGAAGTATGCCCACCAACATGATGCAAAAATTAAATCTAGAATTGAAAACGAGCGACAGTTTGTCGCATTCGTTCTTCCCTCTAATGGAGGATATTAATTTAACTGTTGCAAAACAAGCAGTAGAGTGGATCTTTGAGGCAAACTTTGCCGAGGAAAGACCCTCATTATTAAACTTACTGATAACAAGTCCAGGTGGAGATCTTACAGCAGCGTTTGCTCTGATAGATGTTATACGTGGATCTGCGATACCAGTAAGAACAATCGGATTGGGACAAGTATCTAGCGCAGGACTTTTAGTCTTCACAGCAGGAACTAAAGGTATGCGTGTCCTAACACCAAACACTTCAGTTCTGAGTCACCAATACTCATGGGGTGCGTTTGGAAAAGAGCATGAACTTTTTGCTACGGTAAAGGAATTTGATTTAACTACAAAAAGGATGATCGCTCACTACAGAAAATGCACTGGTTTGAGTGAGATAAAGATACGCGAAACTTTACTACCACCCCAAGATATTTGGTTATCCGCTGAGGAAGCCCAAAAACTTGGATTGTGTGATCAAGTAAAAGATTTAAAATAAGATGATGGATTTTTTAAGGTACTCTGGAATTTGGTTTGGCTTTGTTGTCAATCCATATCACTGGAGAATAAAAATAGAGTCGCCAACTGACGAATTTGACCACAGTGCACTTCACGGTATAGCAATATATCTTGGTCCACTTTGGTTTAGATTTATTATTGATGATGGCTCACGATAAGGAGAAGAAAAATGTTAGACACACTATTATGGGTAGCAGTAGGAGCTTTTATTGGTTGGAATTTACCTCAGCCATTCTGGGCAAAGGTGATTCAAGAAAAACTTTCAGCAATGTTGAAAGGTAAACAATGAAGATAGAAATTATTGTCGCTGCGGTATTCTGTTTCATTGCAATGATCGCTTCAGTAGCGTATTATCATACGAAAGAGCAAGAAAATATTTCTAAGACCATGGCTTTGGCTATGGAAAGAGGTATTGACCCGATGGCAGTTCGTTGTTCTTATGCAGAACCCAATGATATGGTCTGCGTAGCCTATGCAGCGTCGGGCAAGAGGGCTGAATCCGCTCCAATACTGAATAAAAAGTGAAAATCACAAAAAACCCTACTTTTTGAAGGGTTTTTAGCTGAAAATGGTCCAAAAACCAAGAAAACCCTACTTTTAGTAGGGTTTTTCACATAAAGTGCTTTACTTTAATTCAATAATCGTGTATAATAGTCTTATGATGATTGATAAAGGGAACGAAATGACTGAATTTGAGAAAAACTGCTACGGTATGACTGAAGCCGATATCCGCGACCAATACATGAACTCTATTACTGCTCGCTTGAGTGGTTTGGAAATGGTTGCGATGGGTGTGTTGTCTGATGCGCAAGAATTAATGACTTTTGGTCATGATCAAGCAACTGATCAAGCTCGCAAAAACATTAACATCGCGAAGTTTATTCTCTGTGAAATGATGGAAGCAAAGGAAACTGTATAATGACTAGCTGGGAAGAAATGTCTGTGTTGGAACAAATGCAATGCCAGTTCTGGGATATGTACAAGGATGCGTATGGCGTCCGTCCTCGTGGTATCGATACCACTAATTGGACTGAGGAAGAATTCATGGCTGAATTCGAAACTCTCGGTCGAGTCATCGAGCGTGAAGAGATTGCTCGCAAGGAAGCTGAAGCAGAAGCCACTGCCAAATTTGAGCAGCATGTTACCAACACAATTTGTATGGGTGCGAGGGATCGGGCAACTGCTCTCCGCTGGATTATGGATGCCAGTCAAGCAGATGGCGACTGGGAATACTTCTGTTTCCTCAATGGTTTGCCTTATGGATATTTTCGGGAAGCAGCATAATCTTGGTAATGCTTGACATTAATTCATGATTGGGGTATAATTATACTATGATTCTTATACATACACATATTCCAAAGGCGAAGAAGCGCAAGCCTACTAAAAAACAGCGTGAGTTGCAAGCATCTTGGGAAGCCATGCTTGCTAAGTATCCAACTAAATCTTTGCCGAAGAATGTGGCTATGCCAAAACCACAGCCAGCATATCATCGCGAGACTGTTAGACATCCTAGTCTTAACAGTGGGTTGGGTAATGCTACTCTGAAACCTTCTAAGGTGTACACTGGTACTTTGGTGAAGGGTATCGCTACTATGCATAAGTCTAATGCGGTGCCTGTGTTTTCTAATGAAGAAGCTGTTGAAATTTCTAAAATGAGGAGAGGTTGATTATGGAACTACATGTTTCTGAGTATTATGAAAAGTTTTCTTTGTGTGCAATTGATCGTGATTTGCCAGCACTAGTGCGTTTACGCAATTCGTTGCTTAGCGATCGTCAAAAGATGGACTCATGGTTCGACAAATTTTTGGATAAATGTAACAAGAGAATGGATTCTTCCAAACTTGACACACCCGAGTGGAAGTTATATAATAAAAAGTCAGAAGAATATAGTGAGTTGAATCGCTTAATCGTTTCAGCTGATGCCTATATCCGAAAGGTTGAAACTAATGTTTGAAGATAGTGGTTCTTTTTCGTTATACATTGAGCAGATAGTGAAGGATAAAAAGTGTACGCATCTTGATGCTGTTCTTAAATACTGTGAAGAAAATTATATTGACCCACAGGATATAAAGTCTCTGGTCAGCAAATCGCTCAAACAAAAGATTGAAGCGAACTTTATTGAAATGAATTTTTTACCTAAACAAGCAAAACTTGATGTGTGATGGATGGATTTAAAGCATACAAATATTACATTGCTGTAAAGTTACACTTTACTACCAATAGTTTTGATGTGTTCGTTAACCCAAATGTAAAAGGAAGTCGTGATGTTTTTGAGTCTAGAAATGATCGTAGAATATTTGAGAATCTTGCGAGAAGGTTTGATAAAGACTTTGATCTCATACAGTTCTATGTTGCAAACTTTGCTTATGGTCATGATGCCACAGTATATTCCCTTGGTGAGTCGGATCGCAATCTAACTCTTTGGCAAAAACGTAAACAATCAATTACTCAAGTGTTTCAAGCAGACTGTAATACAATTATTCTTCATATGGAAAAATCTAAGCTGAAAAGCGTTGATCTATTTGAAGCAAAGATTCCTGAATTACTCAAACTCTATCTGGGTGGACATATATCCATTGAGAGTATGTGTATTTTGGAAAAACTCTATGGTTATCTTGATTCTTGGAAAGCAAATACAAACTTGCTTTGGGAACAAGAATACCGTAGAATATGTAAGTGTGGACCTTTCGTTAAATACGATGCCACAAAAATCGACTTAATCAATTCTAATTTTAAATCGGAACTAGAAGAGTTACAAAATGGCTAAGACGAGGAAGTTAAATCATCGGGACATTGATGATGATTTTCAAAGAAAGAAGCATCCGAGCAAACAGCAAGGTATGCGTATTATAAATAGATGGGTCGAGGAAGACTATGATGATGGATATCTAGATGATGAAGATGATGAAGACACACTACCTTCTAAGACACATACATTTAAACAAAAATTTATACTTTAACATACTTTAAACAAAGGAAATACGATGGACATTCAAACACTACGCAAAATGCGCAACACCGACTTCTCTAAAATCGCATCTGAGTTCGACAAGATCGCGAGTCCAGCAGGAGAAAAAAAATCCTATGATGACGACCGAATCTGGAAATTAACACCAGATAAAGCTGGTAACGCATCTGCGGTTATTCGGTTCTTACCACATACTCAAGGCGACGAACTCCCATTCGTTAAAGTCTTCAGTCATTCATTCCAAGGTCCAACTGGAAAGTGGTATATTCAAAACTCCCTTACTACTCTTGGCGAAAATGACCCAGTTGGTGAACTCAATTCTAAGTTGTGGAACTCAGGATCTGAATCCAACAAAGAAATTGCTCGCAAGCAAAAACGTAAGTTGAGTTTCGTTGCTAACATCTATATTGTTAGTGACCCAGCAAAACCAGAAAACAACGGCAAGGTATTCTTGTTTAAATTCGGCAAGAAAATCTTTGACAAACTTATGGACAAAGCTCGTCCTACTTTTGCTGAAGATAAACCAGTAAACGTCTTTGATTTGTGGGAAGGCGCAGACTTTAAACTACGTATGCGCAAGGTTGATGGTTACCCAAACTACGACCAATCCACATTCGCTGATGCTACACCATTATTGTCTGGTGACGAAGATCAACTTCTTGAAGTAGTCGGTAAACAATATCGATTGGCAGAGTTCCTTGATCGTAAGAACTTTAAGTCTTATGAAGAACTATCCCGAATCCTTAGCGATGTGTTAAGCGAAGGTGGGTCAGCTGTTCGCAGTGCTGCTTCGATGTCTGATGATGAAGATTATGTTGCACCAGTTCCACCAAAGTCAGTTGGTGCATCTAAGCCAGCGCCAGCACCAAAGGTAGCTACTAACTCTACGCCAGATGATGACGAAGATGTTATGGCTTACTTTAATAAGATCGCCCAAGAATCATAAAGCGATTTTCATAGCAATAAAAAAGCCACCTTCGGGTGGCTTTTCTTTTAGAACGCATACTTAGAGTCATTATATTTCGATAACGACGAGTCATTGTTTCGTATAGGTGGTTTTATTGCAGTAGTTGTTCTCTGTTGAACATTCGTTTGACTTACTGTGTTTGTTGAATTCACCTGCGTTCCACCTTGACCTTCTTTCGCTGTTGCTACATCTTTAGAAAAAGAATCAACAGCCTTTGATGATGTGGGCGCATTTGCTGGTTTTACAGCACCCTCATCAAATCCCTTTTTACCTGATGCTAATGCGTCAGCTTCCATCTTTTTATTTGCTGTGTCGAATTCAGGTTTTTGTTTTGCGTATTGCGCTTCAACTTCTGCTGGGTATGGATATTTGTTATCTTTATCCATCATTTTTTTCATACTGATCGCACGCATCTGTTTATCGGACAATGGACTTCCTGCAACAAAATCATCTCCAGCAATCTGTATTTTTTCAGTTTTGGTTGTAACAGAACCACCAGCTGGTTTCGCTGCAGCTGGTTTCGCTGCATCTGCTTTTGGTGATGATGCTGTTGCGGTAGCAGCTGCTGCTTGCGCTGCCTCTGCCTTTGGTGTTGCGGTAGCAGCTGCTGCTTGCTCTTTACCTTTACCTTCTGATTCTTTTTTCTTACCTTTGTTTTGGCGATCAGATATCTCTCTCATCTTCGCTTTATATTCTGGCGACTCAATCTTCTTCGCTATGGCGATAAACTTTTTCGCAGCATCATCCATTGCTGCAGCATCATTAGCCGATTCAGCTTTACCGAATGCATCCCATTGCTTCATTGCTTCATCTACATCTTCTTTCTTACCGCTAAGATTATATCCTGATTCGTAGCCAGCAATAGTATGACCACCAATTTTTTCTTGTTGAACCTTTGCACGTGAAAACTTTACTTCTGCTTCTTTCGGTGCTGTTTGTGTATTAGGTGCATTCGCCAGAGTTTCTGTTTTGGCAGCAGCACCTGACTTGTCAGGATTAGGACCACTAAATGCATTTACAATTTTACCACCTGTCTCACCCAAGAAACTTCCTGCTTTACCACCAAGAAAAGATCCACCAAGACCACCAACTGCTGCACCAATTAATCCACCAACAGCAGTTCCAAGTACAGGAACAACTGAGCCAATAGCAGCTCCAACTGCTGCGCCTTTGAGCGCACCAACTGTTCCGCCAACTGCCATTCCCGTACCCTCACCAATCGCACCACCTTTTTCTACAGTTGCTTCTTCAGCAGTTATCTCACCCTTCGCTAACTTTTCGTTTGCGCCAGTATAACCTGAATATGCAGTGTAAGCGCCAGCACCAACTGATGCTATGGCTGCAGCTGGACCAGCAAATTTACTGGCACCTTGTAGTAGGCTTCCTGCTTTAGATGCTATGCCACCGATCTTACCTACTTTACCTGCTTTTTTACCACCTTTACCCAACATATCCATAGCACTATCTGCTACATCACCTATACTACTTCCGCTACCACCTGCTTTAACCGCAGCCAATAGTTCTGCGTCAGCTTTTGCAATTCTTGTTTTTTCTTCGCGCCACTCTTCCAAATAAATTGGGAACGCAGCTGTGTTTTCTTGAACATTTGAAAACAATTCATTTTGTGTGTTCATCAAGCGAAGGTTTTCTAATTCAGTTTCTTTAGCGCCACCAAGAACATCACCACCATCTCCCTTAGAAGGGAATGGAATTACATTTGATGGCATCTCTGATGCAGCTGGACCAGCAACTGACGCAGCCATTCCACCAAGAACACCCTTTACTTCTTGCTTTCTAAATTTGTCTACAGACAATTCTTCAGCTTGGGCTGTTTCTAATGCTTTCTTTTGTCGTTTACCACCAATTGATTTACCTAATTCTTCTTCGCTTATGCCACTGGCCATTAGCGAGTCCATCTTGTACTTTTCAGCTTGTGTTTTTGCCTGCGCTGGCGCAAACTTTTCTTCGTGTTGTTTAATGTAGTATTGTCTTACCTTCTCATCATCCCCACCGAATTGTTTTAAATTCTTCATCTGAGGATTCATCTTCATCAACGTGTCGGCACGTTTTAATTTATCTTCACGTCTACCAGCAAGATTACCAAAGAAACTATCATCCTTCATTCCAAATACGGATTTACCTAAACCACGTACACTTCCCAACTTATACTTTAACGAATCTTGATCGAAGGGGTCTCGTTTTCCATCAGATCCTTTTCGTCCTAGCAGTCCATCTTTAAATTGATCTTTTACGGTTCTCTGATCAAATGTGCCACCTTGCTTATAATTTACTTCACCTGCTCCACTAGATTTAATGCCACCACCACGAACAGCTAATGCTAATTTTTCCAAATTGGTTGCTAGTTTCTCACTAGTCTTAACCAATTTCTCATTCACATCAAGCGACTTCTTTTCCAGTTCTTTTGACTGTTGATCAACTTGAGATGTGCCTGATGAGTCACGATATTGACTCATTGGAATAATTTTTGCTAGGTTTGCCATTTATCTTTTACTCGCTAATCTTTGTTTTTCTTCTTCTAGGTATTGAAGCAACATCGTAACATATATGTCTCTCTCAAATGGAATCATATTTTCAATCTCAGCCAAGGAATACTTATGGTATTGCATGAGAGAAAAGTTCATTTTATAAAAGTTTCCCAAATCCTCATGACTGAGATTAATTAAAAAAAACTTTCAACACCCTCCAAGGTTCTATTGTTTTCTTTTTCACAAACAGGGCACTTAAATGTCACACTGTGTTTTAGTTTTGGCATCGTATCAAAAAAGATTTCAATTTTCTTGAACTGTTGTTGCGTCAAACTATTTAAAAAGTCTGTCATCTCTTGCTTGGTTTGTTCTTTTGCATGAAACACTTCTTCATCATTATACACATAATCAATGCAGTCAGCAACCACATCAAAAATTGCTTCGATATTACCATTACGCAAACTCTCAAGAGCAATGAGAGTGGTAATATTTGGATACTTCATCATAATTCCAAGACCATTGTGTAGATCAACCTTTAAGGTATGATCTTTTACACCATGTACTTCAATTTTACTAATGTCTATTTGTTGTTGAGACTTTGCTTTTTCGTCATCGCAGGTGTCGCAGTAAAATAGAAGATCGACATACTCACCGACAGATTTAGAGCGTAACTGTGTGAAGATAAATTCTAAGTCAAAGATTGCCAATGCATCAACATCTATTGGTTCTTTAACACAAGAAGAAACAATTTCCTTCAATGTGTCAACCATAATGTTTATGTCTGCGCTTTGTTGCGCCAGCAATAATGCCTTTTCTTCTTTCACAAGAAAGGGTCTAATCTTAATTTCCTTCTGCGTTGAGGGAATTTTAATTGTGTATATCGGTGTCTGTATAATAGGTAAAGCCATGTTCTTAATCTCCTTTAGTCATATTCTTAATTAACTTATTCAACTCAGTAGTACTTCCAACAAAAATTGCGTTATTGTTGGTTATCTGTTTCGACTTTTCTTTTTCTACAGGATCATCTAGTTTTTGTTTCTGTTTATGTAGATCCATCAATTGCTGGTTTGCGTCGACCAACTGTTTCATTAAATTCCCAACTACTTCGAATGCTCTTGGGTGTTCAGATTGTTTGGCAATTTCTAAGGCACTTACCAAGGCTTCGTGCCCTTGTTTAAGTAGCGCTTGAATGTTACCTCTCGTTAAAGTATAATCATCTTCAACTTTTTCATTAGATGGTTTTATTATTTCTCCATCTTGTGTTATAATTTCTGTTTTCATTGTACTCTCAATGTCAAAAACTTCATTTAATTTATCATCCATTTTCATAATTAAATTGTATTCCCTCTCACACCTAAACGAAGTGAACCATCAGGATCAGCAGGATCTAACCCTCTTGCTCTCATCTCTCTAACATATTCTGACTCAGAAGATTGACGAGATTGCGATGATGGTGATATGTTTGCTGCAACCTGCGGTATAATAACCTCGCCAGGAGATAGAGCAGGGTCGGATTCTATTGCTGATTGTTTTTGTGCCACTGCTGCTTTTCCAAAGTTTAGAATTTCATAATATCTATATTGCATCTGCACCTGTAGCCTCATAACATCTTTGGCTTCATATGATAACTGTATTGCGCTAATTTGTTTTGGGTAACATTCAAATAGTTTAACACCATACGTTCTATTGTTTTCACTATCCAATGTGACTACTGTCATATCAACTGTGTAATCTTTGTAGTAGGAGAATGTTCTTGTCTTTGTGTTTTGAATGTTCGATGCCCACGAATCAAAAAATCCCTTAATCCACATATCTCTGTCGCAATAAAATGTCAACTGAAGTGGATCAAAAATTCTTTCGTATGGAATCTCTCTAAATTCACCGAATGTTCTTGATTGTGTTGATGTATATGAGAGACCAGGAAGAGATGCCTGTTCGCAGTACAATAACATTGTTCTCCAATTACTATCCTCTTTATACTGCGTGTCCTTTAGAACTTTTGGCTTTGCGATAGTAACCTCAAACTTAGAAGGCTTCGCTAGTCCCGATACCTTTATCGCTGAAATGAATTCGTTTAGCGTGCTCATCTTGTTTTCCTTATAGAGTCTGCCCAGACTGTTTCTTTTTTAGCCCCAACGAATCTTTCAACAGGTAACATCATTGCAGTTGACCAGTCGCTTGCTGGTACAAACTTAAACTGAGATTTAACGTGATTGTCTAGGTAGTGTTTTATACAAGGTTTCGCAAGATTAAACTTAGATAGACCAGAGATTGTTTCCCATGAATATCTTATTCTTGTTGTCTCATCTAATTTACTGTTAGACGCAAACATCATTAGACGATCTAATAATCTAACACGCAGTTGGTAGGGTAAATAATGCATGTTTAAACCCATGAACCCACCTGGAATTTTTTGATATGGAAAAACCAGTGGGAATAGGTCGTAGTATGGTAACGTATCTTTTGTCTTTGGGTCATATAAAAACATGAACAGTTTTCCTGGAGCAATTTTACCTTTTAATCTATCAGCCTCATTGTTCATAACCTTGTTGGGTGTGAGGAATCGCTGCTTTCCAGATAAAAGCAATGCCTGTTGTTCGTACCAAGTTTTAGATTTTCCCGCAATATTTGGGTCCATTCTAAACTTGTCGAACAGGGATTGGAATGATTCGTTTTTAGCCATATTGTATATTTATCTAGTTTGTGACAGCCCAAGTTCATATTCAGTAATTATCTTAAAATGCCATCCTCTGTCTTTGGCATAAGAATCGGCAGCTTTCCACTTGGCTTGATTTATGACAAAGGTGGAAGATTCTGTAAGATATCGTTTAGTTTGTCTCCCAGGATAACTTGGGGGCTGTGTTTGGTTATAAGGTTTTACCTCAACCAAATAGGTTGAGAGTTTCCCTGTTTTATCTCTTGCCTGAATCCTAAAATCTATAAAATACCGATGAACCTTGTCATCAATGGGCGATCTATAAGGAACAACTGTTTCCTCTGAAGACCACTTTATAATAGACGTGCTTCGATCACACCATGAGGCGAATCTGGTTTCCCAGCTCGATCTCATAATGATATTGGTTGGGTCACCATCATATTTTTCTGGATTCGATGGTTTATATTTTCTCTTGTGAAACATAACTAAATAATAGAAGGCTTACCTTATTTAACATATTTAGTTAGAGAATCCAGATGGCAAATCAAGAAAACCCGACAGAAACCCTATTTACTTCTGCCGATGGCAGCAAGTACAATATAGATAAACTTACTTATCCACTAGACTTAGTAGGAAACTACTCCGAGTATGGAGAGAGTATGATCCTGTTTAACATCAATGTGTTAGAGGAATCAAAGTTGGGTAAGGGTCCAGAAGACACTTTTGTGAAAGATTTTACCCCAAGTGTTCAAAGTGAATTGAGAGCTGCTAATTATGATGCTCTGCGAGCTACTGGTGCATTTGTAGCAGCAGGTGCGATTACAGGTTCAGGAGTTAGTAGTTTTGCTGGTGGAAATACCGCAGGTGGCGCTATTCTTGGCGGTGGTGTAAATGCTGTAGCTGGTCTATCAGTATTACCACAGAGTGGTAAATTTACAAGACCTGTTAAGCGTTTAAAAACAGCCATTGCTTTACATATGCCAAATCAATTGCAAATTAGATATGGAATGAATTGGCAGGACAAAGAGATGTTAACAGAAACAGCAATGATTGAAGCAGCGAATCTAACAACACTTGCTGGTGCTCTCGCTGGTGGTGCCGTCGCAAAGGGACTTGGTAACAGTGTAGCAAGTGGCGCAGCAATTGGTGCTGGTATTGGCGCAACTATCGCTAATCCTACAGTTACTGCAGCTTTAGCACTTCAAAGTGTTCCTGGTGGCGAACTGATGCAAGCGGGTACGGGGATGGCAGTAAACCCCAAGAAAGAACAGACATTTAAAGGTGTTGATTTTAGAACATTCAACATTAACTATGAATTTTATCCAAGAGACGCAGATGAAGCAAGAAACGTATTAAATATCATCTATCAATTTAAGTACCACATGCATCCAGAATACAAAGATGGTACTACGTTCTTGTTTGTATATCCATCAGAATTTGATGTATTCTACTATAAGGGTAAGGGTTTAAATAAATCAATCCATAAACACACCTCATGTGTATTGGCTGACATGACTATCAACTATACGCCAAATGGACAATTCGCAACATTCGCAGATGGGACACCAACTCAAATCAATATTCAATTGACATTTAGAGAATTGGGTGTTCTTACTAAAGATAAAATTAAAGAGGGTCTATAATGTATTTCGATAACTTCAATCAAATATACTATGATTTTGAAACATCACCTGGAAATTTTGATTTGATGGTGTTGAGAGATATAACAAAAAATGTGCGTTTTAGAAAAGAAGTAGTTGAGAATGTTTCCCAGTGGGAATACTATTATATTAAAGATGGTGAAACAATGGAAATGATTTCGGAAAAACTATATGGATCTCCAATGTATCATTGGGTTCTTATGATTCTAAATGAGAAATATGACTACATTAATGATATGCCATTGTCACAACCACAACTAGATAAACATGTAATAGCAAAATACGGTCAGGCAAATATAAATGCAGTCCACCATTACGAAAATGCTGCAGGACTTATTGTTAATTCTGGTGTCGGCACAACTACTATCAGTAACACTCTATATGAAGATAGAGTGAATGAAGAAAAAAGAAAATTAAAAATATTGGCGCCAGCCTTATTGTTTGAAGTTTTAAGTATGTATAGGAAATTATAATGTCGTTGATGGGTTTAAAGTTTCCTGGTGATGTAAATATACAAGAAGCACGAGTAAGATCTTCTAATGGATTCGTGCAAGATATACTTGGGCAGGTTATACAGGTAGAAGTGTTTGAAGATATTTTTTCTCCATTTATTACAGGTACATTAGTTCTTTCAGATGCAATCGATCTGGTCAACTTCTTCCCATTTATTGGCGAAGAGTATTTATCATTGAAAATTGCTACTCCTACGATGGATTCTAAAAACAGAATCATTGAAGGAGATTTCTATCTTTACAAAATGGATCAACGTCTATTGCTGAACGATAAAAATGCATTGTTTGTTTTACACTTTATTTCAAAAGAAGCAATCGCAGATTTAAATTTTAAAATTAGTAAATCTTTTGAGGGTAACTGTAGTGATATTGCAAAAGAAATTATCGGAACACCACGTGGATTAAATTCTCAGAAGTTAGTAAGATATGAACAAGCTGCTAACAAAGTCAGATTTGTTTCTAATTTTTGGAGCCCAGTTGCTTGTTTAAATTATCTGGCAAAAGTTGCAGTAAGTGATAAAAATAATAGTACGTACTTATTTTTTGAGAATAGAACTGGTTTTAATTTTGTTACTTTAAACGAACTTTACAGTGCTCCTGTATTTCAAGAGTTTATTTTTGATAACAAGACTAGAGCATTTACACCGCAAGGCACAAATATACAAGATACCGATGAGGGGTTTAAGCGTGTGTTACAATTAAATGTTGATCGGTCTTTTGACTACATGCAGAGAACACGTAGTGGCGTATATGCCTCAAAAATGATAACGCACGATTTTGTCAGTAAGAAATATTCTGTGAAAAACTATAATCTTTTACAAGATTTCTCTAATCATAATCACTTAAACAAATTTCCAATAGCATCTTCCCGTGTTCCTGTAGCGCCAAATGCACTACAGATATATGAACAAAAACACTTTGGTGTTTATACAAATTACAACGATATAACTAATACAAAATATACACAGCAAAGAATATCTTTGACTGGACAAGCAGAGTCGTTTAAAATACAAATCGTTGTTTCGGGAAGAACAGACTACACAGTTGGAATGAGGGTAAATTTGACTACATACAAAACAGCAGCAGGATATACGCAAGAAAACACAGAAGATTTAATTGATAAGATCCATTCTGGAAATTATTTGGTCGCTGCAATAAATCATACAATTGATAAAGAACAGCATACATGTCACATGGAACTAATAAAAGATTCTATGATGGTTGATCTTGATAGAGGTGGAAGATGAGTAATTTAATGTTTCATACTGGAGTTGTAGAAAGTCGTGACGATCCACTAAAAATCGGAAGATGTAAAGTCCGAGTAGTTGGTATTCATACTGAAGACGCAACAATTTTACCAACGGATGATTTGCCATGGGCTTATCCTATGCAGCCTGTAACTTCTGCTGCTATGAATGGTATAGGTCATACTCCGATCGGTCCAGTAACAGGCACTTGGGTAATCATATTTTTCCAAGATGAGGCAAAACAGTTTCCTGTTATGATGGGAACTATTGGTGGTATACCACAACAAAGTTTATATGGGCAAATTGATACTGATAATAATAACATAGTACAGATACCAGCGGATTCAGCTGTTGAATTAAGAACTACTCCGTCTCAATTGCCTGTTACAGAATTAACATTTTACGATCCGAATGGACAGATTGAAAACTTAACAGAAAAACTCAGCAAAGATATGCGAGTTTTTGGTCCAGGTATACAAGAAGAAACTCTGATTGAACAAGTGCTCAACGCTAGGAGCATTAGAATCAATAAACCCTTCGGTCTTTCTGGCGAACAGATTATTACATTTAAATCTGCTCCTACTAATTTAGACTCAGTAAAAGAAAGTCGTAGCGGTCAAGAAGAAACATTAGAAACTGGTGGAACCATCAATGTTACTGAAGGTGTTCCGACAAGATCAGCAGCACCAACACCTGCGACTACAACTGCAACAACTTCTACATCAGATACACCTACAGCAACTGATGTTAATAAGGCTATCCCGACAGTTCCGCCAAAGGGTGTTACAAATAACACAGCAGCAGCAAGTGCAGGCATTAAGGCAATGATTGCTGCTTGCGATAAGGTAGGTCTAACATCGAAAGCGCAAAAATGTGCGCTGCTTGGTATTGCTGGTGGTGAATCAACATGGTTGCCATTGCTTGAAAATACTTACTATGACGAGAAAAGATTTGCTCAAATATTTCCAGGAATAACCAATAAGCGTCCCGAGGAAGAGTGGAAACAATATGTTAGATGGTCTGCCGATGCTAAAGGTAGAGCAGGTTTCTTTAGTTACATTTATGGACCAACAACAAGAGGAAAAGGATTCTTCAATCACTTGACCGATGAAGAGGGTGGTAAATATTTTGGTCGTGGCTTTATTCAACTGACTGGTAAATCTAACTATGTTAGATACAACAATCTTGCTAAAAAACTAGGATTGAATATTGACATTGTCAATAATCCAGATTCTTTAAACTCTGATTTAAATGTTTGTGCCCTTGTTGCTGCTCTTTATCTGGTAGACAGGGTTCCTGCTAATGCTCCTACTGATGCAAGATATTTTGACATTGCTAAGAGAGCGGTTGGCGTAAATTCTCCAGACATTTCAGCTAAAAAGAAAAGATACTTTGAGTATTTTTACGGCGAAGAATCAAACTCTATCGCTGACAAAGATGCTTCAGCCACAACTCCTGGCGATACTACAGAGGCAGCAGCAGGAACTGATTCTAATGGTGCAGTAATTCCATCTCCATCAGCGAATGAAAGTAAGTTTGGTTTTAGAGATCCTAACGGTAAGTATCCACTGGGTAACTTAATAAATGAACCAGACACAAACAGACTTGCTCGTGGTGTTACTAAGGGAACTGTCATTGATATAAAAGATGGACTTAGAGTATTAAAAATTCCTACATCAAATAGTAGCTTTTGGGATCAACCAGAAGCACCTTATGGTGGTCAATATCCATTTAATAAAGTATACGAGAGCGAATCTGGTCATGTTTTAGAGATAGACGATACTCCAGGAAATGAAAGAATAACATCTTTCCACAGAGCAGGAACATATTCCGATATAGATGCTGACGGAACACGTGTTGATTATATTAATGGCGACTCTTATACCATTATGTCAAAGAATGGCTTTGTTTATGTCTATGGCGCATGCAATTTAACAGTCGGTGGCCAAGTCAATATACTTTGCCAATCTGACGCAAACATTAAAGTAGAAGGTAATGCTGAAGCAGTGTTTGGTGGAAACGTGGATATTGGTGTCGCCAAGAATTTAAATATCGCAGTGGCTGCTGATCTTTCGTTAAAGGTGGGTGGTAATTTAGATATTGATGTAGGAGGAAGTGCTTCAGCTGCAGTTAAAGGTAATCTTGGCATAGCAGTTACTGAATTGACAGATATTAAATCTACTGGAAGTGTGAGGTTTAGTACTGATTCTGCCATGGAGATAAAATCGGGTGGTGCTATGCGTCTTGATTATTCTAGAGGCGATTTTGGTAATGGCGCTAATGAAGCCACACCAACTGCTCCTGAAGATGCGACAGCATTAGTGTTCCCTGCAGAAGGATCTCCTTTGGGTAATAGTATTCCAGCGCTTGAGCCAAGAGAGCGAACTCAAAGTAATGAGAAAGCGGGAGAAACCGAAGAAGATTTACAAACACCAGAAGGCAGAAAATTAGCATACGATAAAGAACAAGAAACTGGTGGTAGAACAAATACTGATGATGCATATGAAACTGCACCAGCAGCATCTGGTGGTACTGCTCCTGGTCAACCTGTTAGCTGCGCCATTATTTTAACAACTGATAGATTTAATGACAGCTATAAACTCACTAAGAACTTTACACTTGGTATGTGTGTTGATGGTGGTGTTAACGGACGTCACAGGTTACAGAACCAAACTCTAACTGATGTTTTACAAGGCAATAAACAAAGAATTTACACACCACAAGAAGTTGTGTGTAACTTAGCGAATACCGTACAAGCCTGTCTCGAGCCATTGGTTGAGAAAGAAATTTTACCTGAAGGTATGAGAGGGTATAAATCAGGGCTATGGGGTATTAATTCAGGATATCGATTAAAGGGTGTGCTAGCAGCAGAATCTGCGAGTTCAATGCATCCTAAAGGACAAGCACTTGATATTGGTCTGAGAGGATCGAGTCGTTACAAACGAACATACGAACTTGTGCAATTAGTCGAACGTGCCATCCCGTATGACCAAATTATTCTTGAGTACGATAATCCTTCATCTGTATGGATACACATCGGATATAATTATGCAGGTGGAAATAGAAAGATGGCATTTACTATGTCTCGCCATTCAACTTATGGAAGAAATAGCAAAGGAGTGCCAGCTGGATTCTTCTTATTAGAACCTGAAAATGGTGTGTTCCCTAAAAAGTAAACTATGTTTTATCCTACTGATACCCAGCTTGGCACTGTTACTGAAAATCAATCTCTAAATTTTGAGATTTATTATGAGGAAGAAGACATACTTACACTGGCTGTTACCAGATATCCTGTCACCATAGTGCCCAACCAAACGAATCCAAGTACGATTCTAATACAATCACTTGTATCTCCAATCAGGTCAAGTATAAGTGGATATTATTTTGACTCTTTTACGAATAGTATACAGTATAGAACTCCCACTGATACTTTCGTTACTGTGCCGAAATTTGAACAAATTGACATCACAAAATTGTCTGAAATGGTTTCTTATGATGCTGATACTACTTTCACAAAAAATTATACATATACAGCGACTGCAAGAGATGGATTGATTGTAAAGGGAATAAATATCTATACCATAACAGTGCAAAATGATTGGACTAATGGTAAAAATTCTCTCCAAACTTATGTAGGATACACAGTATAATGCCAGCAATCGTAAGAGTTGGAGACAAAAGCACTGGACATGGTTGTTTTCCACCAACCCCTATGTTACAAACACCAGTTTCTAAGACCTTTGTGAATGGTATAAAGGTTGGTGTAGTGAATAGTGGGTCGTTTCATGCCACTCATTCTTGCGGTAATACGGTACACCCCCAACCAAGCGCAAGGGCACATGTTTCTGGCTCTGGCAACACTTTCATAGAAGGGTTTCCTGCTGCTAGAATTGGTGATAATATTTCTTGCGGAGACGCAATCGCACAAGGTTCCACGAATACCTTCATTGGTGGATAATAAATAGGTATATGGCAAACAATACTAGAACATTCGTTGACTTAAACCTCAACTTTACGAAACACCCAGTTACAGGCGATATCGCAGTTTTACTGGATGAGAATGCCATCAAGCGTTCTGTTCGTAATCTTGTGTTAACAAAAAACTATGAGCGTCCTTTCCACAGTGAAATTGGTTCTCAAGTTACAGCACTTTTGTTTGAATTAGCAGACCCATTTACCGAAGCAGTAATTAGGCAAAGTATTATTGATTTAATAAACACGTTTGAGCCAAGAGTAAGTTTAATAGATGTTCAAGCTGTATATGATGAAGGTAATAATTCGATTGCTGTCCGAATAGATTTTAAAATTTTAAACACATCAGTTCCAGTTACACTGGACTTAGTCTTAGAGAGATCTCGATAAATGGCAACAACAAATAAAAGAATAAAGATTGGCGAACTTGGTTTCGATGGCATTAAAGATAATTTAAAAGATTATCTAAAAGCGCAAACACAATTTCAAGATTATAATTTTGAAGGATCTGGTCTTTCTGTTTTGCTAGATGTCCTTGCATATAATACACATTATAATGCTCTGTATACAAACTTAGCAGTAAACGAAATGTTTTTGGATTCAGCCAGCAAAAGAAACAGTGTTGTTTCAATTGCTAAAATGTTGGGATACTTACCAAGATCTTCTCGAGCTGCACAAGCAACTGTAAATATTCAAATCACACCGACATCTGTTACACCTCCACCATTTTTAGTTTTAGATGCTGGTACTGCATTTACTACTACTATTGACAGTACATCGTATATACTATACACAAGAGAAGCATTTACCAGTGCGCTTGTTGCTGGAAAATATACTTTCACTGGTGTAACATTATTTGAGGGAACACCATTAGAGTATCAGTTTACATTCCAAGAAGGATCGCGATATATTATACCGAATACTCAAGTAGACACATCTTTATTGAAGGTTAGTGTCCAAGAAGGATCGATAGCTGGCGCATATACTGTATACACTTTCTCAAATAAAATTACAGAAATAGATGCAACAACAAGAGCATACTTCTTAAAAGAAGTAGACGATGGATTATATGAGATTTATTTCGGCGATGATATCATAGGATATAAACCATCAAATGGCAACACTGTGTTGGTGTCATATATTAGATGTAACCAAGATAAAGTAAATGGCGCAAGCGCATTTAATATGCAAGGTGCAGCTGCCAATGTAGGAAATGTTGTAATAACAACTACTACAGTTGCTAGTGGTGGTGCTGCTCCAGAATCTATCGCAAGTATCAAATCTAATGCACCAACAAACTATTCCGCACAAAATCGTGCTGTTACTGCTGAAGATTATAAAGTTATTTTACCACAATTATACAGTAACATCGATGCTATCTCAGTATGGGGTGGTGAAGAAAACGATCCGCCAATATATGGAAAAGTTTTCATTACTGTTAAACCAATTACTGGTGAGACGTTGACACCAGAGACAAAACTTAAAATAACAAACGAATTACTTAAGAGTAAAAATGTTGTTTCTATAACACCTGAAATTGTTGATGCTGAGTTTCTAAGAGTTAATTTAACAGCCACTGTTTACTACAATCCAACAATAACTAATAATAGCGCATCTTCCATCTCATCATTAGTTAGACAAGCCATTGTTAATTTTAACCAAACACAATTAAATAAATTTGACAGTGTTTTGCGCTCTAGTGCACTGACAAAAGTTATAGATGGTGCCGAGAAGGGTATTATTAACAGCATCATTTCAATTAGATTAACAAAATCGTTCGTGCCAATTTTTAATCGTGTTCAAACATATAATGTAAGTTTAGGAAATCCTATTTACAGCGAAACTGGTGTTGTCGGAACTGTAGTGAGCACTGGATTTACTGTGTCGAATGATGCTACAACATATTACTTAGAAGACAATGGATTAGGTTTCTTAAAAAGATTTTCTATAACAAACACTGGTCAAAAAATTGTTTCTCCAGGAACTTATGGAACTGTAAATTATCTAGCTGGAAAAATTGTTTTCCAAAGTGTAAACATTACATCAGCAGTGGATAATAAAGTTGAATTTACAGTTAGACCTGCAGCGCAAGATGTTGTCTCAGTTAGAAATCAGCTGGCCACACTTAATGAAGCAAAAATTGTTCTAAACGTAATCGAAGATAAAGTTGCATCTGGCGAAACAACCGCAGGACAATATGTCTTCACTAAAACAAATACTATAACATAAAATGTCTCTTGTAAAAACTAAAGTTTCAACTGCAGTTTCAAAACAAACTCCCCAGTTTGTAAGAGAAGACCATGAGACATTCATCAGTTTCTTAGAAGCGTATTATGAGTGGTTAGAGCAAGAGTATAAGACTAGAGAGTTAGAAAACATTCGAGATGTTGATGCAACTCTTGATGAGTTTGTTGCTAATTTTAAAAACGAGTTACTGAACCAATTACCCGATTTCGCAATAACTGACAAGCGTTATCTGGCTAAAGTTATTCAAGACGTATATCGTTCTAAAGGTACTGCGAAATCTTATGAATTTTTATTCAGAGCAGTATTCAACGAAACACCTACATTATATTTTCCTAAAGTAGATTTACTGCGTGTCTCTGACGGTAAATACAGTCAGAAATCAATTTTACGTGTTGCCCCAAAAACCACATTAACAGGCGATCCATTAAATTATTTGTCACAAACTATTGTTCAGTATGATAATAATGGTAATGTTATATCATCGGCAAGAGTTGAGAATGTTGTAGCTGAACAAACAACAAGTGGATTAATATACAATTTAACACTTAACGCAGATTCCATTATTGGCACATTTAGTCCAGGAATTGATGTTGAAGGTGGTAGTAACTCAAATTCTGGTCCATCGGTAATCATATCAACTGTAAAAACAGGTGTTACAAGTTTCCAAATAATTGATGGTGGCACTTATGCTTCAGTCGGCGATCCTGTTTCAGTTATTGCTGGTGTTGGTACTGGTGCAACAGTTGAAGTGGCAGAAGTATTTAATAATGGATCTGTTACAGAAATTATTATTGACGATCCTGGTAAAGATTACTCAGTCGGTCAAGAACTAATTTTCAATAACACCAATACGGGTGGCGCATCTTCTAACCCTCTTGTTTCAGCGAGAGCTGTTATTTCAGAGGTATCAGGAACTGGTGGAATTAAAGCCATCAAATTGTTATCTGGTGGAAATTTTTATACAAAACTACCAATAGTCTCGGGACCAGTTCTACCACCAGTTGTTCCACCTCTCACTACTGGTGGTGCTGTGCTGTTAGCGTCTTCCAATAATATTGGTAAAATTACCAAATTACAAGTTTCAACTTTTGGACTAGATTATGAAAGTCCACCAATTTGCGTACCACCACTATCAGTTTTATTGACAGACGTAAGCGAATTTTCTATTGGCGAAATTATACGTGGCGAACCACAAACCTTTTCTAAAGAAGATCTCGATGAACTGCTATTAGAATCAGGCGATAGATTTTTACTTGAATCGCAGCAAGCACCAGAAGGTGTTTTGGTCGCAGCCGATACGGTAAGAAACCTTTACAAATTATTTCCTGTGTCGGATAGATTTGGTTATATTCTTGAAGATGGCTCAGGTGTACTAACTACTGAAAGTGGTGACCAATTTGTTACTGAGGGATCTGCTAAATTTTTGAAGAACATGACTGTTAAAGGTTATGGAACAAATGGCATAAACCCTTCAGGCTCACAAGGTAAACTTAGTGCAATCGCTCAAGCTGAGATAAAGGGTAACATTAGTACTGTTGGTATTACGCAAGGCACGTTTTTAAATGCTGATGGAAAAATATCTGAAGCATCTAAACGTGTTCAGGATAGTTACTTCTATCAAGACTTTTCTTATGTTATTAAAGTTGGTCAATCGATTGACAAGTATCGAAGCATCGTTAGAAAATTATTGCACCCAATAGGATTGGCGTTATTCGGTGAAGTAGCGATTCAATCTGTTGCTCCTGCTAAATCGGAACTTTTTGCTGGCGCACGAATACAGCTTCTTGGTTATGTGCTGGGAGCACTCATTAATGCTAAGATGAAAGCAGTAGGTAACTACCGAACAAATGGTGAGCAATTTAATATAAACAAAGAACAAGTTACGTTATTCTTAGAAGATTTTGTAGCTTCTATTCTTTCATTATCTGTTTCTACTTCTGAGTTCTTACCAACTATCAATTTCCCAAATCTAACACCTGCAGAGGTAAACCTATTAGATCTAAGAGCATTGACAAAACAAGATGTAGAAACTATTATTCTACAACAATTAAAACTTACAAAAGTTCAAACCAAGCCCAGCTATTATGAAAAGGAATTAGAAGTAAATCCAGATAGAACTGATGCGACAATTAAATTGGGTAACAGACTAAACTGGTTAGAAAAATGGAAATTTACATTTGCTCCATATGTGGCTGGCAGCAAAGGGAGCATTCAGGTTTATAAGGGTGATTGGGTTCAACCATATCCTGGATTAAACAACAATTACTGGACTATTGGTAGCACACAAATTAAAGATTTCGGAGATATAACGATCTCCGACGTTATAAATAACCCTAATAGAAGAGTAAATCTTGCGTTCGAATCATTCATCGATGTAGTCGCTTTACCAAGGGGTGCTATTACATTCGATAAGATAACTGGTGGACATTCATTCGACAACAACTTGGCATACCGATTTGATGCTGATTCAATTGAACTTGACAATACTGCATATTCAATGGACAACAATAAAATCAAATTCGACAATCTAACATAAATTTAGGAGACAGCAAACATGGCTGCTATTATAACAACAAAATTTCGTATTCACAACGCACAGGCATTCAAAGAAGGTTTCGATGAAGCTGCAGCAACCAATATCTATCTTGGAATAGGTAGACCACAATCTTGGTCAAACGATAACGCACCAGACACACCGAAAGATACGGTTTCTGATGAGTTGTATTATTGGGATGATATGATTGCATTGAAGCGTGTTCAGACATCTGACGTAGCTTTATCAATCGTTCGTCGTAATTGGACAACAGGAAAGTATTATGACATTTATCGCCATGACTATAATGGAACAACTACTGGTGTAAACATTAACGATGGTGGTGTAACAACTCCAGCAACATTGGCAGATGCAAACTTCTTTGTTATTACAGACGAGTATCATGTCTATAAATGTATTAGCAATAGAAACTCAGCAGGTACTGTTGTTCAATCAACAAGCAAGCCAACAGGAACTACCCCAAATGCATTAATCGGTCCATTGGCTGATGGATATATTTGGAAATATATGTTTACAGTTTCTCCAGCAGATGTGCTAAAATTCGTTTCTACAGACTTTATTCCTGTAAAAACATTAGCAAGCAATCCTGGAACTACTGACGCATACTATACACAATGGCTATCACAAAATGCTGCTATCGATGGCGCACTTGATCACGTTCTAGTAACAAACCAAGGAACCAGTTATGCAACTGTTCCAACTGTAGCGATTGCTGGTGACGGAACAGGCGCTACTGCCACCGCTACTATCGACGTAGGAACAGGTAAAGTTACAAAAATTACATTAACAAATAGAGGTACTGGTTATACATATGGTACTGTTACACTAACAGGTGGAACAGCTGGCACACCAGCAACAGCCTCTCTTATTATTTCGCCGAAGGGTGGACATGGTAAAGACCCAGTTGAAGAACTTGGTGGTTTTTATGTTATGATGAATGTTCGTTTAGAATATGATGATGGCGCTGGTGACTTCCCAGTCGACAATGATTATCGTCGTATTATGTTGGTTCGTGATCCATTCAACTTTAATACATCAGTAGTTGCCTCATCTACTACGTTACGTTCTATGCGTGTTCTTACTGTAACTGGTGTTTCAGGAACATTCGTGCCAGATGAAGTAATTACAGGTGGATCTTCAACAGCTAAAGGTCGTATTGTTCGCGTATGGAGCGAATCTGGTACAAATTATATCAGCTACGTGCAAACAAGAGCTGAGAATCTTACAGGATTATTGTTCACTAATGGTGAAGGTATTACTGGCGCAACAAGTTCAGCGACTGCTACTATTGGCGCAATCGCATTACCAGAAGTTCAACCAGATAGTGGTGATGTAATGTACGTAGAAAATAGACGTCCAATTAATCGTGCCCTTGACCAGATTGAAGATATTAAAATCATTGTTGAAATGTAATAATAAATATATGCTAATAACACTGTTAGGTAAACCGAATGACAATTAACTTTAACGTAAACCCATATTACGACGACTACGCAGACGAAGATTTATTTCTTCGTGTGTTGTTTCGTCCAGGATATGCGGTTCAGGCAAGAGAATTAACGCAAGCCCAAACAATTTTACAAAAACAAGTAAGTCGTTTGGGTGACCATATATTTAAAAATGGATCAATGGTCATTCCTGGTGGTGTAAACGTAGACAACCAAGTACACTTTGCTAAACTAGAAGATTTGTATCAAGGTATTGCTGTTAAATCATACCTGACACAGTTTGTTGACAAAGTTATAACTGGCACAACCTCTGGACTTAAAGCTGTAGTAGTTGATACCTCAGAGTGTGCGTGTGTTTTAGCAGATGAAAAAGAAATCGCTACATTGTATTATAAAATTGATGGTACAGGCGATGATGATACAACAAAGAGATTTATTCCTGGCGAGCAATTAATTGCGTATGAAGTAGACAATCAAACTACAACAAACTATCGTTTGACAACAAACCAAACAGGCGACCTTGTTGTAAACATAAGAGGATTCGGTGATACTGGTTTAGTTGGAACTACATACACAAATGATCCAATCAAAGATGTATTGGGTTATGGATATGTTGTTGAGGTTGAAGCTGGTATCTATTATATTGATGGATTTTTCGTTAGAAACGAAGAACTCCATCTTTACATCGGAAGATTTAGTACAGACACAACTGCTCGTGTTGGGTTCAGCGTAAGTGAAGTAATTGTTACACCAGAAGACGATAATGCATTAAACGATAATGCGCAAGGAACAAACAACTTCGCAGCTCCTGGTGCACATCGCTATAAGATACAACTCTCTTTAGCGAAAAAACAACTATTAACAACTGATGAAGATAGATTTATTGAACTTGTTCGCGTTAAAGCTGGTCGTGTTCAGCAAATTTTATCTAAGTCATCTTATGCCGAACTAGAAAAAACATTTGCCAGAAGAACATTTGATGAATCAGGTAGTTATGAAGTAAATAAATTTAAACTTTCTGCCTTTGAGCATTTACAAGATGTGAATCACCCACTGGGAATTTATACAGCTGCTGGTGGTGGTAATGAAGATAAATTTGTTGTTGAGATTGATCCTGGAAAGGCATATGTTCAGGGCTACGAAATCGAATCTGTGTCGGGACAATATCTCACGTTAAATAAAGCACGTGATGCAGCAACAGGGCATATTCTCTCTTTAAATAATCAGCCTGTCGCAACACCTGTTGGAAATTATGTACTTGTAAATAGTATATACAACTACCCAGACTTCTCAACATTCTCTACAGTATATCTTGTAAAAAAACTTAACGCATCTGGTGGCGCAGCACCATCAGCAGCTGATGTAATCGGTACTGCTAAAGTAAGATCTTTCCAGCTACACAACGGAGACTACGCTACTCCAATATTCAAATTAAGTTTATTTGATATTAAAATTGATGCTGGCTATTCTTTTGAAAATCACGTAAAATCAATTGTAAGTGGTTTATCTGGCGCAACAAATTTTACATGTAATATTGTTCCTAACAATAAACAACTGACAGGTTCAGCGACATCAGCTACTAATAGCGCAGCAGTTACGGGAACTGGTACTAAGTTTACTTCTGAACTCGTGGCAGATGATGTTATCTTTATTGATGGTGTGCAAGCAGGAACACTGGCATCAACCCCAACTAACAACGCAGCATTAACATTATCTGCAAATAGTGCTGTGGCTAAAACTGCTGGTATCGTTTCTGTGTTTAGAGCAAAAATATTTGAACCTGATTCTCAGGCACTCATATTTAAAATTGGTTACGAATCTATTAAAACATTACTAGGATTTGATGGTTCGGCATATTCGCTAAACGAAACAACAACAAAAGTAAGAAGAATTTTCACTACGAAAACAGCAGCAGACAATAAGATTGAATATACACTCAACACTAACTTAGAAACATTCCCTTCTGATTTAGATATTTCTAACTATCTGTTGTATAACACATCGACTAATGCTGTCGTTGCAATAACACCTGCCGATGTAACAATTACAGTAAATAACACTAAGGTGGAAATTTCTGGCTTAACGAATGGTGTGATATATCGTTTAATCGCGACAGTCACACAGGCTAATACAGAGGGTAGCGCAAAAGAAAAAATCTTAGCAACAAACACAGAATATATTACTGGCCAAAAAACAGTTATTAATAAAATTATCCCACTAGCAAAAAATGATTTGTTAAAGGTTGATAGTATTATTATGAACGCTGGCGACTTTACAGGTAACACTTTTACTACAGGTATTGATGTTACTAATCGCTTTACGCTTGATGATGGCCAACGTGATACGCACTACACAAATGGATCGCTTGTTCTAAGACCTGGAGAAGCTGTACCATCTGGTGCATTAAGAGTAGTATACAAATATTTTAATCATGGTGGTACTGGTGATTATTTCTCTGTAGATTCTTATACTAACTCTATTAACAATAATCCTACATTTAACTATGAAGACATTCCATCTTATGCAGTAAAAAATGCAGATGGAAAAGTAGACACCATTTATCTACACGATGTTATTGACTATCGCCCATGTATCGGTGGCAACAACACAAGTTTCAATGAAATACCAGTTATTGGTAATGAGATGACAACTGACATCGCTTACTACTTACCACGTTTTGATAAGATTGTTTTAGATTCAGTCGGTCGTTTTAATATTATAACAGGTGTCCCTTCTGCGACCCCACAAGAACCTCTAGATCCTAAAGACGGTATGGTTCTTGCTGCTATTATGATTCCAGCTTATACGAAATCAGTTGGCGACATTAAATTCTATCAACGTGACAATCGTCGCTACACAATGCGCGATATCGGCGATCTAGAAAGAAGAATTTCAAATCTTGAATATTATGTCTCATTAAATCTTCTTGAAACTGAAACAGCTCAATTACAAATTAAAGATGCAATCACTGGTATCGATCGTTTTAAGAACGGATTTATCGTTGATCAATTTACTGGTCATGGAATAGGCGATGTTAAAAATGAAGATTATAGAGTTTCTATTGATACTATCAATAGAGAACTTCGTCCTATGCATGAAACAAATGCGGTAACAATTGTTGAAGATCTAGAATCTGCAGCACAACGTGCCAACTCAGGATACGCAAAAACTGGCGACATTATTTCTTTACCATACACTAAAGAACCATTCATCTTCAACCCAAATGCAACAAGAACAATTGATGTTAACCCATATAAAATTGGCGCATTCAAAGGCGAGATAATTTTAAATCCAGAAAGCGATGTTTGGAAAGACACTGAACGTAGACCCGATTTAACTGTTGTTGACGATAATGGATATGATGCTATTCGCTTTATGGCTGAGCAGCTTGGTGTTACTGGAACACAGTGGGGTGAGTGGCAAACTAACTGGACAGGTATCTCTACTGCAACTTCAACATGGCAAACTGGCGATCCTAACCAACGACGCCAAACTGTTACTGGGTTCGAGCAAACAATTACTACACAAACTGGAACCTCTTCAAGAGAAGGAATCCAAACATCATTAACTGGCACAACCAATGCAGTTGACTATGGTGATCGTGTAGTTGATATTTCTTACGCACCATATATGCGTGCAAGACCTATTGTTTACACAGCAAAAAATCTGAAGGCACAAACTAAATTCTATGCGTTCTTTGATGGTAGATCTATTAGTCAATTTATTAAACCAGCGGACATATTTAAAGTCAATTTAGCAGCTGGCGCTAATAAAATGATTTTTGATCCAGCAGAATTGACGGAAAATATTTTAACTGATAGTATTGCTAGAACAGAGAATGGTATTGTTCAACCAGCATTTAGCGTTGGCGACGTAGTAGAAAACGAAACACATACACCAACAAACATTGCTAGCATTTCGCATATAACTAATGTGCTCGGCGCAGCTTCATTCACATTAACTGTTGCTTCAACGACACAAATAAAACCTGGACACTTTGTTCAACTGTATAACTTGGGTCCATCTAGAGTGATCGCTTCAACAAATACGTTGTTTGCTGATCAAGTTAGAGGAAATTCTACAATAGTTGATTATACACTTAATACTAGTAGAGAATTAAATTATAGAATCTTTAAAGTAACCAATGTATCTGGAACAACACTGACATTGGCAGATCCAAGTGGTGCAACTATCCCAGCATTTAGTGCATACAATATTGCAGCATACAACAATGGTGATGGTGGTAAAGTGAAACGTCTAACAGCTTCTGGTGTTGTTGCGTTTGCTGGTGCAGTAACTACTTATACTACTGTGACGAATATAATATATCCTTCTGATATGGAAATTCATGTTGTAAATATTAAAAATGGATTTGCTCCTGGTGATGTTTTACAAGGAACCACCGATATAGAGATTGGTGTTAAAAATCGCGTAGACCTAGAATTAATCAATGGTACTGGTGTTGGCTTATTGCCAACAATGAAAGTAGTTGGTGATTCTATTAAGACTGATATTTGGGGTTCTGCTGTTGGGGTGTATAATCTTCCTGAGGCAACATTTAAATCTGGTGAAAGAACATTTAAACTAATCGACAATATTTCTAACAGCGATGCAGACTTTGATTCGAAGGGTTCTGCTTTCTATATCTCATCTGGAACTACACTCGCAAAAGAAAGAACCATTGTTAATTCAAGAGATGTTCGTTTTGTTCAAGATAGACTTTATGAAGAAATACCAGTGCGTAGAACATCGACATCTACACGTGTGTTGTATTCATATTGGACAGGACATGATCCAGTTGCGCAAACATTCACAGTAAGTTCACTTGGTGGCGCTTTTGTTACTGGTGTTGATGTGTATTTCCAAGAAGCAGGCGCTCGCCCAGTTTCTATTGAGTTGAGAACAACTAATAATGGAGTACCATCATCTAAGATCGTACCACTAACTGAAGTTACTAAATCACCGCAGGAAATCAAGACTTCAGAAAATGGATCTGTAGCTACAAGATTTGAATTCGCTTCACCCGTATATTTACAAGATGCTGAGACATATGCTCTTGTCGTTAAGACTGATGAGCCAGGATGTCAAATCTTTGTTTCTGAATTAGGACAAAGCGATATTATAACAAACAACATTGTAACATCACAACCATTAACGGGATCTCTATTCTTATCACAGAATACACAAGAGTTCCAAATTAATCCGTTACTAGATCTGAAGTTTACATTATATCAAGCGAAGTTTGATACATCAGCTACTCTCACTGCTTCATTCAAAGCAGTACCACCAACTACTATTAATCTAGATGTAAATCCGTTTGAGATTTCAAAGGGTACTGCGAAAATTCGTGTTTCCGCTAAAAATCATGGATTTGCTGCTGGCGATAAAGTTGTCATCAGTCATGTACCGCTCGGTAACTACGGAACGAATGATTCAGAATTAGGCATTCCTTCCACATTATTGAATGGTATACAAACTGTAATCGCAGATGGACTTTCTGATAATAACTTTGTGTTTAATATTACTACACAAGATAATTTAACACCTCCGAATTTATTGCTTGCGAAAAAAGCAACAGGAAACGTGCAAACTACATTAGCTACATTGGTAAAAGGTAACTATGGTGGCGCAGGAATTAAGATTAGTAGACAACTAAGCGCAGATCAAATCTACGTTAAGACTGCAGATTTAACATTCCCTGAGACAACTCTTAGATATAAAGCAAGCGCAGAAAATGCTGCAGGAACTGCATCTTCGTTTGAATCTATTGTCACTAATTCTGACTATATTTTTGATACAAGAAAAGTTGTAAAATCTTTAGAAAACCAATTTGTTAACGTGGTGACAGGTGCTATTCGTCCTTCACTAAGATTACAAGCAGAACTATCATCTACCAATGAGAATGTATCGCCGATAATTGACATGCAAAAAATTACAACATATGTTGTAAAGAATTTGGTTAATGATGTGCAAGAATTTGATATCAACGTAAGTGATATTGACAAGCGAATTTTATTGAACAATACAATAACATCTTCACTAACATTCGCAAACGCTACATCAACAACATGTACAATATTAACTGATGATGACGCTGCAGATAATTTACTATCAACTATTACACCTGGAAAATTTATTCAAATAGAAAATGCCAGCATCGATCTAAATGGTACTGGACCTGTCGGCACTTCAACAGGAAAATACCATGTTAAGAGTGTTGTAGTTTCATCTGATACAGTTGATTCTGGCGATGCTGAGGGCGATAAGGTATTGGTTACTTTGTCTGGTCAATTTAATGCAACAGGAACTATTGCAACTAATTCACAAGGTTCGACATTCGCAATTAGTGTATTAGATAAATTCCTATCAGATAATGCAGCAGTAGGTTGTAGCAATGCAGCAAATTATGTTACTAGAGCGTTATCATTATCTTCTCCTGCAGATTCTTTCAAAATTGTGTTTGACGCAAACTTACCTGAAGGAACTACCTTGAATGTGTTGTATAAAACTTGGTCTAATCCTGTTGAACTAAATAGTGTTCAATACGAAAGCACAGGGTTCTCTAAATCAACATCAGATGCACGTGATGTATTCAGCGAAAGAACGATAACAATTGAAAACATTGCTCTGTTTAAAAATATTATCGTGAAGTTGGTGTTAAAATCGAACCATCCTGTGTATGTTCCGAAACTTAAAAACTTAAGAGTGGTTGCTTATTCATAATGCATAAAGTTGAGAATTTTCCTGATCTTAAGAAAGACTTGAACACAGGTGGTGTAGTTAACACTAATCTTGATTCTTACGAAAGTTACAAGCTGTATAGAGCTAAACTTTTAATGGAACAAAGCGAAAAAGCCACCATGACAGAAGAGATAAATAACATGAAGAACGATATTAATGATATCAAATCAATGCTAAAAACTTTATTAGGTAAACCATAATGGCGCTCCAAACACCTGTTGTAACTGTACCACAAACTGATACCTTTGATCAGTGGCGTGTAAAAACAAACTCTGTCATCACACAGTCGAATCAGACTGTTCAAGACGTGGGTGACATCGCAGCTCTCGGTGGTGGACAGTCTAATATAGTTCAAGCAATAAATGATGGTACAGATTTTTCAATTGCGATAACAATTGCGTTAGGATAATACATGGCAAATAATTTTAAAAATGCTTTAGCACGAAACGTAGGGACATCTGCGGTGCAAGTCTATCAAGCACCAGCTACTAAAAAAGCGATTATGATCGAACTTGATTTATGTAATACAACACAGGGTGCAGTTACTGCCAGTGTGTATATAACATCAGGTGGTAACGATTATTATGTTGTAAAAAACGCACCAGTTCCAGTTGGTGGTTCGTTACAGGTAATTGCTGGTCAAAAAATCGTTTTATTTAATTTAGATACTATAAGTGTGGTGTCTAGTACTGGCACATCTTTAGATGTTATTGGTTCTATTTTAGAGGACGTTTAATGGCTTACATCGGTTCAGGTCCAGAAGACACAACAACAGGCGCACGACCAAGAGATGAGTATCTTGGTAATGGGGTTCAATACATTTATCCATTGGGACAACAAGTTCCAGGTGGATTCGAGTCTGGTTTAATTGTAGTTGTCGATAACGTAGTACAAGAACCTGTAGAAGCATACTTAATTTCCGATTTGGTATTGCTATCAATAACAAATATCGCAGGAACAATTACCACTAGCAAATATATCCGCATAGGTTCAGCTGAGGGTATAATCGTACAATCAGCCAGCACTTTCGTGCGTGTTTATAAAACAACACCAAATGCTAACTTTACTACTGGTTCAGCTATAATTGCAAACACTTCTGGTGGCACTAGTGTCGCAACAGCTACAATCTCAGCTGTGGCTGTAGAAGAAAACAAAGGATTACATTTTACTGGTGTTCCTGAAGCTGGTCAAAATATTTACGCATTACATCAAGGTGGATCCACTTATCAATTACAACCTGCAGCTGGATCTGTAACGGCAGAAACACTTTCCGCGAATTTAAAGGCATTTACTGTAGATAAGTTTGTTGCCACGCAAGGACAAACTGTTTTCAATCTATCACAAGTTCCAGCATCTATACAATCAATAATTGTTACAGCAAATGGATCAGTCTATACTGATAATGTTGACTTTTCGCTAACAGGAACAACATTAACATTGGCTGTAGGTTTATCTGCTGGTGTTAAAGTTACTGTGTTCCACTTAGGATTCGGCACTGTTTCAAGAAATGCATTTACCGATGGCTCAGTATCAACTCGTGCTCTTGAAGATTTATCTGTAACTACTACTAAACTCGCAGCTTCGGCAGTTACTGGACCGAAACTAGCGAATGGCGCTATCGCAGCTTCTTTGGGATATACTCCTTTAAATAAAGCTGGCGACACTGTCACAGGCACACTAACAGTAAATAATCTTATTTTAGGTACGGGCACTTCGCAAGGAAGAATACAGTTTCCATCAAACAGTTTCCCATCAGCTGATCCTTACACATTAGACGATTATCAAGAGGGCGACTGGTTTCCTATACTAGAAATAAACAATGCTACAACTGGTATCGTACAAGCTGGAACAACATACGGCACATTTACAAAAATGGGTAATAGAGTTTTTTGCACAGGAAGAATTGTGTTGACCAACAAAGGTTCTTTAACTGGAACAGTAAAAATATCAGGCATACCATTTGCTGTAGCGAATGAGCATATCGCTCAAGTTGCTGTTATAAATGGTAGTAGTGTGGGTTCTACATTGGGTCGTCTATCAAACAACTCAGGTCTCATTTCTTTAGTTACACAACCTACATCTGGTGCGTTTGTTGACGTCACAAATACTAATATAACTAACACAACTGAGTTGTTTTTCAACTTTATGTATCAATCTAACGACTAAATAGTAATAGGAGATACTAGAAAATGGCCATAAGCAAAATAAAATCAAACTCACTGCAAGATGATATTCAAATGCAGGGTCAAACCGTAAGACTGCCTGTCGGCGAACAGGTTGACAGACCAGTTGGCGATGCTACTACATATCTGAAGGGTCAGTATCGTTTTAACAATACTACAAAGAAAGTTGAACTTCACGATGGTTCGAAGTGGGATTTAGTTCCAACTCAATCATTGACTGTCGCATTTGGTATAGCATTGGGAGGATAACCCTTGGCATTTTGGAATGATGAGGTGGTCGCCGTAAGGCGAAATCAAGGTTACGTAGTACAGAAATTGTGTGGTGAAGCTGGTGATATAGGAATGATCACTATACCATGGAAGGGTTTGTGTACTGTAACTTTTATAAAGCAGGGTTCAGTTCATGTTGTTAATGAACATGGGAAAATTCTTGGTAAATTAGGAACAGGAAGATTTCACTATTCATTAATAGATCTAGAAACTAGGAAAGAAGTACCATTTCGAAACGCAGCGAAAGTTGAACCTGTAGATGGGTATATTCCCACTAAAGAAGAACTTGACGCAGCAGGTGCTCAAAAACAAATAAAGCTGGTGAGTCTTGAACCGACAGTATTTTATTGCATTAGCGATCCGAATGGGCAGTTAAAATTAGATGGAGAATTATTTGAGTTTACAGAAGAATCTCCATACTATGATATATCACCTGAGCAACTGAAAAGATTGATACCTATTGACGATGGAATAAGACTAAATAATGAAGAGATTAAAATTCATAAAGTTATATACACCGACCAATATGACAGCCTCAGAATATCAGGAACAATTGGTTCGCAGTTTATAATTTTTAAATATGTTGGAAATATTCAACAGTAAAAACATTTATAAGGGAATGAAAGCATGGCAAAAAAGTTAATATACACTGGATATACACTGGATACCGTAAATAATACGATTGCAATTCCAGGAAATATCAGACCGAATAGATTGTTGTTGATGACTGATGTGACAAACAATCAGATTATTTACAACTTTGCGGATCCTACGCTAGGATTTGAGTCATTCAACTTTTCAGAACAACAGGAAATGACTACCTATGTTCTGACTGCTGACTTGTCCACTCTTGGTTGTTTGGATGATGACGATATTCAGATCTTTATTGAAGAAGACCACGCTAAGATGGGCTTCGAAGAAGCCATGCTTGACCCAGTTAATAAACTCCGTGTGTCAACTCCAGGTAACTTGATCGATACCGACTTTGAGTATGGTCTACAGGGAACTAAGTGGGAAACTTTACAAACTGTTCAAAACATTCCAACAATTTATTCTTCAGGTGGCGATGTTCCACTAGAAGGATTGTTATCAATTACAACAACAGCTTCGTCTAAAGTTGTCAAAGTAATCTTATCTCAAGGTACTGACCTTAAACTTGGCGACCCAATCGTTGTGCTCGGTGTTACACTATCGCTAGCTGAGGGTGCATTCTTAATTACTGGTGTGTCTACTTCTACAGAATTTTTCTATGAGATTGACCAAGCTGCAACAAGAACAGAAGTTATTTCTGGTTCATATACTACAGTTACACAAGCAAAATTTTTCGAAGGTTCTGCAATACCACTTGATGAATCAGATGGTTTGGGTATTATAACAGACGCTGCAGCTGGCGCTTCTACTCTTACTATTGGCTGCCCAGAAGTTCATGGTTTAAATCCTAGAACTAAAATTTATCTTAGAAATACTATCGGACCAAAGTCATTAGTAATACCAAATGCAACTGCAACTGCTGCAGACGGAAGACCAACTGTTGATGTCGACCCAGCTATCATAACTACTGCAACAGTTGATGCCACACTTATAACCAGTAGAGGTGGATTTTTAGAGTTCCCAGTTGTTACATGGGACTGGACATCTACATATAATTTATACCTATCGCCAGGAATTATTGATACTGCGACAGAACAAATTACTTGGACAGCTCATGGTTTAAGAGATAACTACTGCCTTGTTTTCCAAACACAAACTCGCAACTTATCCACAGGTGGAATGCTAGACGGAACTGTCTATTATGTTAAGCGAGTTACAGACAACACTTTCCAGTTATGCACCGACTACGGAACATTGGCCAGTGTTGTTAATCTTAGTGCATTAGACATTACACGTGGTCATCCAAGACTAGGATTAGTATATAAAGTTGAACAAAGAAATGGTCTTGAACGTGGAACAGCATTCTTCAATAGAAACAATACAGTAAACACAAATGGTATAACACAAACTAGAAATTCAAATACCTACAGTAACACTACTGTCAATTACTTAGTTGATCTTACTTCCACATATGGTGTAGGAAATGTTCCTTGGTCGCTTACACTTTCACAGGTAAACTACTCATCAAGCGCAAACACTTTTGCTGGATCTGGTGTAAACGTATTCTCTGGTGAAGGTACACCAACAGGTCGTCAGGCTACATTCCGTGTTGGTGCTATTGGTGCTGGATCTGGATCACAATTCCCAAATCAAAATATTTCAGCTGCAATTTTCCAAGGTAATGGATCAACTTATAACGGAACAGCAACAACTGCAGGTAGATATTACTTGGGGTATGGTTTGAACCCAGATGCTGGTATGACAACCAAAGACAAATTTGGTAACCCAACATCTAACTGGTCTGTGACATTAATATATTCTGGTCAGTTCCGTCCTTCCTCATTGAACTTAAATCATTCTGGTAGCGATTTCGCAACAGCTCAATTCGGTTTAGGTGGTAATGGTTCACGACTAATTGCTTTCCAAAGCAGAACACCTGATAACGCATATACAAATAGTGCCGATGGTTACTCTTTCTTACCGAACCAGCGTCTAAATGGACGTTTCGGTACAGGTGGTCACAAGTACGGTAACGCTGCATCAGCGACAAATAGTTTTGGTATTATTACTACCAACTATAACGATGCTGGTTTAAATGTATTCTCTAGCAATAGCACCCATGTTTACTACATGTTCGCTAACGATATCGCAGCTAACTTCCGTAACAGTATTTTCAAAGCAGCTCACGGATACAATAATGGCGACGCATGCGAGGTTACAGTTACCAACTATACAACAAGCAATAGATTTGAATTTGTTGACAGTACTGGCGCAAGTATTCCTATTGCATCGGCAACATTTGCTGGAAGAATTACCGTAGTTACAGAAGATTTGTTTAAAATTCAAATAACTCAAGCACCAAATACAGACGATATTTCTAGTTATCCAGCAGGGTTTGTTGTTAATGTTCAGAAAGTAAACCCAACATACAATTCAATCTTTGTAGCAAACCACAAAATCACATCGACAAGTGATGCTACATTTACAACTCAAGGCACAGCGCCATCGCCATTAACAAATAACCAATCACTTCGTGTGGCACGTTTAAATGATAATCGTCTTATCTTTAAACAATCTTCGGGTGCGGGTGCAACAGCTGTAACATCAGCGTTTGGTAATACATCTAATGCTGCAACTGACTTTAACGTAAACTTCCAAACTCCACTTGGTTTAGATCCTTCTGTTGCCTCTATTACTAAAGTTGAATATCGTGGCGACTTTAGAAATGCCACAGAATTCGTTGTGTTAAAGTTTTACAACGCTGATGGAACTACAGTAAATAGCACGTTTAATATTGGTAACGTGGCACCGAAGGCATTTACTTCTGCTTTCCAGACAGCAACAAACTGGACATCTAAAGACGTTTCTTCACTGTTAAGAACCGATGGTGGGTTTAAGGGTATTCGCGTAAACGTCGACCCGACATCTGATGTTAACGCAGCCCCTGCAGGTATGACTAACTGGTGGGAACTACGATTTACTGTTGTCGCATCTTCAGAAGATATCCGCTTAACAACACAGGGTGTGGGGCAACAAACAATAACCTTGGTAAATCAAGTTGGCGCATATGATGGAGCATATCCAATTATTGATGTTCCTGCAGCTGATGGTGGTAAATCGTTCTCAGTTTCAGCGCCATTCCAAGTTGTAAAAAGATCATACAGCGTTACATCGGCAAGCGTCGATACAGCTAACGATATTATTACTACCTCTTCGACAGCTGACCACAATCTAATCTTGGGTGAGCAGATTGAGTATGATGCGAATGGTAACACTGCTATAATTGATGCATCAGCAAGATACGTAATTCCGATTACTGATAAGACTTTCCGTCTAGCAACTTCAGTGCAAGATGCGATTGACGGTAACTATGTTCAAATTAATGCTCCAACTGGAACTCACATCTTTAGATCTGCTAACATTGTTAAAGGTCTTGCAGGTGTTGGTACAGTGGCAGGAACAGTAAATAAGAGTATTATTACTGGAACATCAACTAAATTCTTGACAGACTTTAAGAAGGGCGATAACCTCTATATGTTTGTTGGTGGTCGTATGCGTAAATTTAGCGTTGATCTAGTGTTTACTGATACATCTTTGTCTATTCTAGAAACAGTTCAGGCTACTACTGCGTCTTCAAAATACTTCTTGAAGACAACAGTAAACCTACGTCCTGATGGATATAACTTACACAAGTCTTTCGATGGTGGTGTTGATATTACTGCGGGTACTTCTCCGAATAGTAAGATCGTTCGTCAATCTCGTAAGTACTTCCGTTACCAATCTGGTAAAGGTATTCAAAACTCTTTCGCGATTAACTTCTCTCCAGCTAAAACACTGGCTAAGTTGATTTACACTGCATCAAACAACTTAATTACTGCGACTACACAAGAACCACACAATCTTGTGGTTAATGATAGTATCACAGTTCAAGATGCGGTAACAACAACAGGAACTAACTTCTATAATGGAACCTTCCTTGTTACTACAGTTGTTGATCCGTTTACCTTTAAAGTAACATCTGGTGGTACGATTGATCAATCGATTGCTTCGGGATTCCCAGAATACTACAGAAATGAGTGGCGCGATTCATATATTCGTGCTGGTATGTTTGATGATCAGAACGGATTCTTCTTTGAATATGATGGACAAGAAATTTATGTTGTTCGCCGTTCTTCAACATTACAGCTCTCTGGTGTAATTAAGGCAGTTAAGAACTCTCAAGTTATTGAGGGAACTAATACAAGTTTCCAAGGACAAATAGAAACAGGCGATTACATCTCTATTCGTGGTTCTTCGTATAAAGTTGTTTCGATCCAATCTGATAGTCGTTTAATTATTCAACCAGCATATCGTGGTGCATCTTCAACGCAAGTTAAAATCACCAAGATGGTTGACGTTAGAATACCAAGAACTGAGTGGAACATAGATCAGGCTGATGGTTTAGGACCATCAGGATATATCTTTAATCCACATAAGATTCAGATGTGTTACGCTGACTATTCATGGTATGGTGCTGGTAAAATTCGTTTCGGATTTAAAGATCGTTATGGACACGTGTTCTACTTCCATGAATTTGTCCACAACAACAAATTGAACGAATCATACTTCCGCTCAGGTAACTTACCTGGACGTTATGAGATCGACAATGGTGATGATCCTACATCTTCACCTACACTATTCCACTTCGGTACTTCCGTTATTATGGATGGTTTGTTCTCTGATGACGGAGCATATAAATTCTCTGCTATCTCTAAGCCATACGTATTCGCCAACGGAGTAACAGGAACTGTTACAACAAATGCGGTATCGGTCTTCGAGCAAATTACATTACGTGGTAAACGTGTATATGTGTATACTCTTGGTGTAAGTGCTGCTGATGCTGGTAAAGTTATTCAGGGTCAGTTGATCCGCGACGCTTCTGGTGTGCTACCTACTTCTACCTACATTACACAGGTTAAGGTGCTTGGCGCTACATCGAAGATTTACACAAACTATCCAGCCACTGCCGTTGTTCCAGATGTTGGAACATATCTCGACGTAGCTTCAGGAATTGTTGCTACCTTCGGCGAGTTGTCTGCAACTGACTTGACAAGACCACAACCAATTATATCGATTCGACTAGCCCCATCTGTTGATTCGTCTTTAGTTGGATTCTTAGGTGAACGCGAAATTATTAATAGAATGCAGGTTATTCTTGATTCTGTTTCTATCACTTCATCGAAAGAAATTGACTTGTTCCTAGTGTTGAATGGTCAACCTTCTAACCTTGTATTTACAGGTGTGGGAACTCCTTCGTTGTCACAATTTATTGACCACAATACTGGCGACTCTGTTGCTGGTGGTGTTACTCTATACGTGGGTAAAGTAAGTGGTGGTACAACATCTTCCTTCGAACTAAATGGATTGGTTGACTTAGGTAACTCTATTTTGGGCGGTGATGGTATTTTCCCTTCTGGTCCAGATTTGTTAACCTTATTGTGTCAGCCTACAAATACTACAACTATTACTGGTGCTTCGCCATTTATTGTATCAGGAAAACTTTCTTGGTCTGAGTCACAAGCATAAGGAGCCTCAAAGATGGCATACATCGGAAGAGATCCTCTCTATGGATTGTTTGAGAAACAGGTGGTTTCTGCCAACGGCAGTACCACTTTGTTTACCTTAGATTTTTTAGTAGGCTCTGCATCTTCTATCCTAGTAGTTGACGATGGCGCAGTAGTGCAGCCTGGAGTTGGATATACTATTGTTGATGGTGGCACGAAAATACAGTTTTCTGCTGCACCAGCTGGAGTAGTATACCTAATCTATCTTGGTAAACAATTATTAGTTCCATCTTACGACAAAACAATTCTTGCTCAAGATTTGAGTGGGAACATAACTTTAACTACATCGGGTATCAGAGATATAATTTCTGTAAACCCTCTGGTTTCCAACAGAACAATTTTTATACCTGTTGCAGCAGATGCTGTTGGGTATCAGACTACTATAAGAAATAGATCTTCATCGCTGTCAGTTGTCATAAATGCAGGATCAACTGTTGCTACGGTTTCTCCAAATAGTTCAGTTACTATTGCCTCTGATGGTATAGGATGGTTTGTCGTACTTTAATTTAAAACCCGAAAGGGTTTTTTGTTTCTCTACCTTGCAATAATTATAAATATAGTTGTATTCTAAAGGGACAAAAAGTGGCAACATTATCTAATCTTTATATTGATCAAGGATCTGATTATAGTTCAATCATTACATTGAACAATCAGGATGGAACACCACTAAACTTAACCAACCACACATTAGCAGCGCAGTTTAGGAAGTCATATAATTCTTCTTCCTCCACTAATTTTGATGTAAGTGTGTATAATGGAGCACTTGGCCAAATTAGACTGAGATTATCTGCATCCGCTTCTTCTGCAGTATCAGCAGGGAGATACTTATACGACGTAGAGACTACAGTCGGTAGCGAAAAGAAACGAGTGCTTGAAGGTATAGTCGTGCTTTCTCCAGAAATAACAAGGTAATAATATGCCAGAAGTAATAGTACAACCCGACGCACAAATTACTGTTAGCACAGTTGGTATACAAGGTCTATCTGGTGCGCTCAGCCCTCTTAGCGCCAACGTCGAAGTCGACGCAACAGGAAAAACTGAAGGATCTTTGTTGGTATATAAAACAGCAACAAGTAAGTGGACAGCAACAACAACATTAAACGCCCAAAATTTAGAAGGCGGGAATTATTAACATTCAAGGGAAATAGAGATGGCATCAATTATTCGCATAAAAAGATCTACAACCGCTGGGGATCCTACCACACTTGGTAATGGAGAACTAGCATATTCAGCAGCAGATTCTAGCGTTGTCTCTGGTGGTGACCGACTTTACGTTGGTATCGGTAATGAGATTTCTGGTAATGCTGCAACGCACATTGTTATTGGCGGTAAATATTTTACCGACATGCTGGATCATGCGAAGGGGGTTCTAACCGCATCTTCTGCAATTATTACTGATTCTAGCAGTAAGATCGACAACTTAAAAGTTGATAACCTTGATCTTAACGGTAATACAATATCATCTACAGATACTAATGGAAACGTCGTTCTTGCTCCAAACGGAACTGGTAAATTAGTTCTTAATAATCCATATGTTAACGGCACTACTGATACACTCGCTGAGTACATTCAAGATACAGTAAATGCTACATTTGTAGAAGGCGAAGGTATTGACTTAACCTACAATGATGGCGCTAACACATATACTATTTCTGCAGAAGATGCTACTGATACCAACAAAGGTATTGCTTCTTTCGCATCGCAAGACTTTCTCGTAACTTCAGGCGCTGTTACACTTAAATCTGAAGCCATTGAAGATATTGTTGGAGGAATGGTTTCTTCTAACACTGAATCTGGAATCTCAGTAACATATGATGACACAAATGGTAAGTTAGATTTTAATGTAAATGATCCTACTATCACTATTGACGGCGATGCTGATGGTTCTGCTACAATGACAAATCTTGGTAATACTACAATTAGTGTTACCTTAGATACTGTAAACTCTAATGTTGGAACATTTGGGTCAGCGTCATCAATACCATCTATTACTGTAAACGCAAAAGGTCTTGTTACTGCAGTAACTACCAATAATATTTCAACAAGTCTAAGTATCGCAAGCGATGCTGGACAAGGCACAGACTCTATTGCTCTTGGTACTGATACGTTAACATTCGCTGGTGGCGAAGGTATTGATACAGCAATCAATTCAGCAACTAATACTGTTACTATTTCTGCAGAAGATGCTTCTACATCCAACAAGGGTGTTGCTTCTTTTGAAACTACTGACTTTAACATAACTGCTGGTGCAGTTGAGTTAAAAGACACAGTAATCAAAGGTTTAACTGTCGATGCTTCTGCTGCAGTAACCCCAAGTGGTCATGCGATTGCTATTGTTGGTGGTGAAGGTGTTGATGTTACAGCATCTGGTGCAACTATTACTGTTGCAGGCGAAGATGCTACTTCTACTAACAAGGGTATTGCTTCTTTCGCGACATCTGGTTTCAATGTTACTGCTGGTGTTGTTACTTTAGCTGACTCAGTTGTAAAAGCTGTTACAACAGACAGTGGCGCAATGAGTATGGGTGGGAATGCTATTAGCATTCTTGGTGGTGAAGGTATTGATGTTACACATACTGGAACATCAATTACAGTAACTGGAGAATATGCGAGTGGTGCCAATGCTGGTATTGCTTCTTTCTCTGCAACTAACTTCGACGTATCAAACGTAGGCGATGTTACGATTAAAACTGCTGGAGTTGCTAACTCCAAACTTGTAAACAGTGCAGTAACAATCGGTTCTTCATCTGTCTCTCTTGGTGCGACACAAACCTCATTGGCAGGTCTTACTGCAGTTACTGTTGATAACATTAATATCGACGGAAACACAATTTCTTCTACAGATACTAATGGTAATATCGTTCTTGATCCAAATGGAACAGGTGTTATCGATGCTTCTGCAACTCGCATCACCAACCTTGCTGAACCAACGGCAGATAGTGATGCTGCTACAAAATACTACGTTGATGCTGCTCGTTCTGGGCTTGATGTTAAAAATTCAGTTAAAGCTGCCACAACTGCAAATATTACACTAAGCAATACACAAACTGTTGATGGTGTTGCTCTTTCTGTTGGCGATCGTGTTCTTGTTAAAGACCAATCAACCGCATCTCAGAATGGTATCTATGTTGTTGCTTCTGGTGCTTGGACTCGCTCAACAGATGCTGATGCTCCTGCTGAATTAAATCCAGGAACTTTCGTTTTCGTTGAACAAGGTACTATAAATGATAACACTGGTTTCGTTGTAGTTTCTGATAGTGTTGTAACTATCGGCACTGACGCAATCAACTGGACTTTATTCTCTTCTTCTGGTACATTAATTGCTGGTAATGGTTTATCTAAAAATGGATATACGCTAGAAGTTAATGTCGCAGGATCTGGTGGTATCGAAATATCATCTGATTCCTTACAACTAAAATCGTCATTAGCAGGTACTGGTTTAGATTATGCTTCTGGTGTTCTTTCTCTTGAAACAACATTAGCTGGTCTTGGTTTAACATATACTGCTGGTGTAATCGACCTTAATGTCGCTACGAATGGTGGCTTAGAATTAGACGGATCAGATAATCTACAACTAAAATCAACTGTTGCTGGTACTGGTTTAACACTAACATCTGGTGTTCTAGATGTTATTGGAACTGCAGATAGAATTACTGCCAATGCAAATAGTATTGATATTGCGTCAACATATGTTGGTCAAAGCACTATTACTACTCTTGGTACTATCACTACTGGTACTTGGCAAGGTAGCGTAATTGCAGCACTATATGGTGGTACTGGCCAATCTAGTTACAGCGTTGGTGATTTGTTGGTTGCTTCTGGCGCATCTGCTTTAAGTAAACTAACAGTTGGCACTAGCGGAAAAATTCTACAATCTAATGGTACAACATTAGTTTATGCTGACCTTGATGGTGGATCGTTCTAATAATGGCGAATGTAATTAAGTTAAAGCGTTCTGAAGTTGCCAATGTAGTACCATTGGTAGGAGACCTGCAGGTCGGGGAAGTCGCATTTAACTCAGCTGATAAAAAAATATACACAAAAGATAGTGGTGGTAATGTTGTATTAATTGCGACTGCCAGTGATACTCTTCAAAATATTACTAGTCGTGGGGCTTCGTCATCAAACGCTATTACTTTAAGTAATGCAACTGCTTCAACATCAACTACTACTGGCGCATTAAAAGTTACAGGTGGTGTTGGCGTCGCAGGAAAATTGAGCGCAGGTTCAGTAAGTGTAAATAATGCATATACGTTACCGACAGCAGACGGAGCTGCGAACCAAGTTATCTCAACAGATGGCGCAGGGAATTTAACCTTTATCCCCAACGGATCTGGTTTTGCTTCCATAACTTCTCCGAGTCAAACCTCATTATCTGCAATAACATCATCTTCTTTAGATTTTGTTGGTGGTTCAGGTATTTCTATTACTCTGGACTCTATACTAAATAAGATAACGATTACTAATACTGGAC
>Ga0315905_10000446_pt1 | contig 45309 bp, 15 predicted proteins | sample LakEriMetagenome_5_FD_203522 | JGI IMG/M metagenome (GOLD analysis project Ga0315905, IMG submission 203522) | Freshwater fungal communities from buoy surface, Lake Erie, Ohio, United States - Buoy 4 MA121 | ecosystem: Environmental > Aquatic > Freshwater > Lake | place: USA: Lake Erie, Ohio...
TCGTCCCATCAACAAACTACTCACTCCCCGCACCAGCCACTCGATCGCAAAGCCTTCCGACAACCATGATACAGAGCAGAGAAGAGATCCCATCCGTCCAAACGGATTTCATTCCGTCAGGGCCATATGCATATCCGTCGTTGCTCGCAGCCGAGGCGTCTCAAGACCAGCGAACTGTCCTCCGGTTTTCTATTGCGCAAATCGACACCAGGAACCAGCTTAAAATTCGATTGGGCGCTGTCATGAATCCCGACTTTGCACTAGGGTACCCTCCTGCAAAAGGAGACAGTGCACGGCAGAAGATACGGCTGGTGGTGCAGGTTATCGCCCAATCCCACGCTGGCGCGTCAGGTCCTATGTACTGGGCGCAGTCGCAGCCGCTGATCGTGCCCGGTGCGCTCAAGGAAGTTCAAGTGGAGCCAGCTTTCTTTACGGCGGCTGCTTTGGTGCATCGAATCAAGCTGCGCTTTCGCACGCAGAACGACATCCCGGCAAACGCAAGCTTCGCAATTCGGCTGCCCGATGCTATTGGTCTCACCAGTACTTCCAAAGTGACCGAAGAGTCAGAGGGAAGCGTCTTTACTGGAACGCTGGCCAGTGAAGTGGTGGCGGACGACAGCAGTGTATACCTTGACTTTCCCAGCCAATGCTCCAATGGAAACTGGATCGATCCCTATCCGTATTGCAGCAGCTCCGTTGCTTGGGTTCAGAACAATTGCAACCCGGCGTCCACCTGCGCTTCTGGGAAGATCACGACCATGCAGCGCAGTGCATGTCAACCTGGCGAAGCCGGATGCCGTGCCACAAGCGCGCCATCGCGCATTCTCGCAAATCGGGTTGTCAAGTACACCAAGGACACATATATGGTACCTGAAATTATCGGCTACAACACCAGCCAGTGCCAAGTGCCTAACGGGCGCACAACCAAGCGTCCTGGCTCCTGGATAGTGCCGGCTGGCTGCGACATCACCAGACCGTATCAAAACGTGTCAGTGCAGCTCTTGTATGAAGATCACCCTAGTTTGGTGCCGAAGGGCACCTTGCTGACTCTCTTCTTGGCAAACATTCGAGCACCTCTTGTGTACGGAATCGAGCCTCTCATTGACGTGCAAGTAATGTCCGATTCCTTTAACCCCTATGCCGGCAACTGGCTCATCGACCGCAATCATCGCGTGAGCCTCGGCGTGACCCGCACGGGAATTATCGCAGACACGAGTGTCACGTTGGAGGGCTCTAACATCTCGTCACGCGTAGGGCAGAAAGCAAACATGCGGGTCATGTTCAGGATCCCGGGGGAAATGGAGTTGGGCAGCGATATTGTGTTGCTCATACACGGAGAAGTGACTGTGGACGCAGTGTCCAGTGCCTCCAGCACAGCTCGCGTGAATTGCGCGTCACACGTCTTGTCTTGTCCCGCCTTGCAGTACACCGTAAATGTCGCCCCCTGGACGTCACCCGACTACAACGCAACGAAGGTGACATTCATGACCACGAATACGGCAGTATACACGAATGTCACCATCAATATCACCGTGCCCTCCACTCGAAACCCCAGACAGGGCGGCCAGTATCGTCTGGTCCGCAAAATCGTCGTCGAAAACCGGACGAACGGCGTTAACACCTATTTTATCGGCGACCCGGACACGCCCACGGTGGTAATTGATCCGCGCCTGTGGGCTTCTGACGCAATGTCGATCGTGGAATGCACACCGAATCGACTCAACTCTCTCGTCAATGTCAGCGTGTCTTTGACAGCAAAGAACGCTGTTCCGCCCGGAGGGGGGATTTCTGTGTGGCTTCCCGTCGAGCTCAAGCGGGTACTGGCACAGATGCCCAAACTGATTTCCCTGACGAAGACGACCAACTTGGTAGCATCGCAACCTGCTGGTTGCAGTATGCTGCTTGAACCTCAGAATGCAGATCCCACCGTGAACACGATTGTTATCATTTCCTGTGGCATGACCGCATCGAACTTTGCTAACCCGGGCGATGTGTTCACCCTATTATTTGGCCCCTTTTTTTCGCCGAATAAACACCCGCCTTACGCCCTTGGAGCCGCGGTGGTGCGAACAGTCTCAAAGCCAGCTATTCTGTCCTCCTTCTTTGACCCTTGGGACGGTGCTCCAGCCTGGGGCAATGAAACCAGCAGAGTGATTGATCAATTTGCGCCAGTGCTTCCCAATCTGATCCTCATGGGCCCCCTCCACTCTCTTGCCAGAATCGTCAACGTGTCGGGAGCAGCCGTTGCTGGCGAGTTCGTGACACTGAGCATATCCTTTGTGAGCTCGGCCAACATTCCAGGTGGCGGCAGTATCAAGGTTACGATGCCTGTAGGCTTTGTGCTTTGCCGCGCATCCCCGACTTGTACAGCGGGGGCCTCAATGGAACAATGCTTGGTCTTGTCGGCAACAGTAAAGTCTGTCACAGGCTACGATAATCAGGGGAAGACGACTTGGGCAGTGTCCACAGCAGCGCAGCTGAAAAAGAACAAAGAATGCAATGACCCTGCTGGCCAATATTGTACCCGTGTCTGTGATTCGAAAGCTACGACGACGTTCGGTGAGTCACCGAACAACGAGCCTTCGTTCGTTTTTGACCTCGCCCAAACAGACAAAGGCATCCCGGCAGGCACCAAGGTCGACATTCTCATTGAAAATGTTCGAATGCCTAGTCGCTCAGGACCCGTCCGCGCGGACCGTCCAGCACAAATTCAGCTTTACAGTCTGGCAAAGGCCCTCGGCACCCTGCTTGACTCTGGAACCTTTGTACCTGCAATGGAAATCATGCCACGCAAGCTCCCGGCATCCAACATCTTCATTGCTCCGCACGACAACCAAGTCAGCGCAGTCACCGAATACACCATGCTCTTCCACTCGGCGGCAGGTGTGCCAAAAGATGGCTTCATCGAGCTTGAATTTCCTGAAGGCTGGGCATTTGAAAAAAGCGGGCCTCGCTTTGTGGACGCAGCAATTTCCGGTAGGGTCAGCAAGCATTCTCAACAAAGTGTTCAACTGGAATTGGAACCTCCGTTGAGCATTCATGAATCATCCTATAAGGACAAGCCCATACATATCATGCCGCGGGACGGTATGTGTCAGGTTGAGAAGAAATTCAACACCGAGTCCACGGAGATACTTAAAACGGAATTCACCTGGGGCACATTGCAGGACACAAGCCGCCGGGCTCCCGGGGGCATGGTGGCGGTGTGCCAGAAAGTATATAGCTCTGGTGCGGAGACTCGGAAAATCGAAAATTACGCGGTGACGGACATTCAGTCCGCAACTAGCCTGAACTACAAGGTGACCGTAGACTCAGTTCCTCGTGCATCTACAAGAAGGACGTTTGCTATTAGTGTTGGTCAATCCGTTCCAGCATGCACAGCAACAGAGGTCCAAGAGCGCAAGAACAGCCCGACTACACGGCGCCTGAGGATGGGACCCTTTCCCATGGAGTTTCCGGCACAATCTATAGTGAACGTGACCGTCGGAGGTATCAAAAACGGGCCATTGGCAAATGGGGAGGGATCGTACTCAGGTAAGGCACACGTATCGACTTTCTCAAGCGATAACATGTTGATTGAAGATGGAGTCTTCAGGCTATGCGGCAGAGTAACTTGTGATGGCGACCTTCTGCGCGAAAAGCTTACCCAAGTGCAAGTCATTCTCGACCAGAAAGGAGCGCACGCAGAGGGCGGCTTTGTCCTGTTCCTTGAGGTGACGAACCCCATCCAGAATCTGAGCTCTGTCCGGATCACATTTCCCAGCACTTTCTCAGGAGCTCAGGGTGTGAATTCTGTCTCAAACATCGAGCTGGGAGATCTATCTCACAAAGAGACATACGATCCGTGGGTGTCTTCTCTGATTCTATCTAGCCATCTGGCTTCAGCAAATGTGTTGCTGCTTCCCTGCAAATTGTCGGACCTGGAATGCAGTAGATCGGTCTTCATCCAAATCAACTCCAGCATACCGGAAGGACGCCTCTTGGCGTTGCATCTCAACGGCAAACTTCGCAATCCAAGCCGGCCGGGACAGTGCTCGGGTCCGTGTAGCTCGCTACCACCTATTGGTAGCGAACTTGCTGACAAGCGGTTCAAGTACAGTGTTGACCTATATGGTCCACCACTTGCCCATAATCCCAACGCCCACTGTGCTCCTGTGACAGACCCAAGATGTGTGAAGCTTCTGCAGATGTACAACGATAATGTAGCTCAGACTACGATTCAGGCCGGATTGATTGAGGCAGCAGCTACTATCGCCGTGGAGGAGACGATTCAGCACATCACTTACATCAGCTTCTCCCTTTTTGCCGGAAGTGGCCTGAAATCCGATGACATTATCAAAATCACTGTCCCTGACCCTTTTTCATTTGAAGACGGCAAGTTCCCAGCTAACACAATGGCCTCAGATCCCGCGTACTTCTACTCTGGCGATGCCAGTGTATTGAACATAATGGGGTCCATCTCTGGCATTCGGGGCCTGTTGGGGGTTTCCGACATTGAAGGCCAACTTCTCACCGTGCGGCGGTGTGCAATTCCGGGAGCGGTCACCCAGGAGACACTTGATGTCCCCATCAAATTTACTCTTGGGCCATTCCGGAACCGGGACTATGGATCAGTAAACTATCGCGGCGAGGTAATCCATGCTGGTCTTTTCCGATTTGAATTGCTTGACGCGACGGGCCAACTGATGGAGAGTCTGTCGATCAAAAGTCCTCCGATCCGTCCTGCCAAACTAGAAGTCAGAGCTCATCTTGACACGAATCGGTCAGCCACGCTCGCGCAGCTTGATCTTTACTTCAAGCTCTTCAAGAGCATGCTGGCAGCAGACGAGATCTTTGTTTTTTTGCCGAAAGGATATTCGGTTCCCAAAGGCCAGATCAAAGCTCAAATTTCCACCCTCGATGCCCGTGACAAACTGCTGAAGATTCCCCTGAACGTCACCTCACACATTCAGCTCGAGAACGTAATGGATCTGGCGACTGGCGTGCCGGAGCGCATGGCTGTGCGTTTAGCCGCAGGGAAGCCCCTACAGAGAGCCAAAGACATAAATCTAACCCTTTTCAATATTTTGACGCCTGTTGGTGGAAAGCAACCCGGGGACATTTTCACCGTGTCAACAGCTTCATATGGATGCAGCGTGAAACAGCAGCATAAGCAAAAGTCCTGGTCGGACGATTCACCGACAGCCTTACGAACGGATCTGGTCAATATTCCTAACTGGACTAAGCGTCAGAACAATTGGCCGGCCGACAGCCCCTTAGCAAATTCTGCCGACCAGTGCTACTGGATTATGGAGAGCAATTATGGCAGCACTCCGAGCGTCGACATCGATGAGGGGGATATCAGCCCGTCACTCTCCGTTGGCATGAGCTCTAAGGTTTCAGGCAACCAGGTCATGCTGTCCATCAGATTCAAGACGCGAAATCCCTTTCCAAGGAACGGAACCGTCATCTTCTCGCTCCCGAGAGGATATCGAGCGGAGGCGCAGGTCAAGGCCTGTTCCTCAGTCTTGCGGCAGCTTAATTTGTCCTGCTCTCATCAATGCTATGTAAATGGCGTGGATGGCATCAACGGCACGAATTCAGCTTACTGTCCACTTGTTTTCCGTCCAGACCCTCTGATAGAAGTAGTTGACGATGGCAAACGCGTGGTCCTTCGCAACCTCAATCAGCCCCTTAGCTCTACAAATTCAACATACGATCTCTTCCCCAGCTGGCAACTCCTCCTTGGCAAGGGACCATACGTGGACGAGCTTCTAACTCCGGGATTTGCCGGCGTGGAGATTGCCATCAACATCTCGAGCATCCGTCTCCGCGAGGCATCATCGCAAGATGAAGCCGGTAATGTCCAGAGCACCCCAGGCAACTTTGATATCGAGGTTCAAGACGAGAGCGGCAGACCTGTCGATCGTACATACATTGGGCTCCCCTCGGAGCCTCTTACTCCCAACAAGCTTGCTATGGTAAGCGTGCTGCCCCTGACGTTGGCCGAGTTGCAGAAGCATACCCTGGCTATTCGCTTCAAGACGTTTAACAGTTTGGTGGCCAATGGCACGTTAAGGCTTTTGCTTCCAGAAGGCTATGAATACGACAAGTCAACGCTGAATGTTGTTCAGGCCGATGGCGAAACAGGGTTGGCGGAAGCATTGAATTTGCAGAATGGCGGGCCGCTGCAGGGATTGCAGTACCTTCCCGACTATAACGTGCATGACGCATCGAAGCGGGAATTGTGGTTTCGGCTTCCCGATCGCCAAATGCCTACAGACCCTCAACTCCTCACTGTGTTTATTGGTCCGCTCCGCTCAACGCAAGAGGTCACAGGCGTCTTTGAGTTGTCGACACTGACCCCGAAAGGAGAGGTCATTGACCAGGAAACGTCGGTATTGGCCCATGAACGTGTTCCAGGCCTCTTGACATTTACTTCAATCAATCTAGCCGCCCGCACTGCAGGCGCTGCGTCAGATATCACTGTGGATTTCACCAGCTCGACTCCTCTGCCAAATGGCTCCCAGGCTGTGATTCTGTTTCCTCCGACATACACCGTGTTATTGCCGTCTCAGTCGAAGATTCCGGTATTCAGTGTGTATATCAACGATGAGTGCAAGTGCACCGACACCACTCCTGCCGCATGTCCCCACAGGTGTGAGCCGGCAGCTCATCGGGGTGCCCCGGCACAGATACCAGACGTGAGAGCCTTGATGCCAGTATCAGGTTACAGCGATGCCAAGCAGCGTGTCACTGTGTACGGAACAGAGTTCGAAGGAACGGTGAGAGCTCGTCTCGGGGGCGTAGAACTGCCCATCGTTTGGGTCAGAACCAACTCGCTTCCTCATGTTCTCGTGGTGGAAGTTGACTGCTCTGAGAATAAAAGGCAAAACAACTCCTTTTGTGCCATGGAACTCTCAACTGGAGAGGTTCTGAGCCAAAGGTGCATGAATCCCTTGGGTCTGGGCGAGACTTTTAACGTGACAAAATGCGGCAACGGCTCAAAAGCAGGCTCGATGCCGGTGAGCATGGCCTGGTCAGGAGCCATCGAGCTATCGATATCGAAGATTGGCTATCCCAATGATGGTCACTTCACCAGTTCCAAGACTAATTATACCCTGTACCGGCGACTGCCTGACTCTTTGGGATCCTGCCCCGGCGACTGCAGCGATCGGGGTGTATGCTCCGCGACTACTGTCGGCAGCGGTGAAATTACGTACTTGTGCAAATGTCATTATCCCTTTGAAGGAATCGACTGCCGGACCGGCCCGTCGGTGATTGCAGTCAAACCCGACTTTGGAGACCTTTATGCCCTCCCCAAATCTGAGATTGACGTGGAGATATTTTCGGCAGTTCCCCTCACCGCGAATGGGAAGACGTTTCGATGTATATTCGGGACACGCATTGTCACAGCCACGTTGTTGCCCGGGCCACCTGCAATTTTCCGATGTTTGATCCCGCCGAAAGCCATGGTGATCGACTCCAAGAAAACGTTTCCATTCTCTTCCAGGGACACAGTTCCAATCTTCATCACAATCAACCAAGGCCCAACTTGCGAGAGAGACGGCTGCTGTTATACTGTTGGGCCAGGTGGCGAAAGAGACCCGTGCTTTGTGGGATCCCTCTCGCATAGCTACCGCAACTTTGCGTACTATGACGGTTCTGAAACCGAGACCGGAGCCTTCGTGAGAACTGTTGAGCTCGGCACGGGTGTTCACGCACACGTGTTTAAGCACAGCTCTCACGACTTCTCAGATCGACCGCATGCGCATCTGGTGAGAATCGAATCAATGGCTCAAACCTATGTTGCTCGATCATTGACAGTGGACAGGCTCTGTGATTGCGGGAGGGGCGACTATGACTGCAAATGCTTCAGCACAGAGGGCACCCACATGCACATTTTCGTGCACCGGGATCCCGACAATAGTGATGGGGAGCACAATCATACGTTGCGGGTTCGCACACCGGCGTTAGCACTTCCCGTCCCTCTTCCAGCGCTCAGCGAAGCACGCGAGCTGGATGAACAAATCACAGCTCTGTACGCCGAAGGAGCGCTGGACTCCATATCAGAAGCCGCTGTTTCGAAAATCCAGGAACTGAAGCAGGTCGAGGGACGGCTCGACTTGCCTTCCGGTACCGAGGTGCAAGTGCCACTTCCCGGCGTCATTCCTGGTGGTTCACGTGTGAAAGTGATTCTGGCCCCAGGTGGAATCCAAGTGCGAAAATCGGCAGGGCCCTCTGACTTACACGGTATCATGACATTTGACCCCAGCACCGTGAAACCTTGCAGGCACATTGCAATCATGTGCGGGGGCATTGTAGACAGGAGCTTCGACGTTCCAAGCGTTGACATCCTGCCCTCAGCTCTGAGATATCTCGGACTCGTTACAGCAGATAGTCCAATCGCCGGCTCCCTGGTCGACCTTTCCATCGTCATTGGCACCAAAAATGCAATCCCAGGGAAGAATGGCCTGTTTGGAAACTTACAGATTCACTTCCCGCAGACTCTCTCCATGAACTCGGACACTTATCTCAGGGCAGAGGGCTGCCCTGCTGGGCTGACAGGCGCAGGATGCCTGTCCGGACTGTACAATCCCAGTAACATTTCTCTGGGGCTGAGTTCGCAAAGCGTGTGTTTCGACGCGAAATCAGCACCGTGCAACCTTGAGGCGAAGCTCTGTACTATGTACCCATATGCGGACGTCTGTCAATTATCAAGCAATTTCTTGATACTCCATCTCAATCAGGACGTTGAGGAGGGTTCTGTACTGCGCTTCAACCTGACTAACATTCTGCTGCCTCCGTTTTCTGGACACTCGTCCAGAATCATGGTGAGTACTTTCGGGTTTGATGGCTATAAGATCGATGAATCCTCGGTTCCTGGCTTAGACATCGAGCCTGGTAATCTTCATAATGCCAGTGTCGAGCTCTCAAACTTTGAGGTTGGAGGCAATGCCATCGTCTCCGTCTCTTTCGTGCTTGCGAATCCAATACCGTATGGCGGCAAATGCCGACTCTTATTTGACAAATCCTTTTCGTTTGCAAAGGTGACCGTAATGTCGCTTTCGGATCCCCCCTGGACTATCAATGCTACAGCACAAGACTATATTGATCTAGTTCTTGTGACAACTAAAGTGCGAACCCAACATGCCCTGATTAGCGGTCAAAAAATCAGCTTCAAAATCCAAGATCTTACGAATCCGGTAAAACTTGGAGCAGTGCGTGGGTTCCAGATCCAGACGCTCCTTCCGACTATTGCTGGGTTTGAAGAGGGCGTGATCGATCAGGCAATCACCGATGACTTTGCCCTTGGCCCCGCCACGATCCCGTACCTTAAGATCGAGCTGGATGATATCCACACGGGGTCGTTTGGCTCTCTGCAAATCCGCTTCGAGGTGCCGCAGGGAGTCTCACTCCAAAACAGAACAATTATTCGCATCAAGACCCCACCCGGATTTTTGCCGTGCTCAATCCAAAACTCATCTAAAATGACCCTAAGCATTTCAGGCTCTATGTGCAACTCTTTTTCTAGCCGCGTTGACCAACCCGTTACAAATTGCGACGAGGATTATGCTGCCTTTGAAAGTCTGCGAAGTTCGGTCGTTGAGATGTTTTTTGTCGGCAACTGCATCGTGCCTGCTGGAGCGCAACTCAACATTAACGTCTCCAGCGTGATGAATCCCGTCTTCGACGGTCAGCATAGCGCTTTTGAAATGACCATCTTCGATCAGGAATGCGGCCAACACAGCTGCATGGTACACAAGCCTCTGCAAAACATCATGCTGCTGACAAACGAAATGCTGCTTGCGAGCATGCAGCTGGAGGGCGACCTGTCCTACACAACCGGACAGCCCGTTAAAACAGTCAAAATAAATGTGATTACCATGAATCGACTTCCTGACAATACCTTCTTCCTGGTAGACGTCCCCAGACACTTTGACATCGACAACAAGGCGTTTGCGGTCACGGTGTCCTCAACAGAAGGGAATAGCCCACGCTGCACTTGCCTTGCTGCAGACAAGTTTCCGGGTTCCTGCTGTCCGTACGGGCAGTTCTTTTACTTTCAGGTGCCAATCAGAATGGATGCAGGATCATCGTTACATTTTGAGGTCGAAGGCATCACCAACCGCCTTGCCAAGGGAGAGGCTCTCTTCCAAATCAGGACAGCAGAGATTGGGTTGAACAACAAGACTTTTGACCTGCCTCCTAGCGCGTCTTCAGTGACTCTTCAGCCTAACTGGGTGTTCCTTGACAGAGCGATTGCCACAGTCAATCTTGAAGCAGCCCGTCTCGCACAGCTGTCGCTCGTGATTAAGAACGCAATCTATTTTGGAGTGGGCTCTGACCTCAGCTTTTCCACAGAAAGCGTTGAAACAACCTCAATCATAAGGACGGGCATGGTGGCAGACCTTGTTTTTTCGTTCAAAACGATCAATGTCATCCGCCACACTTCAACCATTCAGGTCTTTTTCGGAGAAGGCTTCGACTTGTCTGGAGCATCTGTCGACTTGTCCAAGTTACCGGGTCGCACGAGTTTCTCCCCGCCCACAGAGGTCCTCACAGTCCATTGGCTGAATGGCAACAGTCTTCCTCCATCCTCGAATCTCAGTTTCACGTGCAGAAACATCAAGTTTCCAACCAAAAGGCAAGGTGGGCTCCCGCATATTGGAATTCGGACTGTTTCAGAGCTGGGGCAGATTGTGCATGAAAATCTTGATATCTGGGAAAGCCCCATGACAATTGGGCAACTAAGACATGTTCAGGCCACCGTAGTTCCGTCTGCAGCTCATCCGTATGTGACGTCGAACTCCACGATCGTTCTCAACGTCTCTTTTGCTTTTGCCTCCACCTTCTTCGCACATAGCGTCCTCTCCATCAGGTTTGATGACGACATTTTCAAACTCAATACCACAAACGTGCCTCACGCGTTGTGCATGCGCCAAAGCTCCGGCGGAAGCAACCTACGGTACATTTACAAAGAGCAAGAGTGCAATGTTGGTGAGACAGGCGAAACATATGCCGCCACTTCTACCGGACCTGGCGCCTATCTTGAGATTCCACGCTACAACTACACCCATGACGGCATTCCAAAGGGTCAGACCATAAGGGTGATGAATGCAACCGGCGGGCGCCAAATGGAGTCTGGCGAACACTTCTGGGTGCTCATCGCTGGAATTTCCCCTGCTCGAACGAGCAGAGGTGACGAACCAGCACCGACTGCTGAGCTTACGACCTACAATGAGACGTATTACCGCATCGGAAACATTACCCATGTTAGCAGATGGCTTCTGGACAATTCCTCTGTCATCCTCAAGTCCTATGCTTTGAGCCTCAAGAGAATCCCTACAGGCCTCACTGCACCGACTCACACGTACAATGACCCTTTCGACATTAGAGACACCTCCATTTTATCGCTGGAGCCATTGGTTGTGACAAACCTGATCGCGTTCCCATGGGTTTCCGACACGACATGCTCCCTGAACATTGCTCGAGTGCGATTTTTGTGGTCGGGATCATTTTCAGATTTTAAGTTCCTCTTGAATGGAGTCACAACACCTGTGTCGACCCAGAGTGTTGAACCTAGTGGGCGGTTTCATTCGTTCACAACTGAGTGTGGGAGCAAAAACCAGGCCATTGAGGCCAGTATAAAGATCGATGGGTATGGCGTATCTATTGCAAAGGCCCGATTTCTGCAGTTGCCGTCGCCTCCGTCGCGCACAAACATTTCGATGGTAAAGCATGGAACGATTCAGCTCGATTGGATTGGAGACCTCACAGATCAGGTGCTGTATCACGAGCTGCAGGTAACAGCAGACTATTCCCATACTCAAAAGAATTGGCCTGGTGCTGCCGCTGATTGGCCTCTCCAGGCACTAAACTGGAACGCTGCACAATCTGTTCTGTACCCTTGCTGCGCCGGCGGTAGGAGCTGCTGCGGACTGTCGACCCTTACGTATGAGAACACATTGTATGCGTACTCGGGGCGCATAATCTATGCGCGCTTGCGGAGAATCAATATTGTGTCAAACTCTGTCACAAACTCGATTTTTCTCTGGTCAAACATCGTGTCAATCACAGCAATTGGCAAGCCAACGGCGCCAACCCTAGTTTCCCGCGCACACGTAGGCAAGGGAACTGCTGGTGTGCTGCTCTCCTGGAACCCACCACCTGATATTGGACTAGGCATCCGCGTGCCGGGCAGCGGATTGGCATCATTGAGTGGCTTTGATCTGGAGATGAGCAAACAAGGATCGTCTGGACCATGGACCACTATAGCATCGCCTGTTGCAGATGTTCTGCGACACTTCGAGCCTCTTGTCGTGGGTACTCAGTATAGCTTCAGGGTTCGCGGCTCCAATCTGCTGGGACCAGGCGAATGGTCACAGGTACTTAATTTCAGAGGCTTTAGACCCCCTGGTCGCGCGCCTCGGCCGCATATTTCCGTAATATCGGGCGTCAATACCACAATGCGAGTGACTTTTAGCGAACCACTGGACACGGGCTACGGCAATCAGACAGCACAGCTCACCTCGGTCTTGGTACGGAAATATCGGGATTTGTCATTCTACCCCTGCTGCAGCGACGATTCGTTTTCGGTCGACTGTGGAAGCGTTCCAGGCACAGGTTCCCTTACTTCACCGTCTCTTGTCCTTGAATCGTCTTTCAGGTTGAGCAGTGCGGCTTCCACCGCGACCTTATCCTGCTCGGGATGCGATTGTTACCCGTCAGCTGGGACTCAAACGGGTTCCCTGATCGGGAAAGTCGGCAGTGTCAGCGCGTCGGGCGTTCAGGTTTGCACGTGGCTTATCTCCGGCGACAGCGACAAGTCCATACGTTTCCGTCTCCTAAATTTGACATCAACCGGAGCCGAAAACGTGAGTGTGCACAGCTGCACAGACGCGTATTGTACCGATGCCTCACGCACTCCTCTTGCAGAGCTTAGACGTTCAAACACGCCGTATGGCGTGGATCTGACTCGAAGCTCAGACTATACTTATAGCACAAACTCAAGCTTCTTGCAAGTCGTCCTCACATTCCGACCAAACTCGGTCATCTCTGGCACAACCTTCTTTGAAGCTACCTGGGCCCTTTCTACGCCTGGATTGCAGAGACAGATCGATGGCAATAACCAGGTGCAGTATGCGTTCGCCGTGGGCGGTCTGGAAAGAGGCGCAGCCTATCGTTTCACGATTATGGTGGCCAATGAGCTGGCGTATGCCGAGAACAACAACACGGACAGTGGCTGGTCGCCGCTGTCAGACGCAGTTCAAGCCCAGCACAAGCCTCTGCCACAACCGCAGTTTCCGAACCCCAACAATCCGCTTGAGAGTGCTGTTGTGCTTGGCAACCTTTCGTATGAGCTGATGTGGAGCATACCGTCAACTTGGTCGGGCCGGCAAGACTTTAGTTATCACATCCGAAAGTACGTCAATCCCCAATACAAAATTGAGGGCATTCTCAACACTCCGCCGAGTGAAGACCTGCAGCCTCCAATGCCTAAAGCGAACCTCAGCTTCAACAATATGACTAATGATGGGTTCAATTCCTTCCAGCATGTACGAACCTGGGGCGCAGTGGATCTTGACTTCTTCGCTGCAGGTGGTCAGCACTTTTTGGCAATTGCCAACAGTCAGCCCCTCGGTGTTGATAGCTCGAAGATGTCGGGCACAGGACTACCTCAATCGGAGTATGACGATACTCCGACAGAAGCTAAGGACAACTGGGGCTATGTGGGCCAGGACATGGAAGCGCTAACAGTATACATGTACAACACGAGGAATGGTACCTTTGGCGGAAAATGCGAGTATAAGCACGAGACCGCACGTATGCTCTTGAAATCAACATGTGATGATGTGGATTCGTTTTTCTGTTCTAAGTATAAGCACATGGTGGATTGGGGAAGGCAGCCACACTGTTCTGCTTTCTTGGATCCGCCCCTCAAAGTGTACCAATACGCAGGGAGTTCCTTTGTCCGAGACCCTTCTACTACCTCGGGTCTGAAAAGGATGAATGTGCACCAGATGATCAGCACCTTTGGCGCCAGCGCTGTTCGAAGCTTTTCTGTCCAGGCGGACACATTTTTGCTGGTGACCAACACGCGCATTCCCGAGACCTTCATGTGCGTCGAGGCGGAGAACGGAGTTCATGACCCAAGCCGGAAAGAGTATCCGTACCAAAATTCAGTTGCGAAAGTGGACAATCTCGCAGTTGATTGGAAGAATGTGAAGCAGTGTCTTCATTGGAATGATACCAAAACGTGCCCTGGCAATGACCTTGCACCTGTGCCCACAAGATGTGTGGGGCATCCGGCCGGGAGCCTAGCCGCGGATCCCTCCGCACCGGCCACTTCGGCGCATTCGGTCTTGTACCGGTATGACGCTGCCACCTCAGAATTTTACATGCATCAGGTCGTGGCTGCAGACGAACCAAAAGGGCTGGCGGTCCTGGTCTCCAACAATTCCGACATAGGTACTGACGTGCCTCTAGTTGCGATCGCGCAGGGCGCTGGTCCTGTGCTGGTGTACAGAATGATACGCGCTCCTATGGATTCTAGTGTCCAATCTACGACGTCGAGTGGGGCCGGCTGCAGTGGATATTTTGGAACCGACTTCTGTCTCCAGGACGTGCAGAGCTTGAGTTCTCAAGGAGCATCCGCTGTCAAGATCTTTGACGTCTTGAAACAACCCAACACGGGCAAAAACGAAACGCTGCTCATTATTGCTCACAAGGACCCTATCAAGGCATCAGACTCTGCCAGCAGAATGGGGCAGGGCTCGCTCTATACGTGGGCTGCGTCCTCCTCTTCCTTCATTCCACACCCTACCATGTTCACAGCGGTTCCAACCGATGGGGCGGTCTGTCTCGAGAATACCGAAATCGACGGCCGTCACATCATCGTCATCTGCCAATCAAGTGCCTGCAAGAAAGATCAGCCTTGGGATCCTGTCAACGTTTCGAAGGAAAATGCGGGCTATGTAGGTCCTGAGGGTAGCTGCTCAGTGGTGTATGAGTGGCGGAACTCATCGTTAACTTTGCTTCAAATCCTGCCCGTGTACGCAGCGCGCTCTGTCACTGCATTTACTCGCCCCTCGAAACGTCGGGGAGTTCGATACGATCACTATCTGCTGGTGGCTGGCTCAGGCTCAGTAGGCAATGCTTCAGGCAATGCTTTTGGCAATGCTTCTGAGGCATCGAGCGAATCTGTGCTGCTCCACTGGGAGACTTCTGTCTCCATGTACCCTCGGGACGATCCCTTGTTCCAGGGCTATGCACGGGTAAGAGAGATCTACACAAAGGAGCCTCGCCGCTGGGCGGTCCATTCGTCTGGGTCTTTGCAGTTTGCTGCTCTAGCAGCAGCTGGTCATTTTCAGGCTACCTCGGACACTCCGTACCCGCAACTGCCTTTATGCCAGTCGACAGCCTGTTTCAAGCCAGAATCCGACTTTGTGAACGGAAAAGGATTGCCTCCCGGAACTGCAACTCCATCGGCAGGTATTCCCATTAGCTTTTTGTTGGAATGTGCACCACCTCATTGAGAGTCTAAATCCGTTATCAGCTCATGTTCATCCCATGTATGAAAGCATTCAAATACAACCTTTACCTAGTTAGCAAACACACCCCCTCTGCCCCCCCAGGAACACTTAATCCTTTGAACATGTCATGTGCAGTTGGGACGGGGACGTCTATGCGCACGTCTTGTGACTATCTTGGTCCAACCTCATGCTGTGAGAAGGCCGGCGCGGGGTGTCGTCACTATTTTGTTGATGCCACTGCCACCAAACCCTTCAGAGAGTGGTACTATGACGCGCCAGACAGGAAAAGAGCGCAATATGCCCCCATATTCACGTTGGATCGGCACTGGCCCCAGACCACGCTCGAAGACTACTATGCCTGCAACCAGAGTACTGTTATTAGCGCCGCGCAGGAGCAGCCGGGTGGTGCGCATTACTCGTACTTTGGTGCGCTGGACACCATCACTGTATCAACAGTGAACGTGTTGGTTGAGTCGCCCGAGTCTGACCCCGTCTACATCCGGAGTCTCAGTGTACCGTCGCCGCCAGAAATTAATCGTCCTCCCTACTTTGTTCTTGGAGGAATGTTGAACGTGAAATGGAACACGCCCGTCGCAGATGGCGAGGTGCGGCCGGAAAATAGAGAGCTCATCATCAGGTTTTACTTCGTGGTCTTGCGCCTAGGTCCTTGTGGCACATTTGGAAAAAAAGTAGAAGATCTAAAGTTTGGATACAGGACTACGGAGGCAGACATTGGTCTGCCTCCGAAATCTCTCAAGCGTGGCGAGCTGTATTGTGCGTCCGTTGCCGCCGCCAATGTGCTGGGCCGGGGCTTCGAGACCGCGATAGGCAAGGAGTTCTACGCCCTTGAACCGCCAGGCCCTGTGCGTGGCTTGCAGGTGAATTCTTTGCTGGGCCAATCCTCGCTCTGCATTTCATGGGATGAGCCCATCGATCATGGACTCGGTCCCGGTAGGCCTCTTCGAATGCTCTCGGGCCTCGAACGCCGCCTCTGGCTCAACTATACGGTGACCGTGTCGGAGAGTCCACTCGAACTTGATCCCAAGAAAATGAACGTGTTTTTGAACACGAGTGGCACCAATTTTGAGCTTGACGTACTCGATGGCGAACTCACGTCTGTAACTCTCGACAAGTCCATTCTGCGAAAGGGTGTGCGCTACTACGTTGCTGTCCGGGCCAGAAATGATGCCTTTTTCAGCAGCTTTGAGGAACGGACGGATATCATATGCGCCATTTTCCCGCCTGATGCTCCCCGCAACGTAACCGCACAGGTATCTGGGAACTTGAAGGCAAACATTTCATGGTCCAGTCCTCTGGACTCGGGCGAAGGCGTCTCCCGCAGCCAGTGCTCTTCTGATGACATCTCCACGTACATTGTACAGGCCTCTGACAACCCTCAATTTGCTCCCCTCTACATCTTCAACGCGTCTGCCCAGCACGAGAGCCTGCTCTTCTCCAGCGCTTCCCAATTGTGGCATGAGGTGACTTCTTTGCTGCTCAGAAACAAGGTGACGTACTACAGAGTGTTCGCTCAAAACCTAGCAGGGACCAGCGTTGCATCAGATTCAGTGTCCTTGCGCACAGCGACCTCAGCATCGTCACCAACGCAAGTGCGCACCCGTGTCTTCTCCGGAAATTCCATCACGCTTGAAATAAGCCCTCCAGTGGACACTGGATATGGCGATTCAGCTTTCCCGATCCTGGGCTACAAGGTGCAGTTCTCACCCAATGCTACATTTGACTCACTCGTGGGCAAGGAGGCGCTGGCCAACAGCTCTGGCGTGTACACAGCGACCCATCTGCTACCAGGTGTTAGGTACAGAATTCGCGCCGCGGCCATGTCCCTCGCTGGCCAGGGTAACTGGTCAAACGTTGTTTTCGAGAGAAGTGTGGGGCCTCCCTCTGCGCCGCGAGATCCTAAGATTCGGGTCTCTGGCCACCTCTCCCTCGAGTTTTCGTGGAAATTGCCGAGCGATTTGGGGCTGGGTGATGGATTCAACTATCCTATCTCGCGCTACGAGGTGGAGGTTGCGAGCAGCGACACGTTCGAAGACGAATATCTTGTCTTCGTTGACCGTCATGTGCTTGCCATGCATCCAGTTCCGTTAATGGAAAGCCTTGAGCCTATCCAAGTGACGTACACGGACGAGGGGCATTTTCTTGAGAATTCAGGGCTTCCTACACTCGGACACATCATCAGCACTGTGCCTGTTGTCAACTATTCCAAACCCTGCGACTGCACGACGCTGTGTTCACACGTGAACGGCATGCCTGTCTGTCAGGTGGTAAACGCCACGCTCTGTCTGTCTGTCTCTGACGAGTTCGGGCGTGGTGGGCTTCGCGCGTGCACGACAACGTCTGTGGTACGCCAAGAAAACCTCAAGTCACAGGCAATCGATGTGTCGCGGCAAGATTCCCAACTTCCACTTGTAAAGGGCCTCTTATACTTCATGCGCGTACGCGCGGTCAGCCGTGTCGGCGCCAGCAAATATTCAGAGTCGACTCCGCTCACTGAACAGCGAGCGATTTCAAGACCCTCGGAGCCTCTGAACTTGCGAGGTCAGACCAACATCCAGGGAATGTACTTGCAATGGGATCCGCCTCTCGAAACCGGCATCGGCGGGACGGCACTTGCTCTAGAATCCTACGTTATCCGCTATTCTGCCAGCAACTTCAGCAGCGGTCCTGTCAACACCACGCAGGTCGCCAGCGCTGTGCGGTCAGTGACGATTCCGCATGCTGTCTTGAAAGGCTTCGGTCGCGTGTTCTCCTTCGAGGTCATTGCCATCAACATCGCGGCTATGAGTGCCCCGTCTGAGCGCAGACATGCCGACTACATTGGTCGAGCTAATGCCCCGAGCATTGTATCAGTGGCCTGGCCGTCTAGTCCTGGTGGTTCCTCAGCGCAAATCACATGGAGCCCGCCTACTGACTTCGGAAATGGAGCAGGCATGTCGTTGTCGGGGACAAACACTGCCCTTTTTCAGTTGCAAACCTCCCGCAGCAAGGACTTTGAAGAGTTTGAGTCGGACTTTACTGAAGCGTACAATTTTGCAACAAAATCACCTCTGACCCTGACAAAGACAGGCTTGCTCCGTGGCTCCACCTATTTCTTCCGCGTGCTCTGCATTACTGCCCCCGGCTTCGGAGATCCGAGTAACGTGTATTGGGCCGTGTCCACGGATTCTGCACCACAGGTATTGACGGTGCTGCCTCCATCTGTCCCCTCGTCTGGGCCAACTCCGATGACCGTCGTTGTAGACGGCGCGTGGCTAGAAAGTGACACCTTGGATCCTTCTAAATGCACAGTGAACTTCGAGGGATTCGGTGTGCGCGCTGCCAATGACTGCTACCGGTACATTTGGGCTTCTGGTCTAAATTGGGGGAAAATGGGCAATATTCGGCCCAGCCAGGGTCGGGAGTTGACAAACGCGCAACTGAAAGTAGAACTGGAAACAAAGTATCAGTTCACTCAAAAGGAATGGAATGCGTTCGACATCCGTGATCTGCGAGGCAACGACTACATCAAGGTTGGTGCTTTCTTCTTCAGACCAACCGCGGAAGTCAACCAGGTAGTGTTCAAATTTGACACTCCTCATCTCAAAGGCGGGCCTACCAGGTCTATTGCTGCAACTCTAAGTTACGGTACCGTGTCTCAAACCCCAACATTTGCCGTGACGGCTCTAAACGCGCCTACGCCGTCGGTAGTTTCAGTCACGGGACCTGGTGTTGCCAAAGGAACTGCATCCAACAGCTGGGTTGGAGCACAGGCGGGCTCTGGAATTACTATCGCTGTAGCCGGCTTCCCTGCATTCCAGCCGTTGGCGGTCAAGATTGACCAGAGCGGAGCCTTGCTAACGATGCAGCATATGGATGTCATCTTGGCTTCCTCTGCTGACAGTCCCTCATTCGTACACATGACACTCCGAAGCGATACTTTGGAGGGAAGCTATCGTGTCAACGTTTCCGAAGCCACGACCGGATCCGTTGTGTCATTAAACCTTGTCGTCTCTGGCTCAACGCGCATGCAAGTGGTAGAGATGCTGCCGTCCTTTGGCGCTTCTGGTCAGCCATTCCACGTCCACCTAAAAAATGCAGGCGACTTGACCCTCGCTAACATCACGTTCGACACGCTCCTTGCCTCCTGCTTGCCAGCAGCCCATAGCTCTACTACGCACCTCCTCTGCACTGCTCCGAACCTTGCCAATTTTTCGGGATCGATTCCGGTGACGGTTGCGTCTCAAAGGGGTAGATTGGTCGTGCAATGGCAAGTTCTTGTTAGCACCATGCTCTCTGATCTGCAGATCAACAGTAAAAACGAGCCGGAATTCACCAAGTTGCCTCGACAGGCTGTCATGTATGTCGGACAAAACGTTGCAGCGCGCTTCAGCGTTCGCACGGACAAAGTTGCCGATGGATCGCGGGTCACGGCTGCCCTGCGCGATTCTGTCGGTTTTTCTGTCACTTTGAAGCTGAGTGTAGCATTTGTGACAGGGCTCGAGATCGGCGTAGACTTGATGCTGGGGGCTGTGTCTGAGTACTCAGCGGGCGATTGGGATGGGACGCTCCACAATAATTTGATTCCTGACGTGTATGACTTGGAAGTGAACGTTGGTGGTGCTCTTTACAAACGCAAGAGTGTCTTGAGAGTGCTTCCAAGCGGCGTGTGCGAGACCAGCGTTTCTCCGTCGGCTGGTCCCAAACACAGCGCTTTCTCAGTAACAGTCACCGCTGCATTTCCGTCTTCTCCGTTGCCTGTCCCTTTCCCGACGAAGCAGCTGGAGGCATTTATGGGCGCAACTAGCGTCGCCATCACCTCCAGGCAGTCGAACCCAACCTCCACAACTTTCGTGATGCGCGTGCCTTCTGGACACGCGGGTAACGTTGCTCATGTCAGGGGCCTCGGCGCCTATGGGGTTGAAATGTGCGCCTTCATGATTGAAGAGGCGCCAAAAGACGCCTTTTGCCCAAGTGCAGTCCAGTGGGCCAGCTCAACGACTGCGCCAGCATCAGGTAGTACGCAGATGGAGGTACATCTGTCGCGTTTCCCGTACGTGGACAACGTTACACATGTAAAAATTGCTCTGGACTACGGTGGAACCCCAATTGCATCAAATTTCGAGCCTCGCTCGATGACGTGGAGTGCAGACAGCACTGTGCTCGCCTTCGATCTTCCGGCCGTCCGCATAGGGTTCGCCAATGTGACGATTTCGATTGGCTTTGGAATTTGCGCGAGTCTGGTCGTGGAATTTCAGGACAATGCTCCTGCGTCAATGTCCATACTGTCGCCCCTTATCGGCGTGTATGTGTCATCTTCTGTCGATGTTTCGCTCCGCGTCTCAGGCATGCCTGAAGTGTCATCGATGGAAGATCTCCATGTTACCATAGACAGACAACCAATGACAATTGTGAAATTCACCAGCGGGCAGCTGGGCGCAGAACAGCGAGCCTCGGGTCGCAGTGTCGCAGGGCCAATCTCAATTGTGGCGAGAACGACAATGACCAGAGCTAATGCATCCAAGGCACTCATTGTTGTCACGTCTCTCAAAGGACAAACCCTGTCAGCTTTTGGTCTCCTGAACATCCTGAATCGGCCGACCAATCCTGTCGTTCGCGCCATATCCCCTGCATCAATCCCGATGACGGGCGCTGCGGTGCATCTTGAGTTCAGCAACTTTGTGCATGTTGCAAATACCAGTAAGTTGACGGTCTGGCTCATGCGTCCCAACGGACTTGAGCAGCTTATTCAAATCGTGAATGGCTCTGTTCGTTCTTCCCTCGTCGATCTTGCCTTGCAGGTTGCGGTTCCCAATCTTTCCGGCACTAGTGGCTCGGGGGTTGTGAACATTTCTGTGAGATATCAAGTTAGCGGAACACAGCATGTGCGAGCAGATGCTAAAATCACACTGCAGGATCAGAGACGTGCGGAGATTGTACGAGCATGGCCCTCTAAGGGTCCCATACGGGGAGGCACGCGAGTGGTCATGGAGCTGCGTCATTTCGGTGACGTTTCAGTGCCAGACGACGTGAACGTCTGTTCGCCGCAAGGCTGCACTCGCACTCTGCATCTGGAGAGATCCGATAAGAAAGTTTTCATCGAGTTTGAAACCCTTCCGCTCCACGGGTCGCAGCCTGAGAGAACAACGATGCAAATCATACCGTTTGGCATGCTCGATGAATTCGCTGTCCCGCGGTTCGACTTCCAGTACTTGCTGTCAGCTCCTTCCTTGACACTTATCACGCCCGTGCAAGTGCGTCTGTCTGGCGGGGTTTCCGTGATCATGTCAGTCTCCTTGATGCCCAGAGACCTCGTCTCAGCAGATCTTGCCGTGCATGTTGGCGGCAAAGCAGCCAAGGTGGTAGGTATTCACTATCCTACTGTGGACCTGCAAGGACCCAGCACAAGCGCTCACGAACAAGCCCCCGATGTGTCTACTGCTACCATTCAGTTTATCGCGCCTGCGCAGATCACTGCCGGACCGTATGTGGTGCGACTACTGGCATCATCGGTTGACATTACGGGCACATTGCAGTACAAAAGTTTGCCGCCTCCGGCTGAGATCCGAGAAATACAACCCACGCGCGGAACTGTCGATGGTGGATGGAACCTCTCGCTCAAAATATTCTATGAACAAATGCTGGATGCGGATCATCTGAAGGTGAATGTAGATGGTGTGGCGTGCCGCGTTATCGAAATCTCAAGGCGCGACGCCGGCGAGATGACGGTACGCATTATGGCGCCTCCCCACGACGCCGGTGTGGCTGCCTTGATCGTCTACATGAGCCCGCAGCATCCGGATCCTGCATCTTCATCTCGACTGTTAGCTGTTGGCAGGGTGGAATACCAGGATTCTGATTCGTTGAGTGTCAGTCTCATACATCCGCCCATCACAATGCCGGACACCACCGAGATCGTCATTCTTTCTTTGAGCAACATGCCGAGCAAGTCTCTGCTGTCTGGCGTGTCCGTCGTCCTCGACGGTCGCGCCTGCAAACCGCTGCGACTTGTAGCGCAGGACTCGACAAATGCCGTTCTCACAGTCGAGGTTCCACCTATGTCTGCACGCGGAATGCTGCAAGGAAGCGTCAGAGTCTCTCGGTCCGGCGCATCCACAACGTCTTCTGGCTTTGCGGTTTACCTCAAACCCCCGAGGACGACGCAACGTCCTGCATCTGCCACGGTCCGGCGCGTGTCGATCTCTCGCGGTGCCCCATCAGGAGGGTCAGTACTAAGAGTAGCTATCGAAAATTTTGCAAAGTCATCACATATGACTGTAGCATCGATGGGTCCTGATGTGCAAGTGCGGTTCGGGCTTCAGGCTGCTCTTTCCAAAAGTGTGGTGCGCGTGACAACAGACGAAACAGAACTGGATATTGTAACCCCTCCAAGCACGTGCACCGACTTGTGCACTGTGAGTGTAACAGTGTCCTTGCTCTCTGATCCTGAAGCTTCAGTGACGTTTCCCTTCACCTATGAGCCTCACGCAACTCTTGTGCACACCGTAGAACCATCGCGCGTGGTTCAAGGCAGTGGCGAAAAGATTTTCATCGTTCTCGAGAACGCCCCATTCATTGACGCCGCAATTGCTCTTCAGATCTTTGTCGACGGGCACGCGGTTGATCGAGCAACTGTTCAGCTCTTGTCAATGGTGGCCTCACGTGTATCGGTCAGCTTTGCACTACCCCCGACCAGTAGCCATGGCAAGCTCACCTGCCATCTGGTCCATTTGCTAAGCCAACACGGCAGTGCGGAGTTTGAGCTAGAGGTAATGCCCTCGTCACTGCCTTACTTGATGTCCATTTGGCCAAGTGTCATAGTGGCAAAGCGTGCCAGCAGGGTGGATCTGATGGTTGCTCACTATCCGCTGTACCCTCTCGGAAGTTTCGACAGCAACTATCAAGACATTTCCGGCCCGCAGCCCGCTTCCTTGATGGTGGATGGAGAGACCATGGGCGCCTCCAACCTTCTTTTTGCTAAGTTAGCTCGAGGAGGATACTCAATCAATGCAACAAGCCAGCTCAGTTTTGACATACTGGCCCTTTCCCCCGGACGAAAGAACGTGACGCTGTTAGCGCAAAATAGGCCAGTCCTTCACTTCGAGCTGGACGTAGCTCCCATCGCCAAAACGTCCTTGATCTTGCTCGACCCGCAAGAGGGCCCCGTGAAAGGCGCTATCGCAACGATTCACTTGGCAGGCTTTGATTATGCATCAGCAACAGCGTCTCACATTGTCGTCATGGTGCGCGGACAACCAGCAGAGGTTCTCAATGTGGCCAGGTCTTTGGACGTAACTAGCATCACCGTTGCAATGCCTGAGGTCTCACACGCAGGCCCTGCGCCTGTGTCAGTGTCGTCAGACCCCGCTATGACTCCTGTGGTGCGCTTCGACTTTATTTACTTGAAGCCGTGCGACACATCCAGTGTGTGTGGAGCTCTAGACCTTACTCCACGACCGCTTTTGCCAGGGCAGACGTCGCTGTCCCGAGACCCAATGATGCAGACGTGCGATGCATCAGCATGCACTAGCCTTGCCCATGTGCACACGCCCAGAGTGAAAATGCTGAGCGTGAGCCAGGGTGCTGACACCGGCGGCGATCCCGTCAGAATCGTTGTATCAGGACTGAGTATAACTCCAGAAAGCGTGCTCGTCATGTTTGGGGATTCTGCAGCTCGAGTTGTGCATGCTTCCTCATCGCTTTCGGCGAGCCAGATGCTAGCCGACATCCTCGTCATCAGTCCCCCGCACTTGACAAGCGGCGTGGTAAATGGTGCAGTGAGCGTTGCTGGCAGCATGCTGCCTGCTGCTACGTTCCGCTTCCAATATTACCCGACCATGCACCCAACGCTTTTGCGGGTTTCGCCCAGCAGCTGCAACCCAGGGACCTTGACGCATGTCGTGGTCGCCGTGAAAGGTTGGAGACCTGTCGAGGCTGGAGAACCGCTGGACATCGACACAAACTACACAAGTCCCGTCCGTGAATTTGTGACAGCTTCGCTGGTCACCTCGGATTGGTCTGTTACCAAGGTGCGCTTCACCTGGCAATGCCCGACAAAAGAGGCGGATAAAACTACTCTTGCTCTTGTGCGACCGCAGGCGTTTGAAGGGCTTGCATCCTTGAAGATAATCACATTTGCCATGACCGTTGTGAAGCCCCAGCTTGAAGTGCATTCCTTATTTCCGAGCCTTGGGCCAAAAGAGGGCGGCACACTGGTTTTCATGAGGGTTGGCAACATTATTGGACTCAACTCCCACTTCCAGAATCTCAATCAGGCAGCGGATGGCAGTACCGTCCAGCAACTGACCCGCCAAATCTCAAAGATCATCAATGTAAGTTTCGCTCTGAATGGGTCGTACGTGCAGGTTGATCTCGAAACGGTGCATCAAGACGCCAGCGCTGTAGTGGAGATAACATTCCGAAGCCCGACATATAATGTTGCTGCTGATGTGTCCTTCAAGATCGGAGGAGGTGGCTTGGGGTCACATGTTCATCAGGGATGGAGGTACGTGGACAAACTGATTGCCGGGGTCGAGTCTGTCACCGCACGCACCTCTTCGCGCGAGGGCGGCACTTTGATGATGCTTTCGTTGTACGGATTCCCTGTGCTGCGACCCCGGGCGGAGGTCGAGGCTGAAAACCTCCGATACGAGGACGAGATTGTCGTGGCATTCGGGTCGCAACCAGCAGAGATTGTGCGCGTGCGAGCAAGCGAGCCCTATCCCGGACGTACAGTTGTCGATTATCGCGTTCCATCATCAACTGTAGCTGGTGAAACTAAAGTGCTCATCTACCGATCGTCTGACCCAATCAGCTCTGCTGCTATTTATACCCACACTTACGTTGACATGCCGACATCGCTAGACGTTACCCGAGGCAGCACGCGGGGTGGTATTGTACTTTCCATCTCATCATACGCCTTTACCGTTGAAAAGGAGAGCTCACTCCAGGTCGTCTTCGAGCAGACTCCTGCTACGATTATTCCTGGTTCTCTCACCTGGGTCGACGGCAGGACCACCTTTTCGCTCCTCGTACCTGCAAAGCCGTCGGCAACAAGCGTGGTTGTTAGAATTCAGAGCCGCATTTCCAGCCAAGCATCCGAGGTGACGTTTGAATACTTTGCAGCGCCTGAAATTCACTCTGTTCAACCCACTCATGGACAATCCTCGGGCGGAACGGACATTGAAGTTTCCATTTCACGCTTCCCCATCGTGTCCTCGGCGAGCCAGCTGGCGATTGAAATTGGAGTAGGCGCCGACACCGTGTCTGCCTCAGCAACGCTTGTGTCTTCTGATTACGAGCGGACCAACATTGTGATTACTACTCCCATTGGCAGTTTCCCCCCCTACACGCGCTCGTTGCCGATATCCGTGGTCCCACGCGAGTTTGCTACAAAGCAAGAACGTGATGACAACAAGGTCGTGTTTGACTTCGTCCTCGTCGCGCCAAAGGCGCAGGTGGTGTTGGTGTTGCCTGCATCAGTACCGGCGTTTACCGAGAGCTCGATTGTGCTACAAATAGAAGGGCTTCCCTCGGGAATAATTTCCCACGGCATGTCGGTACTGTTTGGTGATGTCCGCACAACCATTGTTCGGGTCTTCTCAACAGATGAAGAGCTGACCGTACTCGAGGTGTACACACCTCGTCTGCCAGCAAGAGCTGGTGGCTACTGGTGCGCAGTCGACTTTGGCAACTCAGGAGTGTCAGCAGGCTTTGTTCTGCACGTCAAGGACTCGACGTTGCTGGTCGTCAGCGTTCACGGCGCCTCCGGCCCTTCAACTGGCGGGACCAAAATGACGGTGGAATTGGCCGGAAACGTTCGGCCCCATGCTGTCGATGATGTCGTCATTCGATTTGGCGAAGGCGCCTCGTCTGTTTTCGTCAAAGCTCAGGAGATTCATGACGATGGCGTTGTGACAAAGCTCACCATTATTACCCCGCCGTACTCTGGTGTATCCAAGAGCGGGAGTGCGCAGATCAGCGTGACCATTTCAGTTCTCCAGGAGCGCGTAACAGCAGTAAATCTCATGTATAGCTACTGGACGCCTCTGCGAGTGGAGAGCGCTATCTTGTCAGCGGATGCATCTTCGCTGGATATTCGCCTCGACCAGCCTACCAATCTTCGACCTCGTGCCGATCTGGTGCTCAGAAAAGCTGCTGGCAATGGCCCAGGCCCGGACACCGACTGTGTCGACATCTTCAATCAGCACACGCTCGATCTGATGGGCACAGGCCCGAAGTGCTATGTGGTCTCGTCGAGCCACGTACACGTGCAGGTTGGACATTTGGCATCTGTTCTACCGTCTTTCATCGGATCTCTTCACCCAGGCATCCAGGCTAGGGAGTCTCAATTGGCGCAGGAGTCGGGAGCTCATCAACCGCCAATGAACCAACGTAAGGCAGCCCCTGTCACGTTTGTTGTGATGGGCATGCTTGGAGATGAGGCCCCGCTGTGGGGTGGCATCGTCGGGCCCTCGCAAATCGGGCCATGCGACACAGCTCACTTCGAGTTGACTACGATGGCTCTTCAAGAGCCAAAGTCAGTAGAGTGGAGCATCGCCTCGGACTCCATCGCCGTGCAAGAAAGCAAAGGGTTTCAGATGCTGACAGAGCTGGTGTCGGCAGAGACTGGTATGTCCCTTACACTCAGACCTGGCGATCTCCCCGCGAACGACCTCGACTTCACGCTGCGGATCCGCATCCTCACAGCTATGGGCAAGACGTCGACCTGGACACACACTGTGATGGGGACCAAGTGGCCGATTCCCAGTGCAAAACTTCTTTCCTCGCTCGTTTTCTCGACGGTACAGCCCATGCAAGCAACTGCAGAGGCTCGGGCCTCGCAGTGCCTGCATCTGACCTCGATGGGAGCTTTGGACACTGAACTCCGCTACGCGTGGTCACTGACGAATGCAAGCGGATCACAGACCTTGCTAGAGTACAGAGGGTCAGACATTAAGCATCTGTACAGCGTGCCGCAACGTGGCACTGCTCCCCAGAAGGTAGCTGTTGAAATCTTTGCACACAGCGACCCCGTCAGCATTTCAACAGCCAGTATTTATCTCACTTTCCAGCCTGCTCCCCTCGTGGCGATGATCTCTGGTGGAGACCGCGCGGTGTCTGTCGCAGAGGCTGTCTCTCTGTTTGCACAGGCCGATGATCGAGACTTTCTGAATCTCGTGCTGCATTATCGATGGTCATGCAGGGGCGAGACTGCCTCAGCCTGCCGTCGAGCGGACGGGTCGCTGCTCGGCCTCGCTATGACTCAGACTCTTGACATCGACGATGAGACTCTGCTCGCTGGAAAAACCTACTACTTCACTGTGCTGGTGACGAGCGAGGATGGACGCATTGCATCGGCGACATCGCGCATCTCCGTCTGGCAGGGCAGCACAGAATTTGTTGGGGTGGCCCTGTCTCAAAAGGGCAATGTGCTGACCTGCGGTGTAGACTCAGTGAATATCGGAGGCGTTGCGAGCTTGACGGCTGTAAGCACCGCACCGCAAGTGGTCTGGGCCCTGCAGTGGGCTCAAGAGGAGCAAGACGAGGAAGACGTGCAGGACCTGTATTCTCAAGCGCTCAGCATCCAAGAAGTGGATGGTGAGATCGACTCGGAAATTTCGATCCATGCGACAGGTCTTGGCATTCCCACGACTTACGTTTTTGTTGCTGCCACTAGCAAGGGCCGGTCCTGGTGTCCAGTGACCATAAACATGCCGCCGTCGGGAGGTGCATGCTCAGCCAAAGCTGTCGGTCCCAAAGCTGTCGGTCCCACGCTGCTCATCATGCCCGTAAATGTGCAATGCTCTGGATTTGTCGACCTGCACACACCATTCACCTATGCTGTAGGAATTCGAGCAGATGGCAATAAGGTGCTTGGCAAGCCATCGTATCACACGAGGCAGACCATCTCGGTCCTTTACGATACGGCTGATGTCGTGGTGCGGATTACCGATAGCATAGGGGCCTTTATCGACGTTATCATGCCCGTACAGACTGTCCCAGGCAGTTTGGGTCCGGCACCGCTGCTACATGCCGCGGCTGCAAGCGCTGTGCTCAACGAGTCTGTCACAGACGATATCGTGGAGCGCAACATACTGAATGTTGCGCTCCATGCGCGTACTGCGCAGACAGCCCTTCACGAGACGCTGCTCACGTCGCTGATAAATCGGCTGCTCCCCATGGTGCAAGCCGCGCCACCCTCGGCACAGCTGACTCTTCGGGTGGTTCAGACCCTTCTTGTCTTCTCGCAGATCAAGTCGCCCTTGACAGGCGTGCGGAGCAAAGTGACGGAAATGCTACTTGCAGTCTCGCATCCGTCCTTGCCCGCGCAAGGGATTGCGGAAGACGAACTGCGACAGTGTGTCGCGCTCATCAGTAACATGTATGTGCAAGAAGGGGAGACACGGCACACGGCTTTTGAAAATTTCCGCTTTGCTCTCACTATGGAGAAGTTTGCATCTACCATAGGCAAGGCAGCGTTGCGCAATCTCCTCCCCTACAGCCCTGCAGTCAACGTCGAGGCGCATCGCGTCACTATAGGTCTCCGCAAGGTGGATCTGCGAGGTCTCCGAGGCGCTGAGTTCCACTTCCCAATCCTTGCCGATGGCACCGTCGCATCGCTCAAGCTCCCTTCTGAGCTGCCAGCTGACTTGGACCATACAGGCCCTGCTGACGTGCAAATGGCACAGCATCGGTCACTATGGGTGGCGGGGGGCTCCATACTGCTGTCCTATCCTTTCTCCTTCTCAGTCTCGAATGCCAGCACACTAGTGCCGCCAAAGGTCGACTTTGGGGATCAAGAGGTGTATGTAACACTACCCTTCAATGCCACCTCCCTGAGTTCCGAGGACATGAGTCGCGTGTACCGCGGCGAGGGTGTGTCATGCGTGACCTGGCAAGGCGATGAAAAAGGCATGAATGAGGGCCAACCCTGGACTGCGAAAGGCTGTCGCATTGAGACCGTTCGCACAGCTTTGGACGCAGCGGGAGCTGATGCACCTGGCTTGGGCTCCGTCGTATGTGCTTGCTCGCACCTTTCGACATTTGCGCTCAGTTTCCGTCAGGAGCCCGTGCGTTTTGAGGATCCGACCCCGCACGCCGGAGACCTCCTCGTAATCACCGCTGGGCACCTGCTCCACCTGCCGGTGCGTGCCGCGTCTACTGACGCAGACAAAGCCGTATTTCTATCGCAGCTCTCAGTGTCACCTAGTCCGCGATCATTCGTGGATCCTGCGTTGTCCCCTGTGGTGGCATCTTCAGATCTTCAGCCCCAGTTTGCTGCTGGGATCTCGCTGGTGGATGCAAATATCTCCTGGACTCCGATGCTTTCTGGGTCCTACACATTGTCCCTTGGCCTCTTCGCAGGTAACACCGGCAGAGAATTCTATGCTTGCGTGAACGCGTGTGCACCATCGATCACTTTTTGTTTATCGGAAGAAAACTTAATGTTCTGGCCAAGCCAAAATAAATACGATCGAGAATGCTGTGTTTTGCGGTATGGGCATGCGTTATGGGCATATGATGCCGCTGTCCATCTATCTATGAATGCTGACTTTTGATTTGGCTGCAGATGGAGAACTAATCGAGACAAGACGTTTCCGAGTGTTGGTACTTTTCTGCGAACACTACGTGCGCCAAGGCGACAGCTTGCAGTCTATAGCAAATACTCACGGTAACATTTTTCCTGGTGCATGCATTGAGCTTCGTCGCAAGTGGGAAAGCTGTAGTGCGGTAGCCCACGTGGCTCCCTAGGGCCTGCAGCGCAGTGGTAATAGCTGTAATTTAGTGTTGTGACAATGGCCTGCTCGACTTGCAGGCACATCATGGCAAGCGCTCTTCAGCATCAATCGCGAGGTGCATCGTGTAGCAGATATTTCAATCCAGCACAAGGTGCAATACGGACGCCTGTGGACATGCGACCCTCCTTTGCACGTTGTCGATGGGCACGTGCATTATCAGAGTGAGGTACAAAATTTCACTTTTCTTTTTGTTCATCTCCAGTTTTCAGGCTACTGACGCATTTTTGTTTGACCTGTGTGACAACCTGTAGGCTGAGGAAGTGACTGAGCTCTTTCAGCATCGCTGTGTGATTCAAGAGCCTGAGCGCCAGCCTCTGGGAGAGACGACTGTCAGGATCGGACAAGTCGTTGGGCCTATAGATAGTAATCAGACTGTTCCCGCGCTCGTGCGGGAGGTCAAGGGATCTCTCCGGCAGACACTGGCGATGAATCCATCCCGTATCGACGTCATATCGAAACACCCGCTGGTGGCTGATATGTTACATCCTCATGGGGATGGACGCCTTTGTCTCGTCTCGTCGCTCTCCGAGGAATGCTCAGCATTACCTTATTGAATTGAAGTATTTGGGTAAGGTACTGGGCGCACAAAATATCATATTTATTTAAGTAAGTGCATTCTCGCGTCGCGAAATTTTACCTTGTACATCTTTTTCATTAAATCACCAAAGAACTCTGAGTCTAAAGGGTTCGAATCTCCTTATTACGTTGAATCCTTTTCGGGATTGCATTTTTTGGTGGTCTTCCATGCATCATCAACTCGGTGGCGCCACCAGCCCGCATGTACTGCCGAGAACGCACCACAGATGGCGGTCGGCTGATTGATTAAGAAGTGAAGGCTGACGAGCCAGTAGGTAGTGGCGTATAAGGCGAGCCAGCGAAACTCTCTCCAAGGACTGTCATAATCACATATGGACAGCACGATTAGAGAAATACATCTAGAAGCCGTATTACGATGGCGATCATGACTTCTTTTGGAAGGCCGGAGTCGGCATCTGCACACATTTTTTTACGCCAAAAAAAAACAATCTCTGCTGATGCATCCGAGCAAAGCACGATCATTCGCACTAATTAGCATCGACGCATCGGTATGCGGCAACAACTACAGATCACGCCATACCTCCTTCAGGGCCAGCTGTGAGGAAATTAAGCACTGATTTGTTGCCGACCAGAGGACCTTGCACTCTTTTCATGACCGTGGAATGTGTCCGCTTGATCATGCCTGCAGGTGGAGGCGCAGCCCGCGGGACAGCCCTCCGAGCCTATCTCATGGCGCGCAGTCAGAGAGAGAAGGAAGCAGAACACTTTTCGAATTGCCACAAAATGAAGGACAACGTTTCCAAGGACACAAAATGCAAACTTACGCCAGCAGTGGCCATAGGGGAGACAGAGCGATCCTCCTCCTTTTCCACGTCGCCTACAGCCGCGGCTTCGCTTTTGAGCATTTTGAAAATGCGCCGGAGGCACTTCTGATACCGGTCATAATCAAGTTCTTGCGGTATGGGCAATTTGCGTCCATTGATAGTCTGTTGCGCGTCAGCATTGATGCTCTTGAACGCAGCAACCGCCTGTGTCTTTGATACTTTGTGCTTATCCTCGGCGTGCATGTGGAGAATTTTCAAGTTCTTTAGGACCTCAACCCACTCGTGTATATCCATGGTGAGTGCACGATCACCCAAGTGTCCGCCATCACCTTCTTCTGTTTCAAGGGCACAGAATGTAGTGAAAGCAGAATGATTGTTCACGGCGTTTTCGATACGTAAGAGCGATTGTCGCAGTGTAATCGGCATGCTTCTCAGCTGGTGCACCTTGCGCCGCGAAAAATGCATTCTGAAGTTGCACTGGATGAACGTAGCTGGCGCAATCCCCCACAAGTTATCAAGCTTTGGCTTCCTGTTCATACAAAAGGTGATGACACGCAGTTCATATTTATGTATGTAGAAATGCAAGGTGAAGACGATCGAAAGATAACAAGGATCGGATATTCAAATCGAAAAAAACATTACTAGTGCGGATTCATTTGTGTGCACGGTCATCGCATCGATAAACAAGACGTAAGAATGCAAATAGCATGAAAAAAGCTTGCTGCACCACGCTCCTTGCCTCCACACTCCTCTTACCACGCGCTTCTTCACCGTGTCATTCACACTCCCTCATGCAGCCTGTGGTGACTGGCGCTCTAAACCACGCTTCCGTGTGTCCCTACTTCCCCAGGCACACGCCGTATGCTATATTTATCAGTGACAAACATCATCATTTCACACTTACCCTCGTTCGCCCCTGTGTGGTGGGAGGTTGACCAGTCGGAGCAATTTCTGCGCCACATTCTTCGATGATTGGGCTTGCTTTCGTTCAAGGTCATCCGGCGAGTTCAGCAGCGGGGACTCTGTCAGTGCTTTAATCATCTGTCGGATGCCGGAACGGCGTGCTTCCGTGCGACAGTCTTCGGAAGTTTCCAGCATTTCGACAAGCCCGCTCGCGGCCAACTCTTGTGTGCTGAATGCACCCAGACCATCATCACCCAAATTCATGAGATGCATCAGCCGTGCCACCGCGCCAAGTCTCTGCGCAGCTTTGGCGCATTCCTCATTCTCCTTCAACATGCTGGATAGCAATCCAACGATTTGCTCACGAGCCTCCATCTCAGCTTGCTCACCGTACTGAAGAATCTTCATGATCATCGGTAAGCCACCGCTGGCAAGAATTCGGGCTGTATACTGGCTGTTGTTGCTATCCACTATTGCCCATAATGCTGCTGCAGCCCGCGATTGGATTCGCAGATCTATTTCTGGCCGCAGCAGTCCCAACAACAAGCCCGGAAGATCGTTCTTGTCAACCTCATTACGCAGTGTCTGCAGCTGGTCGCTTGATATGGTGTGCTCTTGCGTACCCCGCGCTGCAGCGGCAGCTGAAGCGCTGCCGACTGAGTTTTGAGGGATCAAAGAAGTTTCCTTCATAACCCCCGGCTGGAAAAAGGAACGACATACATTTTCGATAATGCCTGTCGCAGACTCAATCTCTACGATACCTTCTCGGGATGTGTGGTCAGTCTGCATACGTTCTCTGATGGTCTCCTTCATCACCTCGAGACCCCCATCAAGCAGCATGTTTTCGCATGCAGAATGACAATCAGTTGTCAATGTATACATAGCATCGATCGCAGCCTCTTTGTTTTTAACCATGCGATGCTCGAGCACGCCACGCAAGCCGGCAACCAGATTCATCTCCTTCTGGGCTTCCTCCATCAAGGTCACGCGAATTTGTTGGTTGGCAGCCGCTGATGCACGGAACTTTTGACTTTCGGCCATATTGTATAATCTGTTGACCTCCATTAGTTTCAGAGCAGCGGGGCTGTGCTCAGCGAAAAGGTCCAGCAGAGCTTCAATTCCACCTTCTCTTGCAACATCTTCTTTATTTTGCCGATCGCCCTTACAGATGACAGCTAGTGCAGCAGCAGCTCGCTCTCGTGATCCATCAGGGCCACGCGAAAGCAACTCCACAAGCGCTAGTACACCATCACCATCAGGTCGATTGGGCCCAATTTTCATCCTGAGGCGCATGCGATTAGCCGAATTGAGTGCACAAGCACGGGCGATACATTCTGAGGCCAGCTCTCGGATATCCACGTTGTCTTTGTCCACAGAAGCTTTGACGATATTCGCACGATCAATGTCATTACGAGCCTTGGAAAGATCCTCTGTGAACTCATGGTCTGGGTAAGCGCCGCGCAAAACATACACAAGGGCCTTGATACCTCCATGTGCCCACAGCAGCTCCGCGGTCGACGTCGCCTGGGCAAGCTTTTTGTTGAAGAAAGGTTCTACGTACCAGCCATCTTGGCTGTCCAGGCATCCATCCGGGTTACCCCCGAGAAGTTCCAGCAAGCCCTTGGCAGCTCTGCGCTGATCTCGTCGCTCTCGTACTACACCCTGCTTGTTCTGAGAACTTCTGCTCGAGTGTGCTGTCTTGGGATGCATCCCAGTTGCGGCGGTAGTTGGATGCGTTGAATATTTTTCATCGTTGGAAATCGTTTTGTCCTTCAATGTTGAGCCAGCATACAAAAAAGCTACAAATTCGCGAATCTGTTCGACCAGCTCAGTGCCTGACAGGTATTCGGGCTCGGGGGTCGGAACTCGTGGCGGCGGTTTAACCTGTTTTGCCATCTGCTCCATATTGTACCTGTAAATTGCTTCCAGTTGTGCCTTGTACTGCGCGGCTGCGCGCAGATCAATTCGGCCAACGTGAAATCCGACGCCAAGCACATTGGGATGCCACGACCGATTTTCCAAAGACTTAGACCAACGCGCTGGAGGCGGAGGTGGCTCTTCCTGCACCACCTGCTCCACTACCGGTTTGATTCTCCGCTCCTCCGCTTCTGCTTTCAGCACTTCGTAGACGAACTCTGGGAGATCGAAGTCGAGCAACTTTTTGGTCCACTTTCCTCGCATGAATTTAGACAGAGGTTTTTTTGATTGCTCAAGCAGAAACACTGCAATTTCTGCAGGCGTACGCTCGAGGAACTCACCATATGTGTCAGGCAGAATTTCGACACCCACAATTATGCTTCCTTCCATTAACTTGTTGATGCGAAATAATCGCTCGTGGGTTCCCGTGGCAGTCACCAAGTCCTGGATTAATTCTGCCATGAACGCCGCCCGTTCTGGACTGTCGGCCACGCCCGTCAAATGGAACGAGAGGCCAAGTTTCAACGTAATCGAAACATATTGTGCAGAAGAAATGCGCTCCAAAAATCCACGGTCCACTTCGGGCGGCGGAGTCGGAGGAGGCGGCACCCACAGCTTTGTTTCTGCTAGCACGCGGACCTCCAATTCTTGCTCAATTGCCTGAAGCATCTGTTCGTATGCCTCTTCTTCTGACTTAAGTTTCTTGTTGATTTCCTCCAGGTTTTGAGAAAAGCGCAGGTCCCGTTCGACCTCCTCTGGCGCAAGTCTTTTGAAGCTGGGCTTCAGAAACTCGTTCGAGATGCGGATGCCTTTGTTATATTGCACATCATACCAGCTCTTGTCCGAGTCATACAGGCGGCCGCTCACGGGCGAACCGTTTTCAAATTGCCCTCGAAACTCGCGCCCGCCGTCCCACGTCCAGATCGCGTACCCGGTGAAGTCGCGATGGCCATCCCAGCCCTGGCCAAACTTGCCGATACGTCTTTTCACCGCCGGGTCCAGGTGCTGCCCATTAAAGCCCTTGAGATCTGTTCCAGAACTCGGGTACACGTGGTGCCACACCTGGCCGTCGGGCAGTGTCATCTCGCCGTCCACCGGCCGTCCATAATTGAACAGGCCGACAAAGAGCCAGCCCCCGCGGGTCGTGCTGAACCAACTGCCCTGACCATGGCAGTTGCCTTGGTGGAAGCTGCCATCATAAATACTGCCGTCGGGATACGTGCGAAAGCCGTGTCCTTGCATCTGCCCCTGGACAAATTCGCCGTCGTAGTATGTTCCGTTCTGCAGTTTGAGATGCCCGCGCCCATGGTACTGATGCCTCGAAAACCCGCCCACGTACTCGGTGCCAGCCTTCAGCGTGAGATTGCCCTGCACATTGGAGGGGAGAAACGGGAGGACGGTGACATTGCGGCGAGCAAAATATGCATGCCGCACAAGGTCGCTCGCTTCACAAGTCGCGACACAGCCAACGTTCACGCACCTGACCCTCCCGCAGGCCTGCTTCCCAGTGGCCGTCGTATTCGCCTTCCTCGGACAAGTACTTGCCCTTGCCGTGCATCTGGTCGTCCCGCCACTCGCCAACGTACTTATCGCCGTTGGCAAGCTCCATTTTTCCGACGCCCTCCCTGCATTTTGGGGATGGAGGCGGGGGGCGGGGGCGGGGCAGGGCGGGTGGGCGAGAAACGGGAGTTGAGGCGCCAGCGCCAACTCATCACAGAGCGTGCGCGTGTGGGACGTCCAGTGCAGGATCAGGTGCGCGCGCCCGCACCGGTTGCCATTGACGAACTCGCCGTCATACTTTCGGCCGTCCTTCCAAAGCATGCGTCCCTGCGGCACGGCCGACACGCGGTGTGTGAGCGGGCACTGTGTGGTTGTAGAGTGCAAGAGGACTTGCATACCGCACGCGTGTGGCACCGCCAAACCTGGCCATGACGCTTCCCGTCGCGCAACTGGCCCATGTACTTGGGCCTCCCGACCGCGCCACCCATTGTGAAGGGTACTATGTGACAGATTTGCCTAAGAGTCCTCGCTGTCCCGGCTCGCGGCCCTCTCTCTCGCCGTCACCATCGGTTGCGAGACCGAACCCCTTTGGTCTCTTCTTCAGCAACATTTCCAAAATAACTCAAAAAAGGGCTAAAAATCAGATAGGTTTTGTATATTTTCAATTTACTGTTCTTTTGCGGACCTCGCAAACCACGGGCACCCGGACCCGAGCACTAGCCGATGCCCGGCCGTGCGGGTGCCTGCAGGCCGGGCAGAAGGAGATGATGGTTAACTATCCGAGAAAGAAGGAGATGATGGTTAACTATCACCGCAGATTACCTGCTTCTTTCTCGGGCGTGTGTCATCGGGGCTTCTGCGTGCGAGCAACACGCCAGCGTCCTGTGTCTTGAAGTCGGGGGCTTCTAAAAGCGCCCGCACCGCCGTGGCGATGGTGGCTCGTCGTCTGCTGTTCTTCTGGGCGCTCGTGCTCCACGCCTTCCCCACGTGCTCCCCGCAAGCGCGTGTGGGTGAGCATGGCGCTGCAGGCAGGACGCATGTGTCGTTGGGCTCCAGCACCAGCACCCGTGTACCGACGCTCCACCTCCGGCGGGCCCCAGCACACAGCGTGCGGGGCACAGTGACACTCGACGGGCCCGTCCAATCATCAGAACCCGGCATGCATCGCCTCTCCCCTCCTCCTCTCCCTGTTTCTCTCGTGTCTCGTGTCCTGCCCGTTTGTCGCCTCACTTGATCGCCTTCCGCACGCTGTTCTTCCCACCTGGGGCACTTGCGTCGGCGCGCAAACAACGTGCGACGCGGCGTGCTGTGCCGCGATGGAGCCAGCTGCATAACATGGGTTTCTTGCACGCAATAGGAGCGGGCAGCGATGCTTCTGGGATGCACGGACTGGATGCGGGACAAAAGCGCGACTTTGTTCTGAGCCTCGCTCAGGCCGCCGCGCTTCAGGCTTCGGCCTGCTCCATCCTGTCCGTGCATTCGCGCTCTGCTGACAAGCAGACTGATGTGACATTCGAAGTGGTCGTGCAAGATGCTCAAGCGGCTGACGACTATGCGCGTAAACTTAGAGGTCTCGTCGACAGGGGGCAGCTTGCATCCGCCTTGAACGCGAGGGGCTTGCCAAAGGCGCTCGTGCGCTCTCAACCACGACCGTACAGCTTCGGGCTGCCCGTGTTGGTGAATGTAGCTGGCGAGCGTGCTTTCACAGGTTTGTGTGTTGAACCACGAAGTGTAGCTCTCTGAAAGTCTCGTGAGTGCATGCTTGCCTCGTGAAACATCCTTTGCTGTGGAGGCTGCTGAACGTCCTGCACTGATACGGCCTTTGAATGCATGCTTGTTTTTGTGAGTCAGCTGGATTTCTTTTGGCTCTGCTGCTCCCGCTGTCAGCTTTCGTTGCTGCTGCTTGGATAGCGATCTTCAAGTGCCAAGGTCACTGTCCGAATGAAACCACAAAGCATCGTCCATATCCCCATCGTTCCCGTGATCTTATCTTCTTATTCTCCGCTCATCCCTGTCCCTCTCCCTTCGTTTGGTTATCCTGAATTTCTCAGGACTGGAAAGGCTTGACCTGCTTTTGCGGCTGGCGAAAGAAGATCCACCTGAAGAAGGATGGGACAGTTCCTTGACTTCACCTCGCAATCTTCGCAAAAACAACCCAAACTCGCCTTTTCACGAAAGTGACTCGAGTTCGATGACTTCTTCTTCGCCACTCGAAAACTGCTCCCAGGAGGAGCATCTGAAGGATATTTTGGTTCGTATCCGACTGAATAGTGCAGTCTTCTTCCAGATAAGATTCCGGATGAAATAGGAGATCTTGCTTGTATGATGATGGAGGCAGTGCGTGCTTAAAGCGGTAGCCAGGAGGTCAAACGACAAGAGTTACCTGCACCTTGTAATCCATCTTTTTCTTTTCCGACCGTTTCTTGTTCTATGCCAGTCCTGTCTTCGAGATGCAGGCAAATTTGAGCGGGCGGAATCCACCGAAGCGGCGCTGGCGCTGCAATCACATAAGAACACGCTGGCAGCAGAAGAAGGCAGTGCAGATAGACGGCTGGAAACATGCGTAACCGAAGCTCTTGGAAATACGTGGCGGAAAGACGCAACTTCACCTTCTGCAGTGCTTCAACCTTGTGAGCATCAGCAGGCAGTGGCAATCTTCATACCTGAACTCATTCCAGCAGAGGACTTTGATCTCTACAGGTGACATGTCCTGTTGTTGCTGCGTAACTCATGTCGATTTTAAAAACAAGCTCAAGAGTCGGGCAGTTATTCTGCGCACTTGGTCGCATTGATTATCATTTCCATTATGTCTGACGTCCAGGAATGTCTTAGGCTGAACTTGGACTCGGTTCCCTTCATCCATCCTCCAGGGAGGTTGTCCGTCAAAACAAAAGTCAAGGAGAATATCAGATCAGAATCCAGGTGAACTGCAATTCACCATTTCCATGCCCCTGCAAATTGTAGTGCTCTGTGCCAAACATGTGCTCCCACATGTTTGCAAAGCTGATACAAAAATGATAATCAATGTGTGCAGTCTGATAGATCCGCTCGAGCGATACACTTCATCGTTCTCTGATTCATATGAAAGAGAGCTCGAAATCATCCCTGAAGAAGGATCTTCAGGGAAGGGTTCTTCGGCAGGGCAAACTCCTGTCAACGACATTGATTTTGAACACGGACATGCCAAGGACCACGCAGATGGAAATAGTGGTGGCAGGGGGGAGAAAAAATTGGTTCAGGGTGATGTTGAGGGCGAGGGTGGAGGTGTGCTCGGCGATTTGTTGGCCTCGCTGCGACAGATTGGCCACTTTGAAAGGCAAGACAAGGATCAAGGCACAGCAAAAGAGACAGAAAGTAGGAATCCCAGTGAGGCTGAAAGCGAAGACTTTGCATCATTACTGCTTCCTATTGCCCTACCACAAGAGAAAGGCAAACATCCTTATTATTCAAATCGTGAACCTCACTTCAAGCTCCGAGCACCGTTTGTTTTCAGAGGACATCAATCCTCCAAGGCTGCAGGTGATGCACACAACAGCTATCTTCAAGTGCCTCTTCAAGTGCCAAGGTCAGAGTCACAAGAGGCCCCTGATAATAATCTTGCACTTGCAAAGGATCTGCAAAAGATCGACCACATCGAGAGTTCCATCGAGCTCTTCGAATACAACGAAAAAGGAGATCAATCCTCCAAAACTGCAAGGGATATATACAATAGCTATCCTCAAGTGCTAAGGTCAGAGTCAGAGTCACAAGAGGCGTTTGATTATTTTGCGCTCGCAAACGATCTGCAAAAGAGTGACCATCTGGAAAGTTCCATCGAATACTACGACAAAGGACTAACAACCGCAAAGGGCCATCTTCTCAGATCTGCCTTAATGTTCAATAGAAGCGTCGCATGTGGACGACTTGGCGTGTGGGATCAGGTTTCAACATGTGATGCAAAATTGCATGCACATACTGCATACCCTTACATGCCTTGCAAATTGTTTTAATTACACACACAATTGATTTCGAACGCTGCAGGCGCTGTGCGACGCGATGGAGAGCATAAAGTTGAAACCCGGGTGGGAACCAGCAGTTGCATGGCAGGACGTCTGTGTTGAAAAGCACGCACAGCTGATGGTGATACCAAAACTTGATGTTATACCTTGCGCATTTGATTTATGGCTTTCAAATTGCGTGTTGGATTTGTGGCGTTCAACTTCTCACAGTTGGTCACAATAGGAATCGAAGACCGGGGTTGTACCACCCGTACTAATATAGGGAGCCCTCTCGATTTTCCGGAATGCTCTCGCACCCGATTCCCGCGCATGCTTCTGTACTAGAAACTCTCGTACTATTTCATTTCCGCTAGAGTTTCGTTACCTGGCTAAAACGAAACAAATGTGAAAATGAATGGATACGGGCGTTTCTGGTTCAAAATCATTCCCGGAATCGAGTGGGAGAGTATTTTTGAAAAGCGAGAGGGTTCCCTTGATTTGTACGGGCTGGTACAAAGAGAAATGCCCCGGCCTTCGATGTGCGTGACTTTGTCTTTGTTTGGAGTATCCTTCAGGTGTCAAGCGAATTCAATCGCAAGTTTGCATCAGTGCCAGCAAGAGATATTCCGCCCTCAGAAACACCATCTTCCTCTTCAGAGCGTCAAGCTCCTCCCCGTACCCAACTGGCACAGGCGCGCGTGGGCGCGCACGTGCGCGTGCACGGGCTGCAAAACAGTAGCGAGATCAACAACTGTTTGGGCACCGTTAAGCGCGCGGTTGATGGGGGGCGATTTTTGGTGCTGCTCAACGGCGAGGGCGGCCAAAACCTCGCGCTCAAGCCTGAAAACTTTTCGGATGCGCCTGGCAATGCCCCTTTGCATCCTGATTTCCATGCAGAAAATTTGCAAACATCTCTTGGGGCCTCGCCGTACGGGCCTTTGGTGACAGGTATGAGATTTGTGGTATTTTTCATGAGAAACTCAGCATTTTGGGGCCCACTCACATGCTGCTGGATGCAAACAGGAAGTCCTTTGGAGCTTCCATTCAAGAATGCATCACCCGCGGGAGAGCAGAGAGACACAATCTTGCACATGCTCTCTGTAAGTTGGAGAAATGCGGAGATGGCCATTCTTTTATAACAATCTTGCTGTCCTATGGCATGTACTATGTGCGCAAATTTCCCAGAATTGCTGTTCGGTAGGTTTCGTGGTAGAAAGAGACATGGTGATAGAGACTTGCACCGTGTATTTAGTCATACATAATGTTCATGTGGTGGCGCCCATTCGCATTTCTCGTGCTCTCTTCTCCTTTCACAGATTCTGCAGGATGCGGAGAAGTACTTGGATCAACGAGTCGCTGCAATCAAGTCGGTTGCTCTAAACTACATTGCCAAAGGGGGTTCTTTGACACCTGAACCCCCAAAACGTCCAAATCCGCCCAGCGCTTCGCGTGGAGCTATTACGTATACATCAATAGATGGCCAAAGAGAACTTCCAAATTTGGGTAATTTAGAACATCGCGAGTACATGTATTACGAAAACGAAATTCAAATTACGCTAGATCTTGACTTCAGTGAGACCGTGGGCCGTGAAGAAAGCATCAGAGCAAGTATACAGCGAGATATTGCGTATGCCATCGGGGGAGATCCAGACAAGGTTTGGGTGGGCGCGTTGCGAGCAGGCTCTATTGTGGCTGAAGTGCGGCTCGAAAAAGGCTGCGTTACAGACAGCCAAACTTTCTCTGATGTGGTGGATGATTTGCAACATCAAGTCAAAGTCAAAGAGTCACGTCTCATGAATGGCAACATCACGCGGCACACGATAAAGGTTTGCCATGTCGCCTACCACGAGGCCGAGGCTTTGACGGCATCGCCCGTCTCACCAGTGTCGGTCAATTCTACCATTGGGGGCGACCTTACAGCATGGGCTGCAGATGAGACGCTATCACTTCCGGTCTCGGAAGCCACGGAGCGCTCTCTGCTTGCAAGCGCAGAAAAGGACATACAGCGTGCAAGCAACGAAAAGTCAGCAGGACTCTCGTGGCTAGCCGGGAGTGGCAGGGTAGCGCGAAATCTCTTCGACAAGTTACCACTTGGTCCAATGTCTGGAGAAAGTAATGCAGGTCTCGCTAAGATTTCCACTGTCGAAGCAACAACCGCGGAATCCGCGTCGAACTCACCGATAAATATACTACATCCACAAGGAGAAGCAAGGGCTAATGATATAATGCGCCAAGGAGAAAGGCAAAAGCGTTTGGCAATGCCGAGCAATGACACTCGCAACTCGTGGCGCATCACATCGAGTGCTGCAGATGCCATGGAACCCAATCCTACGCCCTCAGTGAGTTTGGAAAAAAAAGTTTTGCTTATGCTGATTCATGGGGTTCGATCCATGTCAGTTGCACGTGTACAAGTTTCTGCCTGTTAAGTTATCCCTTTTTCACACAGGCGATTGCTGCACCCGACTTCACCTCGACGTCTGGGAATCGGGAGGAACCTGTGTCACCTGAAGAACGACGCTCGTGGATAGGTGGGCCTAACAGCTCAATGGCGGGTAACATTGCACGCTTTTTGCGTTCTACGCAGCGAGCTGTTACAAATCTTCGGTCTCCAGCGTCCCAGGCTGGTTACCGTGAGCTCAGCAAAGAGGGCAACTCGCCCTTGCCACACAAACAGCGCAAAAGCATTCGTGAAACGCCTCACACTCTCAAGGATGCTCTTGAACGGAGTGTTTTTGGGGATTCCATGTCGCCGTCGAGCTCAATACATCGACCAAGAGTGTTGTCGACGTACGCATCAATGAATGAATTCGTGGGCCTCAGCGCGAATGCTGGCTTCTTACGGTTTGATAATGATGAGGACATTCCTGGTACATGGGCAGATGGCGCAGGTTCGCCGCGCTCTCGAAATCCACCTCTGCTGGACAATCCAGAACGGAAGAGGCAAGTACAAGGTTCTGAGGTGCATCAGCATGCGGATGCACAATTCGAAAACGTGATGGCGGGGCCTACAGCTCCTGTCACAGCTCCAGTTCTCCCCAATGCAAGGACCACATCACCACAGGTAGTTAGTCTTGATATTGGGCACGTATACACACATCCGCTCAAACAGAAGAGTGATTTGTGAAAATCTCACCATACAACAATCTGTCTTGGACTGTCCTTCTTTAACACAGAAAAAACGTCGCGTTAGATGGGACCAGTGGAAGGTCAAACACGGCGCCAAGCCCATCAAAGTTCAAGAAGAGGATGAGCTGCCGCAAACATCATTTTCTAGTCTTTCTCCTTCACAGTCTCCGCCGCGGACCCCTGCGGGTGGAAGGATGAAAAGGAGTGCGGGGGCAGCAGCTGTAACATCAGCGGAAGCGGCACAGCAGGCAGCAGCAACTGCTGCGGGCATCAGGTATGCGTTGTGGGTCACATCGTTAAACCGTAGTCAGGCATGTCACAAGACAACTTTTGACCCGAGATTCTGTTTTTTCACAGTTGGCCCAGGGACCAGGTGCTCAATGGCGCGGCAGCCAATTGGTGCGTGCAGTGTGGGGTGAAGTTGCCATTTGCCGCGCATTTCTGTCCAGCATGCGGACGACGCTCTGTTGCAGTGCCGCCTGTCACCCACGCTGTTGGCGCCCCTGCTCCACCTGACCAGGTATCCCGCTTAATTCTCGTATTTGCTTTTGCTGTGTTACGCGCGCCGATTGTCTCTCTGTGTTATACGCGAATATTTCAAGGCCCAAGACCGTGCTTGACTTTACGACCCACGCTAAATTTCAGGCTCCATCTCGATCTGTCACGCCTCGCAAGCCAGTCTTGTCGCGGGCTGCGCCTGCCGTTCTCCTCTCGCCGTCGGACACCTTATCGCCTTCGCCCATAGCTGTCAAAGCGCATTCCTTACGGCCATCACCGCGCCAGGATTCATCACGCCAGGTAAGTTTGAATCTTGAGAATCCCATGTGAATTACTTCGGCAGCAGTATCTCATGACATGAGAAGAGACTGTTGCACGCGAATAAATGTGCGTGACAGAAAACTCAAAATCTTTCGTTTGACCCTCACAGCAGCCCTCCCTCCAACCGCAAAGAATAAGTACGTTCCAGGCTCCATCTCGATCTGCCACGCCGCGCCAGCCAGTCTTGTCGCCTGAGCCCATGTCTGTCCCAGCGCCTCCCGTGCTGCCGTCACCGCGCCAGGAATCACTACGCCAGGTCAGATTGAATTTGATAAGAATCTTGAGGATCCCATGTGAATCACACATGCTGTTCCGCAGCATTTATGAACACTGTTGCACGCGAATAGTTCTGAGTGACAGGAAAACTCACTAACTTTCATCTGGCCCTCACAGCAGCCATCCCCCCAGCCGACGCATCCAGTACCGCAAAGCATAAAGCTTCCTTCACCAGATCTCACAAGGTTTCCGTTAACCACCACGCAGGGCAGTATCATCTGGGCGACAGGGGTGGTTGAGGACGAAGTGGACAAGAGTCCACGGGCGACGGCCCCGCCTGTTATCCCTCTGAAGATCACGCCGCGAAATAGTCACAAGAGAATTTTGATCCAAGACCAACTTCGCAGTAATCAAATAAGCAAGCAGTTAGCTGAGCAAGCTTCGGAGCCTGAAGCGAATAGTGAGGGTCCTCTTGACGAGGGGTCCGGTCTCTCTGGTATCGTAGCAAATGCTGCGGTTCGGAGTCTGATGCGTCAAAACCCGCCCCGCAACTCGACAAACACTGTGGCGGCAGCGGCAGCAGCGGTGGCGGCAAGCGCTGTCGAAAAGGGGGATGAGGCCTTGGCGCACTTTCTCATCGGCCATGGCGAACAGCGTGAGCCGGAGATGGAGGATGAAGCAACCTCATCTACACCCGGCAAACAAATCATGATTTGTTTGCCTGGTGTAAATGCTGTTTCCGCAGCAGCCGGCGGTGCGAGTGCTGGCGCTGACGGTGGCGGGGCGGCTGTTGCGGAACGTGGTGGCGGGGCGGTGGGAAGCGGTGGAGAGGTGGGTGAGGGAGAGGGGAAAGAAAAGAAGAAGGGTGCTGCTGTCAAGAATGGCAAGAATTTGTGGGAGGAAAGGATTCAGCGGGAGAAGGAGGAGAAGGAGGAGAAGCAGAGGGAGTGGGACAAGATCAGAAATCCCCAACGATAACAGCGGAGGGAGCGATACCCTGTTCCTGGGATAGTCATGTGAGGTAGTCAGCAATCAGCCAGAACCACAGATTTAGACATCCTTAACTGAATGATAGTGCGCGTACCTTCCACGCCGATGCGCCCAGCTACTTACGCTGTCTACCCTGTCCCCAACGACACTTTGGCCAGAGTTTGCGACTCTCAATAATCTCCGTTGG